>ERZ1370068.5058-contig-4097_pt1 | contig 46371 bp, 80 predicted proteins | sample MGYA00561227_ERZ1370068 | MGnify/ENA primary metagenome ERZ1370068 (study PRJEB38410, sample SAMEA6850437) | metagenome | study: Metagenomic assessment of the ecological functions of the soil: analysis of the soil microbiota associated with the... | reverse complement strand
TGCCGATTCGTTGCCATTACTGCTGTCTTCGGCGTCTGGCGACCAGATCGACAAAGTTTACTACTTCCGGCATCCATTTCCACACCACAGATTCGAAACCCCAGGAACAGACATCTCCTATTCGCTGGCGGGAACCCGACCCGGAGTTCGCGCCCTCCCCTCGGCGACAGCTTCGTGCTGTTTCCGAACGGTGGAACGGGGCAGCGCCAGCATGGCGCCTCGTTCAAGTGCGCACAGCAGTTCATTGCGGATGGAGCATCTCACTGATACGCTCGGCCAACGAAACGAGTTCTGCAAGGGATTGTACTTTGGTCTTTTCCATGACCTTTTGACGGTGAGCGCTTGACCGTGCGTTCGGTCGATCCCAATTCGCGCGCCACATGCTTGTTGGTCTTGCCGAGGATGACGGTTCAAAACACTGCCGCTCGCGCGGCGTGAGCGTCGCAACAAGCGCGCGAAGACGGTCAATCGTGGTTTTTGCAGCCCAGGACGCTTCGTGTTGCTCCAATGCCCGATTGATCGCTGGCAACAACTCATCGGACGATACCGGCTTTGTAAGAAAGTCGTGCGCGCCCGCCTTGACCGTCTGCACGGTCGTCCTGACGATCGGCATGCCCCGTGAGGAAAATGATGGGAAGCGTGGAGCCGCGCTTGATTTAGCTGGGTTTGCAGGTCTGGACCACTAAGCCTCCTGGCATCCGGACGTCCGATAATATGCAACCCGGTCGCGCCCTCGTCAGGCAAGTGTTCGAGTAATTCCTGCGCAGACGAATATGTTTCGACGTTGTATCCCGCGTTATTCAACAGACGCTCGAGGGCGGTCCGAAGGGAAGCGTCGTCATCGACGATATATACATTGCCGGGCAATAGTCGCTTCCCAACCAAATAGCCGGTCGTCGCGGGACACTGACACCGCTGTCGCGCCGGGTTTCGACAGCAGTCGAAGCCACATGGCAGATGCTAAAATGAAGAGGCTGTCGGCCGCAAGGTGGCACCTTAGCGTAGTTACGTCCAGGCACCGAGGCGGGCCGCCGGCCCATCACACCAGTGGAGGCCGCCCTGAAAACTGATCGCCGGAAAAGTTTAGGCCCACATACGCGGCGCCTCAGGACGCCTTCTTCACGATCTGAAAGCCCTTGGCTTTGCAATTCCAGTATGATGGCCATCGCCAAATATGCGCATTCCTTCCCGCTGATCCAGTGCGGACTTCTCCACTCCGGGTCGTCTTCCTTTGGATAACTAACAAAGGCTGAGCGAATGGCGAACTCAATCGTATCCTTGGGATCGTCGGGCATACTTGACCTTTTGCGGTGCGAACAATTTTTGACGCGACAACTTCACCACGATGGCGCCGCAGGCTCCCGCGGGCTCTCTGTGCCATGTTTGGCCTGCAGCCGCCGCTGAATGGCAGGGGCGTCTGCAAGCATTGACTCCGCGCCGCCCGCATGGAGCGGATTCCGGTCAATAGGGATATTGCTGCGGGCAGACCGTATTGCCGTAGCCATCCTGATAGCAGCGATTGTTAATAGCCGCCGTAGTAGCCGTAGGCTCCGGCTGCCGCGGCACCGACCGCCTGCCGCCCGCGTAGACGCCTCCGCGGACCGCGGCGCGTGCTACCGGGCGGCCGATATCATACCCGCGTCCGGCAACTGCGTATCCACGACCGGCAACGCCGTAACGGCCGCCGGACGACTACCGCTCCGCCCCGGAAATGGCGCGGCGCCTCCGTGAAAGCCTCCACCTCCGCAGTAACCGCCGCCGCCCCGACGTGCGAACGCATCATCCGGCATGAGGCTGGCGCCGACTAGAACGACTGCTGCCAGTGCAGCGAGGGCACTTCGAACACATGGCCTTTTCTCCTGTCCTGCGTGCGGGTCCAACAATGCAAGGCCCGCGGCGATCCGCACCCCAGGACAGCCTTCGACGATGAGCGGCTGGAGGCTTGACCTAGATCAACGATCCGGCCATTTCGGCAACCATGGTGATAGGCGGGATTTGATCTCGTGCCGAGAGCATCCCGCACAGGCCAGCGCGCCTTCGATGAGGCTGCTTCGCTCCGCCCCCCGATCCTCGATGAGGGCGAGGCAGCCTTGTCGGGGGGCCGCGAGCAACGAACCATCCAGGCGGAAACGACTTCCTGCGATTGTCCATGCGAAGTCGCTTTGCCTTTCGTCTTCGAGAAGACAGCAATCATGGCTGAAATCAACAAACTCTCCGTTGAGAAGGCGCTCGATAAATTGCGTGCCGGCGATGCAAAGCAATCGAAGGACACGCTGTTCAACGACAAGATCGACGCGCTCGATGAAGAGATAGAGCGCATGCGAACGCAGAGACTGCGTCTCGAGCAGCACCAACGTAAGCCGTGATAAAGGCAATCGTTGAAACGTTTATTCGATAAACCCCTGGAAGTTCGAACGCTCGCACCATTTGGACAGGTGTGCTGAAGTTTATTGATCCCGCACGTTTTCTTTCGGAACGCGTCCCTTCACATCCGCTTGCGCTGCCTTCAACGACGCGGACAAACGCCGTCCTGTAGCCGCTGCCGAGAACGTCGATCCTGCTGCCCTGCGGGGTCTTGCACCGCCACCAGCTTCAGGACAGCAGCATCGTCGTTCACGGCAGCCCTGGCCACTTTACCGAACCGGCGCAGCGCACGTCGGCATCCCTGAAAACCCAAACGGTCGAAGGCGCTGTTGTTGCTTCCGAGCACTTTTGCGTCGCTACTCGTCGCAATCGCGGCGAGTAGCGCGTCATGTGGAGCCATTAGAAGATCTCGGCATAAGTTTCCAATTCCGCCGATGGCCATATCACACCCGCGCCGGATGCTGGGCTCGGTCTTGATCAAGTTCGACGAAGCGCACGCATCAGCTCCGGTACCGGCGCGCTTCGAAAGCGTCCCATGCGAACCTGATTGGCCTTGTCGAAGGCCGCGCGGGACTCCGTCAAAGCCGTCGTCAATGCCGTCCAGGATTGGGATCCCGCCCCTGCCAGCCCTGAAGTTCGCTTCCGCAGCGGTTGCATCGGCCCTCATCTGTTGCAGGGCAGTATCGATGGCGGCTCGCTTATCGGCAGCGAAAGCTGCAGCTTCACCCTGCATCTTGTCGGCCGCCTGCCGCCACGCGCTTCAACTGAGCCGCCGCAGCTCCTTCTGAAGCTTGCCTCTCTGCTGCTCCTGCATCTGGCTGAATTCCTCGACGTATTTTTCACGTCGGCCTGAAATGTGTTCCAATCGGCTTCGAGTCTGGCTCTTCGCCTGCTGCCAGCGGATCTGCTTGCCCCCGCCTGCCGCTGCATTTCGTTCAAAGAACGCATCACGCCTGGTGCGCAAATCGGCAACGATCTTATCCGCCAGCTGCACGAGCGCTCGCAGTGATCTGGGTGGACTTCGCCCTCAAGGGAAATGAGGACCGCGTCCATTTCGTCGATCCTCTCTTCGCCCAATTGAGATAGAAATGCGCGCTGCTTGCCATGTTTGCCTCCGTTGCTGCATCGGTCGACGCCATCGCGCAGAAGCCTTCTCATGGCTTCCGCAAGAATGTCACAAGGAGACTCGTGGCAGGACGTTTCTCGAGAGCCCGGGTTTGACATGGATCAATCGTATGCGGAACCTGCTAGTTCCTGATGAGGATGCCATGGACAGTCCATACAAGTCATCGGCAGCGGAAGCGCCTTAAGAGGAAAGGCTCAATCGTGGTTCCAGGGGGCCAGCTGGCTGGATTGATACATAGATCAACAGGCCCAAAGGCGTGACGCGCATGGTTGAGCCCCTAACGATGGAGGCTTCTTCATGAAGCAAACCAGAACCAGGCGAGCGGTCTCGGCTGCCGCCGTTCTCGCATGCGGCACGATGGGATCGATAGAGTGGTCAAGCGACACCGGTCCTCCGCAACAACTTCTTCCGTGGAGATTTCACAGTTTCAGTATCCTCTGCCGCCGCCAGTGAGGCACGTGGAGCGATCCATCGCGCTTCCTGCACTCTTATCCGGTATTACGTCGCTAGATACACGGCGGCCACTGCCGAGGCGTGGGCTCGCAAGCAAGGGCGCGACGGACGCCGAGATACGGATCGCCCGAGCCTGCATCAAGCCTCAGCTAACCGCGCTGCTCGGCCACGTCGCTGACTAAACCGATCAAGGACATCGGCGCGCCTTGCCCGTGCTCTCCTTCGGCAAGAAGTCGGGAACCAGATCGGATCGCAGCCGAACGCGGCCGCCGCTGGTCATGACCATGGAGGTTGTTGTGAGCTATGTCCTGATCGTCGTCGGCTGGCTCGGCGGGGCCGTAAAATGGCGCCGCCGTATCGACCCAGGAATTTACCAGTGCAGAGCGCTGCGAGGCAGCCCGGCTTGCGCTGGTTGAGGATGCCAAGGCCCGCGGGCTTGAGGACGCGCTCAGGGCAATCTGCCTGCAAAAGTGAAACACTCCGCAAGCCCGTAGGCTGGCGAAACGTCGCCCGTGCAAAACCGGCCGCTCCCGCCGAGCACGATTCACAAAGGCCGTTGGAAATCGTGCCGATTCCAACGCCGTGACGATCCTTAACGGCGTCACTCCCGGCCACTGATATCGGGCGCAGGCGCCGCCCTGCCATCGCACGCATCTGCGGACGGCGCGGCGAGTCTGGCGCACGGTCGTCCGCGCTACGCATACACCGTTGATTCTGGTCCTGCCCAGACCGCATCCGACCGCCACTTGTGTCACCATATCGTCCGGCGCGAGCAAGCGGCGCAGGCGTCATGCCTTGTGCCGAGGTTGCAATTGTTAAGGCGAAGCCAGCAACAGCGATCAACTTGAGCATTGTTCTCCTCCCACGAGGTTGTACAGTCGACCAGGCGGCTTTTCAGCCGCCTCGGTCGGATCTCAGATGTTCATTGGCAGACGCGCATCAGGCCGTCGTCGAGCGTGACCGTGGTGCCGGGCGTGCACCTGATCGCCGTTGCGGGCTGCGTAGTCATCCCACCCGCTGTAGCCGTACCGCACGGGCCACCCGCGTAATAGGCAGCTCACCGCGTAGTGAGGGCGGGTGCTGATAGGGGCTCCGGGAGTGTATGGGCGAACCGCCATAGTAGGCTGGCCTGGGCTCCCCGAACGGTGCCACTGTAGTAGGGACTGCCCGCGTAGTAACCTGCACCGCCATAGCAGTCGCACCGGCGGCGGCAGCGGCGCGGTGCCGATTGCGGCGCGCCGATATTGCCGGCGTGCGACGCCGGCAACGCTGACGGGAGTGAGCGGACGACCGATCCGTGCTTCAGCGCTTCTCAATCTGATAGCGAAATGCCGCTCTGCTCAGACCAGCCGAATGAAAACAGCGCTGCAAGCACGAACGTGGAAGCGGCAACGAGTAAATTTCCTCGTACTCTGTTTCATGGATCTCCGTCCGTTGCGCATCGAACACGGTAGCGATGCATGTCGTTGCGTCTTCGGCGTGCACGGGCTTGACACAGATCAAGGGAGACCGTTGCGGCGATTGGTGTCGGCTCGGCCAAGGGCCACTTGCTTCAGTCAGGAGTCACATGCCCGTTAGGACAATGGCCATCGGGGCAATAGTTCCGGACGCACACCTGTCGTAGGCTTTCGGGAACAATTCCCTCAGGCAGGGGGCGCAAATGACCGATCAGTCGGAACTCAATTCACGCGCTGCACTATGCAGAAGGCTGGCACAGCGTGAGCCGGCCAACCGAACGTTCTGGATCGCGGAGGCGGAAAATTGGTCGCGCCTGTCGAAAGAGAAGCTTCGCGGCGAGGACAGCGTAAGGATTGATTCCGGAATTCTGGCGCGTCTGCGCGTGCAATCGACCAGGTTTCTATCGATCTTGGCGTAGCAAACGTTCCGCGAAAACGGAGCCGTGAATATGCACGGTCGGGCATCCGGTCAGCCGAGCGCCCGTTGAGCTGGAGCAGCGGCGTGGCGAGCGATCGGCAATCTAACCCGGATCACAGCGCCGGCTCCGGGCGCGTTAACCGCGGATATCTGCCCGTTGTGCGCTTCCACAATGGTTCGCGCAATGGAAAGCCCCATGCCCATCCCTTCCGCCTTGGTGGTGAAAAACGGTTCGAACACATCCTTCAGCCTCTCGGCGGGAATCCCCGGTCCGCGATCCGATATTGAAAGTTCGGCGAAGTTCTCGACGCGCGAAGTCCGCAGGCTGACGATGCGGTTTTCGCCTGATGTGCCTGACATCGCGTCGATCGCATTGACGACCAGGTTTAGAATGACCTGCTGAAGCTGGATACGGTCGCCGACGATCGGGAGCGGGACCGGCGCGATCAAACTGGCTAACTCGACTTTCCGTGCAACGGCGAGCGCCGAGAGAAATTCGGATTGTTTCCCGCACCAGGTCGTTGAGGTCGATATTTTTCGGCTCGAAGGGTGCTTTTCTCAACAGGCTGCGCATTCTGCGGATCACTTCGCTGGCGCGCCGGTCATCCTGCAGAATATCGTCCACGATTTCGTTGAGTTCTTCGAGGTCGGGGTACGGAGATTTGAGAATGGCACCGCGCCGTTTCGGCATTGGTGAGAATGGCTCCCAATGGCTGGTTGATTTCGTGGGAAATTGACGCGGTCAGTTCGCCGGCCGTCGAGAAGCGATTGATATGGGCAAGTTCCGCCATGCGCTGCCGCGCCTGCACTTCGGCCAGTGCGGCGCCGGCGATGCTCACGCAGCAGGATCGAGATCAGCCCGGCCTGCACAAGAACAATCGCGCTCGACGAACATGATTTGCCACGAATACTGCTGCCATGCAGGTGTTTTCCCGGAAGTAGATTTCGCTGTCTCGGCGGAGGCGGCTTCTCGCTGATGCTCCAACGCACCATCTGTCGCCAATCGAAAATTATCTTGTTGGCTGAAACTCTCGGAAAGATGTTGCCGACGGCGCCGCGCCCGTCAGAAGCCGCAAAACCATGTTGGCTGTATCAGCACCAAGCGCAGTGAAATGCTATACAGGCTTCCCCGACGATCCCGCGGCCGAAGGTACTGGTCGAGAAAGCCATAGACAGGGACGCTTTGCCGCGCCTGGAAACACGTTCAACGACTTCGTGTGGAATCGGAATGGTTGACCGGTGCCGTCTTGGAACAATGTGAGAAGCAGGACGATGTCTCAGGACGGCAACTGTGAAACTGTTGCGCAGAAGTTGTTCCAAGGGGAGCTCTGAAAGATCGGAAAACGAGACCCGGTTCTCGTAAAGACGGAACTGATCCTTGGCCTGCGCGAGAAGTCCGCTTCGTCGAATTCCGACGTACCCGCAACGACGACAAATCTTTTGGTGTTGGGATGGATGCGCAGTGCCAGCTCAACGGTTGGCGCAAACTCTCTCTTGACCAGAACGCCATATGACATTGGATGGCAGGAGCGAGTACCAAGTTGCGCTCTGTCCAAGCCGCAGAACACAATCGGCGTGCCCGAGAAAGATCAGGATCACCATAAGTCAGCAGGAAATCGAAGCGCAGGTGCCATGACGGCGACTGACGACGTCGATCTTCTTGTCAGCATATTTTGTGCGAAGGAAATCTCGCAGGAGCGCCTTGTAGGAGTTTGAGCTAAATCGGGACAAACCATCGCTTCGCGATAGATTTCAACCGAGCTCGGTGGAGTTGGCCTGAAGTGTGTTGACGAGCTCTGCATCCAGGAGCGACAGGCCAGGCAATTCGACGCGTTCGTCAAAAGCAGCAACGACATGCACTGCGTTGCAGCCGACACCGGCAAGCAGCCGGCGATTGACATGGCCAAGCCCGCGCATGCAATCAGGAGGGCTGGCACGCAGTTTCATGGCGTGGCTCTTCCCGGCCGGCTGGCGCCAGCGCGTCGACGCACAGCGGCCCACCGTGAACAGACAAGGCGAAGAGGCGCGCCAAATCCTCGCGCTGACCCCCAGACCGGACCGATTGATCCGCTTCTGCTCATCGTCGCCTCGGCATCGCTCGACAGCCTCGCATAACACGCACGATTTGCAGTGCCGTGGAACCGCGCATTCGGCAGGGGCCGGCCGATCTCGACTCGGCTTGCGCGCTCGTGCAGTCCTGATCGGCCCGGGTCGACCGTACTCCGTTGAACGGCTTGCTTGCTCGCGCCTTCCGCGCCAACGGAATCAACTTGACTAGATCAACCCCAGCTGATCGCCGATCGTTATCGTTGGCTTGTTCAGCACAGGAGGTTGCAGTGAAGAAAATCAGCGTCAAGCAGGCTTTTGTTGGCTACCGCGTGCTCTCGCGTTTGAGCTCTCGCATCGGTAAGTTGGTCACCGAGCGAGGGTTCACTCTGTCGCCGTTGAAAGCGCGCAGGCCAGGGGTAGGGCGGCCGTTGACCCCGGTGAGCGTCGCAGGCGTCGCACGACGGACGACGCGCCGCGCGGTGGTAGGCGGAGCAGTCGTAGGTGCGAGCGCTGCCGGCCTGCGTCCGCGTGCTGGTGAACGGCGCATATGTCTGCCGCTGAAACGTAACCACGCGGGTCGCGATGGTGCCATTCGGGTGACGTGGGCGTCTCTTCAACGCGCGCTCCACGCTCGCTGGCGCATCGGTGCGAGCACAAAGCCGATTGTTCTTCGATCGAACTGCTGCCATCATTTGCGTCAGGCAAACGCAGGCATTTCATCGATGCAAGACTTCCGGCGTGCGCTGCGAGCGTGATCACGGCCCTGATCGTCGCCTGCGGCGTCACCTGCGCTTTTGCGATTCCGCTAACGCCGTTCCGGTATGAATCACAGGCGCAGCGACACTGCCCGGCGGATGTCATCGTCTGGCTCGATCTTCGCAAAGGGATCTACTACTCGAAGCGGCAGCGGTGGTATGGCCGCGGCTTTACCGGAAGTTTCGTGTGCCGGGAGGAAGCTCGCAGCCGGCGGATATCGCCGCTCGCTTGCTGGGTTGCGGTAACGTGTCCCAACCGAGTGAACCATCGAAGCGAGCACTCCGGTTCAGGACAGTTGCAATCGCGAGATGGATCACTTGAGGCGATCCTTTCGAGGCGGTCGTGAAGCCGAACTTCTTGAACAGCTTCAGCATCGCGGTGTTCTCGGGCAGCACTTCCGCGATCAGTTCCTTGAGGCCTGCGTCGCGCGCCAGGACCGCCAGATGGCCGCATCAGGATCGTCCCGATACCCTGGCCCTGATAGGCATCGACCACGACGAAAGCGATCTCGGCCTGGCCTGGCTGGACGACGATATAGCGTCCGCCGCCGGCGATGACCGGGTGTCCATCTTCGTCGATTTGCGCGACGAGCGCGACATGGGATTCGAAATCGATATCGAGGAAGAAGGCCATTTCCCGTTCGGAAAAGCCCTTCTTTGGCACGAAGAAGCGTCGCTGAAGCGATTGCATGCTGGTGCGTCCGATCGCCGCGAGCATGTCGGCCCTGTCATCGGGACGAAGCGCACGGATATTGATCGGACGGCCGTCGCGAAGATGCTCACGGGCCGAATAATCGGCGGCTTCAGCCATGATAGGATGGCTCCTCGGTCTCCGACAGTGCACTTGATCAGCCAGAACGACCTTTTGCGGTGTTCGTCGCTTGATCTGGATCAAGCGCGAGCTTGCGCGAGCGCCGATAGGCTCGGAACGTAAGGGCAAGTTCTATCGTGCTGCATCCGGTCCGCGTGCTGTGGCTGCGCGTGCGTCAACGAGGTATCGAAGCGATGGCTCCGAGGATGTTTCGGCAGACAACATGTCCGGCGGACGAAATCATCCAGCTGGCGGTTCGCCTGGGGCTGCTGGCTTTCCTGGTTTATTGGTCGTTCGTTCTCGTTCGTCCGTTCATTCCGATACTCGTCTGGAGCATGGTCCTGACCGTCGCCCTGTACCCGCCGTACGATTGGCTATCGGTGCATCTCGGCGATCGGCCGAAGCTGGCGGCCGCGATCATCACGGTCATCATTCTCGCGATCATCATCGGACCGGTGACATGGCTTGGCTTCGGCCTGATCGATGGCCTGCAAGAGCTTTGCGGGCCAGCTCGGCGCCGGCACCCTGGCCATTCCGTCGCCTCCCGAAGGCGTCAAGGACTGGCCGATCGTCGGCGCGCAGATTTACAGCCTCTGGGACCATGCTTCGACAAATCTCAGGGCTGCGCTGCAGCGAGCTCGCTCCGCACCTGAAGCCATTGGCAGGTCCGGTACTCGCCTTTGCCGGCAGTGCGGGCTTCGGAACGCTCAAATTCGTTGCGGCGGTCGTGATTGTCCGGCTTCCTGTTCCACTATGGCCCGCGGCTCGTTGCGGCAATAAGAAGAATTCAGGCGCGGCTGGTCACGCAGCGAAGCCAGGATTTCGTCGCGCTGGCCGGGCTGACGATACGCACGGTGGCTCAGGGGGTCATCGGCGTGGCCGTCCTTCAATCGCTGCTGGCCGGAATCGGATTGAAGCTTGCGGGCGTGCCTCATGCGGGCGTGCTGGCTTTCGCTCGTGCTGATTCTTGCGATCCTGCAGATCGGGTCGGCGGTCGTCCTTATTCCCGTCATCATATGGATTTGGGCGACCAAGGATTTCGCCGTGGCGCTTCCGCTGACGATCTACCTGTTGGTCGTGGGGCTCGCCGACAATATCCTGAAGCCGATGCTCATGGGGCGCGGGCTGAACACGCCGATGCTTGTCATCTTCATCGGTGTCCTGGGCGGCATGCTGGCGCATGGCATCCTCGGCCTGTTTGTCGGGCCCATCATCCTGGCGGTGACCTGGGAATTGATGATGGCATGGATCCGCGAAGAGCGGGCCGAGGCAGCCTCGCCTGATGTCGAAGCAGGGCACGCGAAAAACTCGCAGCCGAAGCCTAGCGCTCAGGCGCAGCGTTCGACCAGCTATTCGCCTGTTCGCCGCGTGCCGGATCCGACGACTGAACGCGACTGCGCATCCAACGGACGTCCTCCCTTGACCTATGTCAATGGTCCCGTCCGCCGGCGCGCAATCCTGATGCATGGGCTGCAAGCAGTGAGAGATTTGAGCATGTCTACCGACAAGCCGGCTATCTCGGGCGATGCGCTGCCCGGGCTCTTTGCATCCGCCTTCGAATATCTGGTGGATACCGGGCAACGCAGCGTCCTGTTCCTCGATGTCATGCGCCAGCGCGGACTGCAATACCGCGAACATATCGCCGAAACCGCGCCTCATGTCCTCAACTATGCGGTTGAATTGATCGTCGACGGCAGAACGCTTCAGCGACCGGTCAACTACGCGCTGGTGCGCGTTGCTCCGCCAAGTGGCGTGGAGATTGATAACAAGCGCCGTCCGTTCGTGGTGATCGATCCTCGTGCCGGTCACGGGCCGGGAATCGGCGGCTTCAAGGCCGACAGCGAGATCGGCGTGGCGATGAAAGCCGGCCATCCCTGCTACTTCATCGGCTTCCTGCCCGAACCGATGCCCGGTCAGACCATCGAGGACATCGCGAGAGCCGAGGCGGTCTTTATCGAGAAGGTCATCGCCCTGCATCCGGAAGCCGACGGCAAGCCGTGCGTGATCGGCAACTGCCAGGCCGGCTGGGCGGTCATGATCCTTGGCCTCGCTGCGGCCGGAGCTGTTTGGCCCGCTGATCATCGCCGGCGCGCCGTTGTCCTACTGGGCGGGCGTCCGCGGCAAGAACCCGATGCGCTATTCGGGCGGCCTGCTCGGCGGAAGCTGGCTGACCGCGCTCACCAGCGATCTCGGCGGCGGCAAGTTCGACGGGGCGTGGCTTGTCCAGAACTTCGAGAACATGAATCCCTCGAACACGCTCTGGACCAAGCAGTACAACGTCTATTCGAAAGTCGACAGCGAGGCGGATCGCTATCTCGAATTCGAGCGCTGGTGGGGCGGGCATGTCAATCTGAATGCCGAGGAGATCCAGTTCATTGTCGACGAGCTGTTCGTCGGCAACAACCTCGCCGCCGGACGCATCAAGACGTCGGACGGCCAGGTCGTCGACCTCCGGAAAATATCTTCCCCGATCGTCGTGTTCTGTTCAAAGGGCGACAACATCACGCCGCCGCAGCAGGCGCTCGGCTGGATTCTCGATCTCTACGGCGATGTCGACGAGATCCGGGCCTATGGGCAGACCATCGTTTACACCGTTCACGAGACGGTCGGGCATCTCGGCATCTTTGTCTCCGGCGGCGTCGCCAAGAAGGAGCACAGCGAATTCTCAAGCAACATCGACCTGATCGACGTGCTGCCGCCCGGGCTTTACGAGGCGACCTTCGAAGCCAAATCCGCCGACACCGACCCATCCGGAGCTTGCCGGTGGAAAGTGGATCATGCGATGCGAACGGCGCACGCTGGACGATATCAGGGCCATGGGCGGCAATACGGCCGAAGACGAACGGCGGTTTGCGACAGCCGCGCGGGTATCCGAAATCAATCTCTCGAATTACCGGAATTTCGTGCAGCCGTGGGTCCGTGCGGCGGTTACGCCCCAAATGGCGGAGTGGATGCGCCAATGGCATCCGCTACGCGTCTCTTACGAGGCCTTTGGAGGCGATACCGTCGCCATGAAGGGCGTCGCGAAAGCCGCGGACAAGATTCGCGAGCAGCGCAAGCCGGCAGCGGAGGACAATCCGTTCGTCACTTTCCAGGAGACCGTCTCGAAGAACATCGTCGATGTCCTCGACAAGTGGCGCGACACGCAGGAAGCGCTCAGTGAAGCGCTCTTTCTCGGCATCTATGGATCGCCCGTGGTGCAGGCCGCGGTCGGCATCACGCCGGATGCCGAAGTTTCGCCAAAACCGCAGATGTCGCCGGAACACCGCAAGCGTCTGGAGGCGCGCATCGCCGAACTGAAATCGCAGGTCGGCAGCGGCGGTCTCAGGGAATGCGTCATTCGCGGTCTGCTCTATGTCGGGATGTCGCGGGGAATGGTTGACGAGCGCAGCCTGGAGGCATTGCGGCGGGCTCGCGCGGACGACGCAGGCTCGCGTCTTACGCTTGCGCAGTTCAAGACAGATCGTGCGCGAGCAATTCTTCATGCTGTTGCTCGAGCCGGAGGCGAGCCTTGCCGCCATCCCCAAGCTGCTGCCGCCGGGCGAAGATGAGCGCCGCGCCGGCCTGGATGCCATCCGCGGCGTGCTGTCCGCGAGCGCGGAAATATCCGGCGAGACCGCAAAGCGGCTCGATCGCGTGACGCAATTGTTCGGCCTCGCCGGCGAATCGCGGGCGAAGGCGTCATAGGCGTTGGCGAGTTGATCGGAGAGTTGGATATGGCTATTGCATCCATGGACGCGGGCGAAGCCAAACCAGGCGCCGAAATACGATCGTCTCATCGCGGCGGCGAAGGCGATCCCGGCGGCGGCGACCATCGTTGTCGCATCCATGCGACGAAAGCTCGCTGCGCGGCGTGGCCGATGCTGCCGAGGCCGGCATCATCAAGCCGATACTCGTCGGACCATCGGCGAAGATCAAGGCGGTCGCGTTCAAGCACGGTATCGATATCAGCGCATTTGAGCTGGTCGATGTCCCTCACAGCGAGGCCGCCGCCGCAAAGGCCGTTGAGCTTGATTCACGCGGCCAAGGGCGAGATGCTGATGAAAGGCAGCCTGCACACCGACGAACTGATGCGAAGCGTGACCGCAAAGGCAGGCGGACTGCGCACGGAAAGGCGGATCAGCCACGTGTTCGTGATGGATGTTCCGGCCTACAGCGAAACCATCTTCGTCACTGATGCCGCGATCAACATTTTTCCGGATCTCGATGGCAAGCGCGACATCGTGCAGAATGCGATCGATCTCTATACGCAGGCCGGATTTGGTACGTCTCCGCGGGTCGCCATCCTCTCGGCGGTCGAGACCGTGACATCCAAGATCCCGTCGACCATCGAGGCCGCCGCGCTGTGCAAGATGGCGGACCGCGGGCAGATCACGGGCGGGCTGCTCGATGGGCCGCTTGCATTTGACAACGCGATCGACCCGGAAGCGGCGCGGATCAAGGGCATCAAAGTCGGAGGTTGCGGGACGGGCCCAGATCCTTGTGGTGCCGGATCTCGAGTCCGGCAACATGCTGGCCAAGAACCTGGCGTACTTCGCCAAGGCGGACAGCGCCGGCATCGTGCTGGGCGCCCGCGTTCCGATCGTGCTGACGTCGCGGGCCGATTCGCCGAGAGCCCGCATGGCATCCTGCGCGGTTGCGACGCTCTATGCCGACGCACGGCGGCGCCGCGCCCAGACAGCCGCCGCGTGACGGCCATGGATACCATCCTCGTCGTCAACGCCGGCTCCTCAAGCGTCAAGTTCCAGGTGTTCGCCGTGGATGGCGACGGCAGGCTGCGCCGGCAGATCAAGGGGCAGATGGACGGGATCGGCAGCCGTCCACGGCTGCGCGCCACCGGCGCAGCAGGCGACACGTTGGCGGACCGAGCCTATCCGATCGAGGACGTGCCGGACGTCCCGGCCGCCCTGATGCTCGCAGGCGCCTGGTTACGGGACGAACTTCAATTGAGCCCGCTCGCCGTCGGCCATCGGGTCGTCCATGGCGGTCCCGACTACGATCGCCCCGTATTGATCGACCATGGTGTGATCGCGCGTCTGGAGCGGTTGACGGCACTTGCGCCGCTGCATCAGCCCCACAATCTGGCGCCGATCCGAACCCTGCTTGCCAAATTTCCCGCTCTGCCGCAGGTCGCCTGCTTCGACACGGCCTTTCACCGCGACCACGACGAGGTCGCGGACCACTACGCCATACCCCGCCGGCTGCACGAGGAGGGCGTCCGCCGTTACGGATTTCACGGTCTTTCCTATGAATATATCGCAAAGACCCTGCCGGACGTTGCGCCCGAGATTGCCAGGGCGCGGGTCATCGTCGCGCATCTCGGGAGCGGCGCCTCCATGTGCGCCATGCACGGCGGACGCAGCGTGGAGAGCACGATGGGCTTCACCGCGCTCGATGGACTTCCGATGGGAACGCGCACCGGCCAGATCGATCCCGGCGTCGTTCTGTACCTGATGACCGCAAAGGGCATGTCGCCCGCCGAGGTGCAGGATTTTCTCTACCGCGATTGCGGGCTGAAGGGACTTTCCGGCGTCAGCAACGACATGCGGGAGCTCCAGAACAGCAGCGATCCCCACGCGGCGTTTGCCGTCGACTATTTCGTCTACAGGGTTGCGACTGCAGGCCGGAATGCTGGCCGCCGCCCTGCAAGGTCTCGATGGCTTCGTCTTCACCGCAGGCATCGGTGAAAATTCCGTCGGCATTCGGGCAAGGATTGCGGAGCGGCTCGAATGGCTCGGCGTGTCGCTCGATCCGGCCGAGAACGCCCGTCACGCGCCGCGGATCTCGCGCGCGGACAGCCGCATCCCGGTCTACATCGTGCCGACCGATGAAGAGCTGATGATTGCGCAGCACACATTGTCGCTGCTGTGGAACCGGCATTCGTCCTCCAGCCCGAAACGCGAGAGAGCGTCATGACAATTCCGGTATTTCCAGAGACCAAGGTTGCGCTGAAGGGACGAAAGGGACTGATCGTCGGGATCGCCAACGATCAGTCGATCGCATGGGGATGCGCCAAGGCGTTTCGGGCCCTGGGCGCGGAGCTTGCGGTCACCTATCTGAACGAACGGGCAAGAAAGCACGTCGAGCCGCTGGCGAAGGAGCTCGAGGCGCCGATCTTCATGCCGCTCGATGTGAATACCGAAGGGCAGACCGAACAGGTGTTCGAGCGGATCGAGAAGGAGTGGGGACAGCTCGATTTTCTGCTTCACTCGATCGCCTTCTCCCCGAAGGAGAGCGCTGCACGGGCGCGTGGTCGATGTCGAGCGCGACGGCTTCCTCAAGACGATGGACGTTTCCTGCTGGTCGTTCATGCGGATGGCGCATCTGGCGGAGCCGCTGATGAAGAACGGCGGCACGCTCTTCACCATGACCTATTACGGCAGCCAGATGGTGGTCAGAAACTACAACGTCATGGGCGTTGCGAAGGCGGCGCCTTGAGGCCGCCGTCCGCTACATCGCGGCCGAACTCGGCCCCAAGGGCATCCGGGTGCACGCGATTTCGCCGGGACCGCTGGCGACGCGCGCGGCGTCGGGCATTCCCGAATTCGACGAGTTGATGGACAAGGCGCAGACCACGGCGCCCACGCGGAGCCTCGTGAGCATCGACGACGTTGGTGCGGCGACGGCGTTCCTGGCGCTCGACGGCGCGAAGCTGATCACCGGCGGCGTCATGTATATCGACGGCGGATATCACATCATCGATTGAGACGTAGAGTCATAGCGCAATCATATCCCGTCGTCGTGATTGCCGGTCCCGGCAGGGCGCTCCATCTCCGGAGGCAAGTTGATGTTGCGTCAGTTTCTCGTGGGCGCCGCCGCCAGCGGTTGCAACATTGCGATCCATGCCCTGGTGATGGTGGCCGTCATAAGGGTGACGCGCCGCGCGGATGAGCTGGCAACGGCATATCAAACGTTGCGATTGATCGCGGTCATGATTGCCACCGTGACGGTCCTGATGATCGCGCACCTTGCCGAGGTGCTGGTCTGGTCACTGACTTACGCGATACTCGGCGTCGCGCCGGAAGGCGCAGATCTCGTTTATTTCGCCTTTGTGAACTACACGACGCTCGGCTACGGCGACGTGACGCCGGTCAAGCGCTGGCATCTGCTTGGGCCGATGACCGCGATGAACGGCGTCCTGATGTTCGGCTGGTCGACCGCGGTGATTTTCGAGGTGTTGCGCATGACGCTTGCTGGCGAGCGGCGATGGAGGGAGTCAACAGAAGCGGGGATGGCCCAAGCAGAGCCTGACGCACACCGACGCGCGCGCTTGATCTGTATCAATCCAGCAGGAGAGGCCGTTGTCAGCCTTTCGCATCGCGCTCTGGATTGGCCTTGAGAGGGCTGCATCGAAGTGCCGAGCGTTCCGGATCATCTGGAGCCTCTGACACAGGAGAACAACATGAAACTCTCGATCGCGTTATCAGCATTGCTGATTGCCGGCTTCATGGCCGCAACGACGGAACCGGCCAGCGCCGTCGTATACTGCCAGTATGTCGAATATCCGGCGGGCTGCACCGTAAGGGCAGGCGTCGTGCTGCGTCCGCGGCCGGTCGCGCGCGCGGTGGCGACCCCGGCGTCGGCCGTGTAGGCACACCCACGAACCGTGGCGGTCCGGTGGATCGCGCCGGCCGGCGCTGACAGGGCTTTCCTGCCGCAATGGCACCTCGTCGATGTCGCGGATTGCTCGACGTCGAGGTGAAGGCGGCTCTTGCCAAGACACGACCGTACCCGAGTTCGACCTCGAAGCGGGTGCGGCGTCGCGGTGGAGTAGCGTATGCCACTGGCGCGATATTTCCTTTATGTCGGCGGAGTATTGCTCACTCTGGTGTTCATTCTGGACGCATGCCTAACCAAATTGCCGGTCATGGAGAGAGCGCACGTCAATTCGCCCATTATCCGCATTCGTTCCGACCGGAAATGGCCGGAGCGCATCGTTTTCGATACCACCCTTCCGACGATCGTTCCTGCACAGACTGCGATCGTGGAAGACCGCGTCTCCAGTCCTGCGACGGTCACCGACGTCGCTGCAAAGGAGAGGGAACGCGAGGCATTTGCGTTGATGCAACCATCCAATGCGAAGCGGCTGGAACCATCCGCCCCGGAAGGCGAGAACTGAAGCCGCAACGGCAACGCAAAATCGCGAAGCGGCACGTGATGCCGCGTTCGCTCTTCGTCGCGCGGCAGCCGCAGTTTGGCTGGTTTGGTAACACCATCTGGTGATGACACCCGCAATCCTTGTTGCGGGCGCGTGGCCTATGGCCAAGGTTCAAGTCGTCTCGCGAAAATCTATGCGCGGAAAAGCCCCGGCACGGTGCCGGGGCTCTAGTTCGCCGGAGAGATCAGTAGACGGGCCGCTGATTGGTGCCCCGTAACCGCCGAAGCGGTAGTTGATGCGCAAGGTGACCATGTCCACGTCCTGGCTGATCCGGTTGTTGAGAAAAGCGGCGTGAATCGCGATTGACGACCGAGAACGAATTGTTGGCATCGCCCATGAACAAATGGTCGTATTCAACACCGAACGACCAGTTCGGTGCAAAGCCATACTCAAATCCAACACCCACGGTGCCGCCCCAGCGGGTCGCGCTTGCCGCGGCCAGTTCAACGCCGGTAAGCGTTGTCGAGGATGCTAAAGCGGTTGCTCGTCACCGCCGCGCCGCCCTTTACGTAAAACAGCGCTGCGTTCCAGGCGTAGCCGATCTGGCCGGTAAAGAGGCCGATGCCATCGGTTTTGGTGCGAGTGGAGAACGCAGGATTGAACAGGCTGATGCGCTGGTTGCTGAGATCCGCCCAATCGCCCTGGGCTTCCAGGCCAAACACCCACTGACTGGCTTGCCAGCGATAGCCGATCTGGCCGCCGACGAGGCCCCCGGACCGCTCGCGGCAGCCGTCAGCGACGGCTACGCCAACCGCGTCAACGAAATTCCAACAGCTGTGGCTCTGACCCCAGCCGCCGTTGCCGCCGATGTAAAAGCCGGTCCAGTTGTAAATCGGAGCCAGCACCGGCGCGGGTGGCCGTGCCTTGACGGCCATATCCGCAGCGGATGCGGGGGCGGCCATGCCGACCAATGCTACCAGACCAACGGTAGCCAACAGAAATTTCTTCATTGTTCTCTCTCCATGCCCGTCGGCTTTAATTTGTCCCCGCCAACGGACTGTTGCAGGCGTTGCATTGATTCCAACTTGCAACGTGAATCCTACGTACTTTAGGCGAAAGGCCTCGTGCCAAAATGGCAACACTCAAGAGCAATTGGCGAGCTGAGTGCGCTCTATTATTGTTATGTTTGATTATCGTGCATATGGCGGGAGGCGCGGCTGTGCACCGTGAGGGTTCTGCGCGCCCTTGGAACCTGCGGTTTATTCGGTCTTCCCTGACTGCGGGTCAGTACTTTCCGCCGCGTCGCCACTGTCTTGTTCCCGTCCTTCTTCAAGCCATGACGGAATGCTTCCCGATGCGATCGCGCGTCTCGGCAAATGAGGAATGATTGTTCCGGCGGTCACGACCAATCCCTCGTCGAATTTGGCACGTGCAAAGTTCTTGGCTTCCATTTCGGTCTCAAACGTTTGGGTCGACCGAGAGCGCCGCCCTCGGACCGCTGTGCCTCTCCATGGGATTTCGAAGGTCACATACCAAGTATGCTTCTTCATCCGATGATTCCGTCGGATCAGCTGCCCGGCCTTCTCCAGCATCACGTTCAGCGGTAGTGCAGCGCGATCAGCTCGGCGACGCAGGCGGGGCGCTGGCCGCCTTCGATTTCGATCACCATGTGATAGTTGACCCGCAAGCCATCGGGCGGGACGTCCTCCGACTTCCGCGATGCTGACGCGGCCCCTGATCCGTGAGCCGGCCGGGACGGGCGAGAGATAGCGGATCCGGTCCGCGCCGTAGTTCAACGTGTTGCGCAGCCCTTTGAGGCCCATCACGGAACGAATGAACATCGGCGCAAGGCTGAGCGACAGCAGCCCGTGGGCGATGGTGGTGCCACCCGGCAGCTCTTTCTTCGCGCGCTCCTGGTCGACATGGATCCATTGCTCGTCGCAGGTCGCCTCCGCAAAGAGGTTGATGCGTTCCTGGGTGACCTCGATCCAGTCGCTGGCGCCGATCTCGGTGCCGACGGCAGCCTTGAATCTCACTGAAGTCGCTGAAGATGCGCATGCTCGGTCCTCACGTGCCTGCGTTGGTCAGATCTTCATTTCCGGAACGTTGGTCGGGAATGAACGAGCTCGGCTTCCGTCACCGCCATGACCTCGGCGACGGTGACGCCCGGCGCGGTCTCCAGCAGCGTTATCCTTCCGCCGGAAAAGCCGATCACCGCCATGTCGGTGACGACCAGGTCGACCGGCCGGGAAGAGGTCAGCGGCAGGGTGCATTTCTGCGACGATCTTGGATTTCCCTTTCGCGGCGTGCTGCATGGCGACGATGACGCGCTTGGCGCCGCTCACCAGGTCCATCGCGCCGCCCATTCCCGGCACCATCTTGCCGGGGATCATCCAGTTGGCGAGGTGTCCTGCGGCGTCGACCTGAAGGCCGCCGAGGACGGTCACGTCGACATGGCCGCCGCGGATCAATCCGAACGACATCGCGCTGTCGAAGATGCATGGCGCCGGGCAGGGCGCTGATCGGCCGTCCGCCGGCATCCGTGAGCAGCGGATGGGCCATGCCTTGCTCCGGAATCGGTCCCGTGCCGATCAATCCGTTCTCCGACTGAAAGAACACCTTGAGATCGGGCGGAACGTAGTTCGCGACCAGCGTCGGAATCCCGATGCCGAGATTGACGAGGTTGCCGGCGCGAAGTTCGCGCGCCACGCGCCGCGCGATGATCGATCTGAGCATCCATGGTTCACCCGTTGGCGATGAGGTAGTCGACGAGCGGCGCGGGCGTTACGACATGGTCGGGCGCGATGACGCCGACGGGAACGATGTGCTCCGCGGTGACGATGACGGTGTCGGCCGCCATCGCCATGACGGGATTGAAGTTGCGCGCGGTCAGCGCGTAGGCGAGGTTGCCGAGGTAATCCGCCAGGAATGCGTGGATCAGCGCGAAATCCGAGCGAAGCGCCGTTTCGAGCAGGAAGTTCTTGCCGTCGACCTCGATCTGGCGCTTGCCTTCCTCGACCATGGTGCCGACGCCCGTCGGCGTCAGCACGCCTCCGAGGCCGCAGCCGCCGGCGCGGATGCGCTCGACGAACGTGCCCTGCGGCACCAGGTTGACCGCGACCTTGTTGGCCATCATCTGCTTTTGCACGTTCGGATTGAGGCCGATGTGGCTCGTCGGTCAGCGTCGAGACCAGCGCCGCGTCGAACAGCTTCCCGACGCCTTTGCCGGGGACCGCGGCGTCGTTGCTGATGATGGAGAGTTCGGACTTCCGTTGCCTGACCAATTCGTCCAGCAGGCGCTCCGGCGTTCCCACTCCCATGAAGCCGCCGACCATCACGGTTGCGCCGTTGGGGATCATGGCGACCGCTTCTTCCACGGAGACGGCTTTCATTGGAGACTCCGAAATCGCTTGCGCTTGCAGGCTCGCCATCGAAGGTGCAGCGGAGCCGGCATCGAGGCTTTGATCTGTATCAAGGCTTCCGCTTCAGGATCGGCGCCATTGCCGGGATCGCTGTCTATCGGTCGATGCCGCGTTCCACGCCAATGCCGGACAGCATGTCGTCCCACAGCTTGCGCACCTGCGCGTGACGGCTTTCGACGGCCGCGTTCACGGCGTCTGCGAAACGGCAGCAGATCGGCGCTCTTCAGGAACAGGATTTGCGCCTGGATCAGGCGATTGCTTTCAAACTCGATCCTCCGCAAGGCCAGCGCGAACGGATCCAGCAATGGCACCTGATTCCGGCAGCAATGCCGCGGGCCGTATGACGGCATGCAGGGCGTGGCCGAGCGCGGCTATGTCGATGGTCAACGCCTGCGCGCGCTCGGGGATGCCGTCGGTTGGCCTGGGCAGCCAGGCTGCTTCCCACGATGGAAGCAGAAACAGTCAGTTCCGGATCGGGCGCCCACGAGGTCGCCCGAAGCAACAGCGAGACGATTTCGGATCTCGCGGTAGAGCTGCGTATTCAATTCCGTGTGCCAGGCAGCATTCGTTTGCAAGGCGAGGGCGATCGCGAGCTGTCGGGCCATGGCGCCATGACAGGACACCAGGAACGCGGCAACGCGCGTCTGCTGCCGCGGCGGCACGCGACCCGTCGCATCGAGGGGACCGAGGAACATGCTCATGGCGACACGTCCGTGCGCCGGAATTGCGCGCAGATGGTCGTGACCCTGCGGGAACGGGATGAGCGGATCACCCGCGTTCTCCGGGGCGATCCATACCGAGCGGTCGCCCTTCCATTTCCCGGAGAGAACATCCTCGGCGAATCCTGAAAGCAGGTCGGCCGTCAGCGCCGGCTTTTCGAGTGTGAAAGCGTGAAAGGCGCGTGGAATGATGACGAGTGCGCTGTCGGGAATCTGGAGCCGCAAGGTATCATGAAGCGCGCGCGGGGTAAGAAAGTCGAACTCGCCGTTCAGGATGATCGTCGGAATGCCGATCGAATGAAAGCTGCGGCGTCAGAGGTTTGAATTCGAGAAACGACTCCATCAGGTTCTGCAGGGCGTAGACATCATTGGTGAGCCAGCCCTGTCGCTTTGATCGCTTCGAGGTTGCCGAGCTGCGGTCCAAGCCATGCGTCGGACAGGTTCATCGGCAGCAACAGGTCCTGCAGGTAGCCCGTCCCGCCCAGGATCAGGCCGGTACGCAGCGCGTTGCCGAGCAGCAGCAGCTGCGGCGACAGCTCTGCGAAGGTGCTCATCGAGCGCCAGTCCGGCGAGGCGGTCGCCATGATCGATCGCGTACCGCAGCGCGATAAGCCCGCCGAAGCTGATGCCGCCGAGGAAAATCGGGACATCGCCGAGTTGGTCGATCAGGAGAGCCAGCGCCGCTACCTGGTCATCCTGACTGATCGAACAGCGCGGGCTTGTCGGACGCGCCCTGACCGAGAAGGTCGAACGTGGCGACGCGAAATCCTTGCGCGACCAGCGCGTCGCGATAGGCGCCCCAGAGTTCGGCGTACTGCGTCAGCCCGTTGACCAGCACATAGGCCGGCCCGCGCTCGGGACCGTCCAGCTCATAGCGTATGCGGTAGGAGCCGAGGGCAAGGAACGGCATGGCAGCACCCAACGAGATCAGGCATTGGATGTCTCGTCCGGCCAAAGTGACCCTTGAGATATGTCAAGGGTCGCGCCGGTGCGCGCCTCTAGCCTTCCAAAAAGTTCTGCTCGAAGCCGTCTCTGAGGGAGGATCTCATGAAGCGTTTCATCGTCAGCCTGTCTGTTGCTGCTGGTCGCAACCTCGCTTGCGGTGGCGCAGCCCTTCACCCGCCGGTCGTCGCAAGTGCAGCACGACGGACTGAAGCAGTACTACGAGATTCCGAATTTCCGGCTCGGCGGGCAATACGATCTCGCCGATCCCTCGAAATGGGAAAACGGCGGCGAGGGCGGCACGACGCTGGAATCGCTCGGCGCCGGCAAGCTGCGCACCGGCCTACATCGCGATCGGCACGCCCGCGCCGCAATGCGGCCGGCGAAATCACCAATGCGGTGGTCATCAGTTCCTACTATTCCGGCGACTCCACCGATATGTACGAGCAGTGGGTCAAGGGTACGGCGCTGTCCGGCGGCGTTCCCATCATCGGCCCCGGTCGCCCGATCGATACCGACCGCTACTACGTCGTGATGGTCGATCCGCTCGGGACGTGGGGCGCCAGCAAGCCGTCCGACGGGCTCGGCATCAAAATTCCCGCAATACAGCTACTACGACATGGTGCAGGCCAACTACCGCATGCTGCGCGACCACCTGAAGGTCGCGCGAATGTCGCGCTGGCCGCCGGCGTGTCGATGGGCGGCACGCAGACCTATGTCTGGGGCGTCATGCATCCGGAATACGTGCAGCGCCCTGATGCCGATCGGCGGCACCACGCAGTCCGACGCCGAGGATCCGGTCGGCAACTGGACCTTCCAGCTGATGACGGCCGCGATCGAGATCGGACCCGGTATGGCAAGCGACCAAGGGCGATTACTACAATCTGCCGAAAGAGAAGCATCCGCTGCCCGGCGTCGCCTTCGGCTGGTCGGTGCTCGGGCTCACCGGCTACGATCTTCGCTTACCGCACCACGCAGGCCTTCACGGCGGTGCAGCCCGGAAGTGTTCTACTGGGATCCGCCGAACGAGAAGGCCGGCATCGAGCGTCACCAAGCGCGCCGCGATGTACGACGCCGTCGATCTCGTCTGGCGCAACCGGGTCGGCGAAACCCACAACATCAATCCGTATCTCGGCCGCATCCAGTCGCGGACGCTGGTGATGCACATCACCAACGACCTGTGGCTGAACTTCAAGCTGGCGCAACGCGCGGTCGACCGAGATTCCCGGCGCTGACCTGATCGCCGAGGAAAGCCCGGTCGCGCATTACGGCGTGTTCTCGATCATCAACAACAGGAAGCACGATCCGAAGTTCGTTGCCTTCCTCGAGGACGTCGCGCGCCTCGAACAGGCAGCAGCAGTTCGTCGACGAAGAACTATCGCGTGCCGCGGCGTCGCGACCGACATCGACCCGAAGAAGTCGTTCTGGAAGGACTTCGTGACCTATCCGTTCCCGGTCAAATACGCGACCGTCGAAGGACAAGCACGGCACATCCTGGCAGATCGGCTACATGGACGAATATGCCGGCACCGATCGCGATCCGCCGGTGCTGGTCGATCATTCATGGCAAGGGTGCGTTTGCCGGGCACTACGGCAACGTGATCAAGCAGGCCGCTGCGAAAGCGGCATTGCGCGTCGATCGCGCCCGATCTGCCGCACTACGGCATGTCCGGTCCGGGCAATCTCGACAAGAGCCCGGCGCAGATCGATGCAGGACATGCGCGACGTCGTTCACGAGCTCGTGGTCAACCAGCTCGGCGTCAAGCAGGCGTTCTATCTCGGTCACTCGCTCGGCGGCCAGCGTGATCCTGGGTTATGCGCTGAACTGGCCGGACGCGGTGCAGGGACTCATGCTCGAAGCGCCGGCGGGCCTGGAGGAGTATCCGCGCCGAAGTCGCGATCGCCCCGGACAAGACGGCTAAGCTGTTCGATCCGAGTCTTCGGCCGCGATTTCAGCAAGTGGCAAGCAGGCCTGGGACCAGACCGGCATCCTGGCCAGCGAAATTGCACGCGCCGAGCAGAACATCCGCGACTTCTACTACTTCAAGAAGCGCGATCCCGTGACGGGCGTCGTGTCGACGGCCCAGAGCGGCTACTTCATGAACGACAGCGAGTATGCCCGCTTGCATACCGAGCAGCGGGTCGGCCTGACCAAGGGCAATCCGAAGGAGCTGGAGCAGTGGTCGAACGTCTTCATCTTCGACATCTACGGCATGGTGGTCGAAGCTGCAGCAGGACGATCCGAAGAACCTCTACCGAGCGTCTCACCCAGATCAAGGCGCCGATCTTCCTCGCCTTCGGCGACAAGGAGCCGTTCATCCCCGGCACGGCCTTCAACGGGCTGAAGGATCTCGGCGGTGATATCATCGTTCCGTTCATCGACGCGCATGACGGCCGCGGGCAATCGTCCGATCGGTGAAGATCTATCCCGATACCGGGCACTTCATCCACACGGACAACCCGGTGCGAGTTCCCGACCGATGTCGTCGACTTCGTCGAGCTCGGCAACGTCGTCGTCAACTCGCCGGTCGCCATCGACCGTCTGGTCAATGGCGCGTCCAGCGAGTACGACGGTCGGTGTCGCGCCGACGCCGCCCGGCGCATCGCCGACCGCCGGCCTGAACAAGTAGGAGCCTTATGGTGGCAAGGGTGCGGGCGGGCGAGGTCCAGCTCGGCTGGCGGGAATGGGGGAGGGCGACGTCACCGTCGTCTTCATCCACGGCAATCTCGCCAGCAAGGACTGGATCGAACTCGCCGCACCGCTGTTTCCGAGCGGCGTCCGTGTGATCGGCATCGACTGGCGCGGCTGCGGCGAAAGCGACCGGCCGCCGCCGGCGCCCGATTATTCCAACTATTCCATGCGCCAGCATGCGCTCGACATGCTGGCCGCGCTCGATGAGTTGCAAATTCCCTTCTGCCATCTCGCCACCCACTCCACGGGCGGCATCATCGCGGCGCGCATGCTGCTCAAGCAGCCCGAACGGTTTGGCAGGGTGTTCGCGCTGGATCCGGTCACGCCGCTGGGCATGTCTTTCAATGCCGAGCAGATCGGCCTGTTTCGCGCTGATGATGACGAGCCGGGAGTCTGACGCGCGCGTGATGGCGACGGCCGCGGCTTCTCTGTTCGTGCCCGAGAGCCTTGCGCCAAATACCATGCCGCGGTTTCGCGAGGGCCTCGGCGAGATTCAGGCGTTCTACGAGCGCATCCTGGAGCAGACATTCGGCGTGTCCGAGGGCATCTGGCTCGGTACGCCCTTCAACCTCAATCTGGAGCGGGAGAGCGGCGACCTGGAGCGGCGCATGGCGGAGATCTGGCATCCGCATCTGGTGTTGTGGGGCGAGAAGGATGGCTGGATTCGCGCCTGCCGATCTGAAGACCATGGCAGCAGCCATGCCGGATTGCCGGCTAATCACGGTACCGGGCATTGGGCATTCGATGAATCTCGAAGTCGCCGGCTCTCTACGCCGGCTATTTCGGCGCATGGTTCGGCGGGCTGCCGGGAAGTGAAGTGGCGATCTAGCCTCGTCCTAAAGGTCCAGCTCCGCCAGCCGCGCCCGGTCCAGCAGCACGATTTGCCGCTGGGTCTGGCCGAGGAAGCCGAGAATACCCTTGCCGTGAAGATGTGACAGCGCCCGGGACACCGTTTCGAGCGTCAGGCCGAGATAGTCGGCGATATCGCGACGACGACATCGGAAGGGCCATCACGCCGGCGGCCGTCAGGCGGCGGTCCATCTCGAGCAGGAATGCGGCGACGCGCTCAAGCGACGTCTTGCGTCCCAGCAGCAGCATGTGGTCCTCGGCATGCTGGAGGTTGCTGGTCGTCATATTCAGGAGATCGAGCGCCACCATGCGCGTCGGTTTCCGCAACGTGCTCCAGGCTGCACCGTTTCATCAGCCGTACTGTCGTATCGACGATCGCTTCCGCGGTAAATCGGTGGGCGGCACCGTTCTCCAGCCCAAAAATGTCGCCGGCCAGGTGGAAGGCGCCGATCTGGCGGCGGCCGTCGGAGAGGAGCTTGTGGCTGCGAACCGCGCCGTCGACGACCTGGTAGATATAGTCGGCCGGCTCCGCCTCGCCAAAGATCTCCGTGCCCCTGTTGTATTTGAATTCGCTCAGGATTACCCGTGCGCGCGAAAGCTCGCCGAGCTGCCCAGAGCCTTCGGCTTGCTGCCGGGATGGGCGTTGACGTTGACAAACATGGATCTCTCCCTGTTTGAGACAATTTGTTCGCATCCCCGAGGGCCGGCGCTTGCCAATTACCGAAAATTGAATGGCTGGCTCCCGCCAGGATTGTGTTAAACCAGACCGTGTGGGGTGAGCTATTGTATCGAGGGTCATTGTCCTCTGGGACAATGACCGGAAGGCCACATGTCGGGTAGCGACTGGTGGAGTATTTTGGAGATGTGGCCGGACGCTTCGGCAAGACGATCTCAGCGCAATTTTTCACGGCGAACGATCGAGGTCTCGCCTTCATCGAACCTAGATCGTCAGTCTCTGCAATTGATCAGGCGCATAGGAGGGACGTATCTGGACGGAAAATCAGAATGAAGGTGGCGCGGTGTTTCGTTTGTCTCTGCCGCTAGCTTTATCCTAGAGGTGTCCATTGCCGGGGCTTGTGCATATTGTTGATGACGACGCTTCCTTCCGGACGGCGATCGAACGTCGTTTGAAGAAGGCCGGTTACGAGGTCGCGACTTATCCGTCGGCCCAGCATTTGCTCGATCGCTTGCCGAGCGAAAGTGAACTGGGCTGCATTCTGCTCGACGTGCGGATACCGGGACTGAGCGGTCCGGAGCTGCAGGGACGCCTGAGCGAACTCGGCTCGACCTTGCCGATCGTGTTTCTCACCGGCTATGCGGATGTCCAGACCACGGTGCGGGCCATCAAGGCGGGCGCGGAGGATTTCCTCACCAAGCCGGTATCGTCAGAGGAGCTTCTTGGCGCAGTTGAACGGGCCTTGGCTCACCATCAGGCAGCGCGCAGCCAGAGAAGCAAGCTGGACGTCGTGCGCGCTCATGTCGCGAAGTTGACGCCGCGCGAGCGCGAAGTCTTCGAACTCGTCATTCGCGGCAAGACCAACAAGCAGGTCGCCAACGTATTGGGCGCGACCGAACGCACGATCAAGGCGCATCGCCACAGGGTGATGGAGAAGATGCAAGTCCAGTCCCTCGCGGAATTGGTCTCTCTTGCCGAGCGTGCCGGGATTTTGAGAGATCTGTCGGGTACCGGACAGACGACTTAAGAAACTCGTCAACAGAATACGCGTCTCCATTGTCCCATGGGACAATAGGAATCGCGTGTCGCTGAGCCTACCAAAATAGTGTGGTGAGTCGAGGAAACCACGACCTGATCGGCTTCGGCGGACGCTGACAAGTTTCAGATCGTCTCTTGGAAAGACCGTCAAGGCGCGATGGACAGACCAAGGATAACTATCTTGCCAAATCGGAATGTCGTCTTTGTGGTCGATGATGACCCTGGGATGCTCAAGGGGCTAAAGCGGCTGCTGCGTCAACACGGTTACGACAGCGTTCTGTTTTCGTCCGCCGAAGAGTTCCAGAATCACGACGATTTCGATTCGGCATGTTGCGTGGTTCTCGACATCAACCTGAACAACGAATCCGGAATCGAACTGCGGCATCGTCTCAAGGCGGCGGGCATTTCCCTGCCGGTTATTTACATCACCGCGCAATGACAATCCCGCTGTCCGCATGGCCGCAATCGAATCCGGCTGCATTGCCTATCTTACAAAGCCGTTCCGGGCGAAGTCGCTGATCGAGCCGATCGAAAGAGCGTAGCGGCCAGGGCGGCGTAGGTTGCTTACCGTCGCGAACGCAGCGCATCATTCATCGATAGCTCTGCTCGAACGTCTGCGTCGGAGTTCCTTGCCGAACCGCGGCGAACTGGTTGAGCGGCAGTGTCGTGCTCACCGTCAACACGCTGGAATCCACGACCTCGAGCAGAAGCTTCTGGCCTGTCTCCATTTCCTTGATCAATTTGGGATCGGCCAGATCGGCTGCGATGCAGGTGTTGGTGAGGCACCAGACGTAGGGAATCCGGTAGGCGGCGCCCTGATCGATCGTGATCTTTACCCCGGCCTGCAGGTAGAGGCCGACGGGAAGGAACAGTTGCAGCCGCGCGGCCTTGTCGCCCTCGCGTTCGATCAGGTCGATGCGGACCGCGGACTGGCCTGTCTCAAACGTGCCGCTGATCGATGTCCGGCACACCATGTTCGTGCCAGGCGTCTTGAAGCAGATCTTGCGCCAGTCGGAATATTTGATCTCTCGTGCCGCGCGCTGGCCGCGTAACGCGAACTCCTGGCCGGCAGGCTTTTCGCTTGGCGGGCTGCCTTCCGGCTTCGCGGCCTGTTGCGCGTATGCAGTCCCGATGCCGAAATTCAACAGCATCAGGATCGGCAGTGCTGTCACCAAGCTTGATTGGCCGAGGTATCGGCGGGACCGCTGCTTTGTCATCTTCTCGCCTCCATCGCGTTGTCGGCGTCGGTTTCATCCGTGCTTGTCGAGGAACGGCCCGACCAGCGGCGCCCACAACGGAAGGCTGTCGGGCGAACTGACCAGGAAATGTCCGTCATTGCCGAACGGAGGAAGCAGGTGATATTCGGCGTTTCCGCCGGCCTCGGTATAGGCCTCGTGCATTCGCTTGGATAATTCCGGGCCGAAGAACGTATCGTTCTCGATGTAGATCCACAGCATCGGGGTGCGAGCGGTGCGCCCGAATTCACCGGTCGCCGCGACCAGTCTGTCGGGCGCGCAATTGTTGTTGGGTTTGCCGCCGACGCGTCCGCCGCGGCCCGCCGCGAACGTGATGATTGCCCGTACCGCCGGCAGGTTCTCGGCTCGACAGCGCGATGGCCGCCCAGCCGCCGGCGGATTGGCCGACGACAATGACATTGTCCGGCACGATCAGCTTTTGCTCGGTCATGTATTCGATGATCCACTTGTCGATCAGCGCCACCGCAACGTCCGGCATCGCGGAAGTTCGGATTGTCGCAACTGCCGACCTTTGAATAGAACACCGAGTAGAGGCCGCGCTCCGGGTCATCGAGTGCGGCCGCGCCATATCCGGAACCGGTGGGCGCGACGACCATGTAGCCCCGCCGCGCGAACCACATCGCGGCATCCCTGAATTCGACGAGCGGAAAGAAGCCGCGTTCTCGCTGGTTGAGCGAAACACCGTGGTTCATGACCACGAGCGGGAACGGACCCATTGCCGACGGGCCGGACGACATATGCGATCGTGGGCAGCGTGACCGGGATCGCCCACACTTCCTCCTGGATCGGTCTGACTCCGCGGGCCGGTCGTCAGCGAAGGCCGCGACGGCCGGCACCAGAACCACGACCGAGTAGACGATGAGGACACGCAGCAAATATGCGAAGCATGACGTGCATCCAGGGTTTGCCGAAGCCGGCTGTGGCCGGTTAACGAAAAGCTTTTCCTGACGGGACCAGGTGACGTTGATCTGGATCAACGGAGCCCGCGGTCACAGCCTCATCCGGCATAGGTGATTGCCACGATCACCGGGCCGAGGATCGTCAGAAGCACGTTTCCGACCGCATAGGGCACCGGCGACCCCGAGCACGGGGGTCTGACTGTCCGCCCGTTCGCAGCATCCGGTGATCGCCGCATCCACCGTCATCGCGCCGGCGAGACCACCACAGATGATGATGGGGTTCATGCGCAGGACGCGATGCGCCACAATGGGTGGCGACCGTTAGCGGAACGAGCGTAACGACCACGCCCATGCCGAGCAGCAGCCAGGCCGTGCGCCTGAATGGCCGCAAGCGCCGCCGGTCCGTTGGCAAGCCCGATGGCCGCAATGAACCCGCCAAGGCCGAGATCGCTCAACGTTTGCTGCGCGGCCGGCGGGAAGCTTCCGACGGTCGGCCGGCGCGACCGCAGCCAGCCGCACACCAGGCCAGCGAGCAGGGCGCCGCCGGCGCCGCCGAGCGTCAGGGCGAAAGAGCCGATCTTCACGCTGAGCAGTCCCGACCAGCAGGCCCGACCGCAATTCCCGCGGCGAGAAAGGCGATATCGGTCCGGTCACCATAGCGCAGCACCTGTCCGACCTTTGCCGCAGCGCCGTTCGACGTCGTGGGTAGCGCCCACCAGCGTCATGACGTCGCCCAGATAGATCCTGGTTTCCGGGGTGACCGGAACTTCCTGTCCCCTGCGCGTCAGGTCCCGCAGAAACACGCCGCGTGCGGCATCGCCGACGCTGATCGGCGATTTCGCGTCAAGGTGCGGCCATGCAGCGCTCGATTGTTGACGAGGACGCCGAGCGCATCGCCCTGCACTTCGCGCAGCACCTCGGCGCCTTCGATCTCGGGGCCGATCGAGGCTCCGGCCCGGACGAGGGTCGCTGACGGTCCAGCGAGGACGATTTCATCGCCGGCTTCGAGAACGGTCTTCCTGTCCGGTTCGACGTCATTGCCGCCACGGACGATTCGCTCGACGACGACATCGCTGGCCAATACGATCCTCGACCGCACCAACCGTCTGCCCGGCAGCCTACCGCGACCCGGTAGGCGTCGCGCCTTGAATTTCTGGTACCCGAGATTTCCGCTTTTCGGCGCTCCTTGCCGCCGGACAGCTCGGCTTCGAGCTTGGCGGCTTCCTCCTTGAGATCGACGCCCATAAGCCAGGGTGCGACAAAGGGCACAAACATCAGGGTCAGGATGTAGCCGAGAATGTAGGTCACGGCATAACCCGCCGCGATATTCGCCTGCTGCTGACGCACGACATCGTCGGGCAGACCGAGCTGCGCCAGCGCGCCCGACGCCGTTCCGATCATCGGACGACTGGGTGAGAGCGCCGGCCGCAAGACCGGCAGCCGTGCCCGCATCCAAATGGAAGGTAAAGGCGAAAGCGAGAACGATGGCAAGGCCGGTGAAGGCCACGACCACGGCCAAGCCCACCTGCGTCAGCGTCCGGAGGCTCAGCGAAGCAAAGAATTCCGGCCCCGACTTATAGCCGATCGTGAACACGAACAGGCTGAAGAAGATCGATTTGAACAGCGGGGGATCACGAAGTTTCCGAGCTGTCCAAGTATCACGGCCACGACCAGCGTGCAGGCCGTGGCGCCGATCGAAAATCCGGCGATCTGATGTCGCCCGAAGAACGTTCCGAGCGCGATTGCGAGCAGCAGGAAAATTTCCGGCGCCGTCGAAACGACCCATTTGATCGTGTCCATTGGAGCGATCCTCCTAGCCCAGGCTCGGCTGCAAGGTCGGATCGCGTCTCGAGAAACCCGTTGATTCAGATCAAGCCGTTGTGTCGCGAGCAGATCTTATTCCGGCCATCGACCACGGTGCGGGTGCTTAGAGTCGGTCGCGAATGGATCAGGACGTATCGTCAAATCGCGCCGGCTGACCTGGATTTCCACCGCGAGGAAACGCTGCCCGTCGCGGCGCTGCTGGCGCTCGCCGGCGGATATATCGACGCCTATAGCTGGATCACTCACCGCGTATTCGCCAATGCCGCAGACCGCCGAACATGCTGTTTCTGTGGATCAGCGCAATGGCGGGAGAGTGGGCGAGGGCACTGCACTACCTTCCGTCGCTGACCGCGTTCGTGATCGGCGTGATCATGGCTTGCTGGCTCCGTCGCCTCGTTGGCGCCCGCGCCGCACCAATCAGCCTCCTCGTCGAAATTATTTTCTCATTCTGGTCGCCATTCTGCACAACCGGCTCCCCGGCGTTGCCGGCACGCTCGGCATTTCCTTCGTCGCCGCGATGCAGGCGGCAAGCTTTCCTCGGGTGGAAGCGTGGAGTCTACAGCTCGGTGATGGCAACGACCAATCTTCGCCAGGCAATCGAAGGCTTCTTCATCGCGCTTACAGGGAGCGTCTGATCCGCGTCCCTTCAGACGCCCCAGCGTTTTCGCGACGATCCTGGCGGCCTTCGGTGTCGGTGCCGCGATGGGCGCGTATGTGACCGTGCAGGTCCCGGCGTTGACCCTCGGCATCCCCGTGACATTTCTCTTGATCGCCTTGCTGCGTTGCGAGCAACGAGAGGCTCGATCCCGACTGAGCGAACAACAAGCTGACAGGTGGCTGGTTTGGATCAAGCCTCCGCTGTTCCGGCGACACCTACTGCTGCTCCAGCCAATACACGCGAGCGGGAGAGCGCGATGACTACGGAAACAGCAAGTTCAGGATCACCGGATCGATCAGTTCTTCTCGGGACCCGGCGCGCGAGCCGACCAACTGGCGCGACCTGGTCGGAGCGGCAAAGGCCTGGGCCGGGCGGCACCGGTGACCGCGCCAGATATGAGGCCCTGCTCAACGACCTCGCGGTGACCGAGGAATTTCACGGCTATCCCGGCCTGCAACTGATGGCGGCCCTGAAGGAAGCGCCGCCGCCGGCGATGCCGCGACCATCATTGGCGCTGGCGACCCGGATCGTGCAGGCGCTGATGACCAGCTCGTTCCGTCAGCACGCCGGCGACTGGAGTGTGAACGACGACGGCAACGGCGGCGTCCCGGACCTGTTGCCGCCCGTCGTTCGGCCGCAGCGAGGCGCGCCGACCTCTATTTCGAGACCCTGATCGTCACCGGCGTTGCCGCCACCAACTGGCAAAACCTCGCAACCGAATGGCGGCAGGCTGCGGCGTCCGTCGACGCGTTCATCTATGAGCCGGTCATTCGTCGGCAGCCTCGAGGACGCCTTCTGCGCGGCGATGGTCAATCCCAACATTGCAGCCGTCGTCATCAACGAAGGCTTTGCGCTGCGCTCGCGGCATGATGCGCCGGTGCTCCGCTCGCATGACGGCGGCGGCCGGCCTCAAGGACAAGTCCGACGCCTCCGCGCTCGCGGCTCGCGCATATGCATCAAGCGGGTGCGCCCCGAACTCGATCTCTATCTGATGTCCAACCGCGACGTCGAGGAGATGGCCGGAAACCCCGAGGCCGACGTGGCTCCGGCGGATCTTCTATTCCGTCGAAGAGCTGCTGGAACTGCATCTCGCCATCCTGGAAGGCATGCAGGATCGCTACGACACGCCGTTCTTCGACAATCTGAAGAAATACGCGCAGCGCCCGATCGGGACGTTCCATGCGCTGCCGATCGCGCGCGGCAAATCCGTCTTCAAGTCGGACTGGATCCGCGACATGGGCGAATTCTACGGCCCGAACCTGTTCCTGGCCGAGAGCAGCGCCACCACCGGCGGCCTCGACAGCCTGCTGGAGCCGACCGGCAACATCAAGAAGGCGCAGGACAATGGCGGCGCGCGCGTTCGGCGCCGATCGCGTCTTCTTCGTCACCAACGGCACCTCGACGTCGAACAAGATGGCGGTGCAGGCGCTGCTGGCGCCCGGCGACATCGCGATCGTCGACCGCAACTGCCACAAGTCGCATCACTACGGCATGGTGCTGGCGGGCGCGCAGCCGCTCTATGTCGAAGCGTTCCCGATGACGGAATACTCGATGTACGGCGCGGTGCCGCTGCAGCACGATCAAGCAGGCGCTGCTGAACCTGCGAAGGCCGACGGCCGGCTGCGACCGCGTCAAGATGCTCGACCTGACCAACTGCACCTTCGACGGCCACATCTACAACACGCGCCGGGTGATGGAGGAATGCCTGGCCATCAAGCCGGACCTGATCTTCCTGTGGGACGAAGCCTGGTTCGGCTTTGCGCGCTTCTCGCCGTTCCTGCGGCCGCGCACCGCGATGGGCGCCGCCAACGACATCGAGGCCTGGATGCACGATCCGAAATCGGTCGCAGGCCTATGAGAAGCAGCAGAGCCGAGCTCGGCGAGAATCCGTCGGACGAGATGCTGCTCAAGACCCGGCTGATCCCCGATCCGCGCAAGGTCAAGCTGCGCGTCTACCAGACCAATTCGACGCACAAGTCGATGTCGGCGCTGCGGCAGGGCTCGATGCTGCTCGTCAAGGACGTCGAATTCCACACCGTCGAGGCAGCAATTCAAGGAGGCGGTGTTCACCCACGCCTCGACCAGCCCGAACCAGCAGCTGATCGCCAGCCTCGACGTGGCGCGCCGCCAGATGGAGCTGGAGGGCTATGGCCTGGTCGCACAACGCGATCGAGGTCGCGTTCGCGATCCGCCAGGCGGTCGCGCAACATCCGCTGATCTCGAAGTATTTCCAGCATCCTCGGCGCCGACAAGATGGTGCCGGCGCGAGTACCGCGCGAGCGGCTTCACCGACTACCTGGCGCCGGGCGCGAACTGGGCGAGCGTCGCTGCAAGAGCCTGCAGGAGGACGAGTTCTGCCTCGATCCGACCCGCATGACGCTGGTGTGCGGCACCGCCGGCTACGACGGCACGCAGTTCAAGGGCATGCTGGCCGAACAGCTACAACATCCAGGTCAACAAGACCTCGCGCAACTCGGTGCTGTTGCAGTCCAACATCAACAACACCCGCAGCGACGTCGCGCATCTGATCCGGGTGCTGGCCGAGATCAGCGGCGAGATCGACCGCGGCCTGACGCAGGGCGGCGCGAACGCGCGCAAGGCGTTCGAGGCGCGGGTCAAGAGCCTGATGACCGACGTGCCCGACCTGCCGAACTTCTCGCATTTCCACGATGCGTTCCGCGGCGATGCCGGCAACAAGACCAATGAGGGCGATATCCGCGGCGGCTTCTATGCCGCCTACGACGCGGCCGGGTGCGAATATCATCCGCCTTGCCGATCCCGAGATCGATCGGCGCCTGAAGAACGGTCCCGATCTGGTCTCCGCCAGCTTCGTCATTCCCTATCCGCCGGGCTTCCCGATCATGGTGCCGGGCCAGGTGATCACGCAGGAAACCATCGACTTCATGCGCAAGCTCGATGTGAAGGAGATCCACGGCTACGACGCCACCGAAGGCCTGAAGCTGGTGCGCGCCGACGCGTTGGCGAAGCTCGCCAAGCGCCGTCGAAGCGCGCTGCGAGAATCTGCGGCCTGATGACGTCGGCAATCAGGCCGCGTCAGATCGCATGAAGAGTGACACCATGATCGATTGGTTCGTCCAGACGCTTCGAAGCTATCCGGAGATCGCCATCTTCCTGTCTCTGGCCCTGGGGTACTACTTCGGCTCCTTCACCTACAAAGGTCTTGGCCTCGGCGCGGTGACCGCGACGCTGATCGCCGCGGTGATCATCGGCCAGCTCGGGATCACGATCCGGGCCCGCTCAAGCCGTTCTTCTTCCTGATGTTCCTGTTCGCCATCGGCTACGGGGTCGGACCGCAATTCGTGCGCGGCATCGCGTCAGGACGGCATTCCGCAGGCGCTGTTTGCCGCGGTGGTTTGCGTGTTCTGTCTGCTCGGCCCCTATCGTCGCCGCCAAGATCGCCGGCTATGACGTCGGCTCCGCCGCCGGGCTCTATGCCGGTTCGCAGACGATCTCGGCGTCGATGGGCCTTGCGACCGATGCGATCAACCGCCTCGGCTGTCGCCGGAAGAAACCAAGAAGCTGCTCGATGCGATGCCGGTCGCCTACGCCGTCACCTACATCTTCGGCACGGTCGGCTCCGCGATCGTCCTCGCGCTGCTCGGCCCGGCGCTGCTCGGCATCGATCTCGAAGCCGCGTGCAAGCGCTACGAAGGAGAAGCACGGCGGGCAAGAAGCAAGCCGGCGGTCCCGGCACAGCCTGGCACCAATTCGAGTTGCGCGCGTTCCGCGTCCAGGCAGGACGGACCGGTTGTCGGCAAGACGGCGCAGGAAGCCGAGGCGCTGCTGCCCGACCAGCGCGTGTTCGTCCAACGTATTCGCCGTGGCGGACAGATCATGGATGCAACCGCCGACACCGTGATCCAGGCGGGCGACATCGTCGCGGTGGCCGGCCGCCGCGACGTGCTGGTGAAGCCTGATCGGTGCCGGCGCCGAAGAGGTCGACGATCGCGAGCTGCTGGCGGTGCCGGTGGAAGGTGTCGATGTCTACGTGACCAGCAAGGACGTCGACGGAAAGACGCTGGCCGAGTTGGCGCAATCTGCCAGGCGCGCGCGGCGTGTTCCTGCGCAAGATCACCCGCGGCGCGACCGCGACCGACATCCCGATTCTGCCGGACACGCAGTTGCAGCGGGGCGATATCGTCACTCTCGTCGGGCGCACCCAGGACATAGCGGCAGCGACCAAGATGTTGGGCGTTCCGGACCGCGCGACCGACGTGGCCGATGTGGCGTTCATCGGTGCGGCGATCGCCATCGGCGCGCTGCTCGGCGCGGTGGTCTACAAGGTCGGCAGCGTGCCGCTCACGCTTGTCCACCTCCGGCGGCGCCTTGATTGCCGGCCTGTTCTTCGGATGGCTGCGCTCGGTGCGTCCGACCTTCGGACGGATTCCGTCGCCGACCGTCTGGTTCATGAACTCGGTCGGCCTGAACGTGTTCATCGCCGTGGTCGGCATCTCGTCCGGGCCGGGTTTCGTCGCCGGGCTGCAGCAGCTCGGCTTCAGCCTGTTCCTCTGGGGTGTCGTTGCGACGACGGTGCCGCTGATCCTGGCGATGTATGTCGGCAAATACCTGTTCCAGCTTCGACGACGCCATTCTGCTGGGATGCTGCTCCGGTGCGCGCACGACGACAGCCTCGCTCGGCATGATCAACGACCGCGCCAAGAGCCAGATCCCGGGCTCGGCTACACCGTCACCTACGCGGTCGGAAACACGCTGCTGACGATCTGGGGAATGGTCATCGTCATGCTGATGACCTAGCGCGAAAGCGCTGACAAGTCCGTGAGCCAGCTCATCGACTACCTCTGACAGCGCCGTCGTCTGAATACCCGAAAGGAGCCAGCCATGGCCGACATCCTCACGCTGCGAAAGTTCGAGGCTCTGAGCCCGTTCGAGATCAAGAACGAGCTGATCAAGCTGGCCAAGAAGACCTCGCGGACCACGCAGTCCGCGTTCCTGAACGCCGGCCGCGGCAATCCCAACTGGGTCGCCACCACGCCGCGCGAAGGTTTCTTCCTGCTCGGCCAGTTTGCCATCACCGAAAGCAAACGGGTGATGGAGCAATCCCGCAGGATCGGTGGCATGCCGCAGGCCAAAGGCATCGCAGCTCGCCTCGACGCATGGCTCGCGAAGCACGTGGATATGCCCGGTGCAGACTTCCTGTCGTCGATGGTGAAGTTCGCGATCAAGACCTTCGAGTTCGACCCTGATGCATTCGTCCACGAGCTCGTCGATTCGATCATCGGCGACAACTATCCGGTGCCCGATCGCATGCTGGTCCACAACGAGCGCATCGTGCACGAGTATCTGATGTGGGCGATGTGCGGCAAGCCGCGCCCGTCCGGCAAGTTCGACCTCTACGCGGTCGAGGGCGGCACCGCCGCGATGTGCTACATCTTCAAATCGCTGAAGGCCAACCGGTTGCTGTTCCCCGGCGACACGATCGCGCTCGGCACGCCGATCTTCACGCCCTACCTCGAGATGACGCACCTCGAGGATTACGATCTCAAGGTGGTGCCACATCAGAGCGCCGCAAGAGAACCGCTTCCAATATACGGACGAGGAAATCAAGAAGCTGGAAGACCCGAAGATCAAGGCATTCTTCATCGTCAATCCCGGCAATCCCAGTGGCATGGGGATGAGCAGGGAGACGATCGCCATGATCGTGAAGCTCGTTAAGACCAAGCGCCCCGATCTGATGTTGCTGACGGATGACGTCTACGGAACATTCGTCGACGATTTCCGCTCCCTGCTTGGCGAGCTTCCGCAGAACACCATCGGCGTCTATTCCTACTCCAAGTATTTCGGCTGCACCGGATGGAGGCTTGGCGTCATCGCCATCCACGAGGACAACATCTTCGACAAGATGATCGCCAAATTGCCGGACCAGCACGTGAAGGCGCTTGACAAGCGCTACGGCCCAATCACGCTTGAACCGCGCAAAATTCAAATTCATCGACCGCATCGTCGCCGACAGTCGCGACATCGGCCTCAACCACACCGCCGGGCTTTCGCTGCCGCAGCAGGTGATGATGACGATGTTCTCGCTCTACGAACTGATGGATACGAAGAAGGATTACCAGAAGGCTTGCATGGAGATCGTCCATCGGCGCGCCAAGGCGATGATCGACAGCATGGGCCTCGAGCTTCGCCCGAACCCGAACTACGACGCCTATTACGGCCTCGATCGATTTCGAGTTCTGGGCGCGCAAGAACATTGGCGATGAAGCGGTCGAATACCTGAAGAAGAATATCCACCCGCTCGATCTCGCCTTCCGGCTGGCCGAGGCGCACGGCATCGTGCTGCTGAACGGTGGCGGATTTGAAGCACCTAACTGGTCGATGCGCGTGTCGCTCGCAGATCTGCCCTGACGAAGCTGTACGAAGACATTGGTCGGGGCGTTCGGACGATCGCCCGCGGCTACAGAGACATGTATGAGGCATCAAAATCTGTTCCAGCGAAGTGAACCCAAGTCGGTCGAGAAGTGGATCGCAGGACGAAGCTCGGATTCCCACTTGGTTAGGCCTTGCGGGCATCCCGCTCGCCCGGGGCTAATTCAATGATCCTTGCACAATAGGTCGGCATCGGAAATTCAGAGGGAGAGAGTCATGAGGAAGTTTGCCGTAAGCGTTGCTCTGGTTGCACTTGCTCGTGGGCGTAGCTGGCGTCAGCACGCCATCGCGGGCCGAAACCGGTCAGGTCGCCGTCGTATTCACCAAGGGCGGGTTCATCGTCGGTGTCGGCGGCGGCGAGGGCGTGCTGGTCTTCCGAGGCAAGCGCTATCCATTCACCGTATCGGGCATGAGCGTCGGCTTCACGATCGGAGCCTCGACAACCAAGCTGGTCGGACGGGCCCTCAATCTGCAGGGGCCGGCTTCGATTGAAGGCTCCTACAGCGCGATCGGAGCCGGCGGTGCGATTGCGGCTGGGGCTGGAGGCGTTCAATTGCAGAATGCCAATGGCGTGATCCTGCAGCTCAGCGGCCCAAAGGTCGGCGCTGAAGTGTCGGCTGCAGTCGGCGGGGTAACGGTACGTTTGAAACAGATTTGAAGCGGTTGGGCCGCGCGATGGCGCGGCCTAAAGCCCGCTCAGTAACTTTCCGCAACGAACGTTAACCCGCGAAGGATACCAGCACCAGCCGGAAGATCGCCTTGCACGTGGTCGATGGTGTCGGATTGGTGCACGCATTGCTGCTGCGAATTCAGGCTCTGCTCTTGCCCATCAAGACGCTCGTACTTAGCGGTCACTGATCAGAAGAAGGCTTGGATACATGGCAGGCCCACGAAAGCTAGCCGCCTCAGCTGCGCTGTTGCTCGGCTCACTCCTTGTAATGGCCGGCCGTGCAGATGCTCTTGATCTGAACGGCGCGTGGGCCAGCGATGCCGATCAATGCGCAAAAGTGTTCGCCCGCCAGGGAGGAAGGCTCCGGCTTCACCGAAATGTCCGACGTCTATGGTGGTGGCTTCATCATCGACGGAGATCAGATCATCGGCAAGTTCGCGCGATGCAGGATCAAAGCCAGGAAGGATGACGGCATGAATGTCAACCTGATTGCGGCCTGCGCGACCGATATCATGCTGTCGAGCGTTCAGTTCAGCCTGAAGGAGCTGGATGCCAACAGCGTCGCACGGCTGTTCCGGGCATCGAAGAAATGGAGATCCAGATATCACCGCTGTCCGTCTGCTTAGCGGGAGGGCATGGCAGGGCGCCAGCGATTCATATCAAACAAAGTAACTTGGGGTGCGCCCGAATAGGCTTCCACACTATGAGGATGGATATGACTGTTGGTGCTGCGGCCGGTGTGGCGGGTGCTTACTATGCCTGGCGCCGTCATGCGTACACAGGTCGTGGACGCCTATGGCCGGGTCACGACCCGCTGCTGAACTTGTTGTCCCCGGGCTGAGTGAGACCGTCGACTGCAGTACAATTCGCGCTAGAATTGTGCTGGAATGCAGCCGTTCGGACATCTGAGAGCGTCGGGGTAGCAGGATGAGCGGACGCGTCGCGATCGGGGCGATCAAGCCGAGGCTGGCCAGTTGTGGCCGCGCCGCCTCTCTGCGTCTGCCTGCTGGTCTTGGCCGCCATACTGCCCAGACCGGCAAGCGGCGCGCCGCGCGGGAACTCAAACGCGTGCTGATGCTGCATTCCTTCCGGGCCAGACTTCCGGCCGTGGAGCGAATATGCCCTGCACCATCCGGGCCGGAGCGGGCGGCAGTCGCCGTGGCCGCTGGACCTTCAGGAGCACACGTTGCTCACGGCGCGGTTTCAATGATCCGGGCCCGGAAGCACCGTTTGTCGACTATCTACGGTCGCTTTACTCTGGCCGTCCGCCCGACATCGTGTTGAGCATTGGGGCGCCCGCGGCACAGCTTCTGTCCAAAAATATCGTGCGCAGCTCTTCCCTGAGACACCGATGGTGCTGACGGCGGTCGAGCAGCGACTCGGTCAACCAAGCAGGCCTGACCGACAAGAGACACCGTCGTCTCGGTCTACAACGATTTCTCCGGGTTTCTTTCGCAGCATTCTTCAAGTCCTGCCGGATACACAGACGATTGCCGTCGTCATCGGTGCCTCGCCTCTGGAGAAGTTCTGGCTCGATGAAGTAAAGGAGGGAAGCGAAGCCCTTCGAGGAACCGGGTCGCATTCGTCTGGTACGCGGACCTGCCATTTGAGGAAATCCTGAAGCGGGCAACGGCGCTTCCGGCGCACACGGTCCTGTTCTGGGGCTTGATGTCGGTCGACGCGGCAGGTGTCGCCCATGAAAGGCGATCTCGCCTTGCGCAGTCTCCATGCGGTCGCCGAGCGCCCCGATCTTTCCTTCCAGGAAGCCTTTTTCGGCGGGAAACCGTCGGCGTGGCCCGATGCATTCCGTCGCCGGATCGAGCGAGAAGACCGTCAATACCGCGATCCGCATCCTCGGTGGCGAGAAGCCGGGCGATATCAAGATCGAGCCGATCGGATTTGCGTCTCCAAAGTACGACTGGCGTGAGATCGGCGCTGGGGCATCAGCGAGAGCAACCTGCCGCGAGGAAGCAAAGTCCTGTTTCGTGAGCCGAGCATCTGGGAAAGATATAGTTGGCAGCTGGCGCTGATCGCGAGCGTGATCCTCGTCCAGGGGGTGTTGATCAGCGGAATGCTCCACGGAACGTCGTCCGCCGCCGTCTCGCCGAGGTCGAGTCGCGCCAACGCCTGGCGGAGCTTGCGCACGTCAACCGCTATTCGGCGGTCGGGGAACTGACGACCTCTATCGCGCATGAGCTGAACCAGCCGCTGGGCTCTATTCTTACCAACACCGAAACGGCCGAGCTCATATTGAAGGGCTCTTCACCGAACCTCGATGAAGTCAGAGGAAATCCTCGCTGACATCAGGCGAGACGACCAGCGGGCCGGGGAGATGATACGCCGGCTTCGCGGCATGCTGCAAAAGTGCCGTTTGAAGTCCGGGACATCGACTCCTGAACGAGACGAGTGCAGGGAAGCGATCGGATTTCTGAGGGCTCTGCGCCGACGGGGCGTGGCATTGCGCTGATGTATGCTCCCGCCGCAGCCGAGCTGCCGATCAGGGGCGATGTCGTTCAACTGCAGCAGGTCGTACTCAATCTGATTATGAACGCGATGGATGCGATATCCGGGGTGCAGGTCGGGAAACGCGGAAATTGGCGTGACGACCGAGCCGCTCTGGTGCCTACGCGGAAATCGGGATTAGCGACACCGGTCCGGGTATAGCCGATGGCGATCTCAGAGATCTCTTCGATCCGGTTCTTCACGACCAAACCGCATGGGCATGGGCATGGGACTTGCGATTGTCCGCACCATTGTCGAAGCCCACCACGGACGAGATTTCTGCGGAGAGATCAATTGTCAGGTGGCGCGCTTTTCACGATCAGGCTTCCGATTGCCCGCGGCAGATCAACTTCAGCCTGATCCAGCGCGGCCGCGCTGCTCTTGCGTTGCAGCAAGGCGGTGGCGTTCGATTTCTTTGATCTTTATCAAGGAACGACCCTGCCTCTGACCGATGCTTGCCGCGATGAAGTCCAAGGGAGGGTGTGATGTTCCGCTGCGGCAAGACCCTGCTCGCGCTCGCGCTGCTGATGACGATCTCCTGTCGCCGTCTCGGCACAAACGGCCGACAATCCACCTGCTCCCAGCAGTCCGGCGCAACCGGCGAGCCAGCCGCCGCCGAGCTGCAGAGCTGTTGAAGCCCGAGCAGCTCGAGGCGCTGGTTGCGCCGATTGCGCTCTATCCCGACGAATTGCTGGCAAATGTGCTGGCGGCGTCGACCTATCCGCTGGAAGTGGTGCAGGCCGATCGCTGGCTCAAAGAGCGCAAGACCTTGAAGGGCGATGCGTTGAAGACAGGAGGTCGAGAAGCAGTCCTGGGACGACAGCGTCAAGGCGCTCGCGAGCACCGCCGGACGTTCATTTCGATGATGAGCGACAAGATCGACTGGACCAAGAACCTGGGCGATGCCGTGCTGGCGCAGCAGGCCGGACGTGATGGACGCGATCCAGCGCCTGCGCTCCAAGGCCTATGACAACAAGAAGCTGGTCACCACCAAGCAGCAGAAGGTCAGCGTTCAGACGCAGGAAAGCAAGCAGGCGATCGTCATCGAGTCGGCCGATCCCAATACGATGTACGTGCCGTACTACGACCCGGCGGCCGTTTACGGAGCCTGGCCTATGCGGACTATCCGCCCTATTACTTCGGCTACCCGTCCTATATCGGCGCAGGCGTGATCGCAGCGGGTCTCGCCTTCGGTGCGGGCTGGGCGATCGGACGCTGGGGCAATTACTGGGGCGGCGGATGCAACTGGGGCAACCGCAACCTCTACGTCAACCACTTACAACAGGACAAACAACATCGGGAACAACTGGCAGCACAATCTCCGGCGCATCGCCAGGGCGTTCGATACAACAACGCGAATGTTCAGCAGCGCTTCGGCAACAACAATCTGAAGGCCGGCGCCTCAAATCGGATGGATTTCCGCGGCCGCGACGGCAGCAGGTGCTCGTCCGACAGGATCGTAGCCGGCGGTGCCGATCGTCGTCGGCGATCGGCAGGATCGGCGGCGACCGTGCGGGCGATCGTGGCGGATCGGCCCGAGCACGGCGGATCGCGCCAGGCGGTGGTGGCGATCGTGCCGCGCCAAGGCTGCCAACCGCGGCAGCAACGCCGCGCGCGGTGGCGGTAGTCGCGGCTCCGGCATGAACGTGTCGTCGGGCAGGGCCGCTGCTGCGCAATCGGCCCGCGGCCGGGCAGAGCATGGCGGAGGCGCTCGAGCTTCGCCGGGCGTGGCGCGGCGGTGCGGCAGTTTGCCGGCGGAGGGCGGTGGCTTCCGCGGCGGAGGTGGCGGTTCCGTGGCGGCGGAGGTGGTGGCGGCTTCCGGTGGTGGCGGCGGCGGTGGACGGCGCTCCGACATCGCATTGAAGCACGACGTCGTCCTGCTCGGTCATCTCGCCAATGGTCTCGGCTACTACCGCTTCAGCTATCTCGGCAGCAGCAAGGCCCTATGTCGGCGTGATCGCGCAGGAAGTGCAGAGCCTGATGCCGGAAGCCGTGACCCGCGGCCGGCGACGGGTATCTCCGCGTCTATTACGAACAGCTTGGGATTGAAGCTCCGCACCTACACGCGACTGGCTTGCCGGCGGCGCAAGGATCCCCACGCCAGCGGAGGTCTCGCCATGACCGTGCTCAATTCGCTCCATCGTGCTGCTTCGTGAGCCTCGCTGCAATCGTGGCAGTGGCGCTGCTGACCTCTGCGTCCCAGGCGCAGCAGGCCTATCCGTCGCCGGAGGACGCTGCGGCGGCGCTGGCTGCCGCGGTCAAGACCGGCACGAGGAGTGCACGATCCTGAAGGTCCTCGGCAAGAATGCAGAGGACATCATCGAGTCCGGCGATGACGTTGCCGATGCCGAGATGCGCCAGCGTTTCCTGTCCGCCTATGACGCCAAACATTCCATCAAGGCCGAGGGAAACAAGAAGGCTACGCTCATCCTGGGCGCGGACGATTTTCCGTTCCCGATTCCGCTTGGTGAACAACAGGACTGGCTGGGAGTTCGACACGGCTGCGGGGCGTATCGAAATTCTGTATCGTCGTATCGGACGCAATGAACTGGATGCGATTCAAACCTGTCTCGGCTTACGTCGATGCCCAGAACGAATATGCCGAAAAGGATCGCACCGGCGAGGGCGCAGGCGTCTACGCACAACGCATCGTCAGTAGCCCGGGCAAGAAGGATGGGCTGTTCTGGCGCGACGATCGCGAGCCGAGCCCGCTTGGCGAATTGGCGGCGCAGGCATCGGCCGAAGGGTACAAGGTCGACGGCGCAGGCGGCGCCCTATCATGGCTACTATTATCGAATTTTGAAGGGCCAGGGATCCGAACGCGCCGGGCGGCGCTTTGAACTACGTCGTCAAGGGGAAGATGATCGGCGGCTTCGCGCTGATCGCATATCCCGCCGAGTACGGAAATTCCGGCGTCATGACCTTCATGGTCAATCATGCCGGCACCGTCTACCAGAAGGATCTCGGAACCCGTACCGAGAGCATCGCCAGGCGCATTTACTTGTTCGATCCGGATCAGACCTGGAAGAAGGTGGATGTGGTGGCTCCATGAAGGCGCGAAAGGGCGATGCTGACATTCCCAATTGGTGTGCAAATTGCCTTCAGGTGAACCGTCCGCGATTTACGATCGTGCGCTGGAATTTTGCGTACCGGCATCTTGTATTTTCCTCGTGCTGAGCGGTCACTGATAGAGGTTCAAGGAAAAAGCCGATGATCGTGCTTCGAAACCTGGTCCTTGCCACGGCAATGCATGGCGGGTTCCATCCTGCTGTCGCTGCAGGAGCTGAACGCGTTCAGAACTCACCGGCGCATGGGCCACGAGCGCGGACCGATGCGGCAAGATATTCGCTCGCAAAGGACGAGCGAACCAGGTCGATTTCACGAACTTTTCCGGCGTGTACGGCGGCGGCTTCATCGTTGAAGCCAGTCGCCTGAGAGGAGTTGGAGAATTGCTCGATCAAGTCGAGGAAGGGAAAGTGATCAAACCGTCAACCTGGTCGTCGCGTGCGCCTCGGGCGCATCGTCTTTCAAACGTCCAGTTTTTCCTGAAGGTACTCGATGACAACACCATCGCCCGGGAGTTTCCGGGCATGGAAGGAATGGAAGTGACGTATCACCGCTGTCAGATCTAGCGGATGAACGCCCGACCGCGGGTTGGTGGATCCGGCAGACCCTCTAAACGCAGGAAAGCTGAAACGATGTCATCTACAATTCGGCTCGCTGTGATCACGCTTTTCGCCGTTGTTCTTCCAGCGGCATCATCGCTCGCGCAGGCGCCGGCTATGTCCGGGTCAAGTTCGTGAAGGCGGGCGTGATGGTGGGCGCCGGTGGCGGCAGGGGCGTCTGACGTATCGCGGTCGCGACTATCCATTCAGAGTGTCTGGCCTCAGCCTGGGTGTTACAGCTGGAGCATCTGTCAGCCGGCTGGAAGGATGGGCTTCAGGCATAAGGCAGGTGAGCGACTTTGCCGGCACCTACAGCGCGCGTCGGTGGCGGTGGCGCCTTCGTTGGCGGCGTCGGAGGCGTTCAGCCTGGGAAATGAAAAAGGTGTGAGGATCGCCCTGCAAGGAATCACAAGGCGGGAATGGAATTTGCTGCGAACCTCAAGCGGTATTAAAATTTCGCTGAAGTAAAGCCTGCGTATGGATCTGGTTTGTCGAGTTCGGTCGCCGCGCAATCGGCAGCTACTGATCGTGCCGGCGCGGCTGGCGCAAGCTTGAAATGATCGAACTTCCTTGGCGTTGGCCAACATCAGCTCTTTTACATCCTAGCAATACGTAGCTGG
>ERZ1370068.7380-contig-63_pt1 | contig 46382 bp, 74 predicted proteins | sample MGYA00561227_ERZ1370068 | MGnify/ENA primary metagenome ERZ1370068 (study PRJEB38410, sample SAMEA6850437) | metagenome | study: Metagenomic assessment of the ecological functions of the soil: analysis of the soil microbiota associated with the... | reverse complement strand
TTGTACTTCGTTCAGTTACGTATTGCTTTGTGGGCTTTCCGTTGCGCGAGCTCCGCGCGGAGTGCGCCATCTATAGGGAGCGGTATGGCACTTTCACGTCGTCGAGTTCGTCCGGATGAGTTGGCGCTGGCGGGGCGGGCGTGGCCGCAGCCTCCCACCTCGTCGGCTTTACGGCCCGCGAAGGAGCTCGCCCAGCGTTCGATTTCCTGGGGACAGCGTGCGGACGCAATCCGGCCCCGGCTCACGAGGCACGGCCGGCCCCCAGCCGCCTCAGCAGCAACGAGAACCTGAGAGGCCCGAGCCAGAAGGTGACGTCGACGCGCTCAAGGCAGCTCCCTCGAGGGACCTCGGTCTCGGCTATCCGCCGCCCGAGCGTCAGCGAGAGTTCCAGGACGCCATCGCGGCGATGTGGGGCGCCAAGCCCGAATAACGTCATGATGGCCACCGGGTCCGGCGCCGAATTGGTCGCCGGCGTTCATGGCCTTCTGCCAGACCGAGAAGCCGCTCGTGACCGGCTGATCCGTCATACGGCTCGCCGGCGCAGACGGCGCAACGCAACAAGGTGCCCGGTCAAGCCGTATCGTCGCTCGACGGCAGCCGTCTACCTCGATCTCGACAGGCTGGTCTCGGCCTCGTCTGGCGCCGGCCTCGTGTTCCTCTGCAACCCGAACAACCCGATCGTCCACCATCCACAACGCAGGCGGACGTCGAGCAGGCCGGTGCGGCGCGATCAAGGAAGAGTCGCCGGCGACCGGCGATCCTGATCGACGAGGCGTATCATCGACTACGCGACGGCGCCGGGCGTCGGCACGGTGATGAAAGCTCGCGCTCGAGTTGCCGGGCGTGTTCGTGACGCGCACGTTCTCCAAGGCCTACGGCATGGCGGGCATGCGCATGGGCTACGCGATCGGCCAGCCCGAGACCGATGCGGAAGTTGAGCACGCGCGTGGGGCCTCGGCAGACATCGACGAACTGCAGGCGGTCGCCGGCATCGCCGCGTCTGGCCGACACAGGAGCACATGGAGTGGGAGACGCAGGAGAACAAGCGCGTGCGCGACTGCACGCCGGCGCAGTTCAAGAGCGATGGGCTACGAGGTCGCCGAGTCGCAGACCAACTTCATCTTCGTGAACATCGGCCGGCCCGCCGTCGGAGTTCCGCGACGGCTGCCGCGCAGCTTGGCGTCGCCGTCGGCCGCGACTTCCCGCCGATGGAAAAGACCTGGGCGCGCATCTCGCTCGGCAGGATGGAAGACATGGAGAAGGCGGTGCCGGTGTTCGAAACGGTGCTCGGCAAGGTCGCTGAGCTGCGGCTTCGTCGGGCCAGGAGTTGCTCACGCTCGCACTCCGGCTCAACGCGCGTCCGATCGCGAAGAGCGTCGAAACGCCCTCGCACGAACATGACTCCGTCGGAGAGTGCTGGTGTCGCCATCAGCATCTCTCCGATCGAGTTCGTCGCAATGTGCTTGAACGTCGCGCCCGCCTCGACGACGAGCATCTCGCCATCCTCATTCGACAGATAGATCTTCCCGTCGGCCGCGACCGGCGACGCGCTGTAGCCGCTGCCGACGAGCGGCAGGCGCTGGCGATAGATCTCCTTGCCGGTCGCCGGTTCGTAGGCGTCGAAGACGCCGTTGTTGGCGAGCACGTAGACGATGCCCGCGATAGGCGAGCGGCGTCGGCATGTACGATCCGCGGCCGGTCTTGCTCCACGACGACCTGCGGCGTTCTCCGTCGCGTCCTTCGCAAGCGTCAGATCGCCGCGCGCGCCGGCGCGCACCGCGAACATCGGCCGCTCCGGCGCGCGGCCGCTCGCGATGATGTGCAGGCCGTCGGCGAAGATCGGCGTCGGCGCCGTGAGCTTCGAGCTGCCGCCGAGCTTCCACAGCTCGCGTGCCGGTCTTCGGATCGTAGCCGCGCATGAAGTTCGACGCGTTGGTGACGAGCTCCGGCCCGGCGGCGGTCGTCGACGATCGTCGGCGTGCCCCACGACGGCAGCTCCTGGCGATCGCGTCTTCCAGACCGTCTCGCCGGTCTCGGCGTTGAGCGCGAGCAGAAACGAATCCGCCTGCGTGTCGCACTGCACGATCACCAGGCCGTTCCAGATGATCGGCGAGCTGGCCGGGCCCCCACTCGTAGCGCCGGAATGTCGTAGGCGCCCATGTCGACGCGGCCGAGATCGACCGACCAGCGCAGGCCGCCGTCGAAGTCGTAGGCGTAGATGCCCTGCGATCCGAACCACGCGACGACGATGCGGCCGTCGGTGGCGGGCGAGCGCGCTCGCGTAGGTGGACTTGATGTGGCGCTTGTTGCGCGGCTCGCCCTCGCGCCGCGATGCGCTCCCAGCGGATCTTGCCGGTGCGCTTGTCGATCGCGTAGAGCATCCAGCGCTGCGCGCGATCGATCGTCGGATGCGTCGCCGTCGCCGTAGAGGCCGGGCTTGAACGTCGCGTTGGCGCGGCTGCTGATCGCGCTCGTGACGAAGATCGTGTCGCCCCAGACGATCGGGCTCGAGTGCGCGAGGCCCGGGAATCGGCGTGCGCCACAGGATGTTCTCGCCGGTCGCAGGATTCCACGTGTCGGGCAGGTCCTGTTTGTCGCGCGATGCCCGACGCTTCGCGGCCGCGGAACGACGGCCAGTCGCCGGCTGCCCGGCCAGCGGGCACGTAAGCGGCGTCTTCGCCGTGCCCGCCGTCCGCACGATGCGATCGCCGGCGGCGGCGCAGTGGCGCATTCCGGGCGGCAGCCAGCGGCTGCGATCGAGAATCATCTGCCGCACCTGGCAGTCATCGGCGATCACGTCGAGGCCGACCGCGGGCCCGTCGACGGCTGATCGTGCATCGTCCGGCGCCGTCACGCATCTTCGACGGGCCCGATCTGATTCTGCAGCGTGATCTCGCTGCCGGCGAGCGTCCACGTGCCCGCCATGGCGGGCCAGCCTTCGCCGCTCAGCGAGAACGTGCCGGCAGGATCGAACTGCAGGCGGAAGTCGCGCATCGCGAGCGGCCCGGTTGGCAGGCCTGGTTTGCAATGAACGGCGATCAGAAAGGCAGCCGTCGCGAGCGTGGTTTTCATGGGCGAGGTGACCGGGAAGCTAGTCGCCCGTTTCCGGCTATGGACGAGCCGCCGCCGTACATCGTGGTGGTTCCCCGCGTCATGTGCGTGTGGCTCAGGTTCATCCGCATGTGACGCCTCCGGACAACGCCAGTGAACCGTGGTGGTTTCCGTTGATCCGTGACCGTGACAGGCGTATTTGGCGTCGGCAACGACGTCCTGATGATTCAAAGCGTGATAGGCCGTATGCGCCAGGGCCGCGGTCGCGTTGCCGAACATCCTCAGCGGCGAGGGGGCCGATTGACCTGGCAGAACTGTGACTGCGTGAACGCAATCTGTTCCCCGTCGTCGGTTTCGGACGTCCCGCTCGCATCGCCGCTGCGCATCGCGTGATCTTCAACGATGCCGGTGATCGCTCGCGTCGATGTGCACGTCGTCGTAAAGTCGGAGGTCGTAGTGGTTGTGACGATCATCTGACCGCTGAATGACCGGTGTGAAGACGCGATCGGCGATCGGGGCCGGCGCGGTTGGCGGGTCGCTGTGGGCTCATGGTTCGCGTCGTGGTCGTGGCGGCGGTGTCTCCGTTGCCGCTACCAGCTTCGTCGCGACCACCGCTTTTCCGCCGGCAACAGCGCCGACGATACCGATCGTCGTCGCCGATACTCCGCCGCCTGCCGCGGCTCGGCCGCCGCAGCCCGCCAGGGACGCCGCCGCCGCGGCGGTCGCGACGTTGGTCTGCGAGATTACCGCGGTCGCGATCTGACCTTGATATGCAGCTCGCACCTGGATCTGCACTGCGCCGATGCCGAGCACATTGAAGCCGGCGGCCGCCGCTTGTCCCGCCGCGTTGGTCGTCACCGTCAGCATCACGCACGCCGCCGGCGACGGCCGCGGGTTGTCCACCGCCGATTGTGAACGTCACCGCCACTCCGGCGACGGGTAAGTTATTCCGATCGCGCACTTCGACGAGCGGCGTCACGGCCGTCTTCCTGTTGAATGATGTTGACCGCGCCCTCGCCTGCGAGGACGACGATCGAAGAGCCGCCTGTGGCTGAATGAGCCGACGACGCGACCAATCCGGCGGCAACTATCAGCTTCATGGGATCTTCATTGACGAAGCGTGATTCGAAGAGCGACATCGTTCCGCCGCCCGTTGCAGATCCGCTCGAGGGTTTCCGTGTAAGTCAGCGTGCCGGTGATGGTGTCACCACTCTGTGTGCCACGGTGAATTCGACGGTCGCCGTGTCAAGCGAGCACCGCTCCGCCGATCCCGGGATTCGTTGCCGTGAACGACGGACTAGCACGGATCGCGATGGCCGCTTCACCCCAACTCCCGGGTTCAAGCCTCCCTGCGGGCAGACGCCGTTCGCATTGGAAGAAGCTGTCGGCGCATTGACACTGCATGCGAGGCCCGGTCCCTCGTCTCGTCGAACACGATCGTGAGCGTTCCCGTCGCGGCTCGCTGCTGGAGGCACGCTGCCGCTCGTATTGGAGAAGGTCACCGTCATGGGACCGGAAAAACTCGCCGCATACGTTGTCGCGTCGCCGCTGCCACCAGCGACCTGCCGTCGCCGCTACGGCGCCGCCGGCGACCGCCGCGCCGATGATGCTGATCGTCGATGACCGATATCCCGCCGCCGCCACCACCTGCTGCGCCACCAGCGGCGCCGCTTGTCGATCCGCCCTGCGCCCGATGCCGCGCCCGCTTGCGAGGCGGCTGCCGCGGTCGCAGAAGTTGGTTTGCGAGATCGCCGCTGTCGCGAGTTGCCCTGATACGCGGCTTGCACCCTGGATCTGAAAGGCGCCGCTGCCGAGCGCGTTGGATTACGCCCGCTGCTGCCTGCCCCGCGGTCGTTGGTCGTCACCGTCAGCGTCTGCACGCCGCCGGCGAACGCGGGCCGGTTGACCGCCGCCGATCGTGAACGTGACCGTCGCGCCCGCGACCGGCGGACGTTGTTGCGATCGCGAACTTCGACGAGCGGCTTCACCGCCGTCTTCTGTTGAATGATGTTGACCGCGCCTTCGCCTGCGAGGACGACAATGCGAAGAGCCGCTTGTGGCTGAATGAGTGACGACGACGAGTCCGGCGGCGAGGATGCATCGCAACATGACTATGGTGTGAACTTTACACCCGACAGAAACGCTCGAAGTCTTTCTCCGAGGCGGCGACCGTCTTCGCCGGACCCGTGAGCTTGATGAAATACGGTCCGTTGGCGGTTTCGATCACCGCCGCGCGCAGGTGAAAGTTCGGGCTGTTGTGACGCTGGGACGCGCCCGGTGTCATTTCGGCGACATACGTGCCGGGCACGTCGACGAGCGTGACCTTGAGGCCGTTGATCGTTCGCGACTGCCGTTTCGCAACGGCACTCGACGGACGGCCATCGGGTTGCTGCATCTGCCCGACCCAGCGCTCGATGTTCGCTTCTGACCGTGCCGCCGGATCCGCCAAAGTAATAGACGACGAGCTCGGCGTCCTGCGCGTCACCGGCCGCGTGCGGCAGCGCGTACTGCGCGACGCGCATCGACGAAGACGTCGGAACCGTTTTCCACCCGCCAGGCGCAGTGAACGTCAGGCCTGCGATGCAGCGCGAGCAGTAAGCATGAACGGATCGTAGACAGACGAAGTAGGCGAATGAGCGAATGGGCCATGACAGCGCTATCAGCTATTGCCCTTTACGCCTATGCCTTCATACGTCCGCGATGTCCCACGAGCACGAGTCCCACACGTTGTTCTCGAGAATGAAGTTCGCGTAGAGCGTCCCCGCGCGTGCGCCCGATTGATACGGCCACGACGCGGTGATGCTCGTGCCGGACTGGCGCTGACGATCGTGGCGGCCGCAAAACGCGCGGTTGCGACGGTGGCATGGTGACCGGCGCGCATGAAGCGGCGGTCACGTTCCATTGCAAGATTAATCACGGGTGGTCCCGACTGCGTCGGCGGTTCGGCGCCAGCGTCGGCGCCGTCGGTGAATTGCGAGCATCCGATCGCGAACAGCAACATGAGCCCACAAAGCGTGCGCGTCACAATAGCCTCCCACCTCGCGGGGGATCGCGATGCAGCTAATTAACTATTCAGATGTCGTGCCAGCCGTGGAACGGGCGTAATCAGAGCGGAATGCGAGATGACGATCGTGAAGAAACGCTTCTACGGATCAGGTATTTCCGTCCATGCCGACATTGGATAGGCGATCCGCTTCCTTGTTTGTGCTCGCGCCGCACGTGCTCGAACTGCACGTCGCCAATCTGCATCACGAGCATGCGCGCTTGCATGTAGCAGCGGCCTGAGGCCCTCGTTCTTGACCTTATAGTTGCCGCGCATCTGCTCGATGATCAGCAGCGAATCGCCTTTGATCGCGATCTGACGTGAGGTCGTTGATCGACCGCCCACTGCAGGGCGGCGATCAGTCCGTGTGTACTCGGCGACGTTGTTCGTGGCGATGCCGAGCGAGCCGCTCAGCTCGGCGCAGCACATTGCCGCCGTCGTCGACGATATAGACGCCGTAACCGGCGGGACCAGGATTGCGCCCGCGCGCCGCCGTCAAAATACGCGGTGATCACTAGCGTGCCTGAGGTGCTTCGGGTGCCTCGGGTGCCTCGGGTGCCTGCGGGTGCGACGAAATAGAGGATGCGGTTGCAGCTGTCGCACTGCATCGAGCGACTCGTTCCTGCGGACTTCGGCGAACACCGCCGGGCGCAGACGCACCTGGCAGATGGTGCAGCGCTCGCCTTCGGCGCGCGCCACCGCGGTGCCGCGGACCTTGGCGATGCGCTGCGAAGCGTTTCGATCGCGCCCTTGTTGTCCATCGCCGCGACGATCTTGGCTGCGCGCCGGCCGCGCACTCGGCGACGGTCGCCTGATGCGTCTTCGCGTCGCTTCTCGATCGCGGCGCGCTCGGCGGCGACTTTCGACTGCGCCGCCTTCAGCGCCGCTTCCGGCCTTCTTGATGCGCGGCGTTGATCTCGTCGGCTTCCATCATGTTGACGAGGCACGCGCTCTTCGTGCTGCAGCGACCTCGTCCGCCGACCGCCTTCGATCTGGTGCTGCATCGCGTGCAACTCGTTCGTTGGTCTTCACCGCCATCATCTGTTCCTTTGTATTTGTTCTGAGCGCTGCTGCGCGGCGGTCAGGTCGCTTGTCGATGCAGCGGCGGCGAGGTCTTGATTGTCGGCGAGGGATTGCTTGGCGGCGGCGAGGGCGGCCGTGGCGGATTGCAGGAGCGCGTCGAGCGCCGCAATTCCGCCCGGGCGCCTCGGCGATCGCCTTGCTCGCGACCGCCGCCCGGCTTTCGATGTCTTGCAGTTGGATTAGTCGTTCTAGATCCGGGAGCATCTCCTGCGCTTTCCAACTGTCAACCTGTGAACTGCCGACTACCAACTGTCGACTGTCAAGTTGAGTGGGCCCACCTGGATTCGAACCAGGGACCAACCAGTTATGAGGCCGGCCGCTCTAACCAACTGAGCTATGGGCCCGCAGATGGATCTCAGATTTCGGATTCGAGCTGGATGCTCGGATCTAGCGACCTGCGTCCTTCGAGGAACGCACGAAGCTTACGCGATCTCGACGGATGACGCAGCTTTGCGCAGCGCCTTGCGCCTCGATCTGGCGTATGCGTTCGCGGGTGACCGCGAAGTTCTGGCCCACTTCTTCGAGCGTGTGCTCGCTGCCGTCGCCGACGCCGAAGCGCATCTTGATGACCTTCTCTTCGCGCGGCGTCAGCGTCTTCAGCACCGACTCGGTCTGTTCCTTCAGGTCGAGGTTGATGACCGCTTCCGACGGCGACACCGCCGGTGCGGTCCTCGATGAAGTCGCCGAGATGCGAATCTTCCTCTTCGCCGATCGGCGTCTCGAGCGAGATCGGCTCCTGCGCGATCTTCGAGGACCTTGCGGACCTTCGAGACCGGGATGTCCATGCGGCGCGCGATCTCTTCCGAGGTCGGCTCGCGCCCCAGCTCCTGCACCAGCGCGCGCGAGGTGCGGATCAGCTTGTTGATCGTCTCGATCATGTGGACCGGGATGCGGATGGTCCGCGCCTGGTCGGCGATGGCGCGGGTGATCGCCTGGCGGATCCACCACGTCGCGTAGGTCGAGAACTTGTAGCCGCGGCGGTACTCGAACTTGTCGACCGCCTTCATCAGGCCGATGTTGCCTTCCTGGATCAGGTCGAGGAACTGCAGGCCGCGGTTGGTGTACTTCTTGGCGATCGAGACGACGAGGCGGAGGTTGGCTTCGACCAGCTCCTTCTTCGCCTGCTCGGCCTGCGCCTCGCCGCGCATGATCACTTCGAGCGTGTGGCGGAGGTGATCGACGCTCTCTTCGAGATCTTCGGTGCGCTGCTTGATCTCGGCCTTGAGATCGTTCATGCGCTTGGTCATCGTCTTGCGCTCTTCCTCTTTGAGCTTCGGCTTGCGGGTCTTGAGGTTGAGCTCTTTCTTGAGCTTGTCGTGCTCGCGCTGCTGCTTCGAGACGCGCTCGACGATGTCCTTCACTTCTTCGACGAGGCGGCGCTTGACCGGCTCGGTGAACTCGATCTTGCGGATGTAGCGCGAGGTCTCGACCTGCGCGCGCATCACCTTCCAGCGCGGCGCGGCGGTACTTGCGCTTGTCGGCGCTGCGGCATCGGTCTCGAGCTTCTCGTCGAGCTTCTCGACGTTGAGCGCGCGCCTTGCGGACGGCGTCGACCTGCTTGAGGAACTGCTGCGCGCGCTCCTCGATGCTTGTCGTCGGTGATCTCTTCGTCGTTGAAGATCACCAGCTCGCGGATGGTGCGCTCGCCGGCGCGCAGCGTGATCGCCCATGCGGATCACCGCCTTGGTGATCGCCGGCATGCGCGAGATCGACTTGATCACCGACAGCTTGCCGCGCTCGATGCGGCGGGCGATTTCGACTTCGCCTTCGCGCGTGAGCAGCGGCACGGTGCCCATCTCGCGCAGGTACATGCGGACGGGATCGTTGGTCTTGTCGAGCGCGCCGGGCGTGAGGTCGAGCTCCGGGGCCTTCGCCTTCGGGGCCTTCCTGGCGCTCGATGCCTTCGCGTTCGAGCTTGTAGCCCTTTTCCGAATCGACCAGGTCGATGCCGGCGCTGGCAAACACCGCGAGGAGCTCTTCGAGATCCTCGGGGTTGGCGGTGAGGTCCGCGGGCAGCAGATCGTTCACCTCGTCGTAGAGGAGGTAGCCCTTCTCCTTGCCGATGACGATCAGTTGCCGGACTTCATCAAACTTATCTTCAAGCGCGACGGCCATAGCTCGGAGTTGTTCCTCGGAGATGTAGAGCCCTTCATTGTAACTCTTTTGGCGGTTTCATCGCCTCTAAGGCGCGAGATCATGCTGCTGTTTTCTGGCGCAGCAGCGTCCATGACGCCGGCGCCTGCTATCTCCATGATCCTGCAGGCGGTTGAGCTCGCGTTGCACTCCGGCCAGCTCACGCTCGAGTCGGACATATTTCGAGGCCACCACGCACAGATCCGGAAGCACGGCCGGGGAGAAGGCTCGGCCGCGACGGAAGCGCAGGAGTTCGCGCTTCCTGAGTGCTTAGACGCTCCATGAGCGTTGTCGGCACATCTTCCGGCTGCGACTATCGAGATCGCGCGCCGTCCGCAGCAGGTTCTCCGTGCTAAGTCCTTTCAAATCATCAGGTTCCAGCTGCTGAGCGCCGCCATGGCGTCGACCGGGCTGGTGGACCAGCGTCCAGATCAGCCCTTTCTCCGCCTTCCGGATGTGGCCCTGGAGGGTCGGCACCCGCTCGGCGGGAGCTCGGTCTTCCGCGCCGCCGGCCGCTTTCCTGATTTCGGCCCGAACGACGTCTTCCGTCACCCTCGCTTTGTGCGCCAGCCGGTCGCGCGAACTGATCGCGCGCCGCCGGATCGGGAATGCGGGCCGCGACCCCGAGCATCTTTCTCAGAAATTCACGCCGGCTGTCGTCGCGCGCCCAGATCGTGCTCGGCCGCGGCGCGATCGAGCAGGAATTCCAGATACGGACGCGACCGCTTGAGCTCGGCGACAAACGCGTCGCGTCCGTGCTTCTGGATGAACGTGTCGGGGTCTTCGCCGCCCGGCAATTGAACTACGTTGACGTCGAAGCCTTCGCTTACCAGCAGCTCCGGAGCTGCGTTCGGCGGCGCGTCTGCCCGGCGCGGTCGGCGTCGTAGCAGAGCACCGCCTTGGCGGCGAAGCGCCGCAGCATCTGTGCCTGTTGAGACGTCAGCGCCGTGCCGCAGGTCGCGATCACCGGAAAGCCGCCGGCCTGGTGCACCTGCGCGAAGTCGAAATAGCCCTCGACGATCAGCGCGAAGTTGCCCTTGCGGACGGTGCCTCTTCGTCAGGTTGAGACCGTAGAGCGTGCGGCTCTTGCGTGTAGATCGGCGTCTCGGGCGAGTTCAGGTAGTTCGGCTGCTGATCGGCTTCGAGCGCGCGCGGCCGCCGAACGCGATCACGGTGCCGGTGTCGCGCGCGATCGGAATCATCAGGCGATTGCGAAAGCGATCGAGCTCGGTGCCGTCATCGCGCCGCGTCGACCAGTCCGCTGGTCACCAGCTGCAGCGGGCTGGAAGCCGGCTTTGAGCAGCCGCTGGCGCAGCGCGTCGCGCGCCGGCGGCGCCCAGCCGATCTGCAGCTCGTCGATCGTCTCTTGCGTGAGGCCGCGATCGTTCAGCAGATACTCGCGCCATCGCGCGCCGGCGTGGCGATGGCGAGCTGCTCGCGGAAATAGGCGAGCGCGACCTCGTGGATCTTGACGAGCGCTTCGCGCTCGCGCGGCGGTCTCGCGCTGCTCGCCGCTCGCTTCCATCTCCGGAATCGGAATGCCGAAGCGGCCGGCGAGCGTGCGCACCGCTTCGCCGAAATTGACCTTGTCCTGCAGCTCGACGAACTTGAACACGTCGCCGCCGACGCCGCAGCCGAAGCAGTGGAAGAAGCCCTTGTCCTTGTCGACCGTGAACGACGGCGTCTTCTCGCCGTGAAACGGGCAGAGTCCCTTGTATTTCGCGCCGGCCTTGCGCAGCGACACCGGAGTCCGAGATGACGGTGACAATGTCGGCCGCCGCCCGGACTTCATCGATGAAAGATTTGTGGAAACTTCAAGGGGGCCTGACCACTCCATCATCGCAGAAAACCAGTACGATGGCGGCGCTTGATCGCCCAAGCCTATTCCATTGCTGCTGCTCGTCGCCGCCTGGTGGCCATCACGGGTCACAGGCCTTCTTGACGGCGCCCCTCTCGATAACGCGCAGATCGCTGTCTGGTTTTGGGGCTCGTTACTCCCGCTGCTCGCTGCTGGCTGGCTCCGAGGCGTTTCGTGCAGCGGCGCGCTCGTCGTGATTGTCGCGCTGCTTGGCTGGAAGGCGTTCGGCGCCGCCGCTCTGCGTGCACGATGGCTGGTGCACGCGCGTTGAGACCGTCCGCGCCCATACGTGATTGACGGCACCGGCGCCGCCAGAGCTGGGACTGCGCGCACCGATTGGCTGGCGGCTCGGATCCACGGTGCAGCGCCATCACGACCAGGCCATGCCTCACCGACGAGGAATTCCCGGTGCTGGTTCTTCAATCTTCCGTCGGCCACGATCGGCGAACCCCGTCCGCTGAAGACCTGCCGCCGCTGGCCGTGACGCGTCTCACGATGCGCGGCACGATCCTCGCGCCACGCACCCGGCGTGTTGCGCGTGCGGACGCAGCGCGAGCGTCGTCGGCGGGATTGAGCGTCGACGGCGCAGCAGGCGAAGCATGGACGGCGTCCAACTCCGCCGCCGGCGCGCACGACGTCGTCATCACGGCGACGCTTGACCGACCGCGCGTGGACGCTGGCGCCGCTCTGGAACGAGGCCGATCTGTTTGCTGCGCTGCCTGCAACGGTCACGCCGCCGTCAGCGACTCGACCGCGCCGTTCAGGCCGTGGGCGCAGTGGATCCCGTTCTCGCTTCTCGGCATTCCTCGTGCTTGATGGGCGTGTCCGCGACGCTGGACGGCGACATCTGCCGATTGGTGGATCGCGTCGTGGATCGCCGTGTCGATTGCGGCGGGCGCGCGCGGTCGCCGCGTGGATGCCGCCGCGCCGGCTGGCACTACGCGATGCTCGCGCTCGTCGCCGCCGCGCGCGCTGCCCGATGCCCGAGTCGCTGCCGCAACGTGCGCGGTGCCTTCATCCTGCTGGCGCCGTTGCTGGCTCGCCTTGCGTGCCGTCGACACCTACTACGATCTCGGCTTCAGCCGGATGCAGCTGCCGATGCCCGGCAAACGACTGGTGGCAGTTCCAGCGATTTGCCTATCGCATCTACATGCGAGGCTACTGGCTCGAAGGCGGCGAGCTCACGTTATTGGTTCCAGCCGCTGTATCGCTGGATTGCCGGCGCGCTGCACATGCTGTTCGGCCAGTCGCCAGGCCGGCGAGAACTACTGGGATGCTGTCGGCGATCCTCGATCATCGCGCTCTTCAGTTTCGAAGTCGTTCGCCAGCTGCCGCGGCTTCCGGTGGGGCATTCTTGCCGGCGCGCTGGCGCTCGACGCATACCTGTCCGGTCCCGGTCACGTCTTCATCGGCCGCGGCCTGTCGGAGATCACGTCAGCGGGATTCCTCTACCTGTCGGCGCTGTGCGTCATCGCCGCGCAGCGCGCCGCGATTCGCCGCGGCTGCCTGATGGCCGCGCCGGGCGTGTTCGGCGTGCTCGGCGCGTGGACGCGGACTGAACAACCTGCCGATGGCGCTGGCGGTCTGCGATCTTTGCGTGGCCGCTGCGAGACGCCGGCGAGCTGACTCTGGACAGCCGCGCCAGTGGATCTGCCGATGTGTGGCGCCCGGCAGTTGGTCGCGCATGCCGGCGGCGCTCGTCATCGGCATGGGCTTGTTCGCGCTGCGGACGTGGCACTACACCGGCGAGTTCAGCATGTTGCGGTTTGGTCACAAGCCGGCGCGGCGCGCGGTGTGGCAGCCGGGCATGTCGTTTCGCGATGCCGCTGCGGCGGCCTTGAGCAGCGTCATGATGGTGGCCACCACCACGGATCCCCACCGCACTTCCACACCGGCGCGGTCCCGATCCTCGCCGGGGCGACGTCGAGCATCACTGGCGCTGAGTCGGCGCGCCGTTCGCTGCGCCGGTTGCCGTTGGCGCTTGCGGTCGTTCACGATCGCCGGGTTTGCGATCGGCGCTGACTGACGCGAGGCAGCGCCTGTTTCGGGCGCTTCTCAGTGCCACGTCGTCGGCGCCACCGTCGCTGTGCTGACCGCGGCGATCGCCGCGGTGTATTACCGCTTCAAGCGCGGCACGAACTGGTCAGCCCCTGGATCGGACCCGACCGCCCCCGTAAACGTTTCCGGCCGCATCAACCGCGACCCCTTCGCCCATCGATCCGTAGCCGCCCATGCCCGACGGCATTCTTCGAGACGTGCTCGGGCACGAAGTACCAGACTTCGCCGGTGCGCGGCGCTGCCGACGCGCAGGCCCTTGCGCCAGCCGGGGTTGTAGTTGTCGTCCGATTCCGAGTCGATCGCGTAGAGCGTGTCGTTCGCGATCGATGTAGAGGCCGCTGATGCGGCTGAACTGATACCAGGTGTCGAGGTGCTTGCCCTCCTGATCGAAGATCTGGATGCGGCGATTGCCGCGATCGGCGACGAACAGGCGGCCGCGCGAGTCCATCGCGAGCGAGTGCGGGCCGCGGAACTGCGCCGGGCCGTAGCCGTACGATGCCCCAGCTCTTGATGAACTTGCCGTCGGGCGCGAACTTCGAGATGCGGCCGATGCCGTTCGGGCCGCGATTCTGATCGAGGAACTGCGCGCTGTGCGATTCGCCGACGAAGATGCTGCCGTCGGGCGCAACGAGCACGTCATTCGGCTCGGTGAAGCTTCGCCGGTGGATCGCCCGCTTCGCCAGGCGTGCCGAGCGTCAGCAGCAGCTTGCCTTGCGGGCTGAAACTTCATCACGGTGTGGCCCCTTGCCCTTCGCACTCGGGAAACTTCGCTGATCTCCTGCGGCGTCGCCGATCGCGCGTCGGCGACCCAGATGTTGCCCTGGCTTGATCGACGTCCATGCCGTGCGGCCAGAGGATCTGTCCCGCGCCGAAGCTCTGCACGACCTTGCCGTTCGGATCGAGCTTGACCATCGGATCGACATTCGATCCGACGCACGACGTTGGCGCCGCAGCGATCGCCGGCCCAGATGTGCTTGCCGTCGGCGTCGACGTGCACGGCGCTCACCGATCCCCACTTGCGGCCGTCGGGCAGCGTGCCCCAGTTGCGAATCGTCTCGTAGCGGATTCGGGCAGGTTGTTGATCGGCGTGACCTTCGCGTGCTCGGGCGGACCCGACGATCCAGGCGGCGGCCCGGCCGGCCGCGGCGAGGCTGCGGCGGTCACAGTTGCGCCGACAGCAGGCGGCGCTCACTACGGCAAGACTGACGGCGATCATCGTGCGCTTCATGGCGATGAGTACTCCGGTGCACAGTGTTGATCGAATGCCGCGATCTCTTTGCGCTACAATCGCGCGTCCCCGGAATGGCCCGCGAATCTCTATCCGGGCGCAAGCTTGGAAATTATGACGTTGGTCCGCTGGTCGGCAGCGGCGGCATGGGCGAGGTCGTATCGCGCCAGGGACACTAATCTGCGGTCGCGACGTCGCGATCAAGGTGCTGCTGTCCCGCGCTCGCCGCCGATCAGGAACGGCTGGCGCGGTTCAACCGCGAGGCGCGGGTGCTGGCCTCGCTCAACCACTCCGAACATCGCGCGCGATTCACGGTCTCGAAGAGTCGGACGCGAGCGAGGCCGTTCCTGGTCATGGAATTCGTCGACGGGCCCGACGCTCGCCGATCGCATCGCGCACGGACCGATCCCGATCGACGGAAGCGCTCGCGATCGCGCAGGCAGATCCGCCGACGCGCTCAGGCGGCTCACGAGCGCCGCGGCGTCATTCATCGCGACCTGAAGCCCGCCAACGCCAAGGTCAGTCGGACGACGGCGCAGATCGAAGGTGATTGCCTGGACTTCCGGTCCTCGCCAAGGCGCTCGATCCGGGATCGGGAGCCACGATCGCCGATCAGCGGCTGCGCGAACTCGCCGACGATCACCACACCCGGCGGTGGCCGGGCCGGCTACAGGATTCTCGGCACCGCAGCCTACATGTGAGCTCCGAGTGCTATTGAGGCCGCGTCGTACGTCGACAAGCGCAGCGACGTCTGGGCATTCCGGGTTGTGCGGCGGGACGCCTGGAAACTGCTCACTGGCGAAGCGCGCGTTCCTGACGGCCTGAGACGGCTCGCGGACGTCTGATCGCCGGCGCCAGTCGGTGCGGGCCGAACTCTCTGATCCGAGTGCGCCGCCCGCCTGGCACGATTCCGTCACGCAAGATCCGGCTCGTCGCTGTAAGCGCAGCCTCAGAAGGATCGGCGCCAGCGCAAAAAAGCATCTCCGACGCATCGGCGTGGCCCGGTTTCCTGATGAGACCAGACTCCCCTCGACCTCGCCGCCGGCGCAAACGACGGCCGGTCGAGTCGCGCGCGCCTCGTCGCCGTGGCGGCCCCGCCCCTCGCGACGGGCCTGGTCTTCGGTGCCGCGCTGGTCGCGCGGCGGTCTGGTGACGATCAAATCTTTTTGCGATCGCCGTTGCCTCGCGACGCACCTGCCGATTCGAGTTCGTGGTGACGCCGCCCTGCGGCGCAACCCGCATTAGCTCACCGCGGGCGGCGATCGCGACATCGTCGTCGCACGCCCCGACGGCTTTCTTTCGTTGCAGTCTGCAAGCATCACGGCGATACTGCGCAACTGCGAACGTGCCGCAGTTGATGATCCGCTCATTGGGCGAGATCGAGCCGCGGCCGCCGCCGGGAACCGCCGGCGCGCAGCAACCCGTTTCTGCCGCCTGACGGCCGGTGGGTCGGCTCTTTTTCGGTTTCTGGTATTCCGAATTGCGTAAAAAGTCTCGACTGCGGGCGAGGATTCTTCAGTGCCGATTGCGACTTTGCCAGGTGCGTGCGCGGGGGGCGCGCAGGGTGGGGAGAACGACGGTACTTATTGTGTTTTGCCGCCGCCGACGGTCGCCGGTTTACAACGCGTTCCGGCGGCGAGGCGGAGGACGGCAGGCAAGATCAGCGGCTGACGGCACTGGACCACCGCGGAAACGCGGGACCGCACCGTCTATCCCCACGGTCCTTCCCGGCAGCAAGTCCGTTCTGTTCACGACTATAACGGCAGTGATTTTTCTGCGTCTTAGTGCCGCGTCGACGCTGCGTTCGGAGGCTCGTGACCCGGCAAAGCGAAAACCGGGTGCTCCGAGGCGGCGCCGACCACCCCGCTTCGGGGTATCACGGTCTTCTTTATGCCACGGCGAACGCGTCGACCGGATGCGCGAAGCCGCTTCCGAGCCCCATCGAGGGCGGTGAGGTTCGATGCTGTCGCAGGTCGAGGTGCGCTGGCGACTCAGTGAACGCGTGGTGGAGCCGTTGACGATGGGCGCTCACCTGGAGCGGCCAACTACAGCGTTTCGCGCTGTGCGCGACCCGCCAGCGTTCGATGCCGGGTGGCGCCGGCACCGCCGGGGTCCCAGCGACTGCAAACCTGGGCGTGGGTGGACAGAAAGGGACTGGAAACCGCGGTTCCCGCCCCGCCGCGAAGCCGCGCGGTCGGGCGAATTGCTCCCGACGGCAACCCGCATCCTCCTCGACATCCCCGCGATCGCACTCGACGATGGCGTGATCTGGCCATCAGCCGTCAGACGCTGGCGCATGAACCGCTGATCCCGCACGGGACGCTGAGCCTCAGTGTGGACACCCGATGGCAAGCGAGCTGCCGATGGACATCGACGCGAAACGGCGGCAATCCGAATCTCTACTGGCAAGCCGCGGATGGCACCGGCACGGCAGATCGCCTGACGAATAACCAGGAAACCAGTTTCCCACGTCGATCTCGCCCGACGGCAACATCGTCGTCCTGTTCGGAGCGATTGGTGTCGCTACGGATATTTTCGGTGCGGACTCGCGAGCCTGGCCGGCCGCAAAAGCCGCTCGTTTCCACAGCGGCTTTCGATTTCTGGCGATGATTTCGCCAACGGCAAGTGGCTGGCGTATCACTCGAAACGAGTCGAAGGTGAACCTCCAGGTTTACGTGAGGCCTTTTCCCCACGTAGGACGGCCGCGCTGGCCGATCTCCGCCATCGAGTGGCACGCGCACGTCTGCGGCGCAGCAGCGGTCGCGAAGCGAGCTCTTCACCTCTCGACAAGGCATGGCTGCTTGACGGCAGTCGCCAGTTCAGCCCGCCGCGCAAGGCAGCTTTTCGGCCGGCGTTGCCACGTGAAAATCCCCAAGACGAAAGTACCCTTCGGGGATCGACGGTCCTCAGGTTGGACCTCCGCGCCTACGACGTGTCGCCACAGATGGTCAGCGCTTCCCGGATGATCAAAGGACAGACGCCGAACGCAGTGCGGCGCTTCGCCTCTCCGCCGGCATGGCGTGGTCGTGCTCGATTGGCTGTGGGCTGAAGTGCGCGTGGCTGCTCACTCCTCGCCAGCTCACGACGATCGTCGCGCCGCCGCCGCCCTCCCGGTTCTCCGGCGCGGCGTAATACTTCTCGAACCTGCGGATGCGTTTTCTGAAACGCGCGCGATCTGCTACGCGCAGCTGTCGGTGCCGTGGCCGTGGACGATACGGATTCGTGCAGATCGGTGACGAGTGTCGTCGAGAGACCGCGAGCACGCGTCGACAGCCTGATCGACGGTCATGCCCGATGTACGTTGATCTCGCTCAGGCATCCCTTCGCGCGGTTTCGAGGCCGACGTTGACGCGGACGCTGATGGTGCTCTGCTTCGACGGTCCACTGATGACGCGCAGCTCCTCGACCTTCGCCTGAATCCGCTTCCCGCGCACATCTGATCTCCACGCGGTTGCCGTCGATCGAGATCACGCACACCCTCGAGTCCCAGTCCGCCGACCGTCACCTTCGATCCTGACGTCGCGCAACGGTGCCTGGGCACCGCGGGCTTGACGCCTGGTGTTCAGCGCTACTGCCTGGCGACTGGATGTCGCAAGATCTTCGACAATGCGATCGATCTCTGCGCGCGGCGCTTCGGCACGCGCCGATCCAGTCTCGCCGCGTGTTGATCGCGCGCGCAGCGAAACCTTCTCGGCGATCGCTTCCGACTTTCTCGTTCAGACTGATCGATCACCGCATCGACGTCGCGCCGCGCCTGGCGCAGTCGTTCGTCGAGCGCGCTCGTTCAGCGCGCTTCTTCGAACACCTCTTCGCGCTCGGCGAGCGACTTCTCGCGCTTCGACAGCTCGGCGTTCGGTCTCGTTGAAGGTGCGCCGCTCGCGTTCGAGCTTGACGCGATCGCTCTCGAGCGCGCGCGCCTGCGCATCGAGGCGCGACAGGTGCGCCTGCAGCCGCTTCTGATCGTCGCTGAGATATCCGCGCGCCGCGGCGATCACCGACTGCCGGCATGCCGAGCCGCTGCGCCATTTCGATCGCGAGGCTGCGGCCGGGCGCGCCGTAGAGCAGCCGATAGGTGGGCGCGAAGTTCTGCGGATCGAAGCGCGAACGCCGCCACCGCGACGCCCTTCGGTGCCGATGCCCCACGTCTTCACCGCATCGAAGTGCGTCGTCGCGATGATGAGCGCGCCGCGCTGCCGGAAGTGCTGGACGATCGCCGTCGCGAGCGCGCCGCCCTCATTGGGATCGGTGCCGGTGCCGACTTCGTCGAGCAGCGACGAGCGCCGGCAGCTGCGAGATCGCGATCCATCGACGACGCAGGTTCGTGATGTGCGACGAGAACGTGCTGAGGCTCGCCTCGATCGACTGTTCGTCGCCGATGTCCGCGAACACCGATCCGGAACACCGGCAGCTTCGCCGACCGTCGCCGGCAGGTGCAGTCCGGCCTGCGCCATCAGCGGCGAACAGCCCCGCGGTCTTCAGCGCCACGGTCTTGCCGCCGGTGTTTGGACCGGTGATCAGCAGCACGCGGTTCGGCGGATCGAGCAGCACGTCGACCGGCACCGCGTGCTCGAGCATCGGATGCCGCGCCGCCTTCAGCTGCAGGCTCGTGTCGATCGTGAACTCCGGCTCGATGCCGTTGACCTTCGAGCTGTAGCGCGCCTTGGCCTGCAGCACGTCGAGCTGCGCGCGCCACCTCGCGGCTGACGCGCCATGTCCGCCGGCGCGCGCGCGGAACGCGATCGGTCAGCTCGAGCAGGATGCGGAAGATCTCTTCGCGCTCGCGATCCTCGAGCTCGACGATGTCGTTGTTGATCTCGACGGTGGCGGCCGGCTCCATGAAACAGCGTCGCGCCCGGTCGTCGACGAGCCGTGCACGATGCCGGGCACGTTGCCGCGATGCTCGGCGCGCACCATCAGCACGAAGCGCCCGTTGCGCTCGGTGATGACCTCGTCCTGCAGGGTATTTCGACGACGCTCCGCGCGCGTATTGCTCGAGCGTGCCGCGCAGCTTCTGCCGCTTCTGGCGCAGCTCGTTGCGGATGCGCTTCAGCTCGGGGCTGGCGCTGTCGAGCACCTCGCCGCCCGGATCGATCGCGTGCGCGCACCGCCGCGACTTCGTCTCTTGAACGCCGTGACCTTCGACGACGAGCTCGCGCAGGATCGGAAACTCGTCACCGGCGCGGCCGATGCCGCGCGCGCGCCTGATCGACCGAGTCGACGAAGTCGGCGACCATGCGCAGCTGCAGCGGCTCGAGCGGCCGGCCCTGGCGACGTCGAGCGCGTCGAGCGCACTGCGGCAGCGCTTCGCCGGCGCGCAGCGGGAAGAGCGGATGACGCTCGAGGAACGTGACCGTCTCGCTCGTCGCCGCCTGTAGCGGCCACGACGATCTTCCGGATCGTGCTCGACGGCTCGGAGCTCCGACAGCGATGCCGAGCCCGAGCGGCGTCAGCGCCAGGCGCGGCGACCGCCTCAGCGACGATGCGATCGAATTCCGAGCGTGCGGGTGGATTGCATCAGTGGCTTCAGACCGGCGTCGACACCTCCATTCTAGCGCCCGCCTTTGATCAAGGTTTGAAATCTCGCTAACGAAAACGTCGCTGAAGCAACGGGAAGGAACGATTGCGCTCAGAAATCAATGCCAATTCCGGCGGACCCATCGGCATCTCGATTGCTGGTTCCAGGTGGCGGGTGAGTTCATGGATCAACTCCAGCTCCGCTAGCTGCCCTCATGCTGGTCGGGGCGGCGTTCGCCGGGCGTCAATCTTTCGAGGATGCGATCGCCCGTAGTCCCCTGCCGGCGAACGTGCCGACGATTTCGGCGAAGCGCACCTCCGGCGGCTCTGACGGACAAGCAGTAAGGCACGCGACGGTTGCACTCAGCTCCGGACACAAGACCGCGCGCGCAAAGAACGCCGAGAACGCGGTGACACATCGGAGACGGCGATCGCGCGAGGTGCGCCGTGCTGGAAGAGCCACGCCGCGTGGCTTTGGCGGAGTCGCCGACGAGCGCTCACGTCGCCACGCGTCAAAGTCGGTTGTCGCGGCGAGCGCGCCTCCCCGCCGCCTTGCGCCGTCGGTGATGCCAGCGCCGCCCTACGCCGTCAGATGCCGACTACGAACGTCGTGTGGCCGATGCGGCGTCGATCGGTGCCGATGAGCCCAGATCGCGCGAATCTTCAGACCCGAGCACATCGCCGCAGCCGAGCCTCGGTCGTCCACAGGGCGTCACGAGACGCTGGCGGCAATCCATCTTCGACAGGGCGACTTCTACCAGGCGTACGAGATGTTTGACTCGGCGCATTCTGAAACGGCGGCAAAGGCGACGTTTTCCATGATGCACGATCACACCAGGGGCAATTTCGATGCAGGCGCCGAACGCCACGTGCGTGGGCGAGTTGACCATTCAGCCGGCGGGACGTGACGTTCGAGGGTGCGGACGGCCACCGTTTCGCCACGAGCTGGGCGGAGTTGCGAGAGGCGGGCTCCAACCGATTCTTCGGATCGAGCATCGGCGGCTTTCACGTGAAAGTCACGGGCCGATGGGAAGTCACGGAACTTCAATCTTGCGCCGCGTTCGAGAGACAAGCGAGGGAAGCCAACATCATTCTCGATCATCCTGATCGAAAACGCCCAGCGACAGGACTCTGGCAAGTAACGCCACCATCCTAGGGCACGCGAGCCACCTTGAGCGATCTTGATGGGCGGCGTCAGCCGCTGCGCCTCGGTGTTGGTCGTGCGAGTCGTCGACGACGGCGCGGCCTGGATCTTCCGCACCACGTCCATCCCGACACGACGCGTCCGAACGGCGGCGAAGCCCTGCCCGTCAGGATTGCGCTTGCCGCCGAAATCGAGCGACGGCTGATCGTTGATGCAGACGAACCAGCCCGACGGTGGCGCTGTCTGGCGCGCCGCGCGCCATCGACACCACGCCGTCCTTGTGCAGGATGCCGGTGACGCTGGTGCGCTCGAGCGCGATCGCCGGGAAACCCGTACTTCGCTCGATCGGGATTGACGCCGGCCTGGATCACTTCGATCTTGATCGTGCTCTCCGGCTGGTTGTCCATCTTGACGCGTGCGATGGAACATGCCGCCGTCGTAGTGGCCGCCGTCAACGTAAGCTCAGGAAGTTCGCGGTGGTGAGCGGCGCCTTGACCGGATCGACTTCGATGACGATGTCGCCGAGCTCGGTCTGAACGCGGACGCGAACCGGCTTCCGACTGTGTCGACACGAGCGCGGTGGCTGCAACCACCGCGCTCAGAACGAGGCGACGACGATCTTCACAGTTTCGCCTGTCTTCGGATCGCTAGAAGCGATACGTGACCGCGAACTGGAACTGGCGGCCGGGCAGGACCGTTCGATCCGCCCGAGTGCTGCCCGAACCGCGGGTTGCCAACCAGGTTGATGTAGCCGCCCGCGAGCAGGTTCTGGTTGTTGAACATGTTGAACACGTCGGCGCGGAACTCGATGTGATCCTGTGCGCGATCTGCGAACTGTTTCGCCATCGTGAGGTCGGCGTAGTTGATGAACATGCCGCGCGCGGTGTTGCGTCCGCTCCGGCGTGCTCGGCTGGCAGCCGCGTGAGTTGCAGGCCGCGCCAACGCCTGAACCGTAGCCGACCGGATCGCCGGCGTAGCGAATCGTGTACGGCGAGCCGCTCTGGCTGTGCGTCACCGTGCTCAGGCGCCAGCCGCCGAGGCAGCCGCCGCTGCCGGGCACGTTCCACATGACGCTGGTCACGAGGTTGTGCGGCGTGCTCGCGCCGGTGGGACCACGATCGGACTCAGGATCGGTGCTGTTCTCGGGCGAGAACCAGTGGTTCAGCATGTCCTCGGCACTCGAGAACGTGTGACGACGCGGTCACGACCAGCGGCGTCGTGCGGTGCACCGCCGAGAAAGCGGATGCCTTGGTACCAGGAGCGTCCCGCGTTGGTCAGCACGTCCATGTGCCGGAAGCCGTTCGGGGCCGGGCACGTTCGGCCGTGTCAGATCAGCCTGCGCCTGCGTGCGGACGATCGCATTGGGATTCGCGCTGAGCGCCGCGTTGAGCTGATCCTTCGGGATCGGCGTCGGCGCGTTCATGTCGAGAACCCCTGCTTGGTGCCGCGGTTGATGTTGAAGTCCACCGCCACGCTGGTGCGCGCGCCCAAGCTGATGCTGGACACCGAGACTCGACGTCCACGCGTGCTCGTTCTCGAGGTCGGGCGAGATCTCCTGGATGCTGCGCGCGGGCAGCGACCGCGCCCGGCGGGAAGCCCGGCAGCGTGTTCGGGAACGTCGGGAAGAGCGGATCGGTCGGCGTTGAGCGACAGCGTCACCAGGCCGTTGCGGCCGCCGACGCCGCCTTTCACGATCGTGAAGATCGCGTGCTGCTGCGTAAAGCCGCCAAAGCCGCCGCGCACGACCCACTTCTGATCGCCCTTCGGATCCCAGGCAAACCCGAGCCGTGGGTCGAGGTTGTTCGCGTCCGTGCCAGCCGGCCAATCAGGAATGTCCTTGATGATCTCGACGTCGTAGCGCAGGCCCGAGGTTGATCGTCAGGTTGTTGCTGAACGCGCCAGTCGTCCTGGAAGAAGCCGCCGAGCACGTAGGCTTCGGATACATCAGCCGCGCCTCGGGCGTGAGCGCGAACGCCTGCGCGAACTGGAACGGGTTGGGCGCCACCGTCGGCGAGCCCGCGAAGCGTGTAGCGGCCGTTCTGCAGCGGCGCGAAGAGCTGCTTGGTGACGTCATACGTGAACGACGCTCCGGTCTTCATCGTGTGGTTGCCGGACCAGAGCGACAGCGTGGCCGACAGGTCGTAGGTGTCTTCCGGCAGCACGCCCCAGGTGCCCTGGTCGTTGCCGCCGGAGGTCGAGTAGCCCTGGCGCACGATCGACGACGCACTCGCACTTGCGCGGCGCGGCTGATCGGTGTAGCGCGATGCTGGCCGCGAACCTCGTTCAGCATCTTGTCGGAGAAGACCGTCGTGAACGTGCCGTGCACCGGTGTCGACGTTGTTGTCCCAGATGAAGCCGGTGCCGGCAGGTTGAGGCCGCCGCTCTCGTTGTCCTTCTTCCAGCGGACCATGTTGTAGCGGACGCCGAGCGAATTGCTGGTCTCGAGAAGCGCAGTCGAGCTTGGCGTGGCCCTGGTGCTCGTCGGCCGGCGTCGGCACGACCTGCGCCGACTGCCTCGACCGCGGTCACCACGACCTGGCTGCGCTCGCGCCGCCGTTCGTAGCTGCCGAAGAAGAACACCTTGTCGTGCACGATCGGGCCGCCGGCGGTGCCGCCGAACTGCTGCTGGTTATGCAGGCGCCTTGACCTTCTCGCCGTTGACGATCGGCGCCAGCGGCAGCGCCGCGTCCCAGATCGCCGGGCCGGATCATCACGAACGCCGAGCCGTTCAACTGGTTGGTGCCGCTCTTGGTGATCATGCTCGACACGCCGGCGGAGTGGCCGCCGAACTCGGCGGAGAACTGGTTGGTGATGAGCTGCACTTCCTTGACCGTTTCGATCGCGAAGCCGCTCGACCCGAGCTGCGGCGCGCGCTGCAGCGTCAGCCACTTCGAGTGGTTGTTGGTGCCGTCGACGTAGGTGCCGAAGTTCCACACTTCCTGGCCGCCGACGTTGACGCGCGTTGGAGCCCGTGCCGGTCGGCGACCACGTTCGAGTCGAGCGTCAGCAGCCGGAAGTAGTTGCGCTCCTTCACCGGCAGCGTTCTCGAACGCCTGGCGATCGATCGTGCTCGACACTTCAGATGACGTGGTCTGCACGATCGGCGCGTCGCCGGCGACGGTGATGGTCTCCTGCACCGTCGAGAGCCGCAGCGCGAAGTTGATCAGCGCGCGCTGGCCGGCGTTGAAGACGATGTCGTCGCGCACCGCGGTGGCGAAATCCGGTCAGCTCCACCTGCAGGCGGAACTGTCCCTTCGGTCGGCATCGACGCGATCACGTAGCGGCCGCCCGCGTCGGTGATCACCGCGCGGGTGAGGCCCGGTGGCGGTGTTGGTAATGGTGACCGTGGCGCCGGGCAGCACCGCCTGCTGCGCGTCGCTGACGACGCCTTCGAGCGAGAACGTGGGGGTTTGCGCGAACGCCGTGTGCGTGCGCGCGAAGAGCGATCAGAAGCGCGGCGAATCCGGACTTCTAAATGCTTCCAAGAAATTGACATGGCAGGCCTCCGGGGCTAAGGCTCGCAGTTTGGGCTGGATCGACGGCGTCGCGGGTCAACGGACTGCACGGCTTGCGCTCCCTGCTGGCCTATTCGCGCTCATTGGCCTGTTGGCCCCCTTACAGGTGATTGATCATCGAAGCTATGCAACCGGCGCCGTAGCCGTTGTCGATGTTCACCACCGACACGCCGTTCGCGCACGAATTCAGCATGCCGAGCAGCGCCGCCACGCCGCCGAAGCTTGCGCCGTAGCCGATGCTCGTCGGCACGCCGATCACCGGCACGCTCGACCATTCCGGCGACGACGCTCGGCAGCGCGCCTTCCATGCCGCGACGACGATCACGACGCGCGCCGAGGCGAGGCGCTCGCGCTGCGCCAGCAGCCGATGAATGCCGGCGACGCCGACGTCGCAGATGCGGTCGACGGTGTTGCCGAGCATTTCCGGCGGTGACCGCGGCTTCTTCCGCGACCGGTTGATCGGACGCGCCGGCCGTGCACAGCGCGATCGTGCCCGTTGCCGGGCGGACGCTGTCGCGCCTTCACAGTTATGCACACGCGCGACCTCGTGATACTCGGCCTTCGGCGACTACCGTCTCGACGGCATTCCAGGCCGCCTCATCCGCGCGGGTGACGAGCAATGGCTGTCCGCGGCCGACAATCTGCGACGGCGATCTTCGCGATCTGATCGGGCGTCTTGCCGAGACCCAGCACAACCTCAGGAAAGCCCTGCCGGACGGATCGATGGTGATCGACCCTGGCAAACCCAAGGTCCTCAAGGGCTGCTCGCGGCAGCGCCGCCATGACTGCGCACTGAGGCCGCATCCAGCGGTCGTCCGTCCTTCGCGAAGATCTGTGCAAAAGTGTCATTGTCATTGGTGCCACTATCGTCCGTGTTGTGTTGACGTCAAGACATGATACGTATTATGATGGTTACTGGACATGGGGCAGAAACCCCATCATAGATGACCGCAGTCGAAACGCTCATACTCGCCTCGTATTTCTTCGTCCTCGATCATCCTCGCTGTGTACGGATGGCACCGTGTATTACCTAGTGTACGTCTACATGAAGCACAAGCACGAGCAGCCGCAGCCCGAAGGCCACGTTCGACACGCTTCCGCTCGTCACCATCCAGCTGCCGCTCTACAACGAGATGTAAGTCGTCGATCGGCTGGTCGACGCGGTCTGCACGCATCGACTACCCGCGCGAGCTGCTGGAGATCCAGGTGCTCGGACGACTCGACGGACGAGACCACGGCAGATCGCCGAGCTCGCCGTGCGCCGTCATGCGACGCAGGGCATCGACATCAAATACATCCACCGCGAGGATCGCACCGGCTACAAGGCCGGCGCGCTCGACGAGGGCCTGCAAGGTCGCGCAGCGGGCAACTTCGTCGCGATCTTCGACGCGGACTTCATTCCGAAGCCCGACTTCCTGCGTGCGACACGATCCACTACTTCACCGACGACAAGGTCGCGCTGGTGCAGGCGCGCTGGGGGCACGTCAACGAGGACTACTCGCTGCTGACGAAGATCCAGGCGATGCTGCTCGACGCGCACTTCGTGCTCGAGCACGGCAGCCGCAACCGCGGCGGCTGCTTCTTCAACTTCAACGGCACGGCCGGCATCTGGCGGCGCGACGCGATCGACGACGGCGGCGGCTGGCAGCACGACACGCTGACCGAGGATCTCGATCTCAGCTACCGCGCGCAGCTCCAGCGGCTGGCAGTTCGTCTTCCTGCAGGATCACGTCGTCGCCGGCGGAGCTGCCCGTCGAGATGAACGCCTTCAAGTCGCAGCAGCATCGCTGGGCGAAGGGTTCGATCCAGACCTTCCTGAAGCTGATGCCGCGCATCCTGCAGTCGGATCAGCCGTTCCAGCGTGAAGGCCGAAGCGTTCTTCCACCTGTCGGCGAATTTCAACTACCCGCTGATGTGCGTGCTGTCGGTGCTGATGGCGCCGTCGATGGTCATCCGCTACAACATGGGCTGGTGCGAGATGCTGCTCATCGACATCCCGCTGTTCTTCGCGGCGACGGCGTCGGTGGCGAACTTCTACATGGTCTGCCAGCGCGAGCTGTATCCGCAGACGTGGACCGAGCGGCTGCGCTACCTGCCGTTCCTGATGTCGATCGGCATCGGCCTCGCGGTCAACAACACCAAGGCGGTGTTCGAGGCGCTCTTCCACAAGCCGAGCGAGTTCGTGCGCACGCCGAAGTACGCGCGTCGAAGGCGCCAGCGACGAGTGGAGCCAGCAAGAAATACCGCCAGTCGGTCGCCGGTCCAGCCGATGATCGAGGTGGCGCTCGGCCTCTACTTCACGGCCACGCTCTTCTACGCGCTCGCCAACGGCATCTACGGCACCGTGCCGTTCCTGATGCTGCTTCCAGATCGGCTTCCTCTACACCGGCATGCTGTCGTTGTTGCATGCAGGTTGCGGGCTGCGACCGTCGTAGTCATCCAGCGCAAAGAAGCCGCCAAGCCTTCTGGACCCTCTGCGGCGTAGAATCGCCGCGGCGGGAGGGTCCCATGAGCGATCCGCCGCTTCGTCGCCGCAGTGCTGCGCTCCTGTGCGCGGGTCATCTTTCTACCAGCGCCCGGGAACCGCAGAGCGATTCGCGTCCGCGCCTGCCGGCATCGTCGGGCGATCGGTGGTGTCGACGCACGTTCGGGATCGTCGCGGCGAGCCAGCCGCTGGCGGCGCGCGCCGGGGTGCAGATCCTCGAGCGCGGCGGCAACGCGATCGACGCGGCGATTGCCGCCAACGCCACGATCGGGCTGATGGAGCCGACCGGCAACGGGCTCGGCGGCGACCTCTTCATCATCTATTACGAAGCGAAGACCGGCACCGTCCACGGCCTGAACTCGAGCGGCTGGGCGCCGACCGGTCTCACCGCCCGACTACCTTGCGGCGAAGGGATCACCGAGATGCCGCAGAAGCGGCATCTACTCGGTGACGGTGCCGGCGTCGTCGCCGGCTGGGACGCGATGCGCGCCGAGATTCGGCACGAAGCCGTTCTCGGAGCTGCTCGCGCCGGCGATTTACTACGCCGAGAACGGATTTCCGCTCTCGGAAACCATCGCCCGACAGGTGGAGCGCGGTCCGGCGAAGATGCTGCTCGAGCACCCGAACTCGCAGCCAGCACGTATCTCGTCGACGGCGAACGCGCGCCGAAGGCCGGCGAGATCTTCCGCAATCCGGACCTCGCCGGGTCGCTCCGTCTCATCGCCGAGAAAGGCCGCGACGGTTACTACCGTGGCAAGACCGCCGAAGCGATCGTCGACCATCTCGCGCGAGCAGAGGCGGCACGATGACCGCCGGCCGACCTCGCCGAGTTCCAGCCCGAGTGGGTGACGCCGATCAAGACGCAGCTATCGCGGCTGGAACGTCTACGAGATCGGCCCGCAGACCGCAGGGCATCTCCGCGCTGATGATGCTGAACCTGATGGAGCCAGTATCCGATCGGCGGACTACGGCTTTCACAGCACCAACGCGCTGCACGTGATGATCGAAGCCAAGAAGCTCGCCTATGCCGACATGCTGAAGCTACGTCGGCGACCCGCGATTCTCGCGCAGTCCGGTCGATGCGCTCCTGAGCAAGCCGCGCGCGATCGATCGCGCGCAAGCTGATCGATCACGGCCGAAGGCCGCCTGCCAGGTCGAGCCGGCGAAGCTGCCCGGGCGTCACCGACGCCGCAGGGCAACGACACGATCTACATGTCCGCGATCGACAAGGACGGCAACATCGTCTCGCTGATCCAGAGCAACTACAGCGGCTTCGGCTCCGGCCTGGTGCCGCCGGGCACGGGCTTCATGCTGCAGAACCGCGGCGGCCTGTTCTCGCTGGCGAAGAACCAGCCCAACACGATCGCGCCGCACAAGCGGCCGCTGCACACGATCATTCCAGCCTTCATGGAGAAGGGCGACACGCACATCGGCTTCGGGATCATGGGCGGATGGAACCAGGGCCAGGCGCACGCCCAGTTCGTCGCGAACATCGTCGACTACGGCATGACGATCCAGCAGGCGCTCGAAGCCGGCCGCTTCACGAAAGGCAGCTTCGAGGGCTGCGACCTGCAGATCGAGTCGCTGGTGCCGGAGAAGACGCGCGATGAGCTCAAGGCGCGCGGCCACGACCTGCGCGTGGTGCAGCGCCGCAGCGGGACGTTTGGCTACGGCCAGGCGGTGATGAGCGGGCCCGGCGGCGTCACTTCGGCGCGTCGGAGCCGCGGCACGACGGCGCGGCGATTCCGCAGGCGCCCCCGGTGTTCGAAGCGGTCGCGCGCAAGCAGTGACTGGATTCCTGAAGGTTGCATTCGCTAGAGCGGTGGCGGTGGTCGCGACGCTGTGTCTCGGCGTCGTGGCCACGGCGCTCGTGTCAGGTCAGTCAAGTAACACGAACTGGACGATCAACGGCGGCGAAAACAACATTCGCTTCTCGCCGTTGACTCAAGTCAACAAGGCCAACGTCAAGTCGCTGCAGGTCGCCTGGACCTATTCGAGCAACGACCACTTCAAAGACTCCGAAATGCAGAGCAACCCCATCGTCGTCGACGGCGTGTTGTACGCGACCACGCCGACGATGAAAGTGGTGGCGGTGAATGCGGAGACGGGCGCTGAGATCTGGAAGTTCGATCCGAGCAACGGCGCCGCGGCGCGCGCGCGGTTCCGCCACCGCGGCGTGACCGTGCACCAGGATCGGGTCTTCGTCACGTATCGCAACTTTCTCTATCGCGCTCGACAAGAAGAGCGGGCAGCCGATCGCGTCGTTCGGAACGAACGGCCGCATCGATCTTCGTGAGGGCCTTGGCAGGGCCGCTGAAGGATTGAGCGTCAGCGCGAGCACGCCGGGCGTGGTCTTCGAAGATCTGCTGATCCTGCCGGCGAGCGTTCCCGAAACGCTGCCCGGCACGCCCGGTCACGTTCGCGCGTTCGACGTGAAGACCGGCAAGCAGCGATGGATCTTCCACACCATTCCTCAACCCGGCGAGTTCGGCTACGACACGTGGCCGCCCGAGGTCCTACAAGCTGTCGGGCGGCGCGAATGCGTGGGCAGGCGTCACCGTCGATCAGAAACTCGGGATGGTGTTCGCCGCCACTGGATCGGCATCGTTTGATTTCTACGGCGTCACGCGCCACGGCGACAACCTGTTCGCCAACTGCGTGCTCGCGCTCGATGCGCGCACTGGCAAGCGCGTCTGGCACTTCCAGGGCATCAAGCACGACGTCTGGGACTGGGATTTTCCAGCGCCGCCGAGTCTCGTGACGGTCAGGCACAACGGCCGCGCGATCGACGCCGTCGCGCAGATCACCAAGTGCGGCGAAGTGTTCGTGCTCGAACCGGCGCACCGGCGAATCGCTCTTCCCGATCGAGTACCGCAAGGCGCCGCCGTCGACGATCGACGGTGAGAAGGTCGCCGAGGCGCAGCCGTATCCGACGAAACCGCCGCCGTTCGCGCGCCAGGGGCTGACGGAAGACGATGTTGACGACGCGCGACGCCTGAAGCGCACGCGGCCGTGCTCGAAAGATTCCGCAAGCTGAAGTCCGGCTACCTGACGCCGCCGTCGTTCGAGGGCACGATCGTCTTTCCCGGATTCGACGGCGGAGCGGAGTGGGGCGGCGCGGCGTTCGATCCCGAATCGGGCCTGCTGTTCGTGAACTCGAACGAGATGCCGTGGATCGTCAAGTTGATCCCGAACGACGACACGTCGCTCTACAACTCGCGGTGCGCGACGCTGCCATCGAGAGGATCGGACCGGCAGCGGCATCGCGCCGTCGCTGGTCGACATCGGCAAGCGAATGACGCGCGCGATGATGTCGCGGCGATCATCCGGCAGGGCACCGGCCGCATGCCGGCGTTTCCGGAGCATGGGCGGCGCGCAACATCACCGACATCGCCGAGTTCGTGATCACCGGCAACGACAAGGGCCGCGATCCGGTGAGGCTGAAGCGATCCGAATCTGGTTGAAATACGCAACGACGGCTACGACGATCTTTCTCGACCCCGACGGCTATCCGGCGATCACGCCGCCGTGGGGCACGTTGAACGCGATCGATCTCAACGCAGGGCACGATCCGCTGGAAGATTCCGTTCGGTGAGTTTCCGGAGTCTCGCCGCGAAGGGCATGAAGAACACCGGCAGCGACAACTACGGCGGCCCGGTCGTGACCGCGAGCGGGCTGCTCGTTCATCGGCGCGACGAACTTCGACAAGAAGTTCCGCGCCTACGACAAGCTGACGCGGCGAGTTGCTGTGGGAGACCACGCTGCCGGCGCGCCGGCAATGCGACGCCGTCGATCTATTCAGTCAACGGCCGCGAGTACATCGTCATCGCGTGCGGCGGCGGCAAGAACGGCGCGCCGTCTGGTAGTAGTATCGTCGCCTTCGCACTTCCCAAGTGAGGTTCCATGACTCGCCGCTTCCTGCTCGCCTGGCTGCTAAACCTCGTCGTTGTCGGCCGTCTGCGGCCGCCGCACCAATCAAGCTGGCGCGGCATCCTGACTACCACGCCGGCAAGATCGTCTTCAGCTACCTCGGCGACCTCTGGGTCGCCGAACGAGGACGGCACCGGCGCGCATCGCATCAGCGATCACACCGCGCGCGACATCTATCCGCGCTTCTCGCCGGACGGCAAGTGGATCGCGTTCTCGTCGAATCGCTACGGCAACAACGACGTCTTCGTCATCCCCGCTGGCGGGCGGCGCCGCGAAGCAGCTGACGTTCCACAGCGGCAACGATGAAGTGGTCGGCTGGACGCCGCGACGGCAAGAGCGTCGTGTTCCGCGCCTCGCGCGGGCCTCGGCGCGTTCCCGAACGTCGCGACGCTGCATCACGATCGCGATCGACGGCGGACAGGAACAGCCGCTGCCGACCGACTGGGGCTGGTCGGGCAGCTTCTCGCCCGACGGCAAGTCGCTGGTCTTCAACCGCCATCCGTCGACGTGGTCGCGCCGTCACTATCGCGGCAGCTTCGCCGCCGATCTGTGGATCGACCGAACCTCGCCGACAAGAGCTACACGAAGCTGCTCGCCGACGAGAATACAACCGCTACTGGCCGATGTGGGGCGCCGACGATGCGATCTATTACGTCGGCCGATCCGCTGCCGAACGAGAAGACGCGTGAAGCCGGGCAGCCCCGAAGTGCGCCTGAGCGTCAACAACATCTACAAGATTCCCGCGAAGGGCGGGCCAGCCCGTGCAGGTGACCAAGCACGCCGACGGCAGCCTGTTCTGGCCGTCGATGTCGAGCGACGGCAAGACCATCGTCTACGAAGACAACTTCGGCATCTGGAAGCTCGATGTCGCGACGCGGCCGCAGCAACGAGATCAAGATCGATCATCGGCACCGACGACAAGGACAACGAGATCGAGTTCCGCGCGCGTCAGCGACGAAGTCGACTCGTTCGACATCTCGCCGTCAGGCCGGCGCGCCGTCGATCTCGGCGCGCGGGCAGATCCTGACCATTGCGACCGATCGCGGCGACATCACGCGCGTCAATCCGGATCGCATGGCGTCGCGCAGCCAGTTCCCGAAGTGGTCGGCCGACGGCAAGCTACATCGCGTTCGTGTCCGGATCGATCGGGCCGCGATGAAATCTGGATTTCCGATCCCGAAGGCCGCTCGCCGAAGAAGATCACCGATCTCGACAACGAGAAGAACGCGCCGATCTGGTCGCCGGATTCGAAGTCGCTGCTCTACATTGCCGGCGGCAAGCAGCTCCACAACTACACGCGTTGACGACGGCAAGACGACCGTCGTCGCGAAGCAACGACATCGGCCGAATCGGCTCCGTCGCGGTCTCGCCGGACAGCAAGTGGATCACCGTGGCGAAGCAGGATCGCACGCTGCGCTCGCACACCTACATCGCGCCGATCGCGCGGCGGCGAAAGAGCGTCACATCTCCGACGATGCGCTGATGATCTACGCCGAGAACGAAGCGGTCTGGACCGCCGACGGCCAGTACATCGTGTTCACGTCGACCGAAGGGCTTCAGCAACGGCATCGCGACGCAGGGCGGCATCACCGCCTCGACCGAGCTGTGGGTGCTCGCGCTGCGCGATCGCGATCGCGATCCCGGCAACCGCGACATCGACAACGAAGCGCAGGGGCTCGCCGCGCAGGCCGAGGCGCGGCGCGAACAATGCCGGCGGCAACGCGGTGCCCGAAGTGCGCATCGACTGGAGCGGGCTGCCGCGTCGCGCGAAGCAGCATCGACCGTGCCCGGCAACGACGATCGGCTCGTTGGCGCCGCGCCTGAAGGACCGTTCGTCGCGCTGACCATCGGCAAGCGCGCCGCGGCGGCGGTGGCAGGCGCAGGGTGGCGGTGGCGGCGACGATGATCATCATCAACGCCGAGAGCGGACAGCTCACGCGCGTGCCGCGCGCGCCGCAGACACGCGGAACGCCGCCGGCGGCAACCAGGGCGGCGGTGGCGGCGGCTTCGGCGGCGGTCCGGCATTCGTGTTCGCGCCGCGATGCGCGCACGCTGTATTTCCGATCGGGCACGGCCAGCGCGCTCTATCGCCGCGACCATCAACCTGCAGGCCAATCAGAACGCCGGCGGCGGCGCGCGGCGGCGCCGGACGCGGCGGCGCGCGCAGACTGAAGAGCCCGGCGGGCCGACAACGCGACGGCGCGGAAGGTGACCTACACCGGCGAACCTCGAGGTCGATCACAAGGCGCTGCGCGCGCAGATCTTCAACGAAGGGCTGGCGCATCATGAAGAACCGCTTCTACGACGCCAACATGCACGGCACGCCGTGGCGGGAGATGAAATCGATCTACGAGCAGCTGCTCGACAACATCGTGGACGACGAAGAGCTGCACACCGTCATGATGATGATGATCGGCCAGCTCAACGCGTCGCACACCGGCGTCGCCGGCGCGCCAGGCAACAATCGCGGCGCGCGCGCAGACGCGCTATCCCGGTTTCGATCTCGTCGCCGATGCCTCCGGCTACTACAAGGTCGGACGCGTCTACAAGGACGGTCCCGCCGACAAGGACTACCTGAAGATCAAGGAAGGCCAGTTCATCGTCGCGCTCGACGATCGCGACCTGAAGACGTCGGACAACTACTGGCAGCGATTCACGTATCCGCTCGGGCCAGAAGTTCCACTTCCTGCTGAACGACAAGCCGGCGCGCGACGGCGCGTGGGAAGTGACGATCACGCCGGTCAACAACCAGGCCTTCGGCGATCTGCAGTACGAGCGCTGGGTGCGCCGATCGCGGCGAGATGGTCGCGAAGGCCAGCAACGGCGAGATCGGCTACCTGCACATCCGCGCGATGGACGCGCCGTCGCTGCGCCGGTTCCAGCTCGATCTCGCGGCCAACCGCACGAAGAAGGCGCTCGTGATCGATCAGCGCTTCAACGGCGGCGGCGGCATCGACCAGGAGCTGCTCGGCATCCTCGCCGGACGCCGGTATCAATACACGCAGGGCCGCGACGCCGGCTTCCAGCAGCCGCGCCCGCAGAACTTCTACGGCCCGATGGTGGTGATGCAGAACGAGCGCTCGGCGTCGGACGCCGAAATGTTCCCGGCCGGCTTCAAGGCAGCTCGGCCTCGGCAAGACGGTCGGCGTGCCGACGATGGGCGCGGTGATCGGGACCGGTTCGCTGCACGCTGCTCGACGGCATCGACGATCCGCACGCCCGGGCAGCGGCGTGTGGACCGTCGACCGGCGAGAACATGGAGAACTACGGCGTGCCGCCGGATGTCTACGTCGACAACACGCCGACCGAGTTCCTCAAGGGCCGCGACGCGCAGCTCGAGAAGGCGGTGGAAGTGCTGAAGGAACAGCTCAAGACGCGGACGTCGACGCAGCAGCAGTAGCATCCGATCGATGCGCGATAGCGTAGTGAACGTTCACATACGTGTGTGAACGTTCGCAACGTCGCGCTATTGACTTTGCACAGGCACGGCTACGCTCGTCGCGTGCACATCGTGCTCCCTGTCGCCACGCAGTCCGTTGTACGGCACCGCGGCACGGCATCAGGAAGAAGACGTGCGCTTCACGCGCCGCGACGCTGACCACTCGTCCTCTCGCGTTCCTTTCCAGAAACCAGCGCCGGGCAGTTCGCATCATCGACGGAAGGTGTCGACGACATTTCCCGATGATTATCTCGTGCCGATCTCGTCGGCATCAGCGCGATTACCGGCACCGCACCGCGCGCTCCGCGAGGATCGCCGCGCGACTCACCGGAGCCGCGGCGTCAGAGTGCCGTGATCGGCGGCGTCCACCCGACGCTGATGCCCGAAAGAAGCGATGGCCAACGCCGACAGCTTTACCGTGGTCGGCTATGCCGAGTCGCAGTCGCGGCCGTCGCTGCTGCGCGATTTCTGACCGCCGGACGCATGGCCCGGCGCTGCGACCAGAGTCCGACGCTCAGCCCCTGGCGCCAGACCTGCCGGCTCCCCAGCGCGAGCTCTTCGACCGACCAGCCTGGTCAGCGTCGCTCGCACCCTCGAAGCGACGCGCGGTTGCATCTATCAATGTGAATTCTGCGCGTCGTCCCGGCGCGGCATGGGGCAAGCCGCTGCAGGAAGCCGGTGGCCGACGTGGTGGCCGACATTCGGCAGATGCGCGCGAAGCGCCTGATCTTTCACTGCGATCTCGCAACCTGATCGCCGACCGGTGCCCTATGCGAAGGAGCTGTTCACCGCCCCTCATTCCGTTGAGGTTCGGTACAGCGGGGAGTGTGCCTGGCGACGACGACGATCCATAGCCTGGGACGACGAGCTGCCGGATTTGGCGGCGCCGGGCGGCTGCCGGGGATTGCGATCGGATTCGAGGTCGCTCCGGCCAGGCGTCACTGCTGGAGGACGAAAGAGACCTTCCGCCATGCCGACGGGCAGCTACTACGGGGTGGATCGCAAGATCCGCGAAGGCGCAAGATCGCGCTGATCGGGATCGCGCCGCGTGTTTGGGTTCGATCGCGATTCCGCTCTCGACGCGTTCGATGGGGCCGTCGACTTCGTGCTCGAGTCGAAGATGGATCTACTGCGCGCTGTGCGATCGCGGTCCGTTTCCCGGCACTGCCACCGTATAAACGCTTGAAGGCCGAAGGACGAATCACCACCGAGAACTGGAGTCTCTCACGGCCGGCCCAGCACGTGGTGTTTCGAGGCCCGAGCTGGTGACTCGCCGAGCGTTACCTGCTCGAGAACTGCACCCGCAGAGGCTGGAAGAAGACCTACAGCTATCGATCCATCGTGCGCCGGCTTGCCGGATCGCGGACACGGCCTCCCGATTTCGATTCCGGCAAACCCTCGATTTACCGCTTCTACGCCAACCATCTCGACTGGCGTTCTACACTGCGACTGGTTTGAAGGGCGTCCGATGCCCAAGGCCGGCTGGCAATCGTTGCGAGAGACTCACGCCGACGCGAGCATTGCGGACGAGGGCAGCTCTGACGAGGCGGGCTCGACTCGCAGGATCCGCGGCGCTGCGGAAGTTGCGCCCGTCGCGGCGGCTCGCCGAGATCGGCTGCTTCGTCCTGTTATGGATCGCCGGCATCGCGCTCGGTCTCGCCGGGCTGGACACGACCGGCGCGTGGCGAGTGGCCGTTGCGCCTGGCCGGCATTCGTCACCGCCGGACTCTCGCGCTCAATGCGTTTTTCTCCTGTCACACGACGGCCATCACCGGCTGTTGTTCCGCAACGCCCGCGTCAATCACGCCGCCAACGTGCTGCTGTTGCATGCTACCGCTGCTGCATTCCCCCGTCGGCCCTATCGCGTGCTGCACGAGCTGCATCATCGCTTCCTGGGCGGGCCTTGAGGGGATCCGGATGACTTCCGCAACTACACGTCGGACGCGCGGCTGCGATGGGCGCTGCACTGGGTCCGGCGCTGACCAATCCGGCACGCTGGTCTACCAGCCGCCGTTGATACCCGTGATAATCCGCCAGCATTCGCCGCGCCGAGCCGGCCAGAGCCGTCGTTGCTGATCGCGATCGAATATGCCGCGATGATCGCCATCTGGTGGCCCGGTGTTTTCGCGTTCCTGCCGATGCAGGTGCTGCTCCAGGTCTTGGCCTGACCACCGGGCGTGCTGGAGTGGGCTATCGTCTCGGCACGGTACGCGCGGTGGCGCAGCTTACGCACTCACACCCTGGCGACGATCCGCTGCTGGCGTCCCGATCGGTGGCCGGCAATGCCGTGAAAGTGTCGTTTTTCTGCTCAACGAAAACTACCATCTGCGAGCATCACCTGTTTCCGAGAGATCGAGCTACAACGCTCCCGGGATTGCGTCTGTTGCTGCAGTCGCGACTGACGCATACCGTCGAGCGCGATCGTGCACGCTTCCTGATCGGCTTCGTCAGCGGTTTCTTCGCTTGCCGATGAATCGCCGATGGGAGTGCGCTACCGATGACTCTGACGTTTCGCGCGGCGCAACACGCACGAGCGGCCGGCAGCGCCGCTCAGACGCTTCGCCAATCCCGAAGTGATCTGCGAGGGATGAGTACGCGAGTGTGTCCCTCTGCCGCGATCGGTGCCGGCGGCGTCCGGCGCGTCGAGATCGGGCACGCGCGAGCTGGTGGTCTATCGCGATCGATCCGGGACGCTGCGCGGCATCGATCGCGCGTGCGAGGCACCTCGGCGCCGATCTGTCGCAGGCGACGGTCGTCGACAGGAGCTTTGCAGTGCGCGTTTCATCGCTGGTGCTGGGGCGCGGACCCGGATCGTGCACCGCGGGCGGCGGCGCGGGCGACGGGGCGCGCATCGGCACCTATCACGCGTGCGAGCGCTGGGGAACGGTGTGGGTGTGGGCGGGAAGAAGCCCGCCTACGAACTTCCCGAGCCCGAGATCGAGAACCGCGCACACCTGGTGCGGCTTCCCCCACAACGCCTGGCCTGTCACGGCCACGTCGTGCTCGGCAACGGGTTGGATCTGTCGCACGTCGTGCCGGTCCATGGTTTCAACCTTGAAGATCCGGCGATCGACCTCGAGCCGCCGCATCGGATTTCCGTGAATATCCACGCGCGATTTCACCCCACGCTGTTGCGGCGTGTGCTCGGCCTGGCCGGGCGTCCCGGCCCAGCTGGCGGTTCACCAACATCGGGCCCAGCCTGGCCTGGGTGCGCGTCACCTCACCGACACCGTTCGAGCTGCTGTGGACGGCGCGACGCCGCTGAAGGACGGCGGTTGTGCGACGCAGACGTTCTTCTTCCTCCCGCGATGGAGCGCGCTGACTCGGGCAGTGCCGATGATGATCGCCACCACGTGGGCCGATCGAGGCGTGCTCCACAACCTCGATTTCCGTCCGGGGTTTGCTAGCCGCCGATGCCGTGTTTGCCCGCTACGCCGAGCTCGTGGAGGCGCTGCCTGAATGGTGCAGGAGCGTGGGCGTGAGAGGGAACGTTCGCGCAGCCCGGCGTGATTCGGCAGGGTTGGTACGTCGTCGAATCAGAGCAGGCGGCTCGCGCGCGGCGCCGTCCGCGCGGTGGAGTTCGGATCCCGGCGGCTGGTCCGCTGTATCGCGATTCGCAGGCGTTGCCCATGTGGTCGACGATCGCTGTCCACACCTTGGGAGCGACCTCGCGCTCAGTCGCGTCAGGACGCCGGACTGCGCTGCGGAATTCCATGGCTGGTGTTGGGGCGCCGATGGCAGAGGTGCGTCGATGCCCCGACAATTCACCGCCGCCGTCCCGGCGGCTTCGACATTACGCGCCACGCTCGAACGGTGGGGGTTTCGTGTGGGCCGTGGCTCGGCGGTGAGCCGGCCTTCGCGTTGCCGGAGGTGCCCGCGCATCGCCAGCCGTCAGATTGTTCTGCGGCCGCAACGCGTCAACGCGCATTCCGACGTGATCTTTCCAACGGCTTCGACCTGGCCCACTTCGGTCCATCGCACGGCATCGAGGCCAGCACCGCGGCGCTCGATTCCGACGGGTGGACGATCGCGCATCGGATTGTGGGACGCCTGGCCCGGCGCGCCAGCCTCAGCATCGTCGGTCTCGGCGGGCGTGAGCTGGATTTTCGTTCGCGCAGTTTGGCGGCGGCATCGTTCACGTGCACGTCGCCAGGCCGATCGAGTTCTGATCTTCTTCACGCTGCGGCCCGATGCGGCGCTGCGCTCGCGCACGCGGACCATGTTGTTTCTTCGACGGCGATTCGATCTGCCGCGCGCGCCTCGCGATCCTGTGGTCAACGGCGATTGACGATCTCCAGACGTCATGGAGAAGGTGCGTTGGACCGGCGCCTACGCGCCGACCGATGCCGCGCTGGCGCGATACGCGGGCTTCGTGGAGGACCTGCCGGCATGGTGAGGCTGGAGCGTTTCGGAGGCGCGACCGGCATTGTTGCCGTGGCGGCGATCGTGACGCAGTTCGTGCTGGTTGGCGCGGCGGGCACCGACGCGCCGGCGCTGCTGCGCGCGCGGGTCCGCTGGGAGCTGGCCACGTTCCTGCGCATGGTCGGCGGCCTCGGCATCATGTGGTTCACCACTGGTTTCGCCGCGCGGCTGAGGCGATTTGGTTTCGGGCCGGCGGGTCCGACGACCATCGTCCTGGGCGCGGGCCTGTTGTGGGGTGCGATGTGGCTTCTCAGCGCGGCCTTCCAGCTCGATGGCGATTGCCGAAGCGGTTCGCGGTGACGCGTGGAGCGTGCGCTGGCTGTGCGATTCTCGGATCGCAGACCGTGCTCGTGCTCACGCCGACGCTGATGATCACGTTCCTGATCGCGACCGGCGTGGCGGTGCTGGCATCCACCAACATTCCCGCGTCGCTTCGGTCACGCGGCGCTGTTCTTCGCGGCGGTGCGGACCGCGCTGGCGCTGGTCGATTGATGCGGCGGCGCCGATTTCGCGATGCGCATCATGGACATGACACTCATCTGGGTCGTGATCGCATCCGTTCACTTGATCGGCGCAACGCGCCCGGTGGAAGCATGAAGCTTCGCCTCGGCCGCATCACGTGGGAAACGATGGGCGCCAGTGCCGGCATCTGGGCCGTGCTGTCTGGTTGACCGTTGGCTGCACCGATCGTCGCGACGACGGTTGCGGATCCAGTATTGCCGACGCCGACTATGTTCGAGCGCTGGTCGCGGAACGCATGAAATGGGAGTGGGTCACGCTCGTGCGGCTGGTGGGAGGCGCGCTGGTGCTGTGGTTTGCCGGCACGCTTGCCGGGCGCCTGCGCATGGCCGGAAGGTGATGGACCGGGCCGACTCGCCGGAGCGGCGTTTGGTCCAGCGGTCGTGTGGGCGGGCGTCTGGATGCTGAGTGCGCTGTTCAACTCGGGCGCGATCGTTCTGGCCACCGGCTCCGGCGATCACGCCGGCGCGCGGCTCGCGGCGCTGCTCGCGCGTGACACTCCACTCGTTCTCACCGCGAGCGTGATGTTCGGCGTTTTTACTGGCCACCGCCCTCGTCGCGCGGAAGAGTGGCGGATTTCCGCAAAGCTACACCCACGGTACGACGTTTCTTGCCATCGCCTTCCTCGTGCTGGCCATCGCCGATTGGTGCGGCTCGTGGCACCTGAGCCCGATGATCGTCGGGCTGGCGTTCATCTGGATGGCGGTCACGAGCGTGCTGCTCGTCCGCGGGTTCGCGGCGACCGACTTGCCGCAGGGCGCATCATGACGACGACCTCTTCTCCGGTCCGCTTCCGGTGCTGCTCTTCACCTCGACGTATTTGTTCCCGCTGATCGGGTTCCACTGGTCGCGTGCGCGTGGTGGCGTCAGCGCGCTACTGAACGGCCGTTCGTCGTCGTGGTGATGGGCGTGCCGGTCGTGTTCGGATACGTGATGCCCGCGATCCTCACCGGCGTGATCAAGCGCTGGCGATTCACCAGCGGGCCGCGACTCGGTCCGTACCGTGCATCACGGCTTCATCTATGGCTCGGCTCGCCCTGGCGTTGCTTGCCGTCGTCGATCGTTCGACACCGTCGTCTCGGTGCTCGACGTGGTCGCGATCAGCGTTGTGACCAGCGCCGCGACCGCGTTCGGTGGCTGGTGGCACGACACGCAGGCGGTTGCGCGCCAGCAAGATCGCGATCGACGACGGCATCGAGGGACTGTCGACGTTTGCGCCGCCAAGTTACTTCGCGCATGGGCGCGACCTACGCGGCGATGTCGATCGCGGCGCACCGCGTGCTGATCGCGGAGCCCGGCGCTGCCGTGGGTGTTTCCGGCGGCGCTCGTGACCTTGTGCACTGGTACCAACGATTGTGTTCGTCGCCGTCGATCCCACCAACTCGGCAAGTGCTCCGTGATCTGCTCGCACGCAAACGTTCCCGGTTCAACGCTGGAGGATGAAGTGGCAGCACCTGGTTCAACGATGTCGGAGAAATTGGGCGCCGCCGCCAGCGCCTGGGCCGCATTCTATTTGGCGCTTCACTACTACATTCTCTCGGGCGCGAGCGCCGATCTGTCGATACCCGCCGCCATACGCGCACTTTGCTGAACGCGAGCGGATGCGCTGGGAGTCGGCAACCGCGCTGGATCATGGCCGGGCATCATGATCGTGTGGTTCATGGAGCAGCATGTCGGGCCGGCTGCGATTGGCCGAGCGCGAGCCGGGCGTTGCCGCCATCGCGTTCGGCCTGGGCGTGGTGTGGGGCGGGGTCTGGATCCTGAGCGCGATGTTCAACTCGGTCGCGATCCTCATGTCGGCCGAGTATGGAGGATCCGGTCGCGGCGCGGTTCGCGGGCATTCTCGCGAAAGAGACGCCGATGATTCTGACGCCACCGGTCGCCTTTGCGCTAATCCTCGCCGCGGCGTTTGCACCAGCCATGCGCTGCGGCGGCTATTCGAAGATCTACGCCAATAGTCACCGCGGGCTTGTCACTCATCATGATCGCGCTGGCTGTGGCCGAGTGGTATGGCCCCGGCAACCTCGGCACCATCATCATGACCTTGGCGCTCGGCTGGTTGGCGATCACCCAGCCTGCTCACCATTCAACCCTCGACCGCAGAGGCCCGATGAGACTGACGCTGGTTCACCCGTGCGTTGGACGCCGGCTGGGCCAGCCGTACATTCGCACGTGGCAAATGGAGCCGCTGGCTCCCGCCACGCTCGCCGGGCTGACGCCCCGCGATCGAGACACCACGATCCCGTTTCTACGACGATCGAACGGAGGCAATCCCGTTCGACGAGCCGGCGGATCTGGTGGCGCTCAGCGTGGAGACCTACACGGCCAGGCGCGCCTAAGTCATCCTGGAGATTAACTTGACGTCCTTCAAGAAAACCAATTTCACGGTATATCTAGTATAAGCTTTATCGCCGGTAGCAAACACATAACGACAAACGGCCAATGGCAACCAAGATAGTCATCGGAGCAATGTGTACGCACTCCTCTGCCCGATGGAGGGGTGCCACCAGTGTTGAACATCGCTTCTCTAAACTGACGACTTGCGCAAAGTAATAAATGATCACGAACCAATTGAGGCTCTGCATGAATAAGTGCCATGACATCCTGCAATTGATCGCGAAAACCAAAAGCGCCGCCCGACTGATAGCTACCCACTACGTGCCCATATACGACAAGCTAATGTTTGGTAAACCCAACCAGCCGCCAATACGTTAATGGATTCATCAGGTGTTTCTACTTTCACTGCACTAATGTATGAGCCCAATATTGCGAACTTCTGCAAGCGCATTTGACATCAGCTGATTTTTGAAAACATTGCAGAATGTTATTAGCGATTTTCTCTATTCTCTGCTGCGCCTAGTCTAAAGATAATTTCACGTTCTTCACCATAGGCCAATTCGAAAGCAACCTGAATAGCCGCATGGATCTAATCCCGCACCTGTTTTTCCTGACAGCGATGCTCGCCCCATAGAAGATGGTTTTTAACTCCATTACGCCCCTAAGAACTCAGTACGATCACACGTTATTGTTCTTATCGAACTATCGGTATCAAAAAAACTAGTCCACTCGGCAAATTCTGAATTGTAAAATTTCTCGCATAGATCGCTCAGTCATAGCATCAACTTCCGTCACGATATGCATAGTAGTTTTGGGTCTTAAGTCTCCCAATACCCCATTCCACATATCCTGTAGCTGAAAGCTGGCGAACCCGGTTTGATTGATTACGCACTTTCAACACTGAAAATTTTTATCGATGCATCTAAAGCAACATAAACAGTCAACTCAGAATGAATTCCATCTTCTATGTGCTCCGAAAATACTGCCAGCCAAAACCATGACGAATAACATAAGGATTAGCCTTGCGAACCGGCAAGGAGTTGGAGACCAGAAACGGCCGTTTCTTCATCACGTATATAAAACGTTTCGCCGCCAGAATCCATATCGGTCGTTACCCCCAGGGGGCTTAATCGATATTGATGTGCATTTTGGTACCATGTATAAACAACACCACTTTCTGAGATGACAGTACCAAAATTGGGAATTAGCTAATACGTTAGACCATGGCGCTGGCGTCATTTCACCATCGGTGAGAGTAATAACATATTCGCTTCCATCTGGTTTAAAGCCACCTAGCTCATTACCTAAAATAATGTCATGTTTAGGGGGAGGCACTTTAAGATAGGTATATTTGCGCCATTATCAGAAATAAGCTGTGGAATACGACTTTCAGCGGACGCTCGGTGATCAAGCGCTGTTCCTCAAGAGTGCCGGCGCTATCAGTAATAATAATACGCGCCACTGCTTGAAATAAGGTTCTATCTTCTTCAGATATTTGCTCGATATGGCGAACAAATATTCCGCCCGATCTATCAACCGCATGCGCCTCAATGCCTGAAGCAATCAGCCCCAAAATACTCTTGAAGCAATTGACGATAAACATTATGGTCTTCGTTCCAAATAACCAAATCGACTGCAAGTCCTCTTAAATGCCAATAAGCATGAGCCTGCACCAATTGTCGAACCAATTCGATATTAGCAGCATCTTTGATTTGCAAAGAACTATGGAATTGATCACCTGAAATTGCATATCCCCATAAACTCGATTGACCACGGAAATTTTTAAGAAGAATATTTTTATCTGCCCGACGCAAAGCATTCGCATAAATAATCGAACCTTAGTCTTCTTATAACTGGTGCATCCGCCTCTGTTGCATTTATTTATTAAGACTACTTGGCTATGTGTCCATGCAAGTTCAAATACTCTATCTGTAAGTCGCTTGTCCTGATATTTATGAATAAGCGTTAATGCATTCTCTTGTTTCAGTAATGCCTAACACCATATTAAAAGTGATTGTTTGTTCTGGTTCCTGATAGTAATTTTGGTTCTGGATTGCTGCAATGGGATCAAACACCGATCCATCGGTATTAGAAAGCGCGGCTATATCACCCATAGAACTAGACGCGGGGGTATTTCCACGCCCTATGAATTTCATCCGATCTGTTTCGTAGGAAATTTCTTCTATTCTTGTATCGTGCACAGTGACTAAATTAAACATCCATGGCACGTATTCATCGAATGAACGTGGACGACGAGTACAAAGTATCGCCTGCCGGTCACTAATAATCTCAGTTTGTACAAAGGGTTATAAAAGCTGGATGTGCATCTCTGCTGCACCTGAGGCTAATACGAGTTCCGTGTAACATTATATCAATCGTTCTATTTACGCGTGATCGATTGGTTATCTTTACTCTGCGAAGTTCAATATCATCTTCCGGTGAAACAACGATTTCGGTATGCGTATCGAGATCATCATCACGACGTCAAATTCAGCACGCCCTTCCAGAAAAATAGCTTCGTAATGCTCGGATTTTTGTAATGTAGGTTGATAGGCTGTTGACCAATAAGATCCTGTCTCAGTATCACGGATATAACAAAATGTCCCGATTCTATCGCGGGTGGTGTCCTCACGCCATCGAGTAACAGCAAGATCGCTTCCAACGACTATAACCACTGCCAGCATTGGTCACCATGACGTGGTACTTTGTTTGATAATAGTTGCACCTCTGGAATAACCGTATCTGGCGTCGAAAGCACGTATAGGCATTTCCACATTACTAAGAAATAGAACGAATTTCTGCAAGCTCAGTGCTATGTAAATAAAACGAGAGTTGCCCTAGGTATTCTTTTGCTTGCAGCAATAAAAGCGTAGCAGAAAAGCTGGATCTGATTCAAATCGCTTCTGCATCGGTCTATCTAATAATAAATAGGAGAGTGACAAGAAACTCATTCCCAAATGATGCGCATAAAATGGTCGTAGCGAGCGGCACTCGATTGACCACGCGGCAAACGTGACGGGGTATAGTCAATGGCTTCATATAAACCGAACTTGCCCATGAATCCCTTCTGCTGCCAGACGTTGTAAATTTGCGCAAGCCTCTTCCAGGTGCAACCATTAATGCCAGTACTGATGCATAAGGTGCAATCACCAAATCATCGGCTAAACCACACGTTTAATCAAGACCTGGCGCACCAAATGCACTGTATTGATAATTTAAACTAGTATCGACTGTGTTATATCCTGAGTTCTAAAATTCCCCATGGCACACCGCGCGTTGTTTGCCGTATTGGTGCCTCTTAATGACGGATTTATAGGTCTGATCAAGTAAAGTATCATCATAAGACGACATAACCAACAAAGGCATTAAATATTCAAACATGGAACCGCTCCATGATAGAAGAATAGGATCTCCCTCTGAAATAGTTAGTAATCTGCCTAATGAAAACCAACTTTCCTGCGGCAATTTTCCGCGCGCTATTCCACGAATTACACAACCTGGCTTCGGATGCTAAGGATCGTAGTAACCTGAATCGCTCTGCGTTCTTCAACGTTACATAGCCGATGGTTAATAGGTGTCTTGTTTTTGTCGTATAGAAAGTCATACTCTATTGATGAAAATTCGTTTGCTTAAAGAGATGAGTGAGATTAAGTAATAAAACGCGAGTATTAGCACCTTCAGTCGCATCATTAATACAAGCCTGAATTTTTCTTATTGTTTCTTGTTCATCTAAAGATGGATTTTCATTGATACCTTTTTCAATTATAGGATTGATTTTTACATCAAGTTGGCAGAGGTCACCAGTATTTCACCAAGGTTTTCGACTAGCTGATTTACTGATGATTAACTTTATTAAGATCAACTAATGCCAACCATGGTTCCAGATAAATATAATTTCTCAGGCATGGCTGAACTTTTCTAATACGAAGAGGGTGCATTGCCGAGTATGTGCATTCTTCATCGCCGCTTAGCTCATCTAATATAATTTTTGATTGTGTAGTGAGTCGCTGCAAAGACACAAAGCTTTTACACTATTTGAAGGAGGATAAAGTGACAGCGGCTTCAATTCTTTTCAAATTCAGCTTAAGTGCAGTTACTTTTGCTCCTCCAGCGAAATCAATCAAAATTTCTAAAGATTGTCTTTTAAGCCATTAAAACAACGATTGTCAAGAAAAGGATTTTTGATCGATTAAAAACCTCTAGACCATTTTCAGAGTCAATAAATGCGCGACAAGATTGCCGCTATCCAACGGTGGAAATATAGATAGGAAAAGTGGTTTTAGAGGTCTGAGTTTCATACCAGTTATAAAAATGGCCTTTGTATCTGTCTAACAACTGCATCGTATCAAAAGTACTTTTTGTCCGCTTAAGTAGTATTCCACCTGGGATATACGAAAATCATAGGCTGTTAAATTGGCTAATAGGGCAAGGCCAATATTGAAGTAGGTGAAGTACGATGCGCAATCCCTATCAACGGGATGTTCCTGATAGTTATCAGGAGGTAGCCAATTATCGGCAGGCCCTACAAAGACCTCGAAAAATCTCCATACGTGCCAGCTTTCGTAAGAACATTATTTGCCTGATCTGTTTGTTTGATTCCTCGTTTATGAAGTGGAGAACTAA
>ERZ1370068.8541-contig-7385_pt1 | contig 46389 bp, 47 predicted proteins | sample MGYA00561227_ERZ1370068 | MGnify/ENA primary metagenome ERZ1370068 (study PRJEB38410, sample SAMEA6850437) | metagenome | study: Metagenomic assessment of the ecological functions of the soil: analysis of the soil microbiota associated with the... | reverse complement strand
TAGCGTACTTCGTTCGGTTACGTATTCTGTGCATCATAACTGCGGGCGGTTTTTCACCCATCAACATTTTTGCCCGAGTCATTGCAACGTGTCGTGTCCCATACCATAAGATCGGTGGCATTAGATGCTGTGCCGGGGACTAATTCCATCATTCTTAAACGCCTCTTTTCGTATCTGTCACATGTTGCTGTGTGTCCAGCCGGTCAGGACGAATGCAGGCCGTCCCTTACAAACCGGTATAAAAACTTGCATCAACGGATGTCTTGGCTTTGTTTTTGGCCTTCCTGGTAGTGATGTAGCATCACAACCATTTTGAAGCGCTCCTGAACCGTAGGAGTGCAGTTAGCATCGCGCGCCTTCTGCAGCGCATCCATTGCTTTCAATGTCTGCGGCATTAAAAGGGCCAGCAAAATGGTCGCGAAATGTTACTGCAGCGTAGTAGCGCTGGCCAGTCACTCCCAATGTCTGGGCTGTAACACCGTTTGCAAAGGACTACAGTGGAGAGCGAGTGGGCAAAAGGTACACCATCAGCAATGTGAAGAGGCTCGGACCCCGCTCCAAGAGAGTTCCTGCCACGGATACCACTTTATGCACTAACTTGGCCCACCAGAGCCGCCACCGATTGCGGCTTGTGTGATCTGCAAACCCACGGCGCTCCTTCCTCCTAATGCAAGCATGGGATTTTCTACCGGATTGTTTCCTGATATGCTTTCCCCTTTTATTTTCGAAATGGATCCTGGTACTCCGACCGCCTCGCGGTTGAACCATACGCCATCAATCTGCACCTCATCCGATGCTTGCCAGCTTTTGTTTTTACATTTGCAACAGTTAACTCTGTTCTTCCATCTAATTTTTACTTCCCAGTATTTCAACACCAATCTGCGGAAACGCGCGCATAAGACTGCCCTGGAGATCCTTGACCACTATGGCAAACTCACCATTGTCATTGGTTGAAGGCTACAGCCTTTGCTTCGGCAGCACTTTAACGCTAACAGTGTGCTCTCACCGGCTCGCCAAGCTACGTTTACTGCTACGGCCACGAACTATTATTGGCGGCGGCGGCACGGTGGGGATTTGTTCATTTATTATTGGAGTGATCTTTTTTACAATAGCGATGGTTCTGTTTTCAATGGAGTAATCTAATAGCTGGTCTTGCAGAATTTCCTTTTAACGCCTGTTCTAATTGCAACGTCCTTTTACCTGTATGGTTACAGGTTTGGCTCCATCAAATATGTTTACATCATAAAAGAAAACATAACCAGTTTGTTTTTTTTTATTTCACTTAGATACCTTTCCAGGCTGAGTATTTTAAAGCCAGAAATAGTTACTTTCTGACCAACAAAAACCTGGTTGAACTTACTCGCGGTGAGGCGAGGCTGATAAGATAATAATAGCCAGTGAGCTTCATGCATTCCCGTGAAGCGTTTTGATTTAGCTTTAGCAAAGATGCTTTTTTTCTGAAACAATACTGAAACAGAGTTCTCAACACATGCTTTTGACATGACAAAACAAAAATTATATGTTGCTTAAACAGCCTGATTCTTCCTCTATACAAAGCAAAAATCTGCGTAGCCCCAGTTCCTTAATTTGGTCGAATTGATATTAAAAGTTGGTATGAAAACCAATTCTTTTAGCCTGAAATGTGATCGATCTTAACATTCAGAAACACAAAAAAATTAAGAATGAGCAGAGGAAGCGAGTTCTTATGATCGTATTAGCTATTAAGAAAGAATGAATGAGGAAACAGTAGTGAACATATAGACGGTGTCAATGATTTAAAAGTTTACAATTTCTTAATACAGTCTCAATAGAGTGATAAAAATTTTCTCATGTAGTAGAGTTTTCAAATAAGCAGTTAGTTTTGGTTTAGCGAGGGATGTTTCCACATCCCTTTTTATTTAGAACTTACAATGATCATGAATGACCAGACAAGCTTTAGCGTATTTATCTTAATGTCCGGAAACAAAAAAATAAAGAATGAACAGAGCCTGAAACCCTATTGATCGTATTAGCTATACGATCACAATGCTGGAATCTGTTTCATTTGATATTTATCAAAATCATTTAAATAACACTGATCGTAGAATAAATAGTTCGACTTTGCGGTACCTGAAGTAATCGAAACCATTAACCATTAAACCTTTTTATGTCGCATTCAATTTGTCCTCCGCTTTACCAAAATAAATTCATGGTCACAATTAGCAAGTTGGTCATCTAAAATTTGGACTTGGTTTAATAGCCAGATATTCCCTCGAATAGCAATGTATCTTAGAGTTCAGAAAGAAAAAAACTTCTGGTTAATACATAAAGCCAATTAAAATTTTTCTCACATAAGCAGTTTTTTTCTCATGCAGGTTAGTTTTGGTTTATACCTTCTGTTTCCACAGGAGGTATATTTTTATGTATGTGAGTTAAGGTTATATTTTGTTCGTGTCTGCTATTATGATGATATAGTTTAGTGTTCTATTCTTCAAAAAATTCATCGTCGCTAATTCGCAAGTTGGTCATCTAAAATCTTACACTTTGTTTAATTGTTAAATTTTACCTCTGGACAACGATATATTTTAACGTTCTGAAAGAAAAAACTTTTAAATAATTATTTGATACACGAAGCCAGTTAAATTTTTCTGATTAGTAGTTTTCTAAGTAGAGAGTAGCGTTTACTTCCTGTTTCCACAGGAGGTAATATTTTTCACGCAGGTTTGTTTTCACCTCCTCGTTTCCACAGGAGGTATATTTTTTATGTATTCGAGTTAAGGTTATGATTTGTTCGTGTCTGCAATTATGATGATATAGTTTGGTTTTCGATCTCTTCAAAAAAATTCATGGTCACGAATTGGTAAGTTGGTCATCTAAAATTTGGACTTTGTTTAATACTCTGTTTTCCTCGTGGAAAGCGATCTATCTTAACATTCTGAAAGGGAAAAAACTTCTAATTATAATATTCCATACCCGAGTCCTATCTAAATTCTGAGGTAAGTGGACAGTGTTGGTAAACCTCCTGTACAAACAGGAGGTTTCTTTATTGTAAATGAGTTAAGGTTTTTCTAACTTTGTGACATGCTTCCTGATTATCCTCACAAATTATTTACTGATAAACGCAATCACTTCGAATTGCTGATGGAGACACTAGCTATGCGAACCCCAAACCCCTAAAGGGCTTGATATGCACTCTATGATGAATAGAATTACTAAACGTACAAGTGAGAACTGACTGGCGAAGCAGTCGAATTGGACAGCAATAGTGATGATGCAGAATTACTATTGCTGACTACAAAAAAATAATCATGGCAAATACTACAGCTTCAGATAAAAAACAAAATGTTCAAACCGATTTTCTTCCATTGCAGGGAACTGACTATGTTGAATTCTATGTTGGCAATGCAAAACAAGCGGCTCATTATTATATGAGTGCTTTTGGTTTCAGGCGATTGGCTTATGCAGGACCTGAAACCGGTATAAAGGACCAGGCCAGTTATGCCGTTCGGCAAAATAAATTGACCACTTGTACTTACTACTCCGATCAGGGCTAATAATGAAATGGCAGATCATATTTATAAACATGGCGATGGAGTAAAAGCTATTAGCATTACGTGTAGATGATGCAACAAGTGCATGGGAAGAAACAACAAAGCGTGGCGCCAAGTCTTATATGCAGCCAGCAAAAATTTACAGATTCAAGATGGGGAAGTGGTGATCAGCGGCATTCATACGTATGGCGAAACTGTCCATTTGTTTATTGAAAGAAAAATTATAATGGTCAGTTCATGCCGGGCTATCGTGAATGGAGCAATCCTTACTATCAACCAATCAGATACAGGTTTATTATATGTTGATCATTGTGTGGGTAATGTTGGCTGGAACCAAATGAACCCATGGGTGAAATTTTACCAGGATGTAATGGGCTTCAGAAATATTCTGACGTTTGATGATAAAGATATTTCTACAGAGTATTCGGCGCTGATGAGTAAAGTGATGAGTAATGGAAACGGGTTTGTAAAATTTCCCATCAATGAACCGGCGGAAGGAAAAAAGAAAAGCCAGGTAGAAGAATATCTTGAATTCTATAATGGCGAAGGTGTACAGCATGTGGCAATGGCGACCAATGATATTGTTCAAACAGTTACTGAATCTAAGAAACCGGGGTGTTGAGTTTTTAAGAGTGCCTACAATTCATACTATGATGATCTGCTTGACAGGGTGGGGCATATTGATGAAGACCTGGAACCATTGAAAGAGTTGGGTATTCTTGTTGATCGTGATAATGAAGGGATACCTGCTCCAGATATTTACAAAGCCGGTTGAGGACAGGCCCACTTTATTTTTTGAGATCATTCAACGTAAAGGAGCAAAGAGCTTTGGGAAAGGAAATTTCAAAGCGCTTGTTTGAGGCGATCGAAAGAGAGCAGGGGAGAGAGGGAATCTATAGTAGTCAGCAGTTTGCAGTTCATATTTATAATTGTTAGTTAGAGTAGTGGTGAGGAATTAGTAGCAGTCTATATAATTAACGAAGTATAATTTCCTGTGAAAAGGGGCGGTATTGCTTTCTTGTCTTTGACTTTTATGCTTATTTTTACAATTAGTTATAAACAAACGAGTAATAAAGCTTTTGGACTCAGCGTTTTCTTAACCCAATGAACCGTCAATGAAATACCTCTTCTTCTGTACAATCCTGACTTGCTTCTGCTATCTCTGTTTCGGCTCAAAATGGGTCAGGCGGAAATTCCGTTTCCGGCCGTTTCCTCTTTTATTGACTTTCAAAAACATTGCAGCGTCCTTCTGATGCGCTTAGTAAAAACGAGGCGGCTTTGAAGAAGCAATTTGAGGATAAGAAATTGGTATGGCCCGCTAAATATGTTTATATCCGTTCCTTTAAATACGATAGCCAATTAGAGGTCTGGGTAAAGAATGACAGGAAAGATCCATACAGACTTTTCAAGACTTATAAGGTTTGTGCATTGGCGGGTACGCTTGGCCCAAAAGAATGGGTGGCGATTACCAGGTGCCCGAAGGATTTTATTATATCAATGAATTTAATCCGAAAAGCAATTATCATTTATCGCTTGGACTTAATTATCCGAATATATCTGACAGGATATTAAGTGATGCTACGAATCCCGGCGGCGATATTTATATTCACGGCAGTTGTGTTACTGTTGGTTGTATTCCGTTGACTGATCCAATGATCGAAGAAGTTTATATTATTACTGCACATGCAAAGAACCAGGGACAGGATTTTATCCCTGTTCATATTTTCCCGATACGCTATAATGTAAAAAGAAGTGTTGATTATCTTGCTAAGCTTACAAAAGATGATGAGCAGTTAAAAGGTTTTTCTTCACGTCTTGAAGATGCTTTTAATTACTTTGAAAAACATAAGCAGGTTCCCGTTGTAGCTGTATCGGATAAAGGCGAGTATTATGTAAATGATGCGCCGGATAAAAAACAATGTATGCATCATCCACCGAACCTATTAAGCCAATACCAAAAAGAAAGACTGTTCAACATAGGACGAGAGAAATTACTGGTCTTGTAGAGTCCGTTACTCAATGGCCGAAGTACCAGAGCGGTGGTGATGACTTATTAAAATATTTGGACAAGCTTGGTAAAGAAATGAGAGACTATTTACCAAAAAGCACCCGAAAAGCATTTGTGCAATTAGAGTTTATTGTTGATAAAGACGGAGTGCCGGTAAATTTCAAAGTGATAAGAGGCGGCGTAAACGAAGACTTTAATGATGAGTTGATCTCAAGGATAGAAGCAACAATGGCAACCTGGCAACCTGCTTTGCTAATGATAAGCCGGTGCCTAAAAAATGGTACAGACCGTTACGATCGAGATACCTGAACCAATGGAGATGTAATTAAGTTGAAAGCATATTTTATAAGTGGGTTAGGGGCCGATAAAAAGGCTTTTCAGAAAATAAAACTCCCTGCTGCATACGAACCTGTTTATCTCGATTGGATACCTCCGCAAAAAATGAATCACTCTGCAATTATGCACGACGCTTTTCTTCCCTGATAAAAAATGATGATGCTTTTATTTTGATCGGTCTTTCATTTGGCGGCATGCTTGCTTCTGAAATTGCAAGACTGCGCAGGCCAATGAAGACGATCATCATTTCAAGTCTTGCTTCATCAAATGAATTGCCCTGGTATTTTAAAAGTGCTGGAAGAGTTGGTTTGCATAAAGCTGTACCAATAAAATTTTTAAAAGCAGGATCAATGCTTAAAAATTTAATGGGTGTTAGATCGAAGGAAGATAAAGCGATCATCTATAATTATGCAAAGACTGCCGATCCTGACCTGGTTCGCTGGTCGATTGATGCAATTGTGAACTGGGATCAGCCGGATCGTTTACCCGGTATCGTTCATTTGCATGGATCAAATGATAGAATGCTGCCACTAAAATATACTCATCCTGATTTTGTAATTAAAGGTGGTGGTCACCTGATGATATTTAATAAAGCTGATGAAGTGAATAAGATATTGAAGGAAGTGCTTTCGATGAACTGATGTTTCAATACCTTATCTACGTTATTTACCAGAGTTAAACTTGCTTTTCAATTGAAGTTAAGAAATCGAAGCTTGCACGATCTGCTCAATATTTAATTTTCGCATGGCCATAAAAGCCTGTGCTGCTTTTCCGGCTTTAGCCGGGTCACTCATGATCTTGCTTAATATTGTTGGAATGATCTGCCACGATACGCCAAACTTATCTTTCAACCAGCCACACATGCTTTCTTGTCCGCCACTTTCAGTAAGCTTTCCCCAGTAATGATCTATTTCTTGCTGTGTTTCGCAATGAATGGTCAATGATACACCTTCTGTAAAAGTAAAATTATGTGGTGCTGCACTTTCCATCAGCATCAACTTTTCACCATTCAAATTGATCTGTGCATGTTTTACTTTGCCTTCCTGGTATCGGGTAATTCATTTGCCCCATAACGAAGAATGCCATCGATCTCAGTATTCTTAAAAATAGACGGAGTAAAATGTTATTGCTTCATCATACCCGTCCGTATTGTTTGCCGGCAAATAACATACACGGTGTGATCTTTTGACCAACATCACTTATTTTACCAAGAGCCAATTGCCAGGAGATACCAAACTTATCGCTGATCCATCCATATTTTTCAGCCCATGGATATTTATCCAGCGCCATCATCACTGTGCCTTCTTTGCTAAATGCATTCCAGATGCGGTCAAGCTCTTCAACCTTTTCGCATATATAATAAAACGAAATGGCAGGAGTTGGTTTGTACATCGGTCCTCCATCTAATAGTGTGAAGTTTTGCCCGGATACATTGATCGCTGTTACGATCGGCGACTGTGCCGTAATTTTTGCATCTGCAAAAACAGAGCAATACAATGTTGCTGCTTCTTTTGCCTGGCCGTTAAACCAAAGGCAGGGAGTTATTTTTTCTTTCATTGTTTATTATTTATATGCAAACCTATGAACGAGTGAAACCAGGGAAATAGAATAAAAACGACACTATTCATTTTTATCTTTTAGTCCGGACTTAAGATAATCATTTGGGGTGATCTGTGTAAACTCTTTGAATGAACGGATAAAATGACTTTGATCTGCAAAACCACTATCATAGGCAATATCTGTCAGCTTATTAAAATCTTTGCTTCTTAATTGATAAAACGAAAGTTGAAACTGGCAGATCCGCCTGTATTGGTTGGGTGTAACACCAACATATTTTTTAAAGGTCCGTTGAAAAGTTCTTTCATTGAGATCAAGCTTACTTAGCATTTCTGATAAAATTTCTGTGCCGGGATCAAGCATGATCTGGTCGGTGGCATATTTAATGATCTCACATTCCCTCTTATGTTGCTGCAATTGCTGAATTAATAAATTATCAAGCACTTCAATTTTTCGTGATGTTGATGATGCATAGATCAATTGTGTTTTAAGTGCATTTGTTTTATGAGCATGCCAGTTACCAAGATCTGATAGGAGGAGTCCAAGTAATTTGGCAGCATTCATATTGAACATGCTTGCCAATGCAAAAGGTTTAAAGAAATAAGCGATAATAGTTTCCATTTGTGTTTACGATCACAATCGTTCTTCTGGTACTGACTTTCCAAACAATGCTAATTGAATGATGTTCTCATTACCGCTTTTATCTTTTTCTGTTTTGCAAAAGAGGGCAGACATGCCGTTGGTAAATATGGGAAGGTCGGCAGTATCGGATTCAGAGAACCCTTCCAGTATCAAAACCGTTCTTACATAGTCTGCAATTAGCTTATGTGATTGTTGATACCAGTGTTTCATTTTGCAAGTTATTTCTGAAATATTTCAGGATACTTTCTTATAAAATAGACAGGGGTGCAGCTCCATGCGTGGCAATAGCTATTCACGAGGAAGAATTATAGGAGAAACTAAGTCGTTAGCAGGATCATAAACTTCCCAAAAAGTGTCAGCGCCTCTTATTAACCATGCCACCCCAACAAGCGGTGACAATGTCTTTGGCTTCCCTGGTTCAAACCGGACATTATCATCAAGCCTCAACTACATAGTGGTACAAGTATGGTGCACCAGGAAAAACTACATTTGGTTTTTGAAGGCAACGCCTTGAATGGCTTTAGCACCTTCAGCTTTAGTAGCCACGCCACTCAATACCATCCATGCCTGCGAAGCATATGATACCTGCTTCTTATCCTTGCCACTCAATGAAAACACCTTGTTCTGCATCATACAAATTCTTTATGCGCTGCACTCGTCATTTTATTTATTAAAGCAGGCAAGTCAGCTACTTCTTTTTCTTTGCCAATCATCTTTGCAAGTTCGTATGTGTTTTTATATGCCCTTACAGATTACACACGCAACCTTGTAAGCAAGCTTGTTTATCCAATCCATCTTTCCAGTCAAAAAATAACCAACCATTCTTTACCAGCACGTACGTAGTCGATCATGCCATCATCACCGATATATTTTTTGGTACCTCGATCTGCTGTTTTACAACCTGCCAAAGATCATTGGCCCGGTTTTTTTATCGCCTGTAGCAATCGTATATTCCTTTAGTGCAACATTGTATACTAACGCATAATCGAATAGCGGATTAATTTGTGCACGAGGAGTTGGCTGTTCAAATACATTGGACGGAGCGACCCCATCTTTATAACTCAACCCTGCTTAGTAAAATAAAAGACAGTGTTTGGTTAGGCTGTCATTTTTGAATGAATACTGGTTGGCTAAAGATTCTAGATACAGATCGCCGATCCAAAGTCTCCTGTCACGTTTGGGTCCGTCTTCATAAACTGTCTGCATACATTCTTTCAAAGTGTTCAGCCCAACCTGGTCAATTTTTTAGCAGGTCAGGGGTTTCCTTTGCAAGAGGGGCGGGTTGTTGTTTGGCCGCAGTTGTTAGCACACATATACATCTGGAGATCTTAAAGTCCGAGTAAGTTGAGCTGCTTAACACTGAATTTTCAAATAACGAAAAGCTACACGACGGGGAATAGTAATTGTTGAGGGCACTTCAGATATGGTAACTATTTCATCTTGCAGCCAGCCACGGCTGAGAACGCCAGTATATGGATCAAATGGAACAACTGCTTCTGCAGGGTGTTTCTGAAAAATAAATTTCAGCCTGAGTGCGGCATCGGCAACGGCTTCGGGTCTTCTATTTTTAAAGTTACAAATCCAGTCAGGTGTTCACCGAAATCTAATATTACACCTGACTGTTTTTCATTGACTTGATATATAAGCTGTCTGTTTTTCTTTGGAGCTTACACTATATCCCTGGAATGACTTTCATTTTGGAAATTGTAACAACAGCTAATGGCCGCTTTTCAGTAGTAGCCAATGTTGGTTGCGTTGCTTTTGCAATTGCAAGCCACCCGCTTCGCTGATCTTTAAATATATCCTGTGCAGAAACCCGGAGGCAAATAAAAAATAAAGTAATTGAAATAAACAAGTATCGTTGTTTCATATATACCATTGTTGTTTTCATAAAATATTCTACTCTTTTCAATTAGCGATAAACTTACCCACAGCAACCACACCGCTATATTTATTATGAAGTGCGATATATGGAAACCAAATAGTAAAACGGCTGTTGTAGTATAATAACTAATGCTACATAATTACTTTTTTTTATTTTATAAAGCAGTTCATTCGAAAAAGCACTTGTCCTTAATGCTTTTGGCTTATCTAATAGAACGATAAAAATAAAAACCAGGCCAGTGCGTTGATCACACTTACGCCACCGTAGAAAACAATGGCAGGCATGGCATAACGGTATTAATATACTCGGCAAGGAACGCCGTTGGGAACGGAAGAACACAATGGTGAGAAGCAGAAAACCATTGACACATATAAAAACGACCGCGATGTTTTATCAAGGAGATTTAATATGTTATGATGAAAAACCCACTGAACCAAAATACCGCCAAAGGAATAAAGGAAAGCGAAGAATGATGGCCACAAATGACAAAATTGAATCTACCAGGTCACTTGTTGAATGAATTGAATCGATCGGGGGAACTTTTATTTCTAATATTAAAGAGTAATTGCGATAGCAAATACACCATCGCTAAAAGCCGCAAGCCGGTCAAGTGATTTGTTTTCGCTCATTTTATTGATCTTAAGAAACTGCACATCACCAAATAAAAGATCGATCAAAACGCTTTATTATACTGTGCCGGTTGTCCTGGCTTGGGCAAAGTTTTTAAAATAAATTCCCGAAGATCATTAGTGCTGGTTTCCAGGTCAGGTTTGCGCAGGTACATCATATGTCCACTTCGATAACCTTTAAAACTTATTCGTTGTTTCATTTTACCACCTGGGTCCAGTTGCCACATATTGTACTTGGCATTAAAATAATCACAGGCGCCGTCGTAATAACCGCTTTGAACCATCACATGCATAAATGGATTTTCAGCCATAGCGAGACGAAGATTTTCTCCTGTGCGGTCATTGCTGCGATCCCATGGGTGACACGGGTCCGAACATATAATACTTGAGATCAGTTTTATAATTCAGTTCATCATGGAGATAAGAATTCATAGCAGGAGAGAAGGCATGGTTCCATGAGATCAGTTCAGCATTATAATCAGCTGTATCACCTGCATCCTGTTTGTCAATACCGAGATAGCGACTGTCTAATCTTCCAACGCTATATCCTTTATCACGCAACAAGTTCTTTCCAAAAAAATTGAGCAGGTATAAACAGGTTGCGTTGGATGATCACTTTTTCTTTCAGCCCGGAATAGCGACTCATCTTTGCAGCAATGGCTTTACGTTTATCATCTTCCAAAGATCCGCCACGGGTTATAGCCGGTATCAGTTCATTGATCGTGAACTCTTCCACTTCAGGTAATACATCAGTGAGGTCTTTGCTTTGCAGATCAGCCGGCAGCATTTTATGATACCAGGCAGTAGCGGCATAATATGGTAACCGCGAGAAGCCATATCGACCGGGCCAGTTCTTTCAACGCCTAAGATCGTCGGTGATACCAAGTACAACGCCATTTAAAAACATCCATTGACGGTTTTGCAATTCTAAAGCAAGACCCGATACACGATTGGTGCCATAACTTTCTCCAATTAAATATTTCGGAGAGGTCCAGCGGCTATAACGGGTTACAAAAGTGCTGAGCCATTCAGCCAGGTATTTTGATATCAGCGTTCACACCAAAAATTTTGAAGGAGCTGCATTGCCGGTAATGCGTGAGTAACCAGTGTTCACAGGATCTACATATACAATGTCAGCCATATCAACGAGGCTGTAATGGATTTTCTTTGATGCCATAAGGCTGTACAGGATAACCTTCATCATCTACATTCACCAGTCGCGGTCCTGTATAACCCATCTCCATCCATACTGATGATGTGCCCGGGCCACCGTTAAATGAAATGATCAGTGGTCTTGTACTGCGGTCTTTTATATCTGTACGTTCATAGTAAGTAAAGAACACACCAGCAATTATTTTACCTGAATCACCATATACAGGCAAAGTGCCGGCAATTGCCTTATACGGGATCTTATTTCCTTTGACTGTTACAGTGTGTTCGGTTGTTACAACCTGGTCGGGATTTAATGTTTGCCCGGTTTGAGCAGTCGAATGAAACGTGATAAATAAGACAAACAAAAACAGAGTAGATAGTTTTCTCATTACAGTTTGATTTGGATAATGAAGATAAGAAATGAGGAGCAGATGGATGATATTCAGACTAGCTCGAGTATCAGTTGACGTTTTAAACTTGAGAACTAATACGGCTTATAGGATGATTTTCTTTTTTCATTTTAGAATCGATTGCATTAACTTTAATCATTCAACCATTAATTATTAAACCTAAAAAAGTTTTATGAAAAAACTATTTGTACTCACAGCTTTTACTCTTTGTAGCTGCAGTATATTCTCCCAGGAACTTGGTGTTCGTGGTGGTTCGGTTTTGGGAAATAATATAGCAATAGATGCGATGTTAAAATCGGGGAAAATTTAACCGTCTTCATGTGGATGTCTCTTTTGGAGATAACGGTAACGATAACGGTACCAGGCTAACGGCGGTGTTGGTGTTGAGCTCTTATGGGATTTTTATACCGGCCTTTAGGAGGAGAAGCCTTTTATTGGTATTTAGGTGCAGGACCCTCTCTGTTATTCGGTAATGACTTCTGGTTAGGTATCAGTGGTGAAGCCGGCCTTGAATACCGTTTTAAAACTGCACCGATAGCTCATTGGTGCAGACTGGCGACCAACATTCTGGATAATCGATAACACAGACTTCAGTGGCGGTGGGTTCGGATTTACGGCCAGGTTTGTTTTTGGAGGTAAGAAAAATAAAGTTTAAAATATACTTCTTAATAAAAACGACCATTATTAAATGGTCGTTTTTATTTATATCTATGGCATACGATAATTTAAATCAGGGATTCATTTTATTAAAATATTCAGTTATCGTTTCATTATTTGCTTTTGCTCTTCCTTCACTTGTTCCAAATGTCAATTCTGTTCTTCCTTCTTTCATCTGTTGGAATACAGATTCTACAAAATCACTAACAGCTGGTTGTCCATCGTGTATGCCTTTTCCACCAAGGTCTGTGTTCAAAGCTGGTGGTATCATTTCAATTACTTCAATGCCTGTTGATCTTCAACATGTGTCTCAATGAAAGTGTGAACGAACGCATAAATGCTTTTGTCGCACAATAAACAGGAACTTTTGCAAGTGGAATAAATGCTAAACCTGATGTAACATTAATAATAGTTTCTAACGATCTTAAGTTCGTAAACAGCGTTGTCAAATGGAATAGGCGCTAACACATTAGTTGTAATTTCTGTCACTGCTCTTTTGATAAAAGTTGCTGTCGGAAATACTCATCCAATTTTGAATACCTGCATTATTTACTAATACATTTAAGTCGCTATGATTTTCTGCAACCCAATCTGTAGAGTTCAATACGGTCTGCTTCCACTGACAGATCGCATACTTTAGTGATCACAGCAGGAAACTTGTCGGCAACTTCTTTTAATACTGATTCACGTCTTCCACAAATGATAACTGTATTGTTCTCCTGAATAAATCTTTCAGTCAGTCCTAACCCAATACCGCTTGCACCGCCTGTGATCAGGTTTTTGTTATTTGTTAATTTCATTATCTCTGTTTAAGAATTTGAATGATTTTGATTAAAAGTGTACCAAAGTTACGGTTTGGTCAATGCAATGTAAGCTGCAGCTTTTCACTGTCACACAGTAGGTGGTGCACCGAAAATAAGTTTTCTAATTTGGTCGACGATTGAAAGTTTATGCCCTTGAAAGCCAGCTTGATTCTTTAAAGGCCCAATGATTTAAAAGCCATATCTTACTTTCCAATTTTGTCTTGTAACTTTTTGCTGTAGTAAGGTCTGTGATCAGTGATTTATTTCTTACAGGCGGATTTGTCAAATAAGTTGGCAGCATCAGATTGCACACAGCTTTGTCGAAGGTTATCGAATCCGTTTCTTTGTAAGCCGGTCAACGATCCTTTGTAAAGTCTGTCGTCCTTTTCTATGTAAAGCAAACTCCATAAGATTACTTAAGATGTCTTGTGGTTTGTCAGTTTAACTCTTGCTCAAAATTTTATCTAATGTGTCTACAAAACTGCCCCATGTATCTGTGTTCTTAGAAAGTGCTTCTAAAACTATTGGCAAAGGGAGTCAGGTCTTTTTCAAACTGAACATCTTCCAGGTCTTGTTTGAAACTTTGAGCATTAGTATTTGCATATTGTTATATCTGCAAGCAACTCTTGCCTTTGGTCATCTGGAACCTGTCTCCCAAAAGCTTTTGATCTTGTCACCAAATAATTCTACGAATCGATTCATTTAAGCTACTACTTTTCGCCTATATTGAACAGCGGTTATTAATTTACCGTTGTCAGCCAGTACAGTTTATTTAAGTTTCTATAATAGAAAATTGCAAAAACGCCATTGGAGCGACAAGAATAAGGTAATATTAACAGTCCCCAGACCGGTATCTGCCGTCCCTGTCGCTATTGGGTAAAATAAATGACACAGTTATCTGTCCAGTAAGGTAAATATAAAAGCCTTTTTGTTGCCAAAAACAAACGCTAACACAAGTCCTGTCAGAATTATTATTTGAAACCGGCCATATAAATAAAAAGCTAGTGCCACTTAATGCTCCAGCTTCAGCTTCGATTTATAATCGGAATAGCCTAGCATATTACTGATCAAGCATAGTGTGTACAAAAGAGCACATTAACTCCACATACTACACAATAAATGTTGTATTATCCTTTTTGCTGTTGCCGGAGTTACGAAAACCAATTCATTAGGTGAGTTTTTTAAAGATTGAGGGATACTAATAAATATACGCCATTGCAGGTACAATTTCTTACTGCAACAACGCCTGCACGAAGTCTCATTTGTTAGCCCTTGCTGAAGCTAACATTTTTCTTCCAGCCGTCAGCTTATCATAAATATCTCTTGTGTAATGACGGATCGTAAGTAAGGTCAATCCTTTTTGTTACATTGATATCGAAAAATTCTGAAGCAGCCAATGCCAGTTTTTCAATTTTGTCTTTTCTGTCATCCAGTACACAGATCATGCTGATAGCAGCATTTTTGTGTAAGGTTGGGTTTTATTTTTAGCTTTTCAAAAAGATGAAACGAGATCAGCGATCGGTTTTTCTTCCACAAATGAAAAATCTTTTGAACTGAGTTCGATCATTGCCTGGTTCTCTTTTATAACAATTATCGGCGGTAAATTTTTTAATGACTTGTTATGGATAACCGTGCCGCTTAATGAAGGATCTAAAAACATTTTACATACAAGCGGGATATTTTTGTTTTGAAGTGGCTTTATTGTTTTTGGATGAATGACCTGTGCGCCATAATAAGCCATTTCAATTACTTCGTTATAATTCAGTTCATGGATTTCTAGTTGCATCGGGAAATTGTTTTGGATCGGCACTCATTACACTCTGGCACATCTTTTCCAGATCGTTTGATTTTTGCGTTTAACAGAGTTTGCAAAAACGGCTGCAGTATAATCGCTGCCTTCTCTTCCAAGAGTTGTGCTTTCGTTTTCATCAGTAGAGCCAATGAATCCTTGTGTAAGAACAATGTCAGAGCCATTAAACAATTGTAACAATTTGACTATTGACCTTGTCTTCTGTAAATTCCCAATCAATTGCGGCATCACGGAAGTTGTCATCTGTTCTGAAAATATCTCTTACATCGATCCATTTGATTTTTTATTCCCGTTTCATTTAAGTAATGACTCACGATAGAAGTGGATAGTAATTCGCCGATACAAACAACCTGGTCGTAATAATAATCATAGTCTCTTAACCGGTTTATCATGTAAGCAGCCATTCAGCTTCGGTAAAGAAATTATTTAGTTGTTCTTCGCAGGCCACATGCATTTGTTACAAGCAAATATTTTGCAGTATTAAGATGTTGTTGTTTTACTTGTTGAAATAGTTGAAGGGCTTCATCTTTTTTGCCTTCATAAAAAGCGTCTGTTACTTTTTCCAGAGCATTGGTGGTTTTGCCCATTGCTGAAATGACAACCAAAATTTTTTCATTGGGATATAGCTTAAGAATGTCGCCGACATTTTTAACTCTTTCCACGCTGTTTACCGAAGCGCCACCGAATTTGAAAGACCTGCATTGGATTTAGATTTACGATTTCAGATTTCGGATTTGGCTGGCAAAGATAAACATGAAGTATCTGTTCTTAGTGAATTGGGCTTAAAACCTAAAATCCGCAATCCCAAATCTAAAATCAGTTATTTCCCTTACATTTGTTAATCTTAATATTGGTTATGGTCATCAACAGGCAGGTACTTACATTAGATGAATTTACAATTCAGCAATACCGGAATTACCCGGGAGCTACTGGTGAATTAAGTAGTTTGCTTAGGGACATTGGTCTTGCTGCCAAGCGGGTGAATGTAGAAGTAAATAAAGCAGGGTTGGTGGATATTCTTGGTGATGCCGGTTCTATAAATGTGCAAGGCGAAGAAGTAAAAAAGCTTGATGTGTATGCGAATAATCAGTTCACAGGTGCATTGAAACATGGTATCAGTTGCGCCGGTATTGCAAGCGAAGAACTGGATGATATCATTGTGTTTGATGACGAAGTGAGCAATAATTCAAAATATGTATGCATGTATGATCCGCTGGATGGCAGCGCAAATATTGATGTGAATGTTTCTATCGGAACCATCTTTGCTGTTTTTCGTCGTATAACTTCAAAAGGATCTCCCTGTAGCATTGAAGATTTTTTACAAAAGGGAATTAACATGGTGGCGGCGGGTTATGTTATCTATGGTTCAAGTACGATGCTGGTATATGCAACAAGACGTGGTGTAAATGGATTTTACGCTTGATCCATCTATCGGTGAATTTACATTGAGTCATCCTGATATTAAATGTCCTGATACAGGAAAGATATATTCAGTTAATCATGGTCATTTTTCCGGTATGAAGAAGGTGTAAGAGATTATATTCATAAATGCCAGCAAAAACAAAAGAAAACGGCGGCCCTTATACGCAACGATATATCGGCAGTATGGTTGCTGATGTTCATCGCAATCTTATAAAAGGTGGAATCTTTATGTATCCTGGCACAACTGATAAACCAAAAGGTAAACTAAGATTGTTGTACGAGTGTAATCCGTTTGCTTTTATAGTTGAGCTGGCAGGTGGTAAAGCAACAAATGGTAAAGAAAGAATATTAGATGTGCAGCCAACAGAACTTCATCAGCGTTCTGCCATTTTTTGTTGGGAGTAAAGTGATGATGGAGGAACTGGAAGAATGTCTTAGAACCACGATTTATAGGATTAAAGGGATTAGGAGGAAATATGGATAATAATATTGAGATAATAGAGTATGATGAAAAGTATCATGCGGATTTTAAAAAGAATGAATCTTGACTATTTAGATAAATACAATCTTACCGAAAGTCATGATATGATCATCCTGGATAACCCTGAAGAGATCGTTCTTGGAAGAGGCGGCTTTCTCTGGCTGGCAAAAGCGGGAGACGAAATAGTCGGAACGGTAGGGATCATGCCTGAAGGTCATGGTATTTTTGAATTAATAAAAATGTGCGTTGCTGAAAGCTGGCGGGGAAGGGGGATCAGTAAATTATTAATGGAGACTTGCTTGCAAAAGGTAAAGGAACTTGGAGGGAAGAAACTATTTCTTTTTCCAATCATCAATTACAAACGGCTTTGAAGCTCTATGACAAAATATGGATTTCAAAAATGTGGAAGTAACAGATTCACCATTTGAAACTGCCGATGTAAAAATGGAACTTGAATTTTAATTTTTAAAAAATGAAAGAAACGATCATAAAAGTCAAAGAGCTTGTAAAGAATTATGGAAACTTCGAGGCGGTAAAAGGGATCAGTTTTGATGTGCATGAAGGAGAAATATTCGGATTGCTGGGACCAAATGGCGCCGGTAAATCAACAACGCTGGAAATAATTGAAACGCTTAGAGAGAAAACAAGTGGCGAGGTTTGGGTAAATGGATTTAACCTTGATAAAGATCCGGATGAAATTAAAAGATCATTGGTGTGCAATTGCAAACCAGCGGTTATTATCCCAATCTTAAATTAGTTGAACTGATCACTTTATTCAATGGTCTTTATAACCGGAATGCAGATCCAATGAGTTTGATTGAGATGGTAAACTTAAAGGATAAAGCAAATGCAAAAGTGAAAGAGTTAAGTGGCGGGCAAAAGCAACGTTTTTCTGTAGCAACAACACTTATCAATGATCCTAAGATCGTTTTCCTGGATGAGCCAACAACCGGTCTTGATCCACAGGCAAGAAGAAATCTTTGGGACCTGGTAAGAAGTATTCGTGATAAAGGGACGACCGTCATCATTACCACCCATTATATGGACGAAGCTGAAGTGCTTTGTGATCGTGTTGCCATTATTGATGCAGGCAAGATAATTGCAATGGATTCACCTGACGGGCTTATTGATAGTCTTGTATCGTCTGGTTTTGAAAGACCAAAAGAAGTAAAGAAAGCAAATATGGAAGATGTGTTTATCAATTTGACGGGACATTCATTGAGGGAGGAATAATGTGGATGATTAGTGCTAATTTATGCTTAATTTGCTATAATTAATTAATAATTATGTCTAAAGTAATTGAAACGAATTTAAGTTACCCGATAGGTCAATACCAGCAGCAACCATTTTCTATTGATCAGAAAGTGGAATGGATGGCGGATATAAAATTTTTACCGCTGCAACTGGAGAATGCAGTTTTAAATCTTGATGAATCACAATTGCATGTTCCTTATCGCGAAGGTGGATGGACGATACAACAGGTTGTTCATCATGTGGCCGATAGTCATATGAATGCTTATATCCGGTTTAAAGTTGGATTAACGGAAGACAATCCAACTATCAAACCTTATAATGAAAAACTTTGGGCTGAATTCAGTGATGTACAAAAATTGCCGATCAATATTTCACTTACCTTATTGCATGCACTCCATCTTCGCTGGTATGAGACCTTGAAATATGTAACTGATGAACAATGGAATAACAGAACAGTTTTTCATCCCGAGCATAAAAACAATGCGCCTTTGGTATTTACTTGGCTTATATGCATGGCATGGTAAAGCATCATGTGGCTCATATAACTTCATTAAGAGAGAAGAATGGCATGGTGAATAATTAATAATTAACAATTAAAAATTAATAATTGTTTGAAGTGGAAAATACTTTCTTCAGAGTATCTTTTTAATGATCTGTGGTTTAAAGTCCGTAAAGACATTTGTGAAACACACGTCAGGAAAGATCATCAATCCCTATTATGTTTACGAATTTCCTGAGTGGGCTACTGCATTTGCTTTAACAGAAGATAATAAAGTAATAATGGTTCGCCAGTATCGTCACTCTGGTAGGCGAAGTTATAATTGAATTGCCGGGAGGATGTGTTGATGATACTGATAAAGATCTTCAAACTGCGATCGCAAGAGAATTGTTGGAGGAAACTGGTTATAGCTTTACTTCTTATGAATCATCTTGGAAAATTTCAGCCAATCCTTCTACCAATACAAACTGGATGCACATGTTCCTTGCAAAAGGAGGGAAGAAAGTAGGTGATGCAGAAATTGGATCATAATGAAGAAATAATTGTTGAATTGTATTCTATTGATGAACTGAAGAGATGGTTCGTGAAAATAAGATCATTCAGGCAATGCATGTTACCTGCATATTGTATGCGCTGGAAAAATAGGGGAGTTGTCGTATTAAAGTTTATTCGGGAAAAAGCAATGGAACGATGCTCCTTTTCCGGGTTCAGCTTCTGCAGTAATATACCCGCCATGCATCTCCATGATCTTTTTACAAATCGCAAGTCCCATGCCTGAGCCTTTGTGTTTAACCTCGTCCGGCAGCTGGGTGAAAAGCTCGAATATCTTATCGGTAGTTTCAAAACCAATACCATTGTCAGTAACTGTAATGATCGTGTAAGGCATTCCTGTCAAAGGGAACGGGTACATTTTTTAATTCATTGATCTTTGTATGTTTTATTTTAACAACAGGATCTTCGCCGGGCTTTCTGAATTTGATAGAATTATCAATAAGATTGGTGAGTAACCTTGAAAAAGAACGGGATCGGCCGATAATGCTGGTAATTCTTCGATCTCGATCTTTGCATTCGTTTCTTCTATCTTTTCTTTGATTCGTTTTATTATGTCTTGCAAATTTATTTTTGGAGAGATCAATCTTTTTTGATCCCGGCATCATACAATTCAAGATAATTATGGATGTCGTTTGTCAGCAACTTCATTTTTTGAACCGCTGATTGTGCTCTTCTTTATATTGGCCCGGCCTGAATCGGATAAATGCCGGGCATCACTTGTTATTATTGTTTCAAGGTTGATATAAACATGACGCAGCGCTTCACTGTAATTGTTGGCGGTTATGCTATTAAAAGCTCCTTAATTCGGAATTCAGAGAATTTAATTCCTTGTTCATGGTGAGCAGGGATCCGTTCAGATCCATGATCTTTTGCTCTGACTCCAACGAAGCAGTAATATCCTTATTAACACCTATTATTTTTCTATCTCCCCTTTATTATTTTCCAGGGGAGTTGCTTTTATTTTTATAGTTTTTATATCTCCATCAATTTTTAAATATATGGTTTCTTCAAAGGGCTGAAAAGATCTTTCGATATCATTTACTATTTTTTCAGCAACATCCGCGATCTTTTCGATTGCATGATCGAGATATATTGCACGGGCTTGACTTGTTTACCTTTGTTCATATTAAATAAAGCATACATGCCATCGCTCCATAGAAATTCTTTTGTTTTGATATTGTATTCCCAGCTTCCTATTTTGGCAAGTTCTTCGGCTTGTTTTAAATATTATGCTGCTTCGCAATTTCTTCTTCTCCTTTTTTGTTGCAGTGATGTCTTGAACAACAACTACAATGCTAGTTACATTACCTTTTTCATCCCGCTCAAACACTTTTCCCCTTACAGCGCAACCATATCCATTCATTTAGCTTGTTCAATACGCGGTATTCAGTTGTTGCAATATTATCATTTGACAGGGTTGTAAAACTATCAGAATATTTTTGCAAGCCGCCAATGTCTTCCGGGTGTACAAGCTTATGACGTTCTTCGACAGGTTTTTTTGACAGTTCATCGGCATTAAGACCGCTTATGCCATACGGTTCACGATTAAAATAGATGACTTTACGGGAAGGATATTCCTGTACTATACCATGTCAGGAATAGCATCTGCAATACTTTGGCAGCAAGTCTTTGCTTTCTTTTAATTCGATCGTACGTTGATATACTTCCTGCTCAATTTTTTTTTCGTTCTGTAATGATCTCACTTGTTAAAATAAACCCATCATTAAGCTTAACAATAGTTTGATGAAACCAGTCGTTGAATCTCTTCATGATCATAATAAAATTCGCTTGTTTGCGAGTACACCAGTTTCAGTTACTTAGTACATAAATTGTTAAACAGACCAGTTTCAATTACACCAGGATTTGATTGCAACAGGCTCTTTACCAACCCTGTCGCCCAACATCTCTGATGAGCTTTGCGATTGTTGAGTATCCATGTGAAGTCAATTATTTTTCCATGCTTATCCCGCACAGCTTTGAAAACCTGTATGAAGTCAAAAGGAGCTGTCCAGTGTTGCTTTTAAAAGCTCCTCATTGTTTATTAATTCATCCTCTGCATTTTTATTTTTAGTGATTTTTACAGGACTACTTATTGATTTGATCACCGATTTTTATCGGATACAAGTGTGTTTTTTTTTCATATACCCATTTTGGTAAAAGGTTTAACGGACGCTTAAAGCTAACAAATCCATTTGAATTAGAGGTATGCTGTCTCTAACTAATAAGGCCTTTGACTTCTTGCAAATTGATTCACTGCCTTGCTTTAGATTTTGATCCCAGTAATAAGATATTCGAAGCCTACTAAAGGGGTGTACTAAATAAGATATAAACCATTCCTATAAAATAACCAGATTTTTTGGTAGTATAAATAAAGGTGTTAACTTCGAATTACCTCTTGGATTTATAGATCCATCTGCGCTCTACATAAGAGTTAATGATTCGATGTGATTTCTCACGCAATGATCGAGTTTGATCGCTGCAACTAACTAACCAACAACCTGCAAAGGATTTTTGAACAAATTATAATAAATAGAATTTATTATGATTAAACGTAGTTTATTATAATAATGCTGAGGGGGCCCAGCCGATCAAGAGACTAGTTAACCATTAAACCTTCTACGAGCCCTTTTATAACACTAGGAGCTTCAATTATATATTGAAGCTCTTGTTATTTATGCAATATTTACTTCCCCCAACAAGAAATACACTGCCGCAAACAAGTACTCAGATCATCTTTATGAGCCTTTGACTTTGCTTCTTTGATCGCTTCGTTTACATCTAGTTACTATTTTGCCGTTTAAATTAAATTCTCCTGCTTTTTCTTTGAGTGTTTCTGCAGGTAGAGCTCTTGGAATATGAGCCTGGTAAAATAATAATTTGCAGAGTGAGGCAACAGTGATAAAACGGTATCTATCTCTTTATCTTTTACCATGCCGATGATGATATGCAGATCATGATGATTTGTCAATTCTATTTGCTGAAGTGATCTGTTTTATTCCATCTTCATTATGCCCAACATCCAAAATGATAGTTGGGTTTTCATGAATAACTCCCAGCGACCATGAAGCCCTGTAATTTTTTTGTTTTTGTAAACCATGCCTGATATCATCTTCATTTAATTTATATCCGAGTTCTTTTTAAAACGGAACAAGCTTCAAGTACGGTCAATAGATTTTTGCTTTGATAAATTCCTGGTAGATCAAGATGATATTTTTGTGATCTGTTTTTCCCTGCTCAGCAACTTCAACTATCAATTCATGTTTTTCCCATTCCCATCCAGTCACATTTCTTTCATCGGATGCCAAATGAAGCGGCAGCGTTTTTTTCAACGGCGATATTATCAAAAATAGATTTTGTTTCTGGTAGCGTTTCACCAATAACAACCGGAACTCCTGACTTTATAATTCCAGCTTTTTCAAAAGCAATTTTTTCCAGCGAATCACCAAGTATATTCATGTGATCCCAACCGATATTGGTGATAACAGAAAGTTCGAGAGTAATAATATTCGTGCTGTCAAATCTTCCACCAAGACCAACTTCAATAACAGCAACATCTACTTTTTGTTCAGCAAAATAATCGAATGCCATTGCCACTGTTATTTCAAAAAGCTGGCCTCGATCTTTTCGATCAGTGGTTTTATTTTTTCAGTAAAGGCAGATTATAAATTTTTCAGATATTTCATTTCCATTCACTTTTATCCTTTCCTGAAATCTTTTAAATGTGGTGAAGTATACAATCCTGTTTTGAAACCAGCTGTTTGCAAATATTGCAGCGAGCATATGACTTACCGATCCTTTACCATTCGTACCCGCAATATGTATGCTTTTAAATTTATGATGAGGATCTCCAAGATGTTCGCAAAGAGTAATAGTATTGGTCAGATCTTTTAAAAGCGGCAGCACCGATCCGGCTGTACATGGGCAAGCGAGAAAAAGATATTCAATTGTTTGCTGATAATTCATTTGGTCACTTGCCTGGTTTTTATTCAGAGTTTTCAAAATAACCAGATAGTTTAATAAAAATGCCATCCCGGAAAACCAGGATGGCATGCACACTTTAATCTTAAAGCCTATCCGCCAGTGCGGATATTAAATTCATATACGACAACCGATTCTTCACCGGTTCTATTAAACTGATTTCTTCTCAACCAGTCCCTGATAATATCTTTCGCCTGGTCCATCACTCATGAGAGAACCTCTTACAGTTCTTACAAGTGTACCTACGCCATCAGCAGAAACTTTTATTTCGGCTTCTACTTTACCAGATATGTTTTCACCTGCGTCTAATTTGCCTGAGGTTACAATGTTTCTGGTGCCACTAACTCTTTTTGGTCCATTACCGGTACCAAGACCGGTACCATTTCCTCCACCCGTACCGCCACCAGCTACCACCACCATTTCCGGACCAGTTCCAACACCATTGCCGTTTCCATTACCACCGGCAACATCATATTTATCGGCAGTGCCACCGCCGGTTCCAGTACCTGTAAGTGTTTTACCCGCCACAGCCTTAGGTCTAGGAGGAGCTGGGGTTTCAACTATTGGTTTAGGATTTGTTTTTACGATCGAAGCATTTTGATTTATAACCTTTGCCTGAGGTTTAGTAGCTACAGTTTTGTTTACAGCAGGAGCTTCTTCATCTTTATCATCTGCCCGCAATTCTTTTCGTTTCATCGGGAACACCGGGAGGCACCGAAGCTTTTGCAATACCTTTTTCCTGGTCAGCTTGTACTTTATTACCACCGCCGCCGCCACCGCCAAATTTTACGTCCGGCGGAAAATCTTCCAGCTGAACTTCTCGACATAAGTTACTTGAGGAGGCAGTTCAAGTCTTGGGCAGGGGCCATTTCCAAAGAATAAAAGTAAAAAGCATGGCCAGCGCCACACCAACAGTGGATCATCATAGCCTGCCTGTTCTTTTCCTTTCAAAACTTTGCATCATAGCGGTATAGTAATTCATACAAAAGTAACCGGGTGAGTTTTGGAATTCAAGCTATTGTTGTTCACACCTGTTGATTAAACGATGCAAAGCCTGTGCAACTTGCCCATGCATCGTTATTTTAATTGTTAATTTTTTTGTTTATCCACAATAACTGTGAATGAAATCAGAAAATTGTCATCGAGGACAATTACTGGATTAGTAAGGTGAAGCAATCTGAAAATATTTATGAAGTCAGCAGTAGTACTACTATGAAGCTTTTCTTTGCGACGCTCCGTTCAACATTCTGTTCGCTATTGAACAAATACTAACCAATTTTCTTATAAAGCCAGAAAGGAGTTAATCTCATTAATCTTGCCACCAGCCACTCATCTTTTACTTACATACACTTTTTGCTTCTTTTTCGATTCCTGCTATAATTTGCCTTGCTGCTTTTTCTAAAGGCACCACCCAAAATTTTCTATATCCTTTTCGCCATATATTAGTATTGACAAAGCCCGGTTCAATACAAATAATTCCTATATCCTTTTTCATCTTGTTTACCTTGATTGCCAATGCTTCAAAGTAGTTACTTTGAAAAGCCTTTGAGGCACTATAAGCAGGTGCCCAGCTATTGCCTCTGTTAGCTGCAATTGATGAGATAACTGCCATGCTTCCATGACCCTGCCTGATAAAATAATTAAATGCCCAGTTAGTGATCTGGATAAAACCATACACATTTGTATCAACAGTAGGTTTATTCTATTTCCCAATCCAACTCCCTTGCTTAACTCGCCAAATCCGGATGAATAAACAAGAATGTCCAAGACCGCCGGTTTTTTTGAATAGGCGCAGTAAGTCCTTTCAATATTTTCATTTCCCGTTACATCAAAACATTCGGTTTTTATTTTATCGGGAAACATGTTTTCAATCTCATCAAGCAACTCTCTTTCTTCTTCCCGGTTATGCCAACAATGTTTCCGGCCGCAGCATATAGCCTCGGCTCATCTTTCTGCCAATACCAGAAGTAACGCCGACAATGATGATCTTCTTTATTTGATTATCGGCACTCATTTATTTTTTATCAATCTTATCGCACTGGGTAATCCAAATACTGCGCCAAGTCCTAATAATGCAAATGTATTTTCACCACCTAAGTGATCCTCGTAGAATGAAATATCCGATCAATTACATAAAGACTGATCGTTGTAATTGCAAAGCCAATAGAATTATAGATCGTCAATGCAGTGCCTCTTAATTCATCCGGTGCATATTGGGCTACTAAAGTTGAAAACTGTGTGAATCACGAAACAACAGTCAACCCCAAACTAAAAGCAAGCAAAAGAAAAAGAAAAAAGGCAAGGAATAACTAAGTGGGAAGAAATGAAACAACACACTACCTGAGATCAGCAAAGACCATATTGCCACTTTTAGCGCTACCGATCTTTTCAGAGATATATCCTCCTGGCAACACTTCCGATAGCCTCCGATCGCAATGAGCAATAAAACTTAGAAAAGGAATATTAAGCTGCAGATCATTTTTCTTAGAATATACAACTCGATCATCAATGGAAGAAAGCCCCAAAAAGAATAAACCTCCCACATATGTCCGAAATAACCGAACGCAGACTGTCTCCATTTTTTTGAACTGAATATTTTTCCAAATGCATCCCATCTGAAACCTGCCTGAACTTTTTCTATAATGGACCATCGCCAACAAACAATAACATCATAATTCCACCAACAACTGCAACTATCGAAGTGATATGTAAAACCGATTTCCAGGGCAATTCAAAATCGCGGTTCTTTAATAAATGCGGGAATGCTGTTCCCAAGACCAATGCTCCTAATAAAAATCCAAGCGCTTTGCCTAATCCTTTTTCGTACCAGTCGGCGGCTATCTTCATTCCAACAGGATAAATGCCGGCAAGAAAAAAATCCGGTAAGAAAGCGAAACAGAAAAAGAGTATTTCCATCTGTCACAAACCAAACAACTGCAGAGTTGGTCAATGCGCCCAGCAATGAACTGATGAAAATAATTTGACAGGAGAAAAACGATCTGCTAAAGAAAAGAATGCAAACACTAATGTGCCTGCAATAAAACCAAGCATCACAGCAGCTGTAACAAGACTTACGGCGTATTGGCTTAATTGAAGTGATTCTTTCAACTCCGGTAACACTGCATTAGCCAACAAACCAAAGTGATGTACCTGCAAATTGCGACAGGACTATAATAGGCAATACTTTTTTGTTGGTTTTAATATCAGTCAAGCTAAATTGGTTTTATTTTTTAAGATTGGCGATCACCAAACCGGACACAACTAAAAATAAAACTAATTAATATGAATAGGAGTAATTTTTTCACCAAAAAGAAAACTGCTTCAATGCTGCTGAATACGGGAATTAAATTCCCAAACAATGCAGTTCGTCCGCTTCCTAATGCACCAATGGCTTTGTTCCAGATATAAAAGCAAATAACAGATGTGCCCAAGTCCGAGATAGAGAATCGTTGAAATATTTTTGCAGTATTGATCTCAATACCGCCGTATTTATTTAATTCAGATAAATAAAATGGAAAAAGAATAATAGTGCCTGAGTAAGAAAAACTGTAAAGAGAAAATTGACAGGCATGTGTCCTCCTGGTTTCTTTTTTACAGTTGTATTATAAATCGCAAAAGAAAAGTGTGGCAGCCAATTATCCACCAATCACCTTTGGTAAACTTGAGTGAGAGAAGATTATGAATGTCACCTTTACTTAACAATAAGAAGAATGCCGCAGATACAAACGATCATTCCGGCAACTCTCAAGGCAGGAATTTTTTTCCTTTAAAAATATTCTTGCAAGAATAACTGACATGATAGGGGAGGAACAAGTGCCAAGAATAGCCATATTGATCGCAGTTGAATAATGCCCGGCAACATATACAAACGTATTGAACATGCTTACACCCGTAACAGCTGCAAGAAGAAAGAAAAGAAACCTTTGCTCTGATGAACTTTATTTCTGCTAAAAATATTTCCATGCAAAAGGAGCGATGATAATGGTGGCAGTAAGCCAGCGATAAAAAGCAAGTGTGACCGGTTGAATTGTTTTTAATAACACCTCTTGCAATAATAAAATTGCCGGACCAGATAAGGTGTGGCGAGTACTGCGAAGACTGATTCCAATAAAAACCTGGCGTTGGTGATGGGCTGTGTTATCCATTGAGTGGACTCAAAAAATACTTCTTTAAGACATAGATAGCATGCGCAAAATCCATTTCAAAATTTCCTTGGATACGTTCTATTGAAGGGTTGAAATAACCGAATTTCAGATCAGGAAATTCTTCACGGATCAGTTCCATTAATTGTTTTACTCCAAGGCATTCGCCCGTATCGGTTACGCCAATCTTCCAAGATACCAGTCGGGATCAATATTGAAATTGCGCCACTGGATCATCTTTAATCCTGTTTCTTTAATAGCTTTCTTAGCGCTTCATATTCAGCAACTGAGTCTGGTCATTCCAGGGAAAACAAAATAGTATGGATAGGATGTCCATCCACCATAACTATTCATCACTTTCAGGCTTTCAACGATCTCATCAAAATCATAATTGTTGGGACGGTAGTAGGGCATAGTGAAATTTTCTTCGTGCTGAGTTGGTAGCTTACACGAATTGAATTCAACCCGGCTTCACATAAAACTCTACAGCTTCGGATCAGAACCATTTGTATTGATATTAACTACTTCCTTTAGTATGCTTTCTTATTTCAATAATGGAATCACGATCGTTTCCCACATCAGCAATGGTCTCGCCTTCGCAACCCTGGCCGAAACTTATTAATGGATAGGGAGGTCGTTTCAAGATGCGGAACTGTGAACTCAACAATTTCTTCCGCCATCGGTTTAAAATTCAAACGATCCTGTGTTGATACGATAGGCTCTTCATCTGGCTGCATATGAAATACAACCAACACAATTTGTATTGCAGGCAGGTGAAACCAGGAACAGGGCATTCCCAACGACCCAAGAGAAAAATTTCTTGCTAGCGGGACAATTATAGGTCAGGCAGCAATTTTCCATCAAATGTTTTACAAGACGATTATGGTGGATATGCTTTCAACAAATGTGCAGCGCCACTCATTCATTTTTTCTTGGTCATAACCTGCACTATTCCCGCGAATGTCTTGTTCAATTCTTACAGCAGGCACATAAAACTTATTATCATGCCGAGCCAACGGCAGTATAACAAAACAAATGGAAGCACCGGTGCATCTTTTTCTGATTCATAAGCAGCAAGATAAAAACCCGTATGAGCCGGCGGAATAAATGCGGCAACAGCCCAGCCTTTTTCACATAAACGCATTTCACCAGTCTTTACATCAATGCCGATCCCTCTTCTTCCAGGTAATTCATAAAGAGAACCACCATCAGGTAATTCGATCCATTCATCTTCAGGAATTGGTAACGCATCCCATCCGCTACGGCCGGTATGTGTAAATGACAGCGTCTCTCAAAAATATTTCCCTTGCTGTCGGAGTAAAGAATGTAGTGGAGAATGTTTAAAGTTCAAGGCTTGAATGCTTGAATGAAAATCAATTTGCGAAGGTCGTTATTTATTCAATTGCTGGCGGCAAAAATCATTGAATTCTTTTTCATCAATTGTTGATGATGATATCGGCGATCTGTTGTTGAATGATCCTGTTGTTTTTGAAGTCGATGGTAAGTAATCCATCTTTTATCAATCAAATTGCTTAACTCCTGCCAATCAATTTTCTTTTTGGAAATGAAGGATAAGTTACCTGGCTTTCATTGATGGTAACCTATTGGTTTTTGTAAAGCTGCATATGTAGTATCATAAAAAGGGATATTGAGTCAGGCCGACCACCCAATAACTCGCAACTATCCATGCAAGTGACAACAAAAAGAAAGCTCCCGGTCAAAGTTGCTTTTTCATTTTTGTTCCTGAAATAAAAAGATGATGAACGCTGAAAATATTGCTATTGCTGCCATGATAAATGGCCCCCAGTTTTTAAAAATCTTTTAAATAAGTAATGAATAAAATGACCAACCAGGTTTAGTATAAGCAAAAGAATACTGATCCTTTTATATGATACTTCTTTTTCATTTTTCAGGATCAGTTCAAATTGTTTCATTGCTGAATAGAATTACATGAACGGTACAAGTGAGTGACACAACGGAAGTTTAAGTAGTAGTATATAATGCTGGGTAAATATTAACTGTTACTTGCCAACCAGCAAATTACAAAGCTTGAAAAGTATTCTTGAGCTCACATTGCTATCCCAATCATTTTCACCTACATCCGGTTTCATTAAGATCAAAGCCAATTAGCTTTTACCATTCTTTAATTAGCTTATTGAAAATGTAAAATATCTGTTCGGTTTCCATACCGCCTTGTACATGGTGTGGCCGGAGTTGGGACAAAGCTTTGGATCAAGTCCATCCACATCAAAACTTATATAAACTTTCTCGGGCAACTTGCTAATGATCTCATCAGCCACTTGTTTCCATGTTTCGCCCTCTCGTACACTCTTTCTTTCAACTCACGATCAAAGTAGGGGATGACCTTATAATTGCTATTGAAAATATATTCCCATTCTGCTTCGCTGTAATCACGAACACCGACCTGCACCAACCTTTCAATTTCAGGAATTTCATTCAGCGCATTGTACATGATGCTTGGCATGCGAATACACAAACCCATATAGGCTTTACGCAGATCGCAATGGGCATCGATTTGCAAATGCCAAAGTTGCCATGCTTTTCAGCGATCGCTTTCATAAAACCCAGCGGGATGCTGTGATCACCACCTAACAAGCCAACCAATTTATCTTTATCAAGCAAAGATTTTGTTTGTTCATACACCCACTTATTCAAAAAAATACTTACCCTTCATTTACATCCTTCAGTGTTTTTGTCATGAACTGGTTGGCCTCTACGGCATCACCTTTGATATAGTAATCAATGAACAGTTCGGCTTCTTTGCGGAGGTAATCACTTTTAGCAACACTTTGCGATCGATCGCTTTCATGAAAAATCCCTGTTTCCATGCTTCAGGCATATCAGGATCGTAAAGATCCACCTGCAAGCTTGCTATAAAAACATGCTCCGGTGCACGGGCTGTACCGGCGCCATAGCTTACAGTTACTTCCCCGGGCACTGGTAAGATCACAAGTTTCGCTTCTTCTTCAGTAAATGGCAATCCAAAAATATTATTATGAGGATTGCTGACACTATTGGGAGTCAAATTTTGAGAGATCAGTCATGATAGGTTTTCAAAAGGCGTGCAAGGTAAGGAGAAGTTGCAAATAAGGAAATGAATGAGTAAATATTCAGGAGAGTTTTTATTAAGCGAACATTTGTTACTCGTGATTGAGCTTCTGTTGCGTCCGCTGTGGCAATCAGGGTCGATCGCTATGGGGCTGCTTTCTGACTTGTGAATTGGGAAGCCCGGAGCATACTCACAGTACCTTCGCCCCGTCTGGATTCTTCATCAATCATTCTTCGCGCATCTCCTCGGACGCTGGATTTTTTGGGCTATCTTTGCGGAGCAAAATCGAATCATGAAAAAAACGCATATTATTTTACTCGTTCTCATTATTGGCGCCGACAGCAGCCTTGATCAGTTTGATGCCAAAGGCGGCGCTGATCTGTTGGAGCAGCTATGAGACCATTGCAGGGGCAAAAGAAAAACCGGCAAGTATGTACATGTGATCGCAAAGCTCGATAAAACCCAGCCTATCGATTATGATGCTATAAAAATCCAAACTATTTAAGTTTTACTGCAGTTGATACAATCGGTGGAAAAGTGAAAGTGGTTTACAATAATGCAAAAGCCAGATAATCTTGAACATAGTGACAGGCTGGTGATGAAAGGCAAAAATGAATGGCGATGTTTTTGAATGTAATGAGATATTGATGAAATGTCCATCTAAATACACGGATGATCCGAATCGCATCCAGGAAAGTTTGAACAAAAACACTAATTAATTTCAATGGATTATATAGGTGAACACCTGCTGCCGGGCCAAATCGGTCATTTATTTGTTATCCTTTCTTTTGTTGCGTCTATTATTGCTTCAGTTTCCTATTTCATTTCTGCAAGATCAACAAACCCTGCTGACCAGAGCAAGCTGGAAAAAACTAGGAAGAGCCGCATTTTTCATTGATGCGATCTCCAGTGATCGGAATATTTCTTATACTCTTTTCACTTATTTACAATCATCGTTACGAATACCAATACGTTTATAAGAATTCTGGCAATGACCTTGAACCAAAATATATTTTAAGTTCATTATGGAGTGCATCCGAAGGCAGTTTTATACTTTGGACGGTATGGCATGCAGTGCTTGAGTAATCTTAATATTTACTTCAAAGAAATGGGAAGCCCCGGTGATGTCGGCTTCTTTCATTTGCGCAGGTTTGTCTCGCTACCATGATGCTTGGCATTTATTTTTTGGAACAAAGATCGGCAGCAGTCCTTTTGCGCTTTTCCGTGAGCAGATGCCGGACATGCCAGTCTTTCAATTTGCAGATTATGCAACGAGAATAAAAGATGGTAATGGATTGAATATGCTGCTGCAGAATTACTGGATGGTTATTCACCCGCCAGTTTTGTTTTCTTGGTTTTGCCAGCACTATTGTTCCATTTTCATTTGCAATGGGAGGGTTGATGACAAAAAATATGGTGATTGGGTAAAGCCTGCATTACCATGGGCTCTGTTCTCTGCATGTGTGCTTGGTGTTGGAGTAATGATGGGAGGGGCCTGGGCTTCATGAGTCGTTAAGTTTTGGTGGTTATTGGGCATGGGACCCGGTAGAAAATGCATCATTGGTTCCGTGGCTTGTTCTTAGTGGCAGGAATTCATACACTACTTATTTATAAAAGCACGGGCCGATCGTTACAAACTTCATTTTTTCTTATATCACTTACATCTATTCTTATTGTTTATTCCACGTTCCTTACACGCAGTGGCATTTTAGGTGAAACTTCTGTACACTCATTTGCAGACCTTGGAATGAATGCTCAACTATATTTATTCTTATATGCATTCTTTGGCTGCCGGCTATTTTATCATTAGAAGGATTAAAGAAAAACTAATTGTATCCGGTGCCGCTATTGTGTTTCTTCTTTTAGCAGGATTTGTTCATCCTTTCTTTGCACTTATTTCTCCAATTGCAGCATTGGCTTTGTTCCTTGTAAACATGAATAAGCTCATTCCTTCAATTAAAAAAGAAGAAGCTGCTTCGTCAAGAGAGTTCTGGATGTTTATTGGGTCACTTAGTTATTTTATTTTCAGCTATTATCATTATAGCACAAACTTCTTTACCTGTTTACAACAAAGTTTTTGATAAAAAAGCAGCCCCACCGCAGGACATAGAATTTTCATATAACCGTATCCAGATCTTTATTGCGATCCTTATTGGCTTATTAACTGCCATCGGTCAATACTTAAAATATAAAGAGACAGGCTCACAATACTTTTTCAAAAGATCGGCTTGCCTTTTATCGTCAGCGCTATTGTAAGCGGGTTGATCCTGGCATTCGGAAATATCAATTACGATAAATATGGAATAGGGTATCTTAGTTTTGTATGGACAGCAATTGCCTGCAGTGTATTTGCCATCATTGCCAATCTTCTCTTATATACTGGATCGGATAAGAGGAAAATTAAAATTAAGCGGCCCTTCTATTGCACATTTTGGTTTTGGAATGATGTTACTCGGAATTCTTATCTCCTCATCTAAAAGAAATTCTCTCTTATAATACAAGCGGAATTTTTGTTCCGCTTGGTGAGAACAGTAAGGAACTTCCTGGCGAGAACATGACACTTCCTCAAAGGTCAGAAAATGGATATGGGGAAAATATTGGGTTACTATATGCCAGCGACTCCATGCATCCCAAAAAATCTCAATGGTATTTCAAGATCAACTTTGAGGATAAGAAAACTAACGAAACTTTTACAATTATCACCAAATGCTTTCGTAAACTATAAAGGCAATGAAGGCCTGATGGCTAACCCGGGTTCAAAAACATTATTGGGATCATGATGTATTTGGATATATCAGCTACGATGACCGATCAGTCAAAAATCAAGACACTTCCAATTTTATTCCAAAGACATTGAAGATTGGTGATACAGTTTCTTTTTCAAAAAAGGGTTAATAATACTTGAGGGAATAAAATCATTCGACAGCTCTGCCGGTTGGATGTTTTTGGTGAGAATGGAAAACTTTATGAAGCGAGATTGAAAGTATATCCTGATGGATCCAAACCCGAAGAAGTTTATTTTTCGGCTCCACGCCTTGCGATCGCAAAGGAAAATTTACTTAGTGTACCGGATACTCTTAGTTCCGGAACAATGATACAATTGAACAAGTCTGACGGCAAACAAGTTGAGATCGGTATAAAGGTGCCCAACACTGTTACTCAATATCTTACTTTAAAAGCACTTAAATTTCCTTTTATAAACCTTCTTTGGCTCGGCACTATTATTATGGCTGCGGGTTTTGTCGTAAGCCTGGTGCGAAGGATACAATTAAGCCGGGCTCAGGCCTGAACAACCTTTTAACTTTCATACAGCGTTTGACTTAGAAACGTTGTCATATTTTTGTACTTTTAGTTTTATGAAAATGCATTGCAAGTTCATAGTGATCTTAATGGGGCAATATTTTTTGCTGCCAGCAATGCTTTTTCACAAACTGATACATTAGTTGGTCCGCCTACCACTTGCACCTCCGATAGATGTAAAAAATGGGGACCAAATGATACGATCATCACAGGAGCTATTTACTACCAGAATGAATGGATGCCATATAAAGAATTAGAAATGGCATGGGTTTCCAACATGAGTGAAAAGAAGCTTGGCTAAATACATGGAGGAGTGGACCAGGCTTCGCAATGCGGTTTATGTTACTTATCCCTATGCCCGAACAGCTGGCCATTTAATGAATGATATTAATGCCAGCATTTCTAAAATGAATACTAAGAAGGAAAAGAAGGATTATATAAAAACAAGAGAAAAAGAATTGAAAGATCAGTTTGCTGATCCGTTATCCAATCTTTCTGTTTACCAGGGAAAAATTTTAATGAAACTTATTAACCGGCAAACAGGAAATAACTGCTAGTGAAATAGTAAAAGAATACCGTGGTGGGATAACTGCCCGTGTTTACCAAACTGTTGCTTTCTTTTTGGCAGCAGTTTAAAACAAGATTGGGATGTCAGTGATAAAGTTGACCGCCAGATCGAAAATATCGTTAAAGAAATTGACGGCTCCTGGTATAATAATCCTTACAAGCCGGGAATAAGATAGATTAGTTTCTAATTTCTTGTTTCTTTAATTTCTCTCTCATCAAATTTCTTCATTATTTTTATTCCTATTAATGCAGTAAGATGCAAACTATGAAATTAGACCTACTTGCAATTGGCGTCCATCCTGATGACGTGGAACTTGGTTGTTCCGGCACAATTATCAATGAAATTAAAAATGGGAAAAAGTAGGAGTGCTTGATCTTACACAAGGAGAACTTGGTTCCACGCGGCACAATTGAAACAAGATATGAGGAAGCGGCAAAAGCAGCGATGATAATGGGTGTGCAGTGTAAGAGAAAATTTAAAAATGCGTGATGGATTTTTAAAAATGATGAAGAACATCAGCGAAAACTAATTGTTGCAATAAGAGAAAATATCAACCAGAGATCATTATCACAAATGCATTAAGTGATCGTCATCCGGATCATGGCCGGGCAGCAAAATTAACGACCGATAGTTGCTTTCTTTCTGGGTTTAAGAAAAGTTGAAACAAAAGATGAACAGGGAAATCAACAAGAGCCATGGCGACCCAAATATGTTTTTCATTATATACAGGATCGTTATCATGAACCTGATTTTATCATTGATATATCAGATGTTTTTGAACAGCGAATGGAAGCTAGTGAAAGCATACACAACTCAATTTTATAATCCCGAATAATGAAGATGATGGACCGCAAACCTATATTTCCACTTCAGCATTTCTCGATAGTATCGTTGCAAGAGCAAGAGTAATTGGAAAAAAATAGGTGTGCAATATGGCGAGGGTTTTAATACTGAAAAGAGCTTAGGGATAAAAAATTTAGATTCGCTTGTAACCATTGAAACCTGATAATTTAGAAAGAGCTGAAATCTGTCAAAAGGTTTGATAAAACGTAGATATCTGGATAACTAACAGATTATGACACATTTTCTCAGTTATAAAGAGTACCTTTGCTTTCAATTTAAATTCAGAAAATGTCAAGTCCAAAATTCCCCAAACTTCCAATATCATTTCATAGCGAGTTGAAAAAAGATCGGGGAGTATTTTAATCAAAAAGGCAAATGCTACTACTGGTAACCTTAAGCTCCATAGTAAGGCTATTCTCTTAGTTGCAGGACTGATTAGCTTTATATATCCATCTTGTTTTCTTTACACCCCCTGCGATCTTCGCAATTATTGAGTGTGTTATATTGGGATGTTTTGCCGCCGCGATTGGTTTCAATGTAATGCATGATGGAGCACATGGCAGTTTCAGCCGTTATAAGTGGATCAATAACCTGGCTTCAAATTTTGCAAATTTTCTGGGCGCAAGCCAGCATATGTGGAAAACGAAACATAATGTTATTCATCATACCTATACAAATATTCATGGCGTGGATGATGATATAGAAGCTCGTCCACTACTGCGTCTTTGTGATGAACAGCCACATTATAAAATACACAAGTACCAGCATTTTTATTTTTGGGCCGCCTATTCCTTGCTTATATATCTACTGGGTTTTTGTCACTGATTATACAAAATATTTTTCTGGTAAAATTGGTTCCATAGCATTGAGAAAGATGACACTGAAAGAACATTTTTCTTTTGGTTTCTACAAAGTTGGCTCATGCTCTTGCTTTTGTGGTCATACCTATTTATATGGTTGGGTTTACACCGTGGATCATTGGATTTCTGAGTATGGGCATGGTTACCGGATTTGTTTTGAGCATAGTATTCCAGTTAGCCCATACCAGTGGAGCATACACATTTTCCGATTACCTGATGCTGCCACCGGAAAAATGGAAGATGAGTGGGCGATTCACCAGGTGAAAACAACTGCCAATTTTGCTACAAAAATAAATTAGTCAGTTGGTTAGTTGGTGGTTTGAATTTCCAGATAGAACATCACCTGTTTCCCAAAATTTCTCATATTCATTATCCGGCAATCAGCCGAATAATCAAACAGGTTTGCGAGGAATATGGCATTTCTTATATCGAATATCCAAGAGTAAGATATGCTGTCGTTTCGCATATTAAATTCCTGAGGCAAATGGGAAGAGCCTGATTTAAAGACTAGCCCACATTAATTTTTTTCACTTCGGCTTTAGAAGACTTCAGATTTCCATACCTGTTTAGGTAAGATAGCTCATTTGATGTTACGATAATTTTTATCATAACATTATTAGTCTCTCAGGATTTAAATTCTATCCGCTAACAGTTGTTCATACGGGACTGACTTCTCCTTATCTTTGCCGCCGAAATTTTTTTACATGCATTTTCAACTTACAGAAGAACAATTGATGATTCAAAAGGCCGCAAGGGATTTCGCAGAGAATGAATGCTAAGCCCGGCGTTATTGAAAGGGATGAAAAACAAACTTTCCCTAAAGAACAAGTAATGAAATTAGCTGATCTCGGCTTTTTAGGCATGATGGTGCCTCTCGAATATGGAGGGGCTGGCATGGATACAGTCAGCTATGTGCTGGCTATGGAAGAAATAAGTAAATGGGATGCGAGCACCAGTGTTGTGATGAGTGTTAAACAATAGTCTTGTTTGTTATGGCCTGGCAGGCATTTGGTACCGAAGAACAAAAGCAAAAATATCTTACGCCGCTTGCACAGGGCAAAAAGATGGTGAATTATATATCGGCGCATTTATGCTTAGCGAACCTGAAGCAGGCAGCGATGCAACATCACAAAGAACAACAGCAGAAGATAAAGGCGATCATTATTTATTGAATGGAACAAAGAACTGGATCACCAATGGCGGTACTGCTTCGGTTTATTTAGTGATGGCACAAACTGATCCCAAAAAAGCTTCCAGTGGCATCAATACTTTGATTGTGGAAAGAGATTGGCCGGGTAGTTGTTGTTGCAGCTAAAGAAAATAAATTAGGAATTCGCGGCAAGCGATACACATACAGTCATGTTCAATGATGTAAAAGTTCCAAAAGAAAATCAGGATAGGAGATGAAGGATTTGGTTTCAAATTCGCCATGAAAACATTGGCTGGTGGACGAATTGGCATTGCATCACAGGCATTGGGTATTGCAAGTGGCGCTTATGAATTGTCAATAAGCATATTCAAAAACAAGAAAGGCTTTTGGTACTGAGATCATGAATCACCAGGCCATTGCATTTAAGCTGGCTGATATGGCTACAAGGATCGAATGCAGCCCGCTTACTTTGCCTGAAAGCTGCATGGGAAAAAGATAATGGAATGGATTATGGAGTAAGTTCAGCAGCATGGCAAAAGTGTATGCTTCAGAAACAGCTATGTGGACAACGGTTGAAGCAGTACAGATCCACGGCGGGTATGGTTTTGTAAAAGAATATCATGTAGAAAGAATGATGCGTGATGCTAAGATCACACAGATATATGAAGGCACTAGTGAGGTGCAAAGGATCGTGATCAGCAGAAGTATTCTAAAATAATTTGCTAGACATGATAATATGCTGATGTGCAAATGAGAAATCGTTTAGATAACTTTGTCCCGCCTATTGTGGATTTTATTTTTGTAATATGCCAGTTAATAAAGAAAAATATCAACAAATAAACGAAGAGCTAAGGCTATCGAAATATTTACTCTTGTTGCTGTTTCCAAAACAAAACCAGTTGAAGATATCCTTGAGCTTTACAATTTAGGCCATAGGGATTTTGGAGAAAACTATGTTCAGAATTAGCTGAAGAAAGCTGAACAAGCTTCCAAATGATATTCGCTGGCATTTTATTGGTCACTTTGCAAAGCAATAAAGTAAAATCAATTACTCCTTTTATTTATCTCATTCATGGGTGGATAGTTTAAAACTGCTAGAAAGAAATAGATAAGCAGGCTGAAAAAATAAACGTGTTATTGATTGTTTGTTGCAGGTTCATATTGCACAGGAAGAAACAAAGTTTGGATTTGATGAGACTGAACTTTTGCAGCTTAGAATTAAAACAATTCTTAAATGTGAGAATAAAAGGGTTGATGGGAATGGCAAGCTTAACTGATGACATTAATAAAATAAGAATTGAATTCAAATTCTTAAAAACTCTTTTGGAAAACTTAAAAGCTCAACAATCCCTGAACTCTCAATTCTTTCCATGGGTATGAGTGCCGATTATAAGATCGCTATTGAAGAAGGAAGCACATATGGTTCGTATCGGCAGTTTGTTATTTGGCGAACGTATTTGATCCACGATGATTCGAATGTCAAACTCTTCGATGTTTCCAGTCATTTTATTTTTCCATGCCTCAGAATAACCGAAACTAAAGCCGCTGCGAGAAATCCAAGAGTAAAAAGAGCTGCTTCACTGCTGCCATAAAGATCTCCCATGTTTTTCCATATTAAAAATAAGCAGGCAGAGTTTGCAAGCAAAGAAAAAATGATCGGGAAGTAAATGAATTGTTTGCTACCCAACGATCTTTTTATTGATCAATTTTTAAAAACAATGAGATAGATCAATAAAAATAGAATGAGAAATCCTGCAAATGTCAGCATTGCAAAGCTGACAATATCGATCATGCTGAATTGATCATATGAAAAAAGCTGTGACAAGGATCACCAGCATCCCGCTCAGCCATGATAATAAAAATGATAGAGATATAAAGCATAAAAACTATTTATATGGCAAAATGAAGAAGTCTTCTGTTTCCTTTTATTCAGGATCATTTTTGCTCCCAAAAATAAAAGTACAAATTTCTGCTATCGTAAAGATGGTGATAAGTAAATGTGGCGTTGTTGTGAAAACTGCTTGCAGTTTTATTGCCTGCCAAGTCTTCTTTAGTGATCTTTCTTGCTCTTACTTCATTGCTCACTGAATTTTCCAGCACCCACATATTGCCGTTGTTGTCAAAGATCCCGCTGCAAACAGTCCACATTGAATTGCTGGTAAGGATCGTTTGAAGTACTCGCCATCAGCGCCGATACGAATAACTTTTTTGAATCGATCATTGCGAGATAAACATTATCTGCTGCATCTGTCCATAATGCCATAACTTTGTCATAATTTCGGCCCATCATTGAGAAATCGGTTGATGTTGCTGCCAATGTTTTTAGCCAGCGTTTCCATCCGATGCAGCTATCGGATTTGCCATCCAGAATGACTAGTCTGTGTAAGTTTATTATTTTCAGTAAAGTACAATGAACCATTTTTAGTGCAAGTCAGCCATCCTATAAAGCCGAACTTCCCTTCAGCCAGTTTTATTATTTCACCACTCTTTGTCTTCTTCATAATTCTTGAAGTGGCAATCTTTCCACCCCAATACATATTTCCCAGATGAGTCTCTTACAAAACTATAATTGCTTAGAAAACCTTCTGTTGGATTGATCTCTTTTACTAAGTTCGCCACGTATTTTTAAACACCAAACATAATAGCCCCATGTGTTCTTGCTTTCGCCATTATACCAAAGATGTTCACCGTATAAATTATCATGTTCATCAATATATAATTCATGATGTATGCACACCGTCACTACGACGGTCTTGCTGCCATCTAGAGATATCTTCCATACTTTCTGCCAGGTCGGTACAATAAATATTTTCCCTTACTATCTTTTACAATTCCGATTCCGGGATGAGCAGTAACTGTGATAGAGAGCAGAAACAGAAATTAGAAAATAAAAGGTTTTCTCATGGCTATACTTTTATTTTTAGGATAATCAGGAATATTTTTCCCCAGGTAAATATTTCTTTCAGCTTTAAGCATATTGCCAACATCTTTTACTTTTATTATTCCACTTCCTCCGCGATCCTGGCAATTTTTTTCTTTCTTTATCTGTGAGTATTGGGTCATCATCAAAAGATATTCATCGATCCAGTATTCATTCTTACCAGGTTCTTTAATTGTAACATGAATATGTTCCGGAACTTGCCTGCCGGGATAGGCAGCAGGTCTTAATGTGAAAAACTTGTATTCACCTTTTTCATTCGTCTTCATCCAACCACGGAATATATCCATGACGTTTTCGCCCAACCTCTTTTCATCACCTTTTTAGGATAAACACCTGTCTGATCTGTATGATAAACATATATTATAACATTCGGTGCCGGAGTGCCATCTGCTTTATAAACTACGCCATTTATTGCAAGCTTTCTTCCTTTGTCATTCCAGTCAGTAGGGAAGCCAGCAAGAGATCTTTCAGTGAGTCAAAGGGAATTCGGCGATTCATGAATAGCCTCACAACCTTCACAACTGCCACCCAACATGTATATTATTCCTGGCTTGCTTTTTTAGTGCTGTTTTGTGTGCATCCAATATTTGAAATAAGGATCACAGCGAAAAGAAATAATGAGTCTCATAAAAAATGTTTTGCAGCATGAAATTTCATACAAATAATGACCCTGTATAAGATCCTTTACATAACGGGTAAATAACACTTGATGAAATGTAAATATGCTTTTCGTCAGGAATAAGCCTGCAGGTGATGTAAACTCTTTTACGGATGAGGAAATCGTACTTTTATTTTGTCTTATGCTACAACGCAGCATTTTTATAAAATACAAATTGAACCATGTGATCTTTTGGCTACCTCGATCTTCGGCTGTGGTTCATGCTCCGGTACGAAGGGATTATGATACACCCGCCATTGCTTTTAAAGTAACATTTGTCAAGCTTGGTTGACCTGATACTAGATGGTTTATATAACGAATAACTTGCTTATACCATTTTTCCTATACAAAAAAAGTATGGACTTTTCATTTACTTTTCTTCATGATGATCTTAATAAGCAGTGTTATTAAAATGTACATTGTTGGTCGGCTTACGCATGATCCATCAATTTCTTCTACAGAGTGGCGATCTTAAAGGCAGGATATGATGATAATGTCATTCCCTCATTTTTTCCCTGTGATAGCAGGTGCTTCCTTTAAGCTGATGTTCGATCAGCTAAACCTGCAAAAGAAAATGGCAGAGCTTGCAAAGGACAAAGCAGAAGCTGAATTGAATTTTTAAAATCGCAGATCAATCCGCATTTTCTTTTTTAATTCATTGAACTCTGTTTATTTCCTGATCGATAAGAAATAATCCCGATGCACAGGCAGGCTTTGCATAAGTTTTCCGATATGCTTCGTTACCAACTCTACGAAGCAAACGGCGAAAAGATCCCTATTGAAAAGGAGATCGGGTGTACTTGCAGGATTATGTTCACCTGCAACAATTGCGAAAAAGATGAAAATTATAAAGTGCAATTCAATCGTTCGCAGGAAGTAAAGATTTTTCAATGAGCCAGTTATTGCTTATACCCTTTGTTGAAAATGCTTTTAAACATATTTCTCATAAAACAAAGGGTGATAATTTTGTAAAACTGGATATGACACGAAGTAATGGTTATTTTGAGTTTAGTGTAGAAAATTCCTGTGAGAAAGGGTATATACACAACAGAGCAACACGGAGGAATTGGAATGAATAATGTAAAAGAAGATTAGAACTACTTTATCCTCGGTACACACCAACTTAATATCGATGATGATGATGATACGTTTAAAATAAATTTAAAACTTAAAATTTAAAAACTATGTTGACAGGATTATTATTAAGGAAAAAGGGAAAAACTAAAACACTGATCATAATGTTGATTGCTTCCTCATTATTATTAATTGGAGGCATTTTAATGCTGGTAAAATGATCAATTGCATTATTATAGATGATGAACCGCTTGCAAGAAAAGGATTAAGAGAGTATATCTCTGATGTCGATTTTCCTGCATCTTGCTGGGTGAATATGACAATCCTTTAAAGGCAACTGAAATGATCAGCAGGGGAGAAGTACCAGCTGCTTTTCCTCGATATTCAAATGCCAAAGATCACGGGACTTGATTTTATGAAAACGCTGCAAAGACCTATTCCTGTTAATTTTCACTACCGCTTTTCCCGCAGTATGCATTAGATGGATTTGAATTGAATGCATTGGATTACCTGGTGAAGCCAATTTCTTTCGACCAGGTTCTTGAAAGCGGCGCTTAAAGCAAAGAGAGTATTATGAAGTAAGACAAAAAGAATGAATGCCGATAAAACTCCTGCTGCTGGAGACCGGAGATTATTTTTTATCAAAGCGGATAACAAGCTTGTCAAGGTTTCTTTCAACGATATTTTATTTATTGAGGCCTTGCAGAATTATGTTGTTGTACATACACAGGAAAAAAGCTTATCACTTACCTGACCTTTAAATCTGTTGAAGAGTATCTTGCCTTCCTCACAATTTATAAAAGTGCATAAATCTTTTATTGTTTCAGCTACAAAAATTGACAGCTATCGAAGGAAGTGATATTCGTATTGGTCAGCATCATATACCTATCAGCCGCAACCTTGAAAGATGAAGTGATGGAGAAATTATTAAAAGGAAAATTTCTGAAAAGATAGACCGTGCATATTTAAAATTTTATAACCGGGATAAGTTTGGTAACTTATAGCGAATAAAACCAACGGTTATGAAAAACATATCGTTTCTCACATAGCCATCTATATCTCCTTTCTATTGTCATGATCATCTTTGGAATTTACCATTTTAAGAACCAAAAGCAATGTTGGAGTATATTCCATATGATCTTCCTAACCCTATTTTGTGTGTCAAAATAGTCGGTGCGGCTTTTATACTTGCAGGCGATTCTCTTTTATTTTTAATAAGTGACATGTAAAGGCAACTGCATACCTGCCAGCATTTATGTTATTGCTCATTTTTGCTTTTGTTTTCATCTAAGAATTTATATGAATTCCGGGTCTGATGATGTGAAAGTACACGAATTGATAAATATTTTGAAGGATACAGCAACTGGCAGCTTTTGCCTTGCATATCGCTGGCAGTGCCGATAGTCATGGCATGAAGTTTTAAACTATAAAATATTTCTTGTTTTTAACATGATGGCCTGCATAACAGTGGCGGGAATATGTATTTTTACACCTAATCACACTTATGAAATATTTAGCATTTCTTCCTGGTCCTGTTGCCCTGTTATTTATAAATGCACAGGATTGCAACTTTGAAAAATGAGAAAGACCAGGTTTAACCAGGATCCACAGACTGACAACCGGTTTTGTTTCGCTTGGCGCAGGCAACGATAAATTTTTGTTGTCTATATCAGCCGATAAAAAAGAAGTGGATTATTTTTTTGCATTGGATAATTCAGCCATGTGCTTTAACGATTATTCAGAGGGTGATTATAGCTTTTGATACCAAGCAAAAGGAAATTTTAAAAATGGAGGTACTACAAATTGCAAAGGGTATTTTCATTTTATTTTTCCTAACCAGCAAAACCTGAATGCGAACTCGCTTAATCTTCACAGTGTGTTATGATAGCCACTCAAGTACAATTTTTACTGACAACTGGTGCAATGCTAAAAAGATCATCACCCTTCAGCTGGAAGATCGGGAAACCATCATTAAGCTTCTGAACTTGAAAATTAGCAGAACTGGAAAAATTAAGTGATAGAGCGCCCTCCAGGAAGCCTAAGCAATGATCACTTCAGACCCGTGGTGGACTTTGAACCTGACCTACTGATTAAGAGTTTGGCTCAAGCCGTTATTGATCGATACAATTTATATCCCCAATACTTTGGAAAGTTCACCATGTCGACATGTCAATCTGCATTACATTCTTTCAGCCAAGATATATAAGCAACCCGAATCAAGCCACTATTATTCTTTCATTTGTATCAACTGGGGCTTTCTTAAATAGGGAGTTTTCTGTATACAATTCAAGTTTTGTTTTGAATACGTGGCAAGAGAAACAGGTGAATGTAGCCAGTGCCTCCTGCCTCATAAGCAACTCCCTACAATGCCAGACCTCTCCACGCCTCAAGATAATATTCTGGCTTTTTTGCAAACGACACAAGTATATGTAATTCTCACTGATACACTGCTACGAGTTATTCTACTCCTGAGTTTAAATGTTAACTTGAAAGAGCCAGCCTGTTTGTAATGTCTCATAACTCGCTCATTGAAAGATTATTTTCCATCGATAGTTTTAAATGTTTGGATAAATTTCGTGAACCCGGGAAAGCTATGCTTGAATCTGAATTAACTTGAAATGCCGGAACCGAAACATTCTTAGTCATGGTGAAGGCCAGCAAGAAATAAGAAAGTATTATCTGCCATAAGAAAAATTGAGTGCTATTTCGGGCAATATGCTGATCGGCTTTCTCCCATTCCTCTCACCTGTTCTGGCGAGATGCCTTGGCTGTAAGTAAAACAACCGGAATACGCGGGCAGCCCGTATATCAGCTTTGCACTGGAGCGTCAACGTGATCCACATCTTTCCCGGTAGCATATCGAGTATCTGCCAGCGTAATCTGGATCAGGTAGATTTGTCAAACGCCAATTGCAAACCCGCGATACCACCGTTATCGGCCCCTCAACAGATTGCATACCTATCTGCGCTATTAATCCGCGTCTTGAGGAACCGCCTTAATTCCGGATTGTCTTCAATGATTAAGATTTGTAGATTCAGGTACAGAAAAAACGTTTGACTACGCTCCTCATGTGCTCAGCGGCCTCGAACAGGAAATAAATCAGAAAGGAGAAAATCACTTTCATTCTCGGGCCTCGATGTACTATGTACCTTGCTGTGTCTCCTTTAACTCATGAATCAGCGAAACGGGTCTTCCCCAATGGAAGACGGATCTGTAAAAGTGCAACCTTTTCCTTTCGTGCTTTTCAACGATATGACGCCACGATGAAGCGTCACCAGCTCCTTAGGTAAGTTGCCAGTGCCCCTGGAGACCCGTGAGCCTTCCTGTGATTTTCGTGATCGCCCTGGTAAAAAAGCTCGAAGGCATGTTTTTGTTCATCTTCAGTCATACCAATTCCTCGTGTCCTCCACTCTGGCAATATGGCACTGGTTCGTTTCAGTATTTTTTCTATGCTTACCAGGCATGGAGCCGGTTTATCATCAGTGTAATTCAAGCGCTAATGAAGATAGTAAATTGGTACCAATACCTGGTCCATCATACTGGCATCGATCCATACAGGAAGTGCACGCTTTCCTTGGTGAGCAGCCTGGGCAGTCTAATAGTCCAGTTTTAAATGCAATATCATGAAAACACGAATAGCTACATCGCTCTTGTAAAAGTTACAAGCGGCCGGTTTCAGCTAGCCCTCACTTTCTCACTTTGTTAAATTCCTATTTTCCGGAAATCTACTAATTGGATTCACCAATCTTAACAGGCGTATCGCGTTTTATGGATCGTAATGAAAGTTGCTGACGGGCCGACGGAAGTAATTCTGGCTGTTTAAGCATTTCCTCTGCGGGTCCTGAAATGAGTGTGAGAGGAGTTCTGGAACATCGATGATGTATAGTGTTTGGTAAAGAAATTTAACCTCGCTTCATGGGCCGCTTCTGCTTTTGCGGACATTTCAATAAGCTTTTCACTCTTTATGGGATATCTCTTCGTTCCCCGATAAAAAGCCAAGCTTTTGTCAACAGATTTTTTTGTTAAGCTGCCGGGACTAGAAACAGACAGTCCTCAGCAAAAAATTGACATTTAACCCGAGTGAGCATACAAGGATAGCAAGAGAAATAGTGCGCTGGTTGTTATAGATTCTCTTTTGTTCAGCAATCATAAGCAATACGTAACTGAACGAAGTACAC
>ERZ1370068.8634-contig-7472_pt1 | contig 46400 bp, 50 predicted proteins | sample MGYA00561227_ERZ1370068 | MGnify/ENA primary metagenome ERZ1370068 (study PRJEB38410, sample SAMEA6850437) | metagenome | study: Metagenomic assessment of the ecological functions of the soil: analysis of the soil microbiota associated with the... | reverse complement strand
TTGTACTTCGTTCAGTTACGTATTGCTGGTGAGGCTCGACGCGTCGCCTTGCCGTTCACCTTCAGCAGGGTCATGCCCTCGGTCTCGTGGACGGAAACCGTGCTGGTGATCCGTCCGGTAGTAGAGGGAGACCGCGCTTCTTCACGCCTGCATAGGGCTCGAGGTCGATCCGAACCTCATCTCTTGTGGCCGGCGGAAGACGCCGCGAGTGAGTGACTCCCGGTCGAAGGGCATCGGCAGCACGAGGATCGCGACCGCCACCGCCGCGAGCGCGAGCGCGCGGCGCGGTGCCGTCGCAGCGCGCGCGGTGAGGTACGCCGCCGCGGCGACGTCAGGAGCGGCGGCGAACGCGATCGTGGCGCGGAAACCCGTCGTCGGAACGAGGAGAAATCCTGCGAGGAAGGCACCGAGCGCCGACCCGGGGTGTTCGCGAAGTAGACCCGTCCACGGCATCCCCGGCGCTCGCCCAGCGTTCAGCGATGACCCGGGAGGAGGAGCGGCATCAGCGCGCCGAGGACGAGGGTCGCGGGCAGCATCAGCAGTGTCGCGATCTCGTCGCCTGGAAGCGCGGTGATCGCTCCACCGGTCGCGCCCCAGCGCTCGATCAGCGCGAAGCGCCACGTCGAGAGCCGAGAAAGAGCGCCGTCGTCGCGAAGGCGGGCCGAGCAGCGCGACGCGCCACTGCGAAGAGGGCGACCGGCCGGTGGATCCGCTCGACGAACGAACGGATGGCGGGCTTCCCGATCCCGATGCCCGCGAGGAACGCGCCACGGCATGACCGCGAACCCGTGGATCGAGCCGCCGAGCACCATCGCGAGCGCTCGCGTCGGAAACGCCTCGTAGACGAGCGCGGTGAAGCCGACGAGCGCATAGACGACGAGGCAGGTCGGCGTCGCGAGAGCGATGCATCGCTCTCGACCCGCGCATCCGCGACGGCGGCATGGCGGACACGGGGGTTCGCCCCGGCGCATGCGCGGGGCGAGCCAGGACACGGCGACGATCCCGACGGCGAGGTCGAGCAGCGCGCCGAAGCAGCTCGCGGCGGCGATGCCGAGCCACTGGAAGACTGGAAATAAACGGGGCGCTGTTGTCCGATTACCATGAAGCGGCCGGTGGCGCGCCAGTTCCCGGTGCTCGATATCATGGATCTGAAATCGCCGCCGCGACCAGGACCGGGAGGGAGTGGCACCCATGAGGAAGGTCAGGAGGATCAAGAGGACCAGCGCGATGGCGAAGCGGCAGAGCGCCGCCAGCCAGAAGTCGAGGCCGAAGGGAGGGTGCGGTTTCAGATTAAAGCTCATCCGCACCAGGGCGGCGGGGACGGCCAGCGCGTAGAACCGTCGCGAGCTCCATCCAGCCGTAGGTGCGGACGCCGTTCCGGATGCGACGGGAGAGCGCGCCACCGGCGATGCCGCCGAGCCCGGGCCCCTTTGTAGGCGACCGGGATCGTTAACAAACTGCGCGAGTCGTCGACGAACACGAGGCGGAGCTGACGCGTCAAGACCACCTCGGGGACGAGGCTCCCGAGCGGACACGAAGAGACAGGCGGCGAGCGCCGGGAAGAATGGCGGATGGGAATCGGAGTCGATAGCCGTCTCCCGGAGCTCAGCGGTCATCCGCGGCACGCTAGCACCGTGGCCTTCCCCAACGAGAGTGTTTCTGGGGAGCCGATGACCCGACCGAGCGAAGCTGCGACGACCCCGGCCTCCCCGGGCGCGCTCGCCCTCGAGCTCGGCCTCGGCCCGAAGTGGCAGCGTGCATTCGCCGCGGTGGGCGCATCGCTCAGCGGCCGGGTGGTCCCGCGCCGAGGTGCGAGGCGCGGTGGCGACCGGCATTAGCTTCCTCGACGTGGAGCGAGACGGCGAGTCTCGCCCGTCTACTTCCGGGAGATCGTACCGAGGGGTCAGGTCTGGCCTCGAGCACGAGCTGGGCGTCCTCAAGCGCTCGCAGCCCACGGCATCGGTGCCGCCAGGTCCGCAGGTTCTGCGAAGACCCGCGCGGGATCGTGATGGAGCGCTCGCCCGACCGAGCCAGCCTCTCGCCACCGCCCGCGACGACGCCGAGCGCGCGCAGTCCTCGATCACTACATCGACATCCTGGTCGAGATGCCGCATCGACCCGGCCGTCTTCGAGCGCATCGGCCTCGAGCGCCCCGCGACCCGCGCGCCATCGCGCTCGCGGATCTGCCAGTGGGAGGATTCGTTTCGGCGGCGAAAGTCGCGCCAGAGCCGCTGATCGAGCTGGTCCTCGCCTGGCTCCACGATCACCTGCCGCTCCACCGCTCCCGGGTGAGCTTCGCGGCGGGCGATGCCGGACAGTTCCTCTTCGCGGACGGCCGGGTCACCGCGATCGACACGGAGCTCGCCTTCCTCGGCGATCCGCTCGCCGACCTGGCGGCGATGCGGGCGCCGCGACGCATCGAGCCGCTCGGCGATCTCTCGCGCGCCTTCAAGCGCTATGCGGGCTTCTCCGGCTGACCGCTCGACCTCGCCGCGCTCCACTTCCACACCGCGCGCTTCGCGATCAACACGCCGCTCGCCGTCGCGCCTCTCTGTGCAGCGCCGCCGTTACGCTGAACTTCGTCAGTACTTCTCTGGTATCGCCTGCGGCCGCCTCCGCTCGAGGTGATCGCCGAGGTCGAAGGGATCGAGCTGATCGCGCCCGAGCTCCCGGACGACGGTGTCCGACATGGGCCCGCCTACGAAGCCCTCGTCGCGCTGCTCCGCGACGGCAGGCCGAGCTATCGGACCGACACCGCTCCGCATCGCCGAGCTCGCTCGCGAGCTCGACCGCCGCGGCGAGCGCGTCGAGGCTCAAGATCTCGACGAGGTGGCGGCCTGGTCGGACGTCGGCCGACCGATTGGCATTCCGCCGACGTCGCTGCTCGAGGCGATCGCGGCGGAGGCGCGAGGGCGCGCTTCCCGACCTCGTCCGCCTTCTCTACCGGCAGGTGCGGCGGCAGGGGCGCTGCTCGGCGCTGCGATGCGCGACTCGCCAGGTGCGAAAGTTCCGGCACTCCGGCTCTGACGACCGCCCCAGACGCCACCCTCGAGCCGTCAGGGATAGAATTTGCCTGCCCCGGGGGTCGGGTTGAAGGCCGGAAACCGCCCTGTGCTAAAAAGTACGCCAGCCGGGTGATGTGCTCCGTCACGCAACCCAACTCCGCCGCCCAATCGCGGCGCGGCGGCTCACCGAGCGCGACCACGCGCCGCCCAGAAACCAGAAATGTTCACGGATTTCGGTTTTGACCCCGCGCGCTCGTGCGGGGCATCGGCAACCTCGGCTTCGCCGAGCCACTCCCATCCAGCGGGACGCGCGATCCCGCCCGCGCTCGCCCGACGCGACATCCTCGCGTGCGCGACCACCGGCACCGGCGCAAGACCGCTGCCTTCCTGCTGCCCATCCTGCAGCGGCTGACCGCCGTCGCGGAAGACGCGTGCTCGTACTCGCTCCGACCGCGAGCTCGCCCAGATCCGAGGCCCACTTCCGGCAGCTCGCGGCGTCGCGGCTCCGCGCCGCGGCTGGTCTTCGGCGGAATGCCGATGCCACCCTGGGCGCGCGCCTTCCGGAGCGGCGTCGACGTCCTCGCCGCGACGCCCGGGACGCCTGCTCGACCATCTCCAGCAGCCGCACAGGACGCTCGGCATGTGCTCGAGGTCCTCGTGCTCGACGAGGCGGACCGATGCTCGGCATGACGGCTTTCTTCGCCCGACGTCCGAGGATCCTGAAGCAGCTGCCAGAGCGAGCGGCGAGACGAGTGCTGTTCTCGGCGACGATGCCGCGCTGAAGTGGCGTCGCTCGGACGCGAGATGCTGCACGACCCGGTCACCGTCGACGTGCGATCGGCGCGCTGCTCCGGCGAGCGGGATCAGCCATTATCGGTCTACCCCGTCCCCAGGACCGGAGGGCCGATTCTCTTCGAGCTCCTCTCGGGAGCAGGTCACGACCACGCGCTCGTCTTCGCTTCGGACGAAGCACCGCGCGATTGCCTCGCTGGCTCTGCCGAGACGCCACCGCTGTCGAGCGCCTGATTCTCCGCAGGCTGCGAGTCGCGCGGCGAACTGCGTCTCACCGGCAGTTTCCCGGGCGCCGTGCGCATCCGCCGGCCGCAGACCGACTGCTTCGCCTCCGCGCAGGATCGGCATCAGAAGCCCAGCCGCGTCGTGAACTTCGACGCGTGCCGGAGCTCCTCCGAGGAACTATCACCGCGGTCGAGCTTACTGCGACAGCGCGTGCCCGCGCCGTCGGCGATGCCCCTCACCTTCGTCTCGCCGGGCGAAGGGGCGGACCTGCGAGCATCGAGCGCGCGCTCGCGCAGAAGCTGAATCGCGTGACCCTGCCCGAGTTCGACTACGCAGCGCGTGCGGCGCACGCAGGACCCGACTCGAGCGGGCGGGCGAGAGAGAAGATGCGCCGGCGTTTCGGCGCTTCCCCGAGAGCGCCGCCACCGCCCGAGCGCCGTCGCGTGCCGGCGTCCACGTCGGGCCGCGCGCTGGTAAAGCCGGCACGCCGCCCGCCGGCGGCCGTCGATCGGGTCAGGTCACACGGCCCAGATTCCAGATCGCGTAGCCCTCGGACGGATCGGTACCGGCGGCCGCCGTCCTGGCCCCATGACCCGGCCGTAGTCCAGGTGGTGTCTTCCTTCCAGAAGACGGTGTCGATCCCGACTCCGACCTTGCGCACCCGCTTGACCCAGAGCTCGACCTTGTGCCTGATCCACGTGTCGCCCGCGGCGTCCCGCAGGCGGAGCTGCGGGTGTCAGCGAGACCGTGGGAGAACTCGACGCCGAAGTCCGGAAACGGCGCCGGCCACTGGGCCGATCCCGTCAGGGGAGCTCGGGAGTCTCATCGTTCCGGCGCGGGAGCTCGAGGTAGACGTAGTCGCGCTGCGCTCCGCGCTCGAGGTCGTTCTCGGTCGCGTAGTCGAGGTGCGGAGTGCATCAGCTCGGCTCCGTCTCGCACGACCGTCGCCCGCAGCAGATGGTCGGCTCCCTGCGTTCGAGGCGTCCTCAGTGTGGACACGCAGCTCTGAGCGACCCGATCCACATGCCGTGGCTCCCTTCCGTCTCGGGATGGACCGATCCGCGGGCCCCCACCCTGCGGCCCATCCGTCCCCGGAGCGAAGGGACGCGCCACCTCCATGAATGCGGAGGGAGGAGGGGCCCCGTCCGCGGGTGACCATGCTCTTGGACGAATCGTCCACTGCCCCGGTCACCACGCCCAGACGGCGGCGATTCGACCGGAATGGGTCGGGTCGGGATGCCAGAGGACGCGCTCCATCCGCAGGTGAAGCCGGGAGCGCCGAGGGGCGCTGCGAACTCCCGGGTGCCGGCGCTCCTCCTCGACGGCGAAGCCCGCGCGCTCGATAGGCCCGTCGCAGCGGGGATCTGTTCTCGATGAGGCACGAGACTGTGCTCAGGTGCGCCGGAGCCGGAGCGGCCTCCTCGCAGGCGTGCTCGGAGTGGAGAGCGGCGACGCAGACCGCGGCGCCGGTGCGCCGGCAGCGTGCCGACGTTCTCGACGATCGCCAGGTTCCTCTCCGGCATGTCAGGGAAAGCAGAGCATGTAGGGAGCGGACCGCGCCATCGCTTCGCCGCTTGCGATCCGCGCTCGCAGCCGAGCTCCGCTGAACGCCTCTGGCGAGCACCGGTCCGAGGCTCGTGCCGCCACGATCGCCGCGGGCTTCGAAGGCAGCGAAGCACTGCCACCGGCGCAGCTCGTCGCTCTCCGGAAAGCAGACGCGGAAGACCGCGGTGCTGGCACACCAGGACCACCGCCCGCCCCCGGCGATGCGACGGAGCGCGCGGTCGCGATCCGCCGCGGCGGGAAAGAGCACGTCCCACGCGCCGCGCTCCGAGATGGCCGCGGCCCGCCATCTCGAGGACCCGGCGCATGGCCAGCGGGACGTCGCTGGCCCGCGCCGCATCGGAAAGCTCAGGCGGCGCCGCGCATGCCGGCGCCGCGGGGCTCATCGAGCATCTCCTGACGGTCGCGAGCGGGAGTCCGATCTGGTCGCAGAGCGGGGACAGGTCGAAGCAATAGCGCTCCCCGCGAGGACGCGCCGTTCCGGCACCGGAAGACGCAGAAGATCGGGGAGCTCGGCGGTCACTCCCGCTCGGCGCTCGGCCGGAAGGATCCGCCCAGGTCATCCGCGCCCGTCCCAGCGCGTCGCGACGCCGTCGGCGCGGGCGATGCCCTCGATCGCGACGCCGTAGTCGGGAAAGGCCGCGAAGAACATCTCGAGCTGACGCTCCGCGTCCGCGCGGTCTGGGTCTCAATCCCATCGCGACCGTCTCGGGGCGGAAGCCGGCGCTGCAGATGGAGAGCGCGGCGCCGATGTCCTGCTGGCTCTTCGCGCTCCCGTAGCTCCGGTACAAGCGTCCGCTGCAGCGCGTCCTCGGGGGTCGCGCGCATCGCGCGGGTCCGGTCGGCGGGCGAAGCCGGTGCGCCGATCGGGTGGAGCCGATCCCGGTGCTCGGCGAGATGGGCCCGGACGCGCTCGGCGGTGCCTCCTCGAGCGTCTCCTCGATGAGCGCGATGCGATCTCCGGCGTAGCGGACGAGGTGCTCCCCGGATGCACGGGTCGGGGAGCCCCGCCCGCCGCAGCGTCAATGCAAAGCGCATCCACACGCCGTCGGGCCGGGCGCGCGGGCCCTCGATCACTTCGGGAATGCGGACGTCGAAGCGGCGATCGATCAGTGAACGCTCGTCCGCAAGCTTGCGATGAAAGCCTCCCGCCCCTCGTCACAGGCCCCCATCGGCGCGGCGGCATGGACGACGTGGCGCACGTCTTCGGTGAGGTACGGCTCGAGCTCCGACCATGCGTCCGCCCAGTAGGCGACCTCGAAGCTCCGCGCGTACGAGAAAAACCTCTCGAGGATCCGTCGTCGGCATCGTCGCTTCTCCCTCGATGACCTCGCCGTCAAGCGGCGAGGGCTAGCAGGCCGCCGCAGCGGTCACGTCGTCGAGCACGCTGCGGACCGCCGGTCGCGCTCGCATGCGCTCGGTCCACGCGGCGATCCGGGGCAGTCCTTCGGGCACGGGTGCACCGAGCAGAGACCGCCGTCGAGACGAAGACGAACGTCCCGATGTCGGCCACGCTGAAGTCGCCACAGTAGTAGGCGCGGCCCCCGAGGGCGCGGTCGAGCTCGCGGAAGTGCCCCTGCAGAGCCGCCGTGCCCGCGGCGACGGCCTCCTCTGATCCGCCGCGGTAGATGCGCGACTCGATGAGCGACCAGAGCTGCGGGAACCAGACCTCGTCCGCGGCCCACTCCTGCTGGCGACAGCGTGCCCGCTCCACGACGTCGCGCCGGGAAGATCCGCGGCTCGGATAGCGGTCCTCCGAGATACTCGGCGATGAGCGTCGAGTCGACGACGACGACATCGCCGTCGACGAGGATCAGGACCTGTCGCTTCGGATTCAGCGCGACGACGTCCGCGTGATGCGGCTCGTAGGCGGTCGCGCGGTTCCAGCCGACCTGGACGAGCTCGTGGGCGAGGCCCTTCTCCGCGAGCGCGATCCGCGCCTTCGCGGAGAAGAGAGCTGAGCGGACCCGAATAGAGCTTCATGGGCGCCTCCTTTCCTGCCATGGCGCGGAGGATCGCAGCGGAGGCGATCCATGAAGGATCCACGCATTCTGATCTTTCCATGGTACCACTGGTCATGCTCTCCTTGCCTCTGGACGGCGAAGGGCCCCTCCATCGCCAGGCCTATCGAGCTCTCCGCGGCGCCATCCCTGTCCGGCCGCCTCGCCGGCGGGGCTCCGCCTGGTCTCGACGCGAGCGATGGCGGCGCGGAGCTCGGCGTCTCGCGGAACACCGTGCTGCAAGCCTACGAGCAGCTCATCGCCGAGGGCTACGCGACCTCCGCGAGGCGGCTCCGGCACCTACGTCGCGGACGCGCTCCCGCCGCGCGCGGGCGAAGCGCGCGGCCGCGACCTCGCCGAGCCCGGGAAGTCGGTCGAGGCCCCACGCCTCTCCGCGCTTCGGCCGTCAGCTCGCGGAGGAATCGCGCCGCGCCAGGCGTCCTGGAGCCTGCCCCGCGACCGCGTGACGATCGACTTCCGCTACGGCGAGCCGCCCTACGCCGACCTCCCGCTCGCGACCTGGGCGCGGCTCCTCGGCCGGCGCGCGCGGCGCGCTCTCGGTCAGCGCCTCGCCTACCAGCCGCCGGGCGGGGCGAGAGAGCTCCGCGCGGCGCTCGCCGGATCACCTCGCCCGCGCGCGCGGCGTCGTGTGCTCCCCCGATCAGATCGTCGTCGTGCACGGCTCGCAGCAGGCGATCGACCTCACCACCGCGCCTGCTCGTCGATCCGGGAGATCTCGTCGTCCTCGAAGAGCCGCACTACACCGGATTCTCGTTCTGCCTCACCGCCCTCGGCGCCGAGGTGGCCTTCGTCCCCGCGGACGAGCAGGGTCTCCGCGTCGACGACCTCGCGGGATCGGTCCGCGGCGCGCCTCGCCTGCGTGACGCCGTCCCACCAGTATCCCGCCGGAGAGTTCTGTCACTTGCCGCGCCGCCTCGCGGCTCCTCGAGTGGGCGAGCCGGCTGCGGCGCCTACGTCCTCGAGGACGACTACGACGGCGGTTCCGCTTCGAAGGGCGTCCGATCGAATGCCTGCAAGCTCTCGACCGGGATGGACGGGTCATCTACACGTGGCACCGCGTCGAAGCTCCTGTTTCCCGCGCTCCGGATCGGCTGGCTCGTCGCGCCCGCGCCACTCGCGCCCTGCTTCCAGGCTGCCAAGGCCCTGGCCGACACCGGCACGGCGACGCTCGAGCAGCTCGCCTTCGCGGACTTCATCGCCGAGGGCCACCTCGAGCGCTGGATCACGCGCCGCTCGCGCATGCGCCACGCCGCGCGTCGTCGCGCGCTCATCGAGGCGGTCGCGCGCGATCTCGGCGACCGCTGCGCGCATCTTCGGGCGTCTCGGCCGGCCTGCACGTGCTGCTGCAGCTCCCAGAGCTCCGGGCGCGCGACGTCTCGCGCTCTCGGGCCGCCTGCCGCGAGCGCGGTGTCGGCGTCTACCCGGCCGCCCCCGTTCTACGCGCGAGCCGCCGCCGCGAGCGGAGCTCCTGCTCGGCTACGCCTCGCTCGGCGAGCGAGCGATCCGGGAGGGCGTCCGCCGTTTACGCGGGGCGCTGGACGAGATATCCTTGAATCGGGGGCGCGAATGACCACTCAGGAAGCGCTCGGCGCCTACTTCGAACGCCGCGGGATCAAGCCACACGAGGAGAGGCGTCGAGCAGTGGCTCCGCGAGAACTGGGTCTACATGACGTTCCGTGGGCACCGGGTTCCCGTCAAGCCGCTCTACGGATACAAGCCGGTCGTCATCGTCCACGACGTCCACCACCTGCTGACCGGCTACGACACGACATGGACCGGCGAGTTCGAGGGTCGCGGCGCTGGGAGCTCGGCAGCGGCGGCTGCGACCGCTGGCTGCTCTATGTGGCTCAACCGAGCCTTCACGACCTTCCTGGGTCTCCTCTTCGCCTCCCGGGCGACCCGTGCCGCGTTCAGCCGCGGCACCGGACAGCAGCAATCTCTATCGCTTCGAATGCCGCTCGTTGCTCGCCTGCGAGGTCGAAGAGCTGCGCGCCTACACGATGAGGAGACCGCGGCCGCGCGGTTGGTCCAGGCACCGGCCCGAGCTTGGAAGGCGCCGACTTTCGGAGCGCTTCGCGAGCCGCGGCCGCAACGCCTATTCGCCGTACATCTCGGTGATGACCCGGCGGAGCGTCGCGGCTTCGTCCTTGCCGAGCGTGCCGATGCGGTCGCCGAGCCGCGCCTTGCTCACGGTTCGGATCTGATCCCACGGCGACTTCTGCGGGCCGGCCTCCACATCGCACCTGCACTCGCGATCGCCAGCTCCGGGCGGAGTTGGCTGGTCAACGGGCAAACCGTCACCGTATCCAGAACCTTGTTCAAGGCGTCCAGGCTGACGATCACGGCCGGACGGGTCTTGGCCATCTCGGCACCCTGCGTCGGATCGAGGGCCGTCCAGCGGATCTCGTACCGCTTCACCGTCGCTTGGCTGGGCGGCGCTTCGGCCGGTAACGGGAAGGGATTTCCGCGACGCGGTCGACCTCTGGTCGCCAGGAAGATGGGCGAGCCCGATCCGCCACCGTGACGTCCCACGCGCTCAATCCTCCTGGCTCGCAGCCATCTCGCGTGCGGTCTCCTCCCACGAGGCTTTCCGACTGCCGGCCCGGTCGGACGCAGGAGGATTCCTCGCTCCGCTCCTCCATCCAGCACGGTGTCGCCGATCCGGTAGCGTCGCAACGCCGCCGGCAGCCGCACTCCGCGCGAATTTCCGATCCGGGCCACCTTGAGCCTCAGGGTCCCCATGCGATTGCGGTAATAACATCTGCCGGAGAGGTCGCAAGTGGACCCGGCCCGAGCCCTGGGGAGAGGGAATCGCCGGCTCAGCGGACCGACCGCGACCCGCCGGCGATGCGGAGCTTCCAGCCCTGGAGGACCGGCTCGCCGCGCTCGTTCGTCGCACCGTCCAGGTTCAGATGGCTCGTCATGTAGTAGAGGCGCTCGATGTCGTCGCTGCTGCGCGGAGCCGAGGCGACGCATCCGCGAAAGCGCTCCTGGAGATAGAATGGCGGGATCGACTGATGGTACAGAGTGACCTGTACCCGGTCGGCGCGCGCCAGAGTGGAGGATCCAGCGGCACGCGGTACTCGATCTCGTCGGATCCGGTCAGCCTGGGGTCCGTGTAGTGCGGGTCGTCGGCACTCCCGCGCCGTAGAGCACCGCGAGCTCCCTGGATGTACGGCGACGACGAACGCGCCGAAGAACTGCGGATCGTAACCCCTTCGGCCGCACCCGGTTGTCCTTGATCGTCTCGACGCGCCGGAGGAAGCTCGTCGTCAGCACACCCTCCGAGTCGCGGATCAGCTCCTGGTAGATCTGGACCTGATCGCCCGAGTCGATCGTCTGATAGTGGGGCGCTGCACCGGCGCGGCGGAAGCGCGTCGGTTGCCGCTCTCGAGCACCTCGTCGGTGATGCCGTCGAGGATGAAGCCGAGCTCGTTCGTCCGGCCGGAGGCCCACAGCACCTCGCCCTGCGCGTCGAGGACGAGGACCTCCAGGAACATCCGCCGGAAGCCGACGCCGGTCGGGAGATCAGTGTCCGGTCCGATTGACGACGGTGACCCGCGCGCGAAGCTCGCCCGGCCCGCGCTGGACGCGTCCCGATCTCGACCGCCGCAGTCTCCTCTTCCCGCCATCGTCAGCATCGACTCGAAGCCGGTCAACAGCGGGAGCTGCATCGGGTAGGCGCTCGAGAACGGCGGCGCCGGAGGATCGAGCGGCGAGGGCTGCTCGGACATCCAGTCGATCTGCTGCAAGCCGAGGATCAACGGAAACTGCTGCACGAACTGGTTCAGGAAGAGAGTTCAGACCGTGCAGTGCGTGACGCGCGAGAACCTCTTCCGCTCGGTCGGCTCGATCTCGTCGTCAGCGGGAGGCGATGCGTGGTCGGCGGGAACTGGTCGTTCGATTCGCTGTTGGCGATCTTGAACTCGAGATGCGTGCCTCGGTACTGCGTCGGCATGTGACAATCCTGGCAGGATGCGGAACTCCTTCCGGGCCGGCCGAGTGACACTGTTGAGCCATTCCGAGGTTGCGTCGCTTGCTCGTAGCTCGAGCCGAGGCGCTGGCCAGGTTGTCGAAGATCGGCAGCAGGACGTTGTGACAGCTCCGCAGAGATCCGAGCTGGTGATCTGCTCCTCGAACATCGGCTTCAAACCGAGGCGTGCTCCATCGGCTTGGTCACGATCGTGTCGTCCTCGTACGGATCCGTAGATCTCGTCCGGCTGGTCCGGTGACGAAGTTCCGGTATAGGTGCGCTCCTCGCCGAGGCCGGTCGCCGCCACGTGATGACACACGGTGCACGAGACGCCGTCGCGCCCGAGCGCGCCGTAGTACTGCTCGGCCGCCGGCTCGGACCCCGGCCATTGCTGCAGGGCGCGCCGCCGGAAGAGGCCTCCGAACGGCACCTCGGGCGGCAGTGGGATGGCGAACATGTCGTTTCGCACACCGTGTCGTTTCGGCCCGCCGTGTCCATGCCGAACTGACGCGCCCCCATCGTACCATGGCAGTGGAGGCAGGTGCTCTCGATGCAGGCGGTGCGATCGGAGAGGCGGTTGGTCTCGGATTGGAGCTGCGAGAAGAAGATCGGATCGCGCCCCGACACTCCCATCGGCGAGACACGCCACTTCCCCGTACGGCGATAGGTTCCGGAGAGGACTTCCGCGCGCGGTTTCCTTCTGCACCAGCGCCATCTTCGGCAGGAGCGGGCTCTGGGGAGTCGCGTTGTGACAGGCGTTGCACTGCGCGGCGGTGAGGAACTGCCCTGGACCCTCTTGCGCGGAGATCACCTGCTGATCGTAGGTCTCCGCTGGCATCCGTGTCTCCCACACGTCGGCGAAGCCGACCGGCTCAGCTGGTCGAAGAACGTCGAAGAAGAGCTGCGAAGGCTCCGGGAGAGGAGAGGGAAAGGGCAGAGCGATTCCGGCTCGGGAGTCGCGGTCGGAGCGGGTGCCGGCGCTGCGTCGAACGCCTTGTAGCGGAGCTCCTTCCCCAGGATGTTGTCCATCGACGCGAACGTCGACTCCGACTCGGCCGTCGCGTGGCAGCTCAGGCAGTACGGGTGGCCAGCGAGCGGTATGAGCATGACACATGTTCGGGATCTTGGCCAGGAGCTGCAGGACGCTCCCGGTCGGGTACCACGACGGGTCGTTCGAGATCGGATCCGGAAAGGTCCTGCCGGTGAACGCCAGATCGATCCAGGAGCGGCGGCGGGAACTGCGGCGGCAGCCCAATGTTCGGCTGCTGCAGCGTCCAGAGCCAGCCGTCCTGCGACGCCTTGCTCGACTTGACCATCGGCGCCCAGAGGATCGGCTGGATCGGGTTCGCCGCATCGTCGGCGATGTCCATGCAGCCGTCGGCGGCCGTGCGGATGTCGAGGCTGGTCAAAGGATGCTCATCGCCTTCATGATCATCGCCCCGTCGGGGATTACAGCCTGCCGCCCGTTGCAGAGCCAGTCGACGACTTCGGGCGAGTAGTAGATGCGCAGCGGGAAGTGCGGGCCGTAGTTGTGGCTGCTAGCTGCCGTCGTCGACGACCGATGGGCCGCTAGGCGCCAGTTCTGGTCGGTGATCCAGCCGAGCGAGGCGTACTCCTGCCGGGTGAGGAAGCGCTCGAGCCGGAGGTTGTAAGCCTGGTAGGCCGCGAAGTCCGAAGGAGGTGGAGGATCGCGGAGATCCGCCGGACCGGTTGGCCGCGGTCGGATGCGCTCGACACTAGGCGTCGATCTCGGCCCCGGTCGGTTTCGAGCCTTCGCAGATCCACTCCTGCGGATCCGCGGGGAGCGGTCCCGTGTCGGTCTCCGTGTCGGCGGTCGCCGCAGGCGCAGAAACGGTCTCCCCGGCCGCGAGACAGAAGAAGAGAGCGCGCGCGCAACCGATCCCTCCGGCCATTGGCGGCGCGGGACCGAGATCGCGTCGCGCCGCGGCCGACCGGAGTCGAAAGCAGGATCTCGACAACTCGTCTCGCTTCCCGAACGCGACCCTCCGACGTCATCAGCCCCGAGCCGGGCGAGGTGGCGCGCGAGCCAATCGGCGACGAGGTCGATCTCCTCGTCGCTCACGCCGTGCGCCACCGGGAACTCGCGGTAGGTGAAGTCGCGCGACCAACCCTGGAACCGGTCGCGGATCGCGCGGCCGTTCGCGACCGGAAGGAGGTCGTCGTGGGTCCCGTGCGCGACGAGCAGCGGCACCCTGCGCGATGTCGATGCGATCGGCGGTCACCTCGAAGAGTCCCGTCGGATCACGGCCGCTGAGCGCGATCACGCCGGCGAGCCGCCTGGGAACGGACTGGAGCAGGCCGAGGCTCATCATCGCACCCTGGCTGAAGCCCAGGAGGTACGTGTGTCCGGGTCGGTGCCGTGGCGGGCCGGCGCGTCCTCGAGCCACTTCGCGAGGTCGCCGAGCGTCGCTTGCTTGAACGAGATCGGGCACGAGCGTGCCGTCGGGTCGGAAGTCGATCTGGAACCACGCATTCCCGACGGCGTAGGGACGCGGAGCGCGGAGGCTCACGACCCGCAGCCGCGGGTCGAGCGTCCCTGCGATGGGGAGGAGATCGTTCTCGTCGGCGCCGATCCCGTGGAGCAGGACCAGCAGCGGTGGTTTCCCCGCGGACGGCTGGCGCGGCGCGGCGACCCGTTCGACAAAGGCCGAGGTGGTGGCGGGCGGGCTCATGCGATTCGACTCCTCCTCACAGCCGAGCGAGAGCGACGCGCAGAGGGCGAGCACGAGGAAGGAGGTCTCTCGCATGGCACCGCGGCCCACGCTAGCGAGCTCCGGGACCGCTGGCAGGCCGCCCCGGAGGTCGTGGGCACGTCCGCCCGCGGCGCTGGAGCCTCACGCGTCAGTGACGACCGGTCGATGCCCCGGCACGCGCCGGCTCGCCTGCGCCCGGGTGGCGGTGGACGAGCGTCCGGTCGATCTCGTCGGCGAACGCGACCGCGAGAAGCAGAGCGAAGAGCGTCGCCGGCACGACGGCCGCGATCGCCTCTCCCTGCGTCATCAGGTGGGTGATCGTCGCGCCCACCATCGATGACCGAGACCGGCCGCACCGATCCACTGCACGCTCGGGATACGAGAAGGACGGCGCCGACGACCTCGGCGAGGCCCACCGCGATTCGGAACCAGTCCGGATAGCCCCAGCGCGCGAATCCTGCACGGCGATGTCGAGGGGATCAGCGTGACGACCCCCGAGGCGAAGACGAGGCGCCAGGAGCCCGGTGATGACGCGGAGAGGACACCTCCCGCACGTCGGTGCTCGGCATGTCACACCTCCTTGGCCCCGATCACCTCCGACCGGGACCGAGAAAGAGCATATCACTCGTGGCGTTGCTCCAGCGCAGTACGACGCCGCCGTACGGGTTGAAGCCGGGCGCCGGCTCGGTAGAAGCGCCCGCCGGTGCGCGTAGAGGCGGACCACGGCCCGTCGTACGGGAGAAATCCGTCAAGTTGTTGAAGCGCGGTAAGAAGGCTCGAACGTCCACGGCCCACGCTGGCCCAGCACTCCATCCGACCCGTAAGTTCAGCAGCAGCGCATACGACGGCAGAACGCGCTGTATTCGCGCCGTCGACGAAGTAGGTGTCCTGAGGTAGAACAGCTCGAGAGTGGCCTCGATGTCGTACGGCAGCGTCGCGGTGATCCTCCTGGAAGACGACCCACGGCGGGATCCCCGGCTCGGCGTTGCCGGTGAAGCCGCCGGCGTCGACGTCGCAGCTCGTGTACTTCGCGTCGATCCAGGTGACGGCACCCGACCACGTGAGCGACCAGGGCAGCGCGACCCGCCAGTCGACCTCCGCGCCGTAGCGGCGCGTCTCGCCGGCGTTCCGGAAGAGCGATTCGCCCCTGAGACCGTCTCGAACGGCACGATCAGATCCTTCACGTGGATGCGGTAGGCGGCGACGCCGACGTGATCCCGGCGAAGTGGTCGACGACCGCCCCCAGCCCTTGCGTGAGCGACGCCCGCGGTTGAGGTCCGGGCCCGGCGCGGCCGGGATTGACGAGCTCCGTCGTCGTCGGAGCTGTTGAAAGTCGCAAAGCCAGGACACCGCGCGGAGGCGGACGCCCGGCTGGCGCCAACGCCTCATTCCACAGAAAGATCACTGGCTCCACGCACATCGTACGGTGCCGCGCCCACGCCATCATCAGGAAAAGCGAACGTCAGCCTGCAGTGGATCGCCGTAGCGGGATCCGTGGCGTCCAGCCGACCGACGTGGATCGGCGACACGCGGACGTAAATCGCCGCTCAAGCGTCACGCGCCGGTGCTTGCGTCGCTGAGCGTCAGCGCGCTGATCGCCGTCTGTTCGTGTAGCGCTGCCGATCGTCCTCCCCGGTACTGCGCGCGTCGCCGCCGACGCGAAGCCTTTGCGTGACGTTTGAGGATCGGATCGCCCCGCAGGTCCAGCGCAGCCCAGGCCTGACCGATGCGGATCGAATCAGTGATGCCGTCGTGCTGAGTCGGGCGGCACCGGTTTCGTGAAGAAGTCGCGGTAGACGATGAACGCATAGGTGCTGATCGCGCCGAAGTCGCCGCGTAGTCCCCGACGACTCCGGCGCGCGCCTGCGCGACGTTCTCTCGCCGGCGCCGGGGAGCTGAACGTTCAGGATCGCGCGCCTGCCGAGGGTCCTGCTCGGCCTGCTCGCGGGTGAGCCCGCCGGATCCTGCGCCTCCGGTGAATCGACGAAATCGAGCACGAAGCGGACGTCGGTGGGCGCGGCCTCTCCCAGGACCCGCGCGCCCGCGGTGCTGGCGCGAAGCGAGCCATGCTCGCGATAACCGTCGAGAGTCGTAGGAGCTGAACCTGATGTAACGACGTCCCCGACGCTCAGACCTCCCGAAACGAATCCCCTTGAAGAAGCCGAAGGAGCCGCCCGTCAGGCGAGGCGCGCGCCCGGCTGCTCGGGAGGATCCTCGGTGATCAGGTGGATGACGCCGCCGCTCGCCATAGAGCGCGGCGGCGGGGCCGCGCATCACCTCGATGCTGGAGGCCTCGAGCCTTCGATGCCGCCGAGCTGCGTCTGCCCGTCCGCGCTGTTCTCCGGCAGGCCGTCGGTCATCACCCCGATCTCGCGACGCTGAACGAGGCGCGGGTGCCTGAAGCCGCGGATCTGGATGCGCAGATCCTGGGTGGTTTTGTCGACTGCGCCACGACGCCCGACGCGGCGGAGCGGCTCGTCGAGGCGGAGCGATGCTTCTGGATCTCGTCCGGCCCGAGGACGGTCATGAGGAGGGCGCCGCCGACCGTATTCCGGCAGCCGCCGCGCAGTGACGACGATCTCCCGGCGGTAGCCGGGAGCGGCACCCGAGTCGGCTGCGCGACTGGAGTCGGCTGCGGGGGCTCCTCGGCGCTCGCCCGGCGCCGAGGAGCGACGCGACGGCGCACGCCACGACCGCGATCGCCATCTTTGCCGAGCAGGGCGCCGCGCTCACGGTCGCTCTCTTCCGCGCGACCGCTCCTCCGCGCACGCCACGCGTGGACGTCTCCGGCGGAGGGCGGTAGAGAACGATCGGGACGCATCGAGAGCTCGGGCCGGCATGGATTTCGGCGGAGACTACCTCGCCGCAGGCCGAGGCTCGTCCCGCGTTGCCCCGCGAGCGAATCGTTTCCCAGAGAGGGCGGACGGAGTGGCAGGCCCGCTCCATGCCGTCGTCCTGATGCGCCCCCGGATGCTCTCGGCCGTGAGCATCGCCTCGCGGCGGCGCTCGTCGCTTTCCGCCTGCGACTCGCGGTCGAGCGGCCCTCCCCGATCCCGATCGGGCTCGACGCGCGCTGATCGACCTGCGGCATGATCGCCGAGATCCGCCCGCGGGCTCTTCGCGTCGGAGCAGATCTCGAGCTACGAGCGGAAATTGCCGACCCTGGCGCTTCGCCTGACACCGCGGATGCCTTCCTCGCTCCTCGGCATCCCATCGCTCGGAGCTTCGACAGCTCCCATCTGTACCGCGAGGGCGACCGGTACGCCGCCGTCTTCGACGCCAGAAGGGCCCGGTGCCGTCGCGCGCTTCTGGATGACCGGGCTGGACGCTCTCTTCCAGGGCGCGAAGCTCGGCGGCGACATCGCCTTCGAGCTCGACGACGAGCCGACCCCTCGCCTGTCGCCTGACGCCGAGAACGGAGCTCTTCAGCGGCGTCCGCCTGCCGTTTCTCGCTCCGCTCGCCGGCGCACCAGCAGGTCTCGAGCGGCGGCTTTATGGCGTGGTCGCGATCCCTTCGCGCACCGCCTCCGCATCACGACCTCGAACGTCCCGGAACTGGGTCCACGTCACCTACGCGCACGCGCCTGCCGCGCTGGGAACCGAGGTCGCGAGCTTTCGACCCGCGCCGCCGACACGAGCAACGCGGCCGCGGCTTACGCGTCGCAGCGAGTGGGACGGACCCCAAGGCGATCGCTCCGGAGATCGAGATCGACCAAGAGGTCGACCTCGCGCCCGGCGAGAGCGCGACGATCTGGCAGCGCGAAGGCGCAGGCACGGGTGCTCCGGCTCGGGGTCGTCGCGCCGGGCGACCTCGACATCCCGACCGGCCTTCGGCTCGAAGGCGCGCTGGGACGGCGCGGTGGAGCTCAGGTCGACGCGCGCCCCTCGACGATCGTCTTCGCCGCGGCCCTTGGGCCCGGCGGCGCGCGAAGCACCTCGCCTTCCGGCCGCGATCTTTGGCGGACGCTACTACCTCTACTTCCCGGTGCCCTTCCGGCGGTCCGCCGAGGTCACCCTCCGGAACGCCGGCAGCGCGAGCTTCTCGGGATGGCGGGTCCGGCTTCGCCGGCGATTCCCCCGCGTCCTCCGGGCAGCGCCTCGGCTACTTCCACGCCGTGCGCGGCGCGCGCTATGCCTCGAGCCCGACGGCCGCGACTACGTGCTGCTCGAGCGGAGCGGCACGGGAGCACGTCGTCGGAGTGGTGCTTTGACTGCCCGGTTGCGCGGAGGCCGGCCGCTGCGTCCTGCCTGCCGATCGCGAACGTCGACGGAGCGCGCCTCGAGGGCGACGAGCGCATCGCGGTCGACGGCAGCCGCTTTCGCCGCAGATCCACGGCACCGGCCTCGAGGACTTCTTCACAGCGGCGGCTTCCACTTCTCCGCGGCGCGCACGCTGCCGACGCACGGCAACCCCGCGCAGGTTCCGGAGACGTCGCCAAGAAGGCCGGGGCTCAACCTGCGGAGCGCGCCTACCGCCCCTCTTCCTCGCCGACGCGATCCCGTTCCCGCTCCGCGGATCCGTCCCGTGGGCGATCGAGCACGGCCCCGGTCGACGACATCCCCGCGGAGATGTCGAGGCCTTGTGTTCCTTCGAGTGCGCTCCCGGAGCCGAGCCTCCGGGAGACCGACTCAGATCGACCCCGGCGACGCCGTCGTTTGAGACGGCGCACGCGCTCACCGCCGAGGTGGGCGCGTCGATCCAGTGCTCACGTCCGCGACGCGGCGACGACAGCGATGCTCCCTTCACGGCGATGGGATTCGAGGCGGCGACGACGCGCTTCCGCGTCGCGATCCTCTTCCGAGGAACTCGGGCGTCAGCGCCGCCGCCTGGCCTGACCTCGCAGAGGGCGCCAGTCGGCTGGTCGTCCGCGTCGACGGGGCGGTCGTCGGCACGTGGGCCAGCGCCGAGCGCAATCCCACGCTCCGCTTCGCCGACCTCGACTCCGAGATCCCCGCGCGCTTCACGCGCGGGCGCGAGGCGATCGACGTCGAGATCGACGCCGCGCTTCTCACCGGCGCCCTGGACGGCCTACGGCTACGTGACGTCGAGCCACCTCGAGCCCTGATCGCCGCGGCTCGCGAGGACGCCTGGCGGCTCAGCAGAGCCTTCGATAAGGAGGGTGCGCCCTTCTCCGACGAACACGGGAGGTCTCAGCACGTGACGGACGAAGAATTCGAAGCCGTGGTCAAGTCCCCTCCCTTCTGAGCGGCGAGAACTCCATGACCATCGAGGACCTGGCCACGATCCAGCCGGGCCTCGCGCGGATCATGCCGGAGGTCGGCGCCCGCACCTGGAAGCTCTTCTACGCGGCCAAGGAAGCCAACTGGCCGATGGCGAAGTTCCAGTACAAGGAGATCATCAGGTCTCATGGAGCTCGGCGCGTTCATGCGTCCCGAAGCACGAGGGCGGCATCAACCAGTACATGGCCGAGAACTGGAAGACGCTCGAGAAGCCGATCGACGAACAAGGACTTCGAGGGCGTTCGCGCAGGCCTTCCACGCAGTCGCATCGACGTGGCCAACGCGTATCACGAGCTGAAGCAGAAGCCGTACATCCGCTGGAAGCTCCCCGACACAGCCTCCCGACATGGACCCCGGCCGCGCAGCGGGAAGGGCTGAGCGCGGAGGACCTCTCGCTCGCCTGTCGCAGGTCCTCCGCGGAGAGCGCATGGCAGTATCCTCGTGGCAATCTGCTCCCGATCCCGGGGCGACCGCGAGATGGTCGTCGTCGATCTGTCCCCGGCTTGATCGCTCGCCGCGCATCGGCTCCCGCGCGTCGACCGCGTGCTCAATAGCCACTCGCCACGAGGACCACGTGGCGGGGAATCATCTCTTCCCCGCGGTCCTGCGGCACGCGCATGAGCTCGACGTCGTCGGCTTCCGGTCGCTCAGCGCGATCGATGATGGCCATCTGCTGGGTACGACGTGTCGAGCCCGCGGTCGCGGCCGCCTTTCGCGAGTCGCTCGTCGTGACGGACTTCCACTGGTCGCCCGACCCGACGCGCAAGCGTTCCACGACGTTGCGACGGCTTGACCTGGGCGGCGTCCGGCTGCGGGTGCTGCACACCCCCGGCCACGCGCGCGACACTCGTGCTTCCGTCGACGACTGGGACGGCAGTACGGACCGCCTCGTCTATCTCCGGGGACATCGACTTGACGAGCTTCGACCGTGCCTACGGCGACGCGTGGTCGACCTGGAGGACTTCGAGCGAAGCCTCGAGACGCGTGCGCGCTTCGACGTGCGCTGGTGTGCGTGACCTTCCACCACATCGGCGTCCCGAGGCCGCGCCGCGTTTCCGAGCGTCTGACCGCTTCACCGCGAAGATCGCGAGCGCGAGCAGAAGCTCCTCGAGTTCCTCGCCGATCCGCGGAGCCTCGACGAGATCGCGCGGCACCGCTTCGTCTACCGAACCCGAGTGACCCGGTCTCCTTCGCCGAGCCGGTCGAGCGACGGCAGCATGGCCCAGCACCTGAGCGGCTGATCGCTCGCGGAGCCGTCACCGAGGTCCTTCCCGGGGATCGCTTCCGCAGAGTCGTCGCCTGAGAAGCGGATCGGCCAGAGGCGTTGGACCTCTCGCACGAATCTGGTTTGCATCGTTGCTCGAAGGGTGGTGCGGCAGTAGCACTGGGAGCATGCGCGCGCGATCTCCCTGCGCTCACGACCGAGAGGTCGTCGGCGAGCGTGCTCGGCGCAGTCCTGCTGGCCGGCGCGCCTGACATCTTCTGAGCGCGGAGATGGGCGAAAGGAATCGACCTCGGTCGAGAGCCGCAAACGGGACCGCGGCGCGAGGAAGCACGCGGGGAGGTGGACGTCGACCTGAAGGCCCTTCCCAATGTTCAGGGACCCGTTCCCGCTCTACCGCTGGCTGCGAGACCACGAGCCGGTGCACTGGAGCACCAGCCTGAACGGATGGGTCGTAACACGCTTCGCGGACGTGCTCGATGTCTTCGAGCAGCCGCGTACGTTCTCCGTCGGACCGCTTCCGCAAGATCGACGAGCGCTACGCGAGCCAGCGCCCGGCGGTGCGGGCCGTCGCCGACGTCCTGGGGCACTGGCTCGTGTTCCGCGACCCGCCCGACCACGATCGCCTGCGCGGCCTGCCTGCAGAGCTCGTTCACGCCGAAGCAGCTCGCGTCGAGCCGCGACCGCATCCAGGCGACCGTCGACGCGCTCCTCGACCGCGTCGCTCGACGCGCGGCACGATGGACTTCATCCGCGAGCTCGCCTTTCCGCTGCCGGCGATGGTGATCGCGGGCCTGATGGGCGCGCCCGCGGAGGACCTCGAGTCGATCAAGCACTGGTCCGATCGGCTGGCGGCGTACCTCGGCGGCGCGGTCGACGAGCGCGACAACTCTCGCCGAGGCGAGCGCGGGCGTCGCCGAGCTCGTCGACTACTTCCGGGCGCTCCTCCGCGAGCGCGAGCGCCAGCCCACGCGACGACCTGATGAGCGCTGCATGCTGCGCGGCGAAGGCACGAGGGCGGAGCGCCTGAGCGCACGACGAGGTGGTCGCGAACTGCGTCCTGCTGCTCTTCGCAGGGCACGAGACCACGACCAACCTGCTCGGCAACGGCCTCTTCCACCTCCTTCGCCATCCCGCGCAGGCGGCGCTGCTGCGCGCCGACTCCGCGCCTTCTCACGGCGCGGTCGAGGAGCTCCTGCGCTACGACGGGCCCGGTGCCGGCCACCATCAAGATCGCGACGGAGGACGTCCGCTGGCACGGCCGGACGATCCGGCGCGGCGACATGGTCGTCCCGCTCATGGCGTCCGCGAACCGCGATCCGCGCCAGTTCCCGGATCCGGACACGCTCGACGTCCGCCGCGCGATCGACCGCCACCTGCGCCTTCGCCTGGGGCATCCACTTCTGCCTCGGTGCGTGGCTCGCGCGCCTCGAGGCGCGACTCGTCCTCGACAGCGTCTTCCGCGCGGCTGCCCGGGCTCGCGCTCGCGTCGCGACGAGCCGCCGCGCTGGAAGCCGATGATCTTCCTGCGCGGGCTCGAATCGCTGCGCGTCGCCTGGCAGCCACCCATCGGTCCTGAAAGGAGGCGCGTCGTGAAAGCAGCCGTGATGCGCGCGGTCGGCGCGCCGCTCGCGATCGAGGACATCCAGCTCGGCGCGCCCGGGCCGCGCGAGGTGGTCGTGCGAACGGTCGCGACGGGAGTCTGTCACAGCGACCTCCACGTGCTCGAGGGCGCGCTTGCCGACGCCGCTGCCGACCGTCCTCGGGCACGAGCCCGCGGGCGTGGTCGAGGCGGTCGGCGCGCGACGTCCGACACGTCGCGCCCGGCGACCACGTGATCGGCTGCCTCTCCGCCTTCTGCGGCACCTGCGAGTACTGCGTCGCGGGTCGACCGAACCTCTGCGAGGGCGAGGCGACGCATGCGCCGCCCCGACGAGCCGCCGCGGCTCGCCCACGACGGCGAGCCGATCGCGCAGTTCGTCCACCTGAGCGCCTTCGCCGAGCGCATGCTCGTGCACGAGAACGCCCTCGTGCGCATCCGGCCGCGACGTCCCGCTCGACCGCGCGGCGCTGATCGGCTGCGGCGTCACGACGGGCCTCGGCGCCGTCTTCAACACGCGCGCGCGTGCGCGGCGGGCCGCGACGCGCCGTCGTCATCGGCTGCGGCGGCATCGGCCTCCGGTCGATCCAGGGCTGCCGCATCGCGGGCGCCGGGCCGGATCATCGCGGTCGACACGGCGGCGTGGAAGCTCGACCTCGCCCGGCGGCTCGGCGCGACCGACGTCGGTCGACGCCGGCGCAGGGAACCCGGTCGCCGGCGTCGTCGAGATGACCGGCGGGCGGCGTCGACTACGCCTTCGAGGCGATCGGCACTGCCGGCGACGGTCGCGCCAGGCGGTTCGCATGACGCGGAAGGGCGGCACGATCGTCATGATCGGCGTCGGTGCCGGCGGGCACGAACGTCGAGCTGCCCGGCGCGGACATCGTGCTGCGCGAGAAGACGATCCTCGGCTGCATGATGGGCTCGAACCGCTTCCGCACCGACATGCCGCGCTACGTCGAGCTCTACCGCCAGCGGCGAGCTCCGCCTCGACGAGATGATCTCCGCGCGCCTGCCGCTCGAGCGGCGTGAACGACGCGCTTCGAGGCGATGCGGCCGGGGAACGGCCGCCCGCAGCGTGATCGTGTTCTGAGACGAGGACGCTTCCGTCGAGCCTCTCCCGGGATCGCTCCGGCAGAGCCGCCGCCCGAGCGCACCCCGCCACACGGCTTCCCCGCCCCGGAAAGCCCGCTCGACCACGTGCTTTCTGCCGTCGTATCGGTGAAGCGACAGCCGAAGCGCGGGAGGCAGGAATGGCAAGCTCGATCAGCAGCAGCTCGTGGTGGAAGACGGCGATCGCGTGCGCCTTGACGCTCGCGATCCAGTGCGGCTCGCACCTCGCTCGCCGCCACCCTGAGCGGACCGATCACCGGCGGCGAGCACGGCCGCCCCTTCACCTCGTCGGTCGTCGATCTCGCTGCGCACGGCTACATCGAGGAAGAGTACTTCCTCGCCGGGACGGCGACGACGTACGCGCAGCGCCCGGGACCACGCTCGGAAGCGACGGCCGCTGGGACATCGTCCCCGCGGGACCGCGCCCTTCCAGACACGCATCCTCGTCCGCCGGCCGGAGGATGGCCGCCGCTTCAACGGCACCGTCCTCGTCGAGTGGCTGAACGTGACTGGCGGCTTCGACATCGACGCGGTGTGGGCGCGGGTCTCCAGCGAGCGCTCCGCTCCGGCTACGCCTGGGTGGGCGTCTCGGCGATAGCGTCGCGGTGAACGGACCCGCCGCCATCCCCGGTGTTTCGGATCCGCTGACCGCCTGGGACCTGAGCGCTACGGACGCCTCGTCATCGCGGACGACGCCTCCTCGTACGACATCTTCTCGCAAGCCGCGGCCGCCGTCGGGCGCGACCGCTCCGCTCGGAGCTCGACCCGATGGGCGGCCTCCCGGTACGGCGCCTGCTCGCGATCGGCGCTTCGCAGTCGGCGCATCGCCTCGCGAGCTACTACGACGGAGTCCATCCCCTCGTCCGCGCCTTCGACGGCTTCCTGATCGTCGGCCGCTTCGGTCGCGGCGCAGCGCTCGCACCGGAAGAGGAGACGCCGAGCCCGCTGCGGATGAGGACGGACCTCGCGACGCCGGTGATGACCGTCAATTCGGAGAGCGAGGTGCTCGCGCACTTCGCGGCGCGGGCAGGACGACACCGACTCGCTCCGGTACTGGGAGATCGCCGGTGCGGCGCACCAGGACGCGTACGTCGACGGTCATCGACGCCGAGCTCCGCCGCGACCTGGGTATCCCGCCTGCCTGCGAGTCCGCCCGCAGAGCAGCATGCCCTTCCAGTACGTGCTGAACGCCGCGCTCGACCATCTGAACCGGTGGTCGGCTGGGCGGGCGGGACCGCGAGGGCCGGTGCGCCGCCTGCGCGCGACCGGCGAGAGCCTCGCGGGGGCATGGGGATCCGAAGCGGTCGCCTGCCCCTCGGGCCGCCGCGACTTCCACTCGTCACGGTCGCGGTGAAAGACGGGACACCGGCGATCGAGCGCGACCGCTTCGGTAATGCTCTCGGCGGCATCCGCCTGCCGCAGATTCGCGTGCCGACCGCGCAGTACGGCCCGGTGGGCACCCGGAGCGCTCCGCTGCGACCTCCGCGGCTTCACCATCCCGTTCGACGACGAAGTCCTCGCGTCCCCATCCCGATCGCGCCACCTCACGAGCGCCGCGTCGAGGCAGCGATCGGCGACGCGCGAAGCGCCGGCTTCGTGCTCGGCAGCTGACGTCCCGCCTCCGGAGCGATGCCGAGGAAGCACCGATTCCCTCGAGGAGCGGCCTTCCCTCGATCACGGACGGCGTCGCGTGCGTTGAGACATGGGTGTCGAGACGTGCCAAAATCCGAGCGGGTCCGGGCCGATCCGCCCGGCGATGCCGGATCAGGAGGGTGGAATGATCTGTTCCCATTATTCGAACGATCACCATGCTGCCCCGCCGCGCTCGGAGGCTGCGAGGAGTGCCTTCAGATCGGCTCGACGTGGGTGCATCTGCGCCTCTGCCTGAGCTGCGGGCACGTCGGCTGCTGGCGACAGCTCGCCCCACCGCCACGCCTCACGCGCCATTTCCGTCACGTCGGGCACCCCTGTAGTCGCGTCGTACGAGCCCGGCGAGCGCTGGGCGTGGTGCTACGTCGACGAGATCGAGCTTACCGGTGCCGCCGGCGTACCTGCCCCATCTGCGGTGAGGAGGACCGCACCATGGCCGCGCCTTTCCGCCCTCAGAGGCGTGGGTCTGGGAGCGATCGACACCCTTCGGTTGCGCTCGGAGCCATGACGAGCCACGCTGCAATACGACTGCCACCCGGTAGATAGCGCGCCGGGGGCCAGTTGTTCTGGGGCCAGTTGTTCTGCCGATGAAGGAGTCGCCCTCGGGCAGACGCGCGCGGGAGCATCCCTCCGGGCCACCCGGATCGAGCACGACGGGAGGGAGATCGATGAACTCGGCGGGCTTCGACAGCGTACACCCCATCCACTCGCCGGCGCGACCCTCGGAGCGACGCGTCACATCTGCGGGTTCTTCCGCAGCCCCGAGGAGGAGTATCGGGCCCCGCTGCCGTTCATCAAGGAGGGTCTCGATCTCGGGGAGAAGGCCTTCCACGTGGTCGAGCCCGGGAGGCGAGAGGATCACCTGATCGAATGCGCGCCGCCGGAATCGACACGGCCGGTTGCGGAGAGACGCGGGCAGCTCTGAGCTCTGCGATTGGGACGAGGTGCATTTCCCGACGGCCGCTTCGACCCGAATCGCATACTCGCCACTTGGAAGGAGGTGCTCGACGGCGCAAAGCGAGACGGCTTCGCCTTGACGCGCCTGGTCGCCCACATGGAGTGGTCGCTCGAGGACCGCGAGGGCGTGAGCGATCTCCTGGAGTACGAGGCGAGGTTCAACCCCGTTCACCGCAGCGCAGAGACCCGGTCGTCTGCGCCTACGACCTCGCCAGGGCAGCGGGAGGTCCTCATCGACATCCTGCGGACGCATCCGATGGTGATCATGGGCGGCATCCTCCAGGAGAACCCCTTCTTCGTGCAGCTCTGCGGTGTTCCTGCGGGAGCTGCGCGCGAGCGCCGCGGCCCGCAGAACGGGTGAGTTCGGTCGGCGGTCCGACCGCCGCGGTGGAGAGGTCGTGCCTGCACCGATCGATCGTCGGGCTGTGTTGCTACCACGTCCGTATGAGTATGGCAGCAGCGTCGCGTGGCATGAAGAAGACGCTCCACATCGACGACCAGCTGCTCGCGGAGGCTCGGAGGGTCAGCGGTGCCACCACGGATTACGGAAGCGGTCCGCGCGGGGCTCGAAGCGCTTCTTCTTCGCCACGCCGCGTACGAGCGCCTACGCGCATTGCGTGGGCCTCCAGCCGGCGGCACGGGGGATGCGCCTCGACGTCGAGAAGCCGGCTCAGCAAGCGACGCGTGGCGTAGTGGTCCTCGTCGTGACACCTCACGGTCTGGATCCGTTTCCTGGCCGGCCGGGAAGCCTCTTTGCGGGCGCTCTGGACGAGCTCCTGTCGACCGACCAGGTGCTGAGCCACGATCTCGTCCACGGTGAGCTCCTGGATCGGAGATCGAGCGGGCGGAGAAGGCTGCTCGAGGCGTACGCGCTGATGCACCGGGCGGCGCGCGGTCCCACGGCTGACTGAAGTAGGGTGGAGTTCAGTGAGGGCTCGCAAGCCAATGGGTCGAGGAATCGGGTGGATCGATGCCTCACCCGCTGGCCTCGACGCTGACGGAGCGGTGCACTCTATGGACGGCCGACGACGACCTGCCCGGGTCTCGCCACTGAGCTGCGGATTGCTCACTCGCCCGCGCGTGTCGTAGACGCACGGGCAGCCACCGACGGGGCAATCCCCATCCGCTACGCGCTGCCCGACGCGCCCTTCGCGGCTTTCGAGCCGCCCGTCGCCGGGCTCGCCCGCGCCGATCGTGTCGAGGAATCCCTGCGCGAGGCCCTCGTAGAGGGATCGCCGGGCAGACGCCAGGCGAGACGCCTCGTAGGCCAGCACGGTCGCGAGCAGCAGCGGGGAGCGTGAGGTGGACCGCGCCGGTCATCCCGGGGAGGAGTCGCGCTCGCCGTCACGGAGCCTGCACCACGCCCGTGAAGTACGCGCCCATGCAGAGCAGCAAGAAGGCTTGGCGCTCGGCGAAGGGCGAGAGCGGTAGCGCGATCTGACCGAGCGCGGATCCGGTCGTGAGCGTCGGGTCGAAGAGCCCGCCGGGAATCCCCGACAGGAGGCTCACGAAGTTCGCCGCAGCGAGGAGCGGACCGAACGTCGTCGGCAAGTCTTCTCCGCGCACGAGGATCCGCTCCGCGCCTCGGCGTATCCGCTGCCGTACGTGAGGCCACCCGAGAGGAGCCTGAGCCCAGCGAGGAGGGCCCCGGAGGCCTGCGGCGACCCAGATCGGGTGGGCGCTGTAGAGCGGTTTCCAGCCGGCGCACTGCCGCGAGTAGAGCGCGCGCGTAGGAGCCGCCGAGGAGACCGAGCACGACGCCGATCACCGGCACCGCCGCCCACTCGGGGAGCGATTGATGCTCACCTCCGAGTCTCCCATAGAAGAGGTACCAGCCCACCGCGGCGGTGCAGACGAGCGAGGCCCAGATCGCGGTCCGCACGATGGTGCCCGAGTTCTCCTTCTCGAAGGATCGGCCGATCTCCTCGAACGCGAAGACGATTCCGGCGACGGGCGCATTGAAGGCCGCGGCGATGCCGGCGGCGCCGCCGGCGAGGATGAAGCCCGCGCTCGAGCAGGTGGCGCGGGAGCGCGCCCACGCCGCTCGAGAGGTACAGCGCAGCAAGCGCCGACGTGGACCGACGGTCCTTCGCGGCCGATCGTCATGCCGCCGAACAGGCCGAGCGTGAGCAGGAGGAGCTTCCCCGACGAGGATCCGCGCCGATAGAACGCGCTGTCGCGCCGGCCCATCCGCCGATGCGTGAGCGCCGCGATCACCTGCGGGATGCCCGTCCCCTCCGTCCCGCGGGAAGACGCCGGTCGCGGAGCTGACAGATCACGACGAGGCCGACTGCGACGATCGCCGCCGCGTAACGGCGATTCACGGCGACGTACGCACCGCGCGGACAAGCGCTCGCCGTAGCGCTCGGCGAGGTTGAATAGCAGCGCGCCGGCTCCGGCGACCGACGCCGCGAGGAACCAGACCGCGTGTCGTTGCCATGCGGACCAGGAGAGGACGCTCTCGCGCCAGCGCTCGCGAGCCGAGGCGGCCTCGCCGGCGACTTCGATCGAGCGGTCTCGGTCCCGCGAGTGAGCGGTCTCCTCGCGACGCGACGCGCGCCGCTTCGCGCGGGTCAGGCCGAACCCGACTGCAGCCGCCGGTAACAGTCTGGATGAGGGCGTTGGTCGAGCCGTCGTGCTCCAGCTTCGGCTCCTCCTTCGCGACGAGCTGAGGCGCGATCCGCATCGCCAGCACCTTGCCGAGCTCGACGCCCCACTGGTCGAACGAGTTGATGTTCCAGATCGCAGCCCTGCGTGAACACCTTGTGCTCGTAGAGCGCCACGAGCTGTCCGAGCACGTTCGGCGTGAGCTCGCGCTCGACCAGGATCGTGTTCGTCGGGTGGTTGCCGCGGAAGCGTGCGATGCGGCACCTGGAGCGCTCGGCGACGCCCTCCGTCCGCACCTCGTCGGCGGTCTTGCCGAACGCGAGCGCCTCGGTCTGTGCGAGGCAGTTCGCCATGAGCAGTCGTGGTGGCTCGCCGACCGTGCGTGGTTCGGCGTCGCGAAGCCGATGAAGTCGCACGGGATGAGCGTCGTGCCCTGGTGGATGAGCTGGTAGTACGCGTGCTGGCCGTTGGTGCCCGGCTGCCCCCACACGATCGGCCCGGTCTGCGTAGTCGGTGATCGTCCGACCGCTGGCGGTCGACCGACTTGCCGTCGCTCTCCATGTCGAGCTGCTGGAGGTACGCGGAGAAGCGCGCGAGGTACTGGCTGTACGGCAGGATCGCGTGGGTCTCGGCGCCGAAGAAGTCGTCGTACCAGATGCCGATGCAGGCCGAGCAGCACCGGCAGGTTCTTCGCGAACGGTGCGGTGCGGAAGTGCTCGTCCATCGCGCGGAAGCCGGCGAGCATGTCGCGGAAGCGCTCGTGCCCGATCGCGACCATGAGCGACAGGCCGATCGCCGAGTCGTAGCGAGTAGCGGCCGCCGACCCAGTCCCAGAACTCGAACATGTTGGCGGTGTCGATGCCGAACTCGCCGACCTTCTCGGCGTTGGTCGACACGGCGACGAAGTGCTGTGGCGACCGCTTTCTCGTCCTTCAGCGCCGCGAGCAGCCAGCGCGCGCGGTGTGCGCGTTGGTCAGCGTCTCGAGCGTCGTGAACGTCTTCGACGCAGACGATGAAGAGCGTCTCCGCGGGATCGAGGTCGCGGCGTCGCCTCGACGAAGTCGGTCGCGTCGACGTTTGAGACGAAGCGGAACTGCGATGCCGCGGTCGCTGAACGCCGCGCAGCGCCTCGTAGGCCATCGCCGGACCGAGGTCGGAGCCGCCGATGCCGATGTTGATCACGTTCCGGATGCGCTTGCCGGTGAGACCCTTCCAGTCGCCGCTGCGCACTCGGTCGGAGAAGGCGGCCATCTTGTCGAGGACCGCGTGGACGAGCGGCACCACGTTCTCGCCGTCGACGGTGACGACCGTTCGCCGCGCGGCGCGCGCAGCGCGGCGTGGAGGACCGCCCGGTCCTCGGTGAAGTTGATCTTCTCGCCGCGCGAACATGCGCGTCGATGCCGCCCTGGCAGCCCGGCGCGCTCGGCGAGCGCGAGGAGCAGGCGAATCGTCTCGTCGGTCGATGCGGTTCTTCGAGAAGTCGAGGTAGAGGTCGAGCCGCCTCGACGGTGAGTGCCGCGTGCCGCGGTCGGGGTCGCCGTGCGAACAGGTCGCGGAGGTGGGCGTCCCGGACGTCTTCGTGATGGCGCGCCAGCGCTCGCCACTCCGGGCACTCGTGGATGCTCTGTGTGCTCTCGGCCACGGTTTGCTCCTTTGCTCTCGCCGTTCTCGGTCGGGTCCTACCCTACGGGTTCCGCCGCGCATTGTCTGCCATACCAACGCCGCATGAAGGGAAGGGGCACGGGGCCCAGTGATCGCCAGCCGCAGGCTTCCGGGTCGAGCGCGGCCGACGGAACGCCGCCCCGTCACGCGACCGCTCCGGGACGCTTCTTCGACCGCTCGACATCTGGCCTCGCGATTGCACAATGCACGAGAGACCTAGGGAACTCCGTGACCGACCTCTCGGCCCTTCAGCTTTTGGACGCGGGCGTCTTCGCGACTGCGGCGACCGTCTGGGCGGGCATCGCCGCGAAGTCGTGGCGGCAGTTCAAATCCGCAACCTCGATTCCCTTCTTCAAGCTCATCCGCAACCTCGCGACGGTCGCCGCGCTCGTATTCGGTTTTCAGCTGCACTCCGGCTCGTGCCCGCGGAGCTTTTACGGCGGCTCCGCCGCTCTGGCTCGTCGCCCTCTGGCTCACGGGAGAATGGCTGTTCCTGGCGGCAGGGAGCCTCGCCCGCCACACGACGCGATACTGGGGCTTTCGCCTCCTCGAGCCGCTCAGCCGCTCGTGGCTGGTGATCAACTACGGAGCCGCCGTCGTCTTGATGGCAGTCGCCCTCGCCGTCCCGATCGTCGGGAGGAGCCTCATGGTCCCCTATCTCGTGGCGCGGAGCCTGTTCATGGCGGTGATGTTCGGGCTCGCCGTCCTCGACATGGCGCGCGGTCACGCGGCGAGGGCCCTTGCGGCCGGGCGCCGGCGCCCTCTCCGTCCGACCGACCGACGTCACCGTGTTCGTCGGCGGCATCGCCGTCATGCTGGTGGGCGTCGGGTTGCTCGTCAGCCGCGGCGGCGGCCGCGCGGACCCGCTCTGCCGTCGTGGACGGGCGTCGCCATCGACACCGCGATCGCGACCCTGGTGACGCTCCGGTGGCGGTGCGAGAGCTGCATGGCGCGATCAAGAGCCTCGTGGTCGCGTTCGCGATCGCGGCGAGCGCGGCGCTCACGCTGCTCTGCGTGGGCTCGCTCGTAACGCCCCTCGCGGAAGCTGGCGCGCCGCGGCGTTCGCCCTCGTGCTCCTCGTCGTCGCGACCGCAGCCATCGTCGCCCTGACGGCGCTCGGCGCGGAACCCTCGTCGACAGGCTCCTCTTCGGTCGACGCCGGCGTCTCTGGGAAGAGCTCCAGCAGTTCCTCGGGAGTCTCGCGCCTCAGGATGGAGCGACCGAGTGTTGCCGGCGCGCCATCGCCGAGGTCGTCCGGGCGCTCAGGCTGCGCGGTGCGGCGATCGTCCTGCGCGACGGCGAGGTCGTCGTCCACGGGAACATGCCCGGCGCCGAGGAGCTCGCACGCGTGTGGCCGCGTGGCGAGGCCCTCGACGCCCCTCCCGGGAGCTCCTTCGATCCGAGCCTGCTCAACCGGTTGCCCACGGCGACCGTCGAGCGTCGCTGATCGGGGCCGGGATCATCGGCTACCTGATGATCACGAGCCCGCGGCGCCGCTGGGGCACGATCTTCGAACCTCGGGTCTCATCGAGCCGAGCCCGGCGGACGAACCCGTTCTCGAGGCCTTCGCCGCTCAGCTCGCGCTCAGTCCCTCGACACGACCGCTCTCCTCGAGCACACCGTCGCGGTCGAGCGCTCGCTCGCACACGCCGAGAAGCTCGCCGCCATCGGGGAGTGTCGCCGCGCGCATCGCCCACGAGATCCGCAACCCGGTCACCGCGGCGCGGAGCCTCGCCCAGCTGATGGAGCGCGACCCGACGGCACCCGGAGAACGTCGAGTCGGCCTCGCTCATCCTCTCCGAGCTGGGAGCGCGTCGAGCGCCACGTTCCGAGACCTTCTGCGGTTCGCCCGCCGCGAAGAGTACGCCTCCGATCCGGTCGATCTCGGCGACCTCGCGCGCGACGCGCTCGGGCCCTTCGTCCCTCGGCTCGCGGCCGCGAGGTGGCGGTCGCGGTCGCGGCGACGCCGGGAATCGTCGTCCGCGGCGACCGCGAGAAGCTCCGTCAAGTCCTGGTCAATCTCGTCGAGAACGCGCTCGACGCGCTCGGCGATGCGCCGAGCGCCGGCTCGACCTCGCCGTCGAGCGGAACGGGACCGCGCGACGCTCCGGGTGACGGACAGCGGGCGGGGCATCCTGTCCGACGGCGCTGCCGCGGGTCTTCGAGCCGTTCTTCTCGACCAAGGAGACCGGGACCGGACTCGGCCTCGCGATCGTGCGGCGCATCATCGATGCGCACGGCGGCCGCATCACCGCCGAGCCGGGCTTGCCGCGCGGGACGACGTTTCGAGTCGACCTACCCGCCTGAGGCCCAGAGCCGAGGCACGATGAAGTCGGTCGGCTTCGAGCACGGAGATTGCCCGTCCGCGTCGTGTCGGTCGTATACTCGGTGTTCGCGTCTCGCAGTAGGTTCGGACCCAAAAGAGGGGACAAAAATCGTGCCGAAGACGATGCCGGGGACGAAAACCTCGTCGAAGACCACGCCATCCTCGAAGACCACGCCATCCTCGAAGACCACGCCGTCCTGGAAGACCACGCCGTCCTCGAAGACCACGCCGTCCTCGAAGACCACGCCGTCCTCGAAGACCACGCCACCCTCGAAGACCACGCCACCCTCGAAGACCACGCCGTCCTCGAGGACCACGCCGTCCTCGAGACCACGCCGTCCTCGAAGACCCCGCCACCCTCGAAGACCACGCCATCCTCGAAGACCACGCCATCCTCGAAGACCAAGGACGTCGTCGAAGAAAGAGACCTCGTCCGCGCGTGCGCTTCGTTGCACCTCGGGCTGCAACGCCGTCGACCCCGATCACTACGGCGGATGGGGCGGCGAGCTCAGCGCCTGCGAGTTCGACGCCAAGGACATGGCCGCCATCGCCAAGTCCCGCAAGATGAAATCGACCGTCCTGCTGACGAAGAAGGCGACGCGCGACGGGCGCTCGCAGCCATTCGGGCGGCCGCCGATGACCTGCAAGTCCGGCGATCTCTTCTTTCCTCACCTACTCGGGCCACGGCGGTCAGATGCCCGACGTCACGGGCGAAGAGAAGGACAAGCTGGACGAGACCTGGTGCCTCTACGACGGCGAGGTGATCGACGACGAGCTGTACCTGAGCTCAGCTCGCTTCGCGCCCGGGCGTTCGCGTTCTGGTGCTCTCCGGACAGCTGCCACAGCGGAACCGTCACGCGGGCCAGGCCGACTGCGATCGGGCCGGTCGATCGAAGATGATGCCGCCCGACGTCGCGATGCGCACGTACGACGCGCACAAGGCGCTTCTACGACAAGCTCCAGCGCGACGTCGCCAAGGCCGTCGGAAAGGCGCGTGTCGAGCCCGACGAAGCGCTCGCCAACGTTCACCGCGTCGCCGAGCGCACCGGCTCACGCCGCATCGGCAAGAAGTGCAAGGCCGCGGTCATCCTCATCTCCGGATGTCAGGACGACCAGACCTCGATGGATGGCGATCGAAACGGCGCGTTCACGGAGCAGCTCCTCCGGGTCTGGGACAGCGGCTCCTATCAGGGGACCTACAAGGCCTTGCACATCGCGATCCTGAAGGCGATGCCGAGGTCCCAGCAGCCCAACCTGTACACGCTCGGTCGCACTGCCCACTTCGCCGATCAGCAGCCGTTCAGCGTCTCAGTCCATTTAACGGAGGGGACTCTGTCCCCTCGCCCCATCGGGCCAAGCCCGACGTGGCCCCACTCCCGGCTCGCTTTCGCTCGGCCGCGCGCTGCGCGCGCGGATTCTAGGGGCGCGCGGACTCGCGAGAGGCTCGCTTTCGCTCGGCCGCGCGCTGCGCGCGCGGATTCTGGGGGCGCGCGGACATCGCGAGGGCTCGCTTTTCGGCTGCGCGCTGCGCGCGCGGATTCTGAGAGCGCGCGGGCTCGCGAGGGGCCTCGCTTTCGCTCGGCCGCGCGCGGTGGCGTCACGAAGCGCCCGAGCCGCGCGAGGATCGCGTCGGAGGCGCGCCGTTCACTCTCCTCCGCGCGCTCGCGATACTTGTCCAATACGAACACGGCAGTGTCGTAGACCGACCCCAGTCGGAGCCACCGCGCATGCGCGTATAGAGATCCTGATAGCGGTCCTCGAGCGACTTCCGCGCCTCTGCGAGCTCCCCGGCCGCGACAGCCGCGTAGAGATCGAGGTCGATCTCGCCTACGATGCTCCAGAAGTCCGGATCGTCGCGATTCTTGTCCCTGAGGCTCTGCCGAGCCGCTTCGAACAGCGATCGGTCGGCGAGCTTCCAGCCCTGGCGCCCGGCATTGAGCGCCAGCTCGGCGGCGATGTAGTTGGACGCGGGTAGAAGAGATCGGGCAGCCGATCCTGCACGCAGAGCCGTTGGCCCTCCCCATAGTACTGCTTCATCTTCTCGATGGCCTGGAGCTCCTCGCGCGTGCGTCCCGCGGCGGCCTCGATGAGAGCGAGCCGTTTCATCGCCGACCCACAGAGATTGGCCTGCTCCGCAGCGGGACGGAATTCCATGAGCCGGCCGAGGACCTCCACTCCTCCTCGATCGTCGCGCGAGCGGCCTTCAAGGCCGAGTCGGGCGCTATGGCAGGAGCGGCCGATCGGCGCCCCTTCTTCCCCGTGGCGCCCGTGTCGCCCGTGGCGCCCGCCCGGGGCCGCGCCGCCTCGAGCGTGCTCCACGCCCGACGCACCAGCAGGTTGGCCCGTTGCTCGAGCGCCCGCATCGAGACGCTGCCGTCGGCGACGCCGATCGCTCGATCGTACCAGGCGATCGCCGTCGTCGAGATCTCCCACCGCGGCGTGAACGCGCGCAAAGAGCTCGGCCACGCCGTCGGAGGCGCTCCACGCCGCATCGCGCCAGCGCTCTCGAGCATGCGGACCCGCTTCAGCATCTCCGCGGACGCGTGGCCCTGGTATGTCTTCTGTACGAGCAGCGTCTCGAGGGCCAGCTTCAGCGTGGCGACCGACGTGACGCCCTCGAATTCATGCTCTGATGGCTCAGCGGATGTTTCGGCTCCGTCTCGCCGGATTCGCCAATCCGGATCCCCGTAGCACTGGTATGCGGCCCAGGTGCTGCTGTCGTAGTCGTAGGCGACGCTCCGCGCTTCGGCGACCGCATCGATGAAGCGCTCCCCGGCGAGAAGACGCGCATAGAACGTGCTCGCGAACGCCTTGGCCGCCACGTCGTCGACGGCCCAGCCGGCCGCGATCACGCAGCGCACGCCAATCGCGATGAGCTCCCGGGCCACACCGGACGCAAAGCGGGCTCGGTCGTAGACGCTCGAGCTCCCACGACCCTCGTCCAGCACGCTCGCGATCGGCATGGCGCCGAGATGACAGCAGATTGATGAAAACCAGCTCGGGGACGACGCGCATCGCCTGGATCTCGGCGGGACCGAGGAACGTCCCGTTCGAGAGGACGACGCCACCGATCGCCTCGTCTCCCTCGGGCAGCGCGCCGTGTCCGGCAATGTGCACGACGCGCCAGGGGCGCTCGAGGAGAGTATTGACGACGGTGCGCGCATCGGCACCAGCCGCAGATGGGTCATCGCCGATCAACCGGATGGCGCGCGAGCCGAACACGTCGGATCCGGAGAGACTCTCGAAGACCGCGAGCGCCTCCTCTCGGGCGCCCGGCACGGAGGGTAGTCGTCGGGGCACTCCGGTGCCCCGATCACGAGCGCATACGCATCGCCCTCGGCGTCCCCTGACGCTCCTCGGAAGTCTTGCAATCGGAGCTTGCGCAGCAGCTTGGTGCGGATCGCCCAGGGCTTCGATTCACTCTTCTTCTCGTCGACGTCGTCGAGCAGCTCCCACGGGATGCCAGCGGTTCCAGCATCGAGCTCGATCTGCATGTCGGTGCTTCCAGTCAGAAAGGATTCGAGGTCGACCGGGATGAGCAGCTTGAAGAGCGTCGTGGCGATGCGAGGGTCGTCGTTGGCGTCGCTCGATGCGGTCTTCACGAGATCGCGCACCAGCCGCCCCTGGGGCGAAACGGTCCTGATCTCGGTGCGCGACCGCCTGGTGTCGAGGGCATAGGCGATTCGACCTCGCCGGTCGGCGTGATGCGCGTCTCGGCGGTGATGAAGTCGTACTCGGCGCCGCGATAGCCCGCATCGAGCGGACGCGGAAGCGGTCCGGTACCGCGTTCGATGAACTTGTCGAGTACGTAGCGTTCCGGAGTGGCCGCTTCGTGCATCTTCAGGGCTCGCCAGGCTTCACTCGCGCGATCGAGATAGAGCTCCACGAGGCGGAGATGGCCGACCCACGGCAAGCGTCGATCCCCTCCTCGAAGAAGCGGCCCCGAGGCGTTCGTTCGCCTCGTACACGCCTTGCGCGATCAGCTGAGCCGCCTGTCCGGCGGTGACGCCGCTGCCGCCGCTGGCGATGAGCGTCGCTGCCATCTCGAGCGGCGCCGGAGGAGCGGGCGCGTCTCCTCCCGCCTCGGACGGGTGCTCTTCGACGACGTGGCGGGCCCAGGCGATCACGGCATGACGTACGGTGCGTGCGTAGGTCCGCCCCGTTCAGCGAGGCCTCCTGTCCGAGCCCGACGACGATGACCGCCTTCGGCCGCGGCGTGAGCCATGGCTTTCCCTGCACGATGCGGCGATTCAGGAAGATCTGATGCGATCCCGGCTCGATCGGATAGTCCCCGAGGTCGAGCGCCTGGTCTCATGGCGCCGCCGATCAGCGTGTTCATGACCCGCTCGGCGCCGGTGAGCTTGGTGGCATTGTAGTGTACCGATCAGGAGCGGCAAGCGCTCGAAGGTCAGGATCGCCGTTCACGACCGTGAGGCGCAAGGAAGGAGCGCCGCCGTCCGACCGCTCCGTCCGCCGCGATCGCGCGAGCTCCCCGTCCTAGACGATCGCGTCGAGCGGCGGGGGTCCTTCGTCCGAACGACGTGGTCGGCGCCGAGACACCAGCTCCTCCCGAGCGGAGGAGACGGCGATCCGGCAGGCTCCTGGCTGGATCGACCGGCGCCAGCGGTTGCTCCTTGCCGGCCAGCGCCGTCACGAGGAAGTCGACGGCCGCCGGTTGCGAGAAGAAGGCGATGTGCGTGACCGAGTCGGCGTGCAGGTTCCCGCCCGGTCCGAAGCAACCGATGCGCGTCCCCGGGATGAACGACGATCCCCGCGATCGATGCGCCAGCCGCCCTCCGACGGGACCACTCAGGTCGTTCGCGGAGGCGAAGAACTGGTCGACACCGGTGTCGATCATGCGCATCAGCACTTCGTCCTTCGGGTCGTAGTTGGCGACAAGTGCCGAATACGACTCGGGAGGTGGACCTGGCGGCTGCTGCAGCTCGGCGATGAGATCACCGTCGCCGTCCATGGAATGGAGACCCGGCACGTCCCCGGATGCATGACGGGCGATCCAGACGATGCCGTGGGCGACGAACTCGGCACCGAGCGTGAAGGGATTGTCGGGGAAGAGCTCGAGCAAGTTCGCCATCCACCCGACCGTGTCTTCCCCACCGCTCGGGAGTTGCGAGCGGCGTTCCTCCTCGTTGGGCGACGCCACCAGCACGGCACGGCCGAGCTCGAATCGCTTCGCCAGCCGACCGAATGCGGTCGAACGCTCGGCCAGCGTTCGCAGGACCAATCCACCCCGCGAGTGTGTGATCACGTCGAAGGTGAAGGTCTCGGTCCGGCAGGCCCTCCAGCAGCATGCGGGCGTTCTCTTCGGGGGTGCGACTCAGAGTGAAGTGGTCGAAGGCGTAGATGCGATTGCCATAGAGGCCGCGAACGCGTTCGAAGAAGGTCGACTCGGCGAGCGCTCGGTACGCGGATGCCGCGTTCGAGAAGGTGCCGTGGATGAGCAGGAGCGATCTGTCGGCCGAGCTCGGCCTTCCCGCTTCGAGCTTCCTGGCGGCAAGAGTGTCCTTCGTGACCTCGAGCCATCCCTCCCGGAGCCCTCGGCGCTTCCAGGACGCCTCTCGAACTGCGCGACGAGCTTCGAGAGCACGAGGCTCGCGATCCCGTCGACGGACTTCTCCGCCACCTTGATGAGGAAGGCCTTGATCGCTTGCGCGGCGGGACCGCGCGTCGCGGCGGGACCCTGGCCGAGCGCACCGGAACCACGAAGCGGACTCGCGACGGCCCGCCCCGCTTGCGAGTCGTCGCCTGAACGGGGCGATGGAACGTCAGCGCCCCGGAGGGATGGCGGACGGCCAGCACGGCGGTCTCGCCGGGACGCAGGTCGTACGAAATGTCGAGCGGACCTGGAGCGCCGCCTCGCCCACGCGTCGTTCCCCGGGGCGTCGCCGTCAGCTCTTCGGCGACCCTCCGAATCAGTCGTCAGGAATTCCCGCGGGAATCCGGCCCGAGAGTCCGGGCTGCCGAGTGTGCCTCGGGAGAGACGCGTTCGCGCCGATTCGACCTTCCAGTCGGACGAGCTGACCTGGAGATCCGCCATGTCCCCCCATCGCGATCGCTTGGTGGTGAGGGATTGCACGGGAACGGCCGAGCGCACAACCACAGCGCGCCCATCCGATCCGGGCGCTTCGATGCGGATCTGGAGTCACGTCAGCGCCGTCGGAGGACTCGGGCTTGCCCCGGCGGTCTTGCGATCCTCAGCTCGGGAGCCGGCTCTGTACATGGCGTCGAACTTCTGAGCGGTCACGCAGTAGCCGTCGCCGCCGTCCTCCTCGTTGAAGACCAGATAGTCGCCCTTCTGGTAGTGCGACTCGCCCTCCTTGGTGCGAAGGGCACCAGGGGCATCGGCGACTTCGGCCCAGACGGGCGTGGTCTTGACGTAGACGCCTTTGGCTCACGCGCCGGTAGGTACGGGCGAATACATCGGCATCGACGGTGTAGACGTCGCCGTCGTTGTCCACGATCCAGTCACCCTGCTTGCAGCGCTGCTCGGCACCCCACTTCCGGTAGGTGAAGCCAGTCGTATCGAGATCGAGATGCACCGCCGTCACGGACGAGGTGGTCTTCTTTCTGTATCGGCGTCGCTCGCTCATGGGCCCGAGTATACGCCCGTGATCGCAGTTCGACCAGCCTTCGACGGCTCGCGCGATGTCGTCGAAGAACTGCCACCAGAGCGTGAGCGAGCGCTCGACCGCGGCGCGCACCTTCGCCTGCCACTCGGGGCTCGTGGCGTAGCGGATCACGACGTGGTCGCCGATGTCGCTGTGCTCGCGGTCGGCCTCCTCGTGGACGTCCCAGAACGCGACCTGCTCGCGGCTCAGCCCGTAGTGCTTCTCGAGAGCGCGAGCGAGCGGCGCAAACGCGCCGGGCACCTGCCCCTCCGCAGCCAGGTTGGTCGCCGCCGCACCTCGATGAAGGAGCGCTGCGTGGTCGAGAGCTCGAACCAATCGATCAGGAGCGGCGGTGCCGGGCAGCGGATCGCCGTCGACCATCGCGGCACGCCGGGTGCCGACCGCTCTCCCGAATCGGATGAAGAGCTCCGGATGCGAGACGTTGCAGCCGGAGATCCGTCCCGTCTCTTCCTCGTACAAGCTCTCGGCGAGCTCCACGCGCTCGTCGGGGAAGGGGCATCTCGCGTGGAGCGCGCTCACGGCGCGCGGAAAACTCGCGCACCTGAAGGAAGAACTGCTCCGCGAACGTCCGCAGTCCAGGAGCGCCGAGGCGTCCCTCCTGGATCCGGAGCCACAAGGGGTGGCGGCCGAACGTCCGCCGCGCGTCGATCCTCTGCTTGAGGTCCTCGATGAACGAATTGCTGGCGACCATCCGGCGCACCTCTACTGTTCAGACACCGACGCTGTCCAGACGGGAACTTTTGCCATTCCCGATCTGGCCTTCCGCCCGTCGAAGAATGGGATCCGGCGCTCGGAGCGGTCCGTCGGTGAGCTGGAAGACGGCGAGTCAGCCCGGCTTGCGCGTCGCCGGTCCGCCCCACGCGGAGGCTGGGCCTGGGCGTCACCCACGAGCCGCAGCCGGGGCCGCCCACCGATCGCACTTCAGCCCGAGCGCGAGAGGTAGAGCTTGCGGAGCTCGGCGCGCTGCACCTTGCCCGCGCTCGTCCGCGGAAGGCGCGCGACGACGACGAGCTCGCGCGGCAGCTTGAACGGCGCGAGCTCGCCCCGCGCGAACTCGCGGAGCTCGTCGACCGAGACGTCGGCGCGCGCCACCACCGCCGCCGCGACCTGCTCCCCCAGCGTTCGTGAGGGATCCCGAAGACGGCCACATCGGCGACCGCGGGATGCCGGGCGAGCACCGTCTCGACCTCCTCGGGGCTCACGTTCTCGCCTCCCGAGATGATGAGCTCCTTCGTGCGTCCGGTGATGAAGAGGTAGCCGTCCTCGTCGAGCCGCCCGAGGTCGCCGGTCCGGAGCCAGCCGTCCCGCAGGGCTTCCGCGGTTCGCTCGGGGTCGTCGAGATACCCCGCATGATCGTGGGTCCGCGCGCCGCGATCTCGCCTCGGCTCGCCCGCCGCGCGACGTCCGGATTCCGGGGAGAGGATCGCGACGCCGACGAGCGCGTGTGCGCGTCCGACCGTCCCCGGCCGCTCGGAGCGCCTCGCGGCCGATCGTCATGGTGAGCCCATCGGTCGTCTCGGTCTCGCCCGTAGGCCTCCAGGATCTCGGCGCGCGGGAAGCGCGCGGCGAGCTCCTGCTTGACGCGCATCGGCGTGTGCGCGCTCCCGACGGTGATCTTGACGAGGCTCTCGGCGCCGCTCGGATCGGCGCGTCGAGGAGCGGCTCGACCATCGCGGGGACGAGGGGAAGATCGGTCACCCCGTGCTCGCGCACGAGGCGTACGACGCGCTCTGCCTCGAACGCGCCGAGGATCACGGTACCGCCGGTCAAGAGGCGCGCCAGGTAGTGCGAGACGAAGACCGGCACGTGGCAGAGAGGGCTCATCGCCGCCGCGACCGAGCGTCTCGCCGTCGCGGCGCGGTCTTCGCGACGGCGGCGGCCGCCCACAGCAGGTTCGCGTGCGTGAGCTCGACTCCTTGGGTCGACCGGTCGTCCCCGAGGTGTACGCGATCGCCGCGAGAGCGTCGCTCCCCGTCTCCGCCTTCGCGGCCGAGCCGCGCGTCCGGACCGCGATCGTGCGGGCTCCCGACCTTCCGTCGACATCGAGCGTCGCCGCAACGGCCGGCGTGCGCGAGGAGCGCATCGGCCTCCGGCTCGGTGAGGCGCGGGCTGAGCGGCACCAGGACCGCCCCCGCCGCGCCGCACCCCGAAGGCGGCGGCGAGGTGCGGGAGCCGTGTTCCGCATCCGGAGCCTGACCCGCGCACCGGCCGCGATTCCTCCGCGGCGAGCTCGGCGGCGATCGCATCCGCCTCGCGGTCGAGGACCGCGACCTCGGTCGTGCGCGCCGTCCTCGACGATCGGCGACCAGCGAGCGCCGCGGTGGCGCGCGTCGGCGAGGGCGCCGCCGAGATCGAAGCCGGCTCCGCTCAACGCTTGGCTCCGGAGGGAGCGCTCTCCTCGATCACCTGAATCGCGCCCTCGGCGAGCCGTCCCCGCAGCACCTTCTTGTCGAACTTGCCGACGCTCGTCTTCGGCACCTCGTCGATCGAACGCCCAGCGCTCCGGGAGCCAGCCACCGTGCGACGCGATCCGTCGAGGAAGCTCCGGAGGTCGCACGCCTTGGCCGTCGTTCCGGGACGGAGCACGACGCACGCGAGCGGTCGCTCTTGCCAGCGCTCGTCGGCGACGCCGATGACCGCCGCCTCGAGCACGTCGGGATGCGCCATGATCTCGTTCTCGAGCTCGACCGACGAGATCCACTCGCCGCCCGACTTGATCACGTCCTTGGCGCGGTCGGTGATCTGCACGAAGCCGCGGGAGTCCACCGTCAGCCGACGTCGCCGGTCCGGAGCCAGCCGTCGTGGAACTTCTCCGCGGCGGAGTCGCGGTAGTAGGCGCCCGTGATCCACGGCCCGCGCACCTCGATCTCGCCGACCGACTCGCCGTCCCACGGCAGCTCCTCTGCCGTGCGTCGTCGACGATCCGGAGCTCGACGCCGGGCACGATCCGTCCGGTCTTCGTGCGCCAGTCCATCTCCTCGCCCGCCGCGGCGGCGCGCGGGACGTGCGCGATCGCGCCGAGCGGGCTCGTCTCGGTCATCCCCCAGCACTGGATGATCTTGACGCCCGTGCCGTTCCTCGAAGCGCTCCATGAGGACGCGCGGCACCGCCGAGCCTCCGCAGACGACCATGCGGAACGAAGAGAAGTCGGCGGGATGCGTCTCCGCGTAGCGGAGGATGTCGCTCCAGATCGTCGGCACGGCGCCGGAGAAGGTCGGCCGCTCGCTCGTGATCAGCTTGCAGAGACCTTCCGCCTGGAGAAAGCGCCCGGGCATGACGAGCTTCGCGCCGACCATCCACGCCGCATAGGGAGGCCCCAAGCATTCGCGTGGAACATCGGGACGATCAGCGAGCACGCTGTCGCGCTCCCCGAGCGCGAACACCGACCCGGAGGTCACGCATCATCGAGTGCAGCACCGTCGAGCGGTGCCCGTAGACGACGCCCTTGGGGTTGCCGGTCGTGCCGCTCGTGTAGCACATCGCCGCGGCGGCGCGTTCGTCGATGTCCGGCCACGCGAAGCCGATCGGGCGCGGCTGCGAGCAGATCCTCGTAGCGCAGCACGTCGCCGAGCGCGGTCGCGTCGCCCGTCGCCGATGACGACGATGTGGCGGACCGTCTTCAGCTCCGCGCGGACGCGGGCGAGCTGCGGGATCAGGCGACGCGTCGACGAGGACCACCTCGTCCTCGGCGTGGTTCGCGACGTAGGCGAGCTGCTCGGGGAAGAGGCGGATGTTGAGCGTGTGCAGCACGGCGCCCATGCACGGAACCGCGAGGTACGCCTCCATGTGCTCCTGCGTGTTCCAGGAGAAGGTCGCGACGCGGGTCTCCGGCCCGACCCCGAGCCGAGCCAGCGCGCCGGCGAGGCGCTCGGCGCGGCGAGCGACCTCGGCGAACGTCGCGCGGCGGACGTGGTCGCCCTCGAGGGTGACCACCTCGCTGTCGGCGTGTATGCGTGCGCCGTGCTGGAACAAGCTCGTGATCGTGAGCGGCCGGTCCTGCATCGTGCTGAGCATCGTTCCCCCGAGTCGACGGTCGTGGTGCGTGCGCTCGCCTGCCTTCACTCACCTCTTCATCGACTTCCCCTCACCTCAACCCTGCGGCCGGACGGAGAGGATCACCTTGCCGGAAGTGCTCGCTCGCCGCGACCATCCGATGAGCTTCTCCCGCGCGTTCGAGCGGTAGAACCTGATGGACGACGGGGCGGAGCCGTCCCGAGACGACCGCGCTCCCGAAGGTCTCCTCGAACCCCTCGACGATCGCTTCCTTCTCCTCGACCGGCCGCGCCCGCAGCGTCGAGCCGATGATCTGCTGGCGCTTGATCATCAGAGGTGGCGAGATCGAGCGTTCCCGCGAGCCGCCACCGGTCAAGCCGATCACGACGAGGCGTCCGCCCATCGCGAGGCAGCGGAGGTTGCCCTCCAGATACGCGCCGCCAATCGGATCGAGGATGACGTCCACCCCGCGGCCGTCCGTCAAGTCGAGGACGCGCTGCGGGAAGTCTCGCTCTTGTAGTCGATCGCGGCCTGCGCCCCGAGCTCGAGACAGCGCCGGCACTTCTCCTCGCTCCCGGCGGTGACGATCACCTGGCCGCGGGCCTCGCGGATCATCTGGATCGCGGCCGTGCCGACACCGCTGCCGCCGCCGTGGACGAGCGCCGTCTGCCCGGGAGCGAAGCGGCCGAGCCAGAAGACGTTCGACGAGACCGTCAAATAGACTTCGGGAAAGCCGCCCGCGGTCGCCACATCCAGCGCCGGCGGCACCAGCATGACCGACCCGTGGTGAACGACCGCCTCCTCGGCGTAGCCGCCGCCGGGTAGGAGAGCCATGACGCGGTCGCCCACGCGAAAGCGGTTCCCGGCCCGTGGCCCGATCTCGGCGATCTCTCCCGAGCATTCGAGGCCTGAGGATCGGCGACGCACCCGGGGCGGCGGATAGAGCCCGCGGGCCTGCATGAGATCCGCGCGGTTGACCGCCGTCGCGGCGACTCCGGATGCGCACGTCCTCGGGGCCGAGCGCCGGTGGCGCGGCGTCGGCGAGGCGGAGCACTGCGTCCTTGCCGGGGTTCTCGACGACGATGGCCTTCATGCCGGATCCTCCGCGGGGAACCTTAGTCGAAACGCGGCGCGGGCGTCAGCTCCGACCGCGCCGCCGACGGCCCCGGCCGGAAAGCCGGGCAGCAGGTCAGTTTGCCGCCTCGCTCCCGCCGATCCGAAAGTCGCTCGGCAGGAAGCCGACGCACTGCCCGAAGCCGAAAACGCTGTCGCAGCGGATTGACCTGTGGTTTAGGGAGGGGGATGCGCACGAGATACCTCGGCCCCGTCTCTCTCTCTCCTCGTCGGAGCGGCTGCCTGCGGCAGCGACTCCTCCTCCAGGATCGGGAGCGTCGCAAGCGGTCGACGAGCTCGCGCGGAGCGGCTTCGCGGAGTTCCTCGGGGCCCAGTCCCCGGTCCGATCGCAGCAGTCCGGGGCGTGGACCGACGAGTTCTTCGACCCCGCCGAGGGCTGGCGATCTGCTTGACGGGCAGCGAATACCAGGTGAGCCACCACGAGGGCTCGTCCGGAGATCTCCTCCTCTACCTCCAGGGCGGCGGCGCGTGCTGGGACTATGCGACTTGCCACGTCGCGAACACAGCGACCAAGGTCGCGAACGGGGCGATCGAAGCGGGCATCACCGACCCTGGATCAGCCGGGCAATCCCTTCGCCGACTATGACGTGACCTACGTCCCCTACTGCGACGGCTCGGTGTTCTCGGGGACCGCGACCGTCGACTACAACGGCATCAGACCTATCACCACGGCCTTCAGAACCTCTCTGCCGCGGTCACCGCGATGCGCGAGCGCTTCCCAAACCCGTCGCGGATCGTCATCGCCGGATCGAGCGCCGGCGGCTACGGCACCTTCGCAGCCTATGCGGTCACCCGCGTCGCGTACCCGACCTCGCCGATCATCGTCTTCAACGACTCCGGCCCGGGCGTCCAGAACTTCGACGCCTCGGACGACGTCCAGAGTCGCGTCGCCAACTGGGACTTCGCCGGTCGCGTCCCGGAGAGCTGCACCGAGTGCGACACCAGTACACCTACCTCGTCGACTGGGCGCTCGAGCGCGACGCGACGGCCCGCTTCGCCTTCTATTCTTACCAGCAGGACGGCGTCATCAGCTTCTTCCTCGACATGTCGGGACCGGCCTATCAGCAGCTCATCCTCTCGGTGACCGGCGAGATCCTGGAGCGAAACCGGGGCGCTTCGCGCGCTACTTCCCGCTCGGGACGACCCATACGGTGCTGCTGGGCTCGACTTCTACACGCAGGTGGTGAACGGCGTCCCGCTGCGTGACTGGACCCAGGCGTTCCTCGACGACTCGAGCGGCTGGGTCGACGTCGTGGAGTAGCGAGCGCCGAGCGAGATGCGATCTCTCGAAGGTGCGTACGAGCGCGCTCGCCGGAAGCTTGACGCTCGGGGCGTAGCCACCCAACTCGAGCGGCCGTACGGGTTTGGAGGCCTGTCGGACTGAATCATTTCGTGCCTGTGGGTGCGCGGCTAACGCGACGACGAGGGCGTTTGCCCGGCATTTTGAAGAGAAGGCTTGTGGGCCAGGTGACGAATGTGGGACAGCTGCGCAATCCGGGGTGAGCGAAGAGCGGCGTCTCGGGTGGCAGAGTCCCCGACGCGTCGCGCGAGGAGCGAGTCATGGCGATGGGAGCACGGGCAGGCGAGACCGCACACCCTTCCTCCAGCGCCCGACCGCCGCAAAGCGAGCGAGCAGGACTTCGGCGGCGAAGTCCAGGTGGGGCAAGAGCTGCTGGCCAGGTCGAAGGGCAAAAAGGCGACCGGCAAGAAGATGAGCACGGCGGCCCCTAAGATCTGGAAGAAGAGCGAAGTCAAAGCTCTTCTGGGCGGCCTTCGATCGGGGCGTCAAAAGTCGACCCGAAGGATGAAGCTGACGGCTACAGCCCGTAGCTTCCCGCTGAGCTTTTACGGGGCCAAGTTCGATGCGAATCTTTCTCAAATGGGACGCGAAGCTTCACGCGCAGTCAGAACGTTGTGCCGAGAGAGCAGCAATACGTAACTGAACGAAGTACAAC
>ERZ1370068.6483-contig-5464_pt1 | contig 46400 bp, 63 predicted proteins | sample MGYA00561227_ERZ1370068 | MGnify/ENA primary metagenome ERZ1370068 (study PRJEB38410, sample SAMEA6850437) | metagenome | study: Metagenomic assessment of the ecological functions of the soil: analysis of the soil microbiota associated with the... | reverse complement strand
GTATGCTTCGTTCAGTTACGTATTGCTCTTCGGCACGGTTGGCCCGCCTGAGCCGCGATCATCGCGTCAGCGGCGCTCCTTGTCGGGTGGTGCTCGGGACAGAACGTGGTCGCCATCGTCCCGGACTGAGACCACGGCGAGATGATCCCGACGTCGGCGCGAACAAGCGCTCGAGTTCGGCGAGCCCGTCGGTGCCATTTGGCGGCTCCAGCGCGGCGCACGTTGCGAGGTTACGCTGGACCCGGTTTCCTTGCGCCTCCGGTCTCCCGCCGGTACGCTTGCCTTCAGTTCCCGCCGCCAAGCGAACCTTTTTTCCTGGCCAGCCAGGTTCCCCCGTGTCGGCGCTTCTCTTTAGCGGTCATGCTGACGCACCACCTTACGCTGTCCTCCTTTGAGATCATCAGCTTCGGCGTGGAACACGTTCGCGAAAAACTCGCAGACCCCGCTGCCTGCTCGCCCTTCAATCCAGCAAACTGGATGTCCTCAATCTTTGGGGCTCGTAGAACGCCCGAAACACCATCGCGGCATGTACGCGCAGCACGTCGCGCGGGACGTACGCAGATCGCGCGCTTGCACGGCGTCGGCCAGGATTCCCGCAGACAGCGTCTGCCCGTCGAAGTTCGCTGGCGCGCCGCACAACGCCAGGACGACGTTCGGCTGTGGTGGTATGTGCCGGTGTTCACGCCGCAACCCGCCCTCATGCGGTCACCCGTTCGCTTGAGCGCGGACGGTAGACCACCGGCCTGCCGGCCTTTGCTCTCCGCTTCAAGATAGTCAATCCAGGCGTCGAACTTTTCGCGTCGCGCGAGCGCCTGACCGATCAAAAGTCTCGAGATGCGCTAGGGCGATTGCTTTGTTAACGACGTGCGGGCCCTGCTTCGATTCGGCGTAGATGTCACTCCATCGACATGACGCCCCGCTTGCTCAGCTTGCCTGCTTTGTCCATTGACTGCCTCCGATGCGCCGCGTCACGTTGCGGCAATTGAGGCAGTGTCGCCCGTTTTGGACGCGTGTAGCAGACGTTCGCTTTTTTGAGGATCTCGTGAATGGTCTTTGCCGTCAGCGTGCGCGGCCAAAATTTCTACTTCCTATACCACGGGACCAGCTTGCCGCGAGCTCGTGCTTTTCAGTCCCGGTCGCGAGCAATTCGTTCGCGTGCTTGACGATCTTCCGGTTACGCACGTCGAGCTTTTTCGCTTCCCTTCTCTGCTTTGGCCTTTCCGCCTGCTTTCGCTGCATTCGCCGTGCGCGCAGCGATGCGGCGCTTGCCCACGCTCGTAGAGCGCGCCAAACTCGGTAATGCTCAGCTCGGCCTCTGGATGATTCGGATGGACGGATTCGCCGCGATCCAGCACCTCTTTGGCGACATCATGTTCCGGCGTGCCCACGATCTCCGCATTTAGCCCCGCGCTTTACCGCAATCGAGCGTCGACGCCCTTCCCGACGAGCCACTTCCCAGATTGATCAATCGTCGCTGCGTCCACGGCACAGTGTTATCGAATTCCACGAGCCGCTCGGATTGCTTTCGCGAAAATCCGGATCAATGAAGACGTCGCGCTGACGGCTTTCATCGCCGCACCAGCTTTCTCGACGGCGGACTGCTTGTGCTCCTGCGCGAGGTGGCTGTATCTGAAGCGTCATTTTCAAATCAGCGTGCCCAGCAGCTCGCGCACGGTGTTGAGGTCAACGCCCGCCATGACGAGCTTCGATGCGAACGAATGTCGCAAGTCGTGAAAATTGAATCCCGTGATCGCCGCCTGCCTTCATCAGCGCGAGCTACGCAGTTTTAACGTCGCGCACGTTGAACACGCGCCCGGTCTTGCCGGTCTGCCGCTGCCAGCGCGTGAGCACGTCGCCAGCTTCCTTGTTCAGCGGGACGTGGCAGCGATGTCGCCCGACTTCGCCGCCGCGGCGCCGGGCGTGGAGCCACTTCTTGCCGGCAGGTCGACGTCGGTCCAGTCGAGCGCCGTCAGCTCGCCACGGCGCAGGCCGGTGTTAGTCGCGCGGTCAACACCATCGGCGTCAGGTGGTCGCAGTAGCCGCCAGCCAGGCAACGCCGAGGCAGTGACTCATGCCCGCGGTCAGCGCTGCCACGCATTGTCCGCGAGCCCGCCCGGCGATGCCCTCGCTGGTCGCGGCTGCACGAGCGCCGCGCGGAGCCCTTTTCCTCGTCCGGCGTGACGTAGCGCACCCGCGCGTTGTCCACCTTGCCGCAGCTTGACCGGCGACAACGAGATGCGCCGCCGAGCGCGCGCCCCACTCCACCGCCTTCGCCAAGCGCCGACGCTTCGGCCCGGCGAGCTCGCGGTTAACCGTGCCGTCGGCGATGCCGGCCTTCAGCCGCTGCGATCGCCACTTCTCGATGACCCCCACGCGTTGAGGTCCGACCAGCGGTTTGTCGAGCCGGTCGGCGAATGCCCCGCCTTGATCCGCTTGATGGAACCGGCGCCCCACTTCCGGTGCGCGATCGCCCACGGCTCGTAGGTCGTCGTCGAGGAACGCGCGCAGCAGCGTCGTAGTCCTGCGCCCGGCGCTTCGCCACTTCTCGGCGCGCCGTGTTTGGCTCGGACGTCGTCGCAGGACGGCGAGCCCCCTGCGTGCGCGCCGCCTCCGAGCTGTCATCACCGGATGATGGGCATTGCCCGAAGGAGATTTGCGCGAAGCCCCCGACCCCATTGCGACGACGAAAGACTTCCGACGCCACGTCAGGCTGCGCACGACGATGAGCAGCCCCGTAACCGTCAATGTCGCGGACGCCGATAGGGTCTCCGGAGCGCTCGGGTTTCAAACCGGCTGACGTTCGGGCGTGCAGCCTGGACCCGCAGAGCTTGGGGAAGCTCTTCTGAGCGCGGGCGCCTTTCTTTTCGTAACAGCAGCCATGTCGTCCTCCGGAACTGCACGGGTAACTGCAACGCCGACTATCTTGCGGCATGTCGCGGCATTCCGCAATGTGCTAAGTATTTGTTTTCAACTCCTAAGCCATTGATCCGCGTGAGCCGTTGAAGAGCATTCGTAATGCGAAGGTCGAGGGTTCGACTCCTTCCACCGGCACCCATCTCGACGCGGTTCTGCGGGTTAGCGACCGCTGGTCCGCTTTCGGGCGCGGCTGAAAGCAAACGCGCGGCCCGCAGGCCGCCGTTGCTAATTGCGAGCTGATCCTGGCTGGTTTACTTCGCAGCCCGGCGCCGCACGAAACCCAACCCCGCGAGGGCCCAACCCCAGCAGTGCCATGCTCGCCGGCTCGGGAACCTGAACCGACACGGCGTCGAGGAACAGGAATCCCGGATCGTCACGGAAGCTGAAGGCTCAGCGTTTCCGAGGCAGCGGTTGCCCGGTGCACGGTGCTGAAGACCTGATAACCGACCGGCGGCGGGTTGGTCAAGCTCACCAGGGTCTGAATCGCACTCCACCGATCGTCGCCAAAAGCTGTTTGGGAGTGCCACCGTCCGACTGGAACGCGTAGGAAACCGTGTAGAAGTCGCCGACGACGAAGCCAGTCAGAAGCTGGCTGATCCCGCCCGTCGTTCCGACCGGTCCGAAGAATGCACTGCAATTTCCCTGGAACACGGTGGAGCCTGGGCCCGGACATTGCACGCCGTTGAACGTCTGATCCCCGAATCCTGTCCAGCCGGCAAAGGTGCCCGTCTCGAAGCCGCCATTCGTAACAGTGATAGCCGGGCGCGCATGCGCCGGACCCGCCACAGCGACCGCCAAGCCAACCGCCGCTACCAAGTTGCCAACAATCCGTGCGTTCATTTCCCTGCCTCCCGGTTGAGTTCCGACAATCCCGAGACATTCTTTAGCAATAATCGTGCTCGACTTCAACTTTCATAACTAAAACAATGACTAAGACTGACTTCACGGGAGTGTCGCACCAAGACGGGCACAAGTTGTGTCAAGATTTTCGACAGATCACTGTGGCGTCGCATTGACACACCTGCTTTCCTGAATACAAACGGCGGCCCCATGGGCCGCCGTTTGCTATCGCGAGTTAATCCTGTTTGGATTACTTTACAGCCCGGCGCCGCACGAAACCCAGCCCCGCGAGGCCCAACCCCAGCAGTGCCATGCTCGCCGGCTCGGGAACCTGAACCGCCACCGCCGTCGAGGAACAGGAATCCCGGATCGTCACGGAAGCTGAAGCTCAGCGTTTCCGAGGCAGCCGTCGCCTGCGTGAACGACGCTGAAGAGTTGATAACCGCTAGCAGCTGGGTTGGTCAAGCTCGCAAGAGTCTGTCCGCCGAAGCGTTGCCGTAAAGCTGCTTGGCGTGCCGCCGTCCGGTAGCACGCGAGGTGATATCGGTGTAGAAGTCGCCGACGACGAAGCCGGTTCAGAACTTGCTGATCCGCCGGTCGTTCCGACCGGTCCGAAGAATGCACTGCAATTTCCTGGAACACCGTGGAGCTTGGGCCGGGACATTGCACGCCGTTGAAGGACTGATCCCCGAGTTGCTGTCCAGCCGTTCGCTACAAGCCGCCCGTCTCGAAGCCGCCATTCACAACAACGATTGCGGGAGCCGCCTGCGCCGGACCCGCCACTGCGAGCGCCAAGCCAACCGCCGCTACCAAGTTGCCCACAATCCGTGCGTTCATTTCCCTTCCTCCTTCGTTAGTTCCGACAATCCCGAATTTCTCCGTAGCAACAATCGTGCGCAGCAGTAAATTTAACAATTGAAACAACCGAGTAAGCGATGAATTTGTCAGCTCTGGCGGCGAGGCTTGCGCGGCATTGTGTCAAATATTTTCGACACCGCAATTTGCCGGTTGGCCGGTAGGACCGTTCGATGATCCGTAGTCTTCAAGCGGGAAGGTGGATCGGCTTGATGGCAGCATTCACTGGCACGGCGTCGCCTGCCCTTAGAATCCCGGCATGCCTCCACTGCTCGAACTGCCGCGAACCGATGGCGCCGCTCATGCTGGAGGCGTTCGGCACATTGCGTCCCATCGAAATATCCGCCTGCGCGCCATGCAACCTCTTCTGGTTCGACAAGTCGGAAAGCGTGCGCCTCACGCCCAAGTCGGTGCTCGAGGTGTTTCAGTTCATCGGCCGCTCCGGGCGCGCCAGCAATACGCTATCGACCCAATTCAATTGCCCCATTTGTTCCGTCGCGCTCGCCCTGACGCACGACTTGCAGCGCACGACGCGCTTCACGTACTGGCGGTGCCGCAATGACCACGGGCAGCTCATCACCTTTCACCACTTTCTGCGCGAGAAGAATTTCATCCGCTCTCCGTCTCCGGCCGAGCTCGCAAAGCTCCGTGCCACCGTGCGCCAGATTGCCTGCTCGCAATGCGGCGCGCCCGTCGACCTCGCCAACGCAACCGCGTGCACGCACTGCGGCGCGCCCATCGCGCTGATCGATCCGGACGGCGTGGCCAACGCCTTGCACGACCTCGCCGCCGGCGCGTCCTCCCTGGCGCCCTCCGATCCCGAGGCGATGCGCGATCGGCTAAGCGATGCTCAGATCGATGCGATCTTCGATCTCGCGCGGATGCGTCAGGACGAGGGAACGGCGACATCGTCGCCATCGGCGCCACGGCGATCGGCGCGTTGATCGCGGGGCTGCTCGCCGCGCGCTGACGACGCAACGGCATCAGAGCTTCGGCCGTCGTGCCGCGGCATCGCGACACCGCTCTGCTTGGGACCCTCTCGGAAGCCGACACCACGCTGGCAACGTGGCTTTCGAACCGCTCCTTTGACGAGCGGGCGCCGCCGCCTGATGAATGGCAGAGGTCCGGTTGCGCGCGCCGAACGGCTTGCAAGAAAGCAATTATTGGCAGCCTGTCGCTGATCAATTTGTACCGTACATTTGTCGTCGACTGGGCTCGCCTCCCGCTCATCGTCAAAGCCGTCTCCGGTACTGCAGCACTTCGCCATCAACCGCGTCCGCATTCGCATTGACACGCCACTTCTTTGGGGTAGACTGCGCGACTTCCGGACCGGCAGAAAATGCAGCTCGAGCCAGCGAGCGAAGCGTTTCGAACGTCGGGACCGTCAGGACCAAGCCGCGACACAGCGGCGAACATTGCGATGATCGCGTCACGCGTATTCGATGTGCATCGGAGATGGTCACAAGTCCGATTCGCGTCGTTTCGCGCAAGGGCGCTTTCTCCGGAATCAGAACGACGGTATCGGCATGACCGCCGCGAACTGCGCGGCCGCAACAACGTAGCCTGATCAGGCTTCGAGAAGATCTGGGGAAAGCAAGTTGAACAATGCAGGTCCGTTTCCTTTGCGGATGGCGGCGCGCTGTCGCGTTTGCCCGCGCATGGAAATCGCGGCCTCGTTCCTCCCTGTCAATCTTCGATATTCCGATCTTCGGGTACACCGCCCACAAGGTGGTGGCTGAAATCATTGACTCAATGGAGAGAGAATTCATGCGATTCAAACCTACTCGCACGTTTGCCGCGGTGGCAATGGTGCTCGGTGCGCTGACGACGACGAACACCGGTGCCGTGCGTCCAGAGGCCGTGTCCGATGGCTCTGTGCTGTTCACTCCGGCGTCGACGCCCGTCGGCCTCAGCAAGCAGGCGGTGAATGTCGTGCTCCAGCTCTCCGGGCGATCCAGTCGCCGTGCAGCAGGAAGCCGCCGGCAAGAAGCTGTCGAAGGCCGAGAAGGATGCGGCGAAGGCCGCCCTCAAGGGTCCGCAGAACGCGCTCACGAGCAGCATCCAGGCGCTCGGCGGTACCGTCGTCGCGACGTACCAGTCGTCGTACAACGGCATCAAGGTTCGAATCGCGCGCGACAAGGCCGCCCAGCTCGCGACGCTGCCCGGCGTGATCGCCGTCCGCCCGCTGCAGGTGATGCGGCCCGACCAACACGAACGGCGTCCCGCTGATCGGAGCGCCCAGCGTGTGGCAGAACCTCGCGCTATCGCGGCGAGAGCATCAAGATCGCGGTCATCGACACCGGCATCGACTACACGCACGCCAACTTCGGCGGCCCGGGCACCGTCGGCCGCCTTCAACGCGGCGCATGCCGCCGAAACCGCCGCCGCCAATCCGGCGTGGTTCGGCCCGGCGGCCCCGCGCGTCAAGGGCGGCATCGACCTCGTCGGCGACAGCTACAACGCCGATCCGGACTCCGCGACGTACCAGCCGATTCCGCATCCGGATCCGAATCCGCTCGACTGCAACGGCCACGGCTCGCACGTCGCCGGCACGGCCGCAGGCTCCGGCGTGCTCGGCGACCGGCACGACCTACACCGGTCCGTACAACGCGACGACGGTCTCCGGCAACAGCTGGATCGTCGGTCCCGGCGTCGCGCCCGAAGGCCGACATCTACGCGGTCCGCGTGTTCGGCTGCGACGGCTCGACCGACGTCACCGTCGACGCGATCGAGTGGGCGGTCGACAACGACATGGACGTCATCAACATGTCGCTGGGCTCGCCGTTCGGCACGAACGACGATCCGTCCGCCGTCGCCTCGACGAACGCGGCGAAGGCCGGCGTCGTCGTCGTCACGTCGGCGGGCAACAGCGGCGCCGAGCCAGTACATCACCGGCTCGCCGGGCACGGCCGACGGCGCGATCGCGACCGCCGCGAACGATCCGCTGCAGCTCGTTCCCGGCATCCGCATCAACACGACGCCGCCGACCGGCCCAGCGCTTTCCTGCAGGCGATCAACGCCAACGGCGTCACACCGGCCTGCCGCGCGACGGGGCCGCTCGTCGTGTTGAAGGACAACCCCGCCACCACGGCCGACATCCCTGGATTCATCGGCTCGGCCGACGAGTCGCTCGGCTGCTCAGCCGTCGCGCGTACACGTTCAACGGGATCGTTCCTGGCGGCGATCAGATCGCCGTCGCGAAGCGCGGCACCTGCGCCCGCGTGGCGAAGGCGATCTTCGCCCAGCAGGCCGGCGCGGCTGTCGCGGTGATGACCAACAATGCCGCAGGCCTGCCGCCGGTCGAAGGTCCGATCACGTCGAATCCGGACACGGGCGTTCCGTTTACCGTCACCATCCCGTTCGCGGGCGTGGCGGGCAACCAGGCAACCGCCGACTACCGACTCGGGCAGGCTGCAGGCGTCGCCCGTCGGCACGACGGCGGCGCTGTCGGTCCAGAACTTCGCCGAATCCCGGCCTTCACTGGCGTTCGCGTCGTTCTCGTCCGGGCGGCCCGCGGACGGGCGACAGCGCGCCTCAAGCCCGATATCACCGGCCCCGGGCGTGAGCATCTTCTCGACCGCGTCCGGCACGGGCAACGGCGGCGATTCCTGTCCGGCACGTCGATGGCCTCGCCGCATGTCGCCGGTGTGGCGGCGCTCACGCGCCAGGCGCATCCGACGTGGAAAGTCGAGGACATCAAGGCCGCGATCGTCAACACCGGGCTTGCCGTCCGGTGTGCAGAACTACCGGACGAGCCGCGGCGGCACGGGTCTCGTGCAGCCGGTGCAGTCGACGCAAGTCGCAGGTGACCGCGCGCGCCGACGGCGACGAAGTTCGCAGGTGGCCGTCAACTTCGGGCTTCGAGGAGCTGAAGGACGACTTCAGCAAGAAGAAGAAGATCAAGCTGCACAACAACGGCTCCACCGCTGCGACGTTCAACGTCGCGCAGGCGATGCCGTCGGGGTCGCCGCACACGCTCAACCTCAACAAGACGGTCGTCACCGTGCCGGCCAACAAGGACGCGGACGTCGAGGTGACGCTCAATGTCGCGGCCGCGACGCGCCGGCGATGCGTCGGCCGTTCCAGGAAGTCGCGGGCCTGGTCCAGTTCACGCCGGCCACTGCGGCGGACAATGGCGGGGTCACGCTGCGGGTTCCGTACTACCTGGTCCCGCGCGCGAAGTCGGACATTTCGACCGAAGCTCGGCAAGCTCGAAGGCACCAACCCGTCGGCGACCGCCGACAGTCACGAACAAGCATGGCGCGATTGCCGGGCAACGCGGACTTCTACGCGTGGGGCCTCGAGGACAAGAAGGACCCGGGCAAGGTGTCGAACGACGTACGCGCTGTCGGCGTGCAGTCGTTCGGCTTCCCGAATGCTGCTGATCCCAACCGGCGCTGATCGTCTTCGCCGTCAACACGCGCAACCGCTGGTCGAACGCGATCGATCAACGAGTTCGACATCTACGTTGACGTGGACAACGACGGCACCGCCGACTACGTCGTCGTCGGCGCCGATCAGGGCGCGATCCAGACTGGCGTCTCCAACGGCGTCATGGGCAGCTTCGTGTTCAGCACGCGGTCCGGCGGGCGCGAGCATCGCGTTCCTGGCCGACGCCGCCGACCGACGGCTCGACGGCGCTCTGCCCGTCACGTCGACGCAGCTCTGCCGCGCCGGCGAGCCGTGCCTCAACAGGCACGCGAACCCGCGCATCACGTACAGCGCGGTCAGCTTCGACCTCACCGCGACGGTCGGCCGGACGAGGTTCGCCGGCATCGCGAAGTTCAACGTGTGGAACAGCGCCATCAGCCACGGGCGGTTTCGCGACCGTCGCGCCCGGCGGCACCGACACGACCAACGTGATCCGGTGCAACTCGGCCGAATGGGCGCTGACACCCGCGCTCGGAGTGATGGTAGTGACGACCGACAACAAGGCCGGCAGGGAAGAGGCGCAACTCCTCAAGGTCGATCTGAAAGGGACCGGGCAAGCCGTAACGGCGACCGCAGTCTTAGTCTGGAACGGCGACCCGCTCGGGTCGCCGTTTTCTTGACGATGGTTGCCCGCTGAACCTGGCCCGTCAGTCGGCGCCGGGCGGCAGTGGCGTGCCGAGGCAACGCCCGATCCACTGCGCCGTCAGCTTCTCCTGCACCGAGTTCTGCGCCAGCCGCGCGCGAGTCCGGCGAAAGTCGACGCGATCGATCGGCTGGTCCTGGTTGAAGCAGGAGAACACGTAGCTCATCTTGCCGGTGACCGGATCGCGCTGCGGCTGCAGGCACTGCGCGCAGATCTCCTTCATCATGCATTGCATCGGCGAGTTGATCGAGCGCGATCGCGCGATGGCCCGGCTTGAGATACGGCGCCAGCACGCGTGTGCCGCGCCGCGCCGACCGCCGCCATCATCCGGTCGGAGCCGATCGCGATGATGCGGTCGCACGTCGGCGAACGGGATCGGCCTGCGCGCCCAGCGCGCCCGACGCGTACGCGCGCATCGCCTCGCACGATGTTGCCGACGAACGCGCGATCCTGCGGCCGCGTCGGCGCGAAGCCGGGCGCCTCGTCGCAGCACCACACGACGACGTCGGCGGCGGCCTCGATCTCGCGCGACCTTGTAGCGGTCGATCAGCTTCTTGTAGCCGGCGAAATACAGCACCTTCGAGCCCGCGCTGCGGAACGCCTGCCCGATCGAGAACAGCACGGCGTTGCCGAGGCCGCCGCCGACCAGCACGACGGTCTCGTCCGGCTTCGATCTCGGTCGGCGTGCCGGTCGGTCCCATCAGCATCGACCGGCTCGCCCGGCTGCAGCAGCGTGCACAGGTCGGACGAGCCGCCCATCTCCAGCACGATCGTCGAGACGAGCCCTCGCTCGCGCGTCGACCCACGCGCCGGTGAGCGCGAGGCCTTCCATCGCCAGGCGCGTGCCGTCGACGGCGGCGCGCGCAGCGTCTCGAAATTCTGCAGCCGGTAGAACTGGCCGGGCCGGAAGCGGCGCGCCGCCGCCGGCGCGCGCGACGACGACCTCGACGATCGTCGGCGTCAGCCGCTCGACGCGCATCGACGGTCGCGCGCAGCTCGTCGTCGAGCATGCGCGAAGAACGCGTCGCGTCGCGTGCGTCGACGCGGGCGCGACCTTGCGCGAGCATGCGCGAGACGATCGGGTAGCCCTGCTTCGCGCTCGCCATCGCCTTGACGACATTGCCGTGGAACGACGGATGCAGGTCGCCGAAGAAGCTCGTCGCGCGGCCGTCGGCGCGAATCTCCGTCAGCACGGCGGGCATCGCGAGGCTTGGCGAGGCCGCTGACGGCTGTCACGACGCCGTCCCTCCTCGTCCAGCAGCCGGAAATACTTGCCGTCGAGCTGAAAATGCGCCGGCGTCCTCGCGCGCGAGCACCGTGTTGGGCTGCGTGCCCGCCGCGATCGAGGATCGTGCGCGCCGGAAGTCGTCGAACGCGCGTACTCGTGCCATACGCCGTCGCCATCGTTGTGGTGCTGCGACACTCGAGCGCGCGACGCGTGGCCATGCGCATCGACCTCGACGGCGAGCGGCGTCAGGCCTTCGGCGAAACGTATGCCCTCCTCCAGCGCCTTCTCGACTTCCTCGTGGTTCAGCGTGTACGACGGACTGTCGATCGAGCCGGCGCCGATAGGCGATCGTCGCGCCGCCCCACGACTGCAGCAGCTCGACGATCGCGCGGCGCGCGGCCTTCGCGGTGCGGCGGCGGCGCGTTCGGCGCGGATCGCGCGGGCATGCGCGAGGAACTCGGCAGCGATCTCGCGCTCCTGCGCGGTCCACGCGCGCTTCGACGGCGCACTCGCCCTTGCTCGCTGACGAGCGCCTCGTAGCGCAGCAGGAACTTCTCGACCTGCACCGGGTAGTACGCGAGCGACTCCGGTCGCGGTGTCGATCGCCGTCAGTCCGCCGCCGACGACGACCACCGGCAGACGCACCTGCATGTTGGCGACGCGAATCGTCCTTCGCCGCACCGGTGAGCTGCAGCGCCATCAGGAAATCGGACGCGGTGCGCACGCCGTCGGCGAGGCCGTTCGGCAAGCTCGAGCACCGTCGGCTGGCCCGCGCCCGCGGCGAGCGGCGACGTGGTCGAAGCCGAGCGCGAACGCGCCGTCGGTCATCGAGCGTGCCGCCGAAGCGCACGCCGCCGATACAGCGCGAACCGCGTCGCGCCGCTCGAGCAGCAGCCGGATGATCTTGAGGAAGTTCTTGTCCCAGCGCACCGTGATGCCGTACTCGGCGACGCCGCCGAAGCCCGCCATCACGCGATCGTCGAGCGGCTCGTTCAGCGATCGCGGCGTCGAAGACGGGCTCGAACGGCACGCGCTCGCCCGTCGCCGTGACCCCCGACAGCGCGCGGCGGCGAGCGGCTCGATCTTGAGGCCGTCGATGCCGACGACCGTGTGGCCGTCGTTCAGCAGGTGATGCGCGAGCGTGAAGCCCGCAGGCCCCATGCCGACGACGAGCGCCCGCTTGTCCGGTCGCGGCGAGCGGCACCGGACGGCGCAGGTTGAGCGGATTCCAGCGCGTGAGCAGCGAATAGATCTCGAAGCCCCAGGGCAGCGCCAGCACGTCCTTGAGGATCCGCGTCTCCGCCTGCGGAATGTCGACCGGATCCGGTCTTCTGGTAGATGCACGACTTCATGCAATCGTTGCAGATGCGGTGCCCGGTCGCGGCCACCAGCGGATTGTCGACGCAGATCGATCGCCAGCGCGCGCGAGCGGCCAGCCCTCGGCGCGCAGCTTGTGGAATTCGGAGATCTGTTCCTCGAGCGGGCAGCCGGCGAGCGTCACGCCGAAGGGACTCTTCTTGAACGGATTGTCGGGCGGCGCGGCGTCCGCGGGCACTTTCTCGAAGAGCCCGTGCGCGCAGGAGTCCTTGCCCTGCTCGTGACACCAGATGCAGTAGTGCGACTGATCGAGGGCGCCCGCCAGATCCATGCCGGGGTCGGTCAGCGCGAATCCTTCGCGTCGCCGCACGTGACCGTCTCCGAGTTTCCAGGCGTCGACGCCGTTCACGTGCGTGAGCTCGACCGGAACGAGTTTCATGTAATCGAGCTTGCGCGGCGCGCGGAACAGGACGCCGCCCTTGTGCGCAGCCCGGCCTTCCGCCGTGTGCGACGCCCACGCCGCATAGCGCAGCGCGACGTCAAGCGCGGCGGCGTTCGCGGTCTCGTCCTGCTGCCATCGCGTCACCGCCTCGGCGAACCCGAGCTCGGTGAAGGAGGTGCCCATCGCAGCTTCCAGCTCCCGCTTGCAGCGCCGGACCATCGAACGCGGCCGCCGCGTCTGCCCGATGGGTGTTCATCGCCTTGCGCTGGACGAACTGGCGCTTGACCGCGTAGAGAGGCGCCAACTCGTGATGCCTCGCCTCCAGTGCCCGCACCTCGGCCTCGATGCCGAAAAGCGCGCCCAGAAAATCCTCGAGATGCGGTCCCAGTGCGATCAGAAGCTCGGATTCAGCCTTCGGGTGAGGTCGGCCGGACTTGCGCGCGCGGCGTCAAGGCGGGCTGCCAAGCGCGTGCGTCGGCCTCCTTGAGGTGCGCGACGAACAGTCCGTCCAGACGTGCCGCGCCAGCCGTCGAATACAGCTCCGTGAAGGCGAGCCCGTGGGCGAGCGTCAGCGGTCGGAAAGAGATCGTTGGGCATGGAGGCAGGATCGGCAAGCGGCATCGCGCGCGGGCCATCGCCGAAGCGGCGGCAAAACATGTGATTTTAACGTTTACCGCAGTCGATCGTTGGTTGCGCTGGTTCTATCGATGTGACCGGACGTGTGTTGCGCGACGGTCCCAAATGTCCCAATATCTGCGGTCAACCGTGGCCGCAGTCCGTCCGTTGCGACGGTCCCCGTAGGACAATGGGCGTGCATCAACGCCTCATGGAGACGTCATGAACCGGATTCGCCGCCTCGTCCGCATCGCCGCCCTAGCCGCCCTCGCCGCGTCGTCGCTCCTTGCCGCCGGCCAGGCCGATCCGCCTGGGCGAGCTGAACAGCTACAAGGTCTTTCCGGCGTTTCTCGAGCCCTACAAGAAGGGCATGGAGCTCGCGCGTCGAGGAGATCAACGCCGCGGGCGGCGTGCTCGGCCGACCGCTCGAAATCGTGTCGCGCGACGACAACGGCAATCCCGGCGATGCGGTGCGCGTCGCCGAGGAGCTGCTCTCCCGCGAGAAGGTCGTGCTTGCTGATGGGCACGTTTCGCGTCGAACGTCGGCCTCGCCGTGGCCGACCTCGCGAAGCAGCGCAAGGTGCTGTTCCTCGCCGCGGAGCCGCTCACCGACAAGATCGTCTGGGAGAACGGCAACCGCTACACGTTCCGGCTGCGCGCCTCGACCTACATGCAGACCGCGATGCTGGTTCCCGAGGCGGCGAAGCTCGAGGAAGAAGCGCTGGGCGATCGTCTATCCCAACTACGAGTACGGCCAGTCGGCGACCGCGCGCGTTCAAGCAGCAGATGATCGCGCTGCAGGCCAGCGGCATCGAGTTCGTCGAGCAGGCGGTGCCGCTGGGCAAGATCGACGCGGGCCCCGTGGTGCAGGCGCTCGCTCGACGCCAAGCCCGACGCCATCTTCTCGTCGTTGTTCGGCGCCGATCTCGCGCGCTTCGTCCGCGAAGGCGAATTGCGCGGCCTCTTCAAGGGCCGTCCGGTGTTCAACCTTCTGGGCGGCGAGCCGGAATACCTCGATCCGTTGAAGGACGAGGCGCCGGTCGGATGGTGGGTCACAGGCTATCCCTGGTACGCCATCGAGACCGTCGAGCACAAGCGCTTTCGCGACGCGTACCAGTGCGAAGTTCAACGACTATCCGCGGCTCGGCTCCGTCGTCGGCTACAGCGCGGTGAAGGCCGCCGCCGCGGCGATCCGCAAGGCAGGTTCGACCGACACCGAGAAGCTCGTCGCCGCGATGAGCGGCCTCACGTTCGATTCGCCGTTCGGCGAGATCACGTTTCCGCCCGCTCGACCACCAGTCGACGATGGGCGCGTATGTCGGCGTACCGGCGGTCAAGGACGGCAAGGGCGTGATGGTCGACTGGCGGTACGCGGACGGCAGCGCCTACCTGCCGCTCCGATGACACCGTCAAGCGCCTGCGCCCGCAGGAGTGAGCGATCGCCGGGCCGCCCCAAGATCGCTCGCTCCCTCGGGAAGGCGCGGAACGCGCCAGGGGCACCAGTGATCTTCGGCGCGCGCGTCGCGCGTCAGAAATCGAAGCTCGTCTGCGCGACCGGCGCGAAGGTCATCCGGTGCGCGGGGCGGGGTCCGTGCTGCGCCAGCGCCGACAGATGCTCGGGCGTGCCATATCTCCCTGTTGTGGGCAAACCCGTAGGCGGGGGTACCGGCCGTCGAGCTCGACCAGGATGGCGTCGCGCGCGGTCTTGGCAAGGATCGACGCCGCTGAAATGACGGCAACGTCGCGATCGCCCTTGACGATCGCACGCATGATGCAGCCGAGCGCCGGACAGCGGTCGCCGTCGATCCAGGCCTCGCCCGGCCGGATGGACAACCCATCGAATGCGCGTCGCATTGCGAGCATGGTTGCCCGCAGGATGTTCAGCCGGTCGATTTCTCCCACGTCCGCCCATGCGACCGACCAGGCCACCGCGTGGATGCGGATATCGACCGCAGGCGATCGCGTTGCCGCTCGGACAGGAGCTTCGAGTCGCGAAGGCCGGCGATGGGTCGTCCCGGATGGAGGATCACCGCCGCCGCCACCACGGGCCCCCGCCAGCGGGCCGCGCCCGGCCTCGTCGATGCCGGCCACGACCCGGGCCAGGCGGCAACGTCAGCAAGGCACGCCCGCCGCACGCAGCTCGACCGCGACGGCTTCGGCCGCGACGCCGCCCGTGTCGACCGCGAGCGGCGCGGCGAAGCCCGCGAACAGCGCCTCGAGGCGCCGCCGCGTCACCATGTCATCGTAGAGGTTTGCCGCCGCTGCGCGCGAGATTCTCGGCGGTCGCGTCCTCCTGCAGCATCTCCGGCACGACGAACTTTCCGGCCAGGATATTCGGCAACCCGACCCATGGCAGGAGCAGCCTGCGGCGGACGATGCGCGCCGTCAACGCGTTGAGCCGGTAGAAGATCACATGCGGACACCGCGCGAGCGCCGCTTCGAGCGTTGCGGTTCCGGAAGCGACGAGCGCAACATCGGCGGCGCGCAGAGCGTCGGTCGCATGCCCGTAGAGAAGCGTCAGCGGCAGCTTGCTCGAGCCCGAGCCGGTAGATCGCTGCCTCGAACCGGTCGCGCGTCGGCCTGGTGGCGAGCGGCACGAGAAATCGCGCGTCCGGCCGCATCGCGTGGAGTGCCTCGGCCGCCCGCAGGACGAGCTCGCCGTGCATCTCCAGCTCCGACGACCTGCTGCCCGGGCAGCAACGCGAACACCGGCTGGGCCGCGCCGAGTTTCAGCTGGTCGCGCGCCTCGCGCCGCGAGCCGAGTCACCGCGGCTTCGCGCGGCGAGCGGATGGCCGACGAAGGTGACCGGCATTCCGGCCGCCTCGTAGAGCGGCGGCTCGAAGGGGAACAGCGCGAGCATCCGATGGACCGAGCGCCGAATCGTGTCGCAGCCGCTCGCGCCGCCATGCCCAGACCGACGGACTGACGAGATGCAGGCGTGCGCACGCCGGCGCGCTTCAGCTTCCTCTCGAGGCCGAGGTTGAAGTCGGGAGCGTCGACGCCGACGAACACCGGAACGCGCTCGGCAACGAAGCGCTGCGCAAGAGCGCGCGCCGAAGCTCGAAGAGCTGCGGCAGGCGCGACAGCACTTCGACGAGCCCGCGGACCGCGAGCATCTCGAGCGGATACCACGCCTCGCAGCCGGCCGCCTCCATGCGCGGGCCCGCGACGCCGACGAAGCGCGCCTGCGGCAGAGCGACGGCGCACGGCGTGGATCAGCGTCGCGGCGAGCGCGTCGCCCGGACGCCTCGCCGGCGACGATGCCGATCGTCACTGCGCCGGAGGCGGTCGCCGTCAGCGCATCGGGCTAGCTCAGCGGATGATGCCGCGACCGGGCATCGGCGAGGAACTCGACGAGCGGCGCAAGCGACGGCGACGATCTGCGCCGCCGCGGCCAGCGCTGCCTGGCGTCGTCGAGCGTGCGCCCCTCGCGATAGAGCGTCTTGTAGGCGCGACGGATCGCGAGGATGTCCGTCCGCCGCGAAGCCGCGCCGGCGCAGGCCTTCGGTTGTTCGATGCCGCGCGGCGTCGCCGGATAGCCCGCGGCCGTGACGAACGGCGGGACGTCCTGCAGCACGATCGCGCGCCGGCGGCGAGCATCGCGTGCGCGCCGACCCGGCAGAACTGGTGCACGCCCGGAATACGGCGCCCATGACGACCCAGTCGTCCGATGTGAACGTGACCCGCGAGCTGCGCATTGTTCGAGAAACGTCGTGCCGGTTGCCGACGACGCAATCGTGCGCGACGTGCGTGTACGCCAGGAACAGATTGCCGTTGCCGATCCGCGGTGTCGCCGCGGTCCTGCGCAGTGCCGGCGTTGATCGTCACGAACTCGCGAAAGACGTTGTCGTCGCCGATCGTGGTCGTCGTCGGCTCGCCGCCGTATTTGCGGTCCTGCGGGATCTCGCCGATCGACGCGAACTGGAATACGCGGTTGCGCGTCGCCGAGACGCGTGCGGCCGGTCGATGACGACGTGCGGGCCACGATGGTCGCCGCGCCTGCCCGCACGTCGGCGCCGACGATCGAATACGGGCCGACCTCGACGTCGGCGGCGAGCTCGGCCTTCGGGTCGACGAGCGCCGTCGCGATGGATCGCGCGGCATCGTCAGTCGCCTTCTGCGATTCGTCCGGCGTGCGCATCGCCGCCATCAGGTTCGCCTCGGCGACGATCTCGCCGTCGACCTTGCGCGCGCACGGCGAATTTGCCGATGCCGCGCACCATGCGCTGCACCTCCGACTCGAGGATGCAGCTGGTCGCCCGGGCGCACCTGGCGGCGGAAGCGCGCATCGTCGATCCCGGCGAAGAAAATGAGCGATCCGTCGCCCGGCGTGCGGCCGGCGATCTTCTAGCGCCAGAATCGACGCGAGCTGCGCAAGCGCCTCGATCACGAGCACGGCCGGCATCACCGGATAGTCCGGGAAAGTGGCCGACGAAATAGGGCTCGTTCATCGTCACGTTCTTGATGCCGCGGATCGATTTGCCGGCATCGAGCGCGACGTCACGCGATCGACCAGCAGAAACGGATACCGGTGCGGCAGGTACCGCATGATCTCCTCGATGTCCATGCTGCCATCGTCCGCATCGCTCATGGTTCCTCCCTCTGCTCGGGCGTCTCGCTGGCGGTGTATCGCGCGCTCTTCCAGCCGCCGGATACGCTGCAGCAGTTCCGGCAACCGGCGCACGGCTCGCCTGCACGCGCTGCCATTGCGCGGTGCGGAAGCCGCGAGCACGGTCCCGGTGTACAGCCCGGGCACCGTGATCGAGCTCGAAACCTGCGTTGCCGCCCGAAATCGACGGCGTCGTCGCAGATTTCGATGTGGCCGCCGATCATCGCCGCGCCGCCGATCTTGCAATTCTTGCCGATGCGCGTGCTGCCGGCGATGCCGACGCAGCCGGCGATCGCGGTGTGCGCGCCGATCCGGCAGTTGTGCCCGACCTGGATCTGGTTGTCGAGCTTGACGTCGTTCTCGATCACCGTGTCGTCGATCGCGCCGCGGTCGATCGTCGTGTTGGCGCCGACCTCGACGTCGCGCGCCGATCACGACGCGCCCGATCTGCGGGATCTTGAGCCAGCGCCCGTTCTCCTCCGCCATGCCGAAGCCGTCCGCGCCGATGACGGCGCCCGAATGCAGGACGCTGCGCGGACCCGACGACGCAGCGGTCGTAGACGCGTCACGTTGGCGTGCAGGACCGCATCGTCGCCGATCGACGCGCCCGGCGCCGACGACAGCTGCCGGCACCGATGCGGGCGCGCTCGCCGATGACGGCGTCGGCGCCGATGACCGCGAGCGGGGCCGATCGTCGCGCGTGGCGGCGACCTTGCGCGCTCGGGTCGACGATGGCCGATGGATGAGCGCCGGCTCGGCGGCTGCCGGCGGCGGATGCAGGATGGCCGCCACCTTGGCGTAGATCGCGTACGGGTTGGCGCCGCAGCGAGCTTCGGCAACGACGTGTCGCTCGCCAGCTCCGGCGCGACGATCACCGCCGACGCCCGCGTCGACGCGAGTTGCGGAGCGGTATTTGGGGTTGGCGAGGAACGCGATCGCGCCGGGTCCGGCCGACTCCGAGCGTCGCGACGCGCGACAGCACGACACGTCGCCATCGCCGTGCAGCTCGGCGCCGGTGCGCTGCTGCCAGTTCGGCAAGTGAGATCGGCACGGGCCGGAGGATGTCGGTGGGCGCCGGCGGCGACGCGCACGCGGAACTGGCGGCGCCTCAGCCGTTACTTGTCGGCGAGCGCCTTGACCACCTTCTCGGTGATATCGATCTTCTGGCTCGCGAAGACGACGCGGATCCTGCAGGATCAGGTCGAACTTCTCGGCCTCGGCGATCTGCTGGATCACCTTGTTCGCGCGCTCCTGGACGCTCGCGAGCTCCTCGTTGCGCCGCAGGTTGAGGTCCTCGCGAAACTCGCGCTGCGCGCGCTGCAGGTCGCGCGACAGATTGGCGAGGTCGCGCTCCTTGTTGCGGCGATCGGCTCTCCGACATCGTGACGCCGTCCTTCTCGAGCGCCGCCTGCAGGTCGCGCACCTGCTTCGACGAGCTTCTGGATTTCGGCGTCGCGCGCGCGCGAACTCCTTCTCGAGCTTCTGCTGCGCGCGCTTCGCCGGCGCCGCCTCGCGGAAGAGGCGCTCGGTGTTGACGAAGCCGATCTTGTAGTCGGCGGCGTCCGCCGCGCCCGCGCCGACGCGAGACAATGCGGCCCCGTACACAAAGGCGGCGACAATGCGATGGATGATGCTGCGCTTCAATCGTTTCTCCCGCTGATGCCGTGTCAGAATACCGTTCCGACCTGGAACTGGAAATGCTGGATCCGGTCGCCGGGCTATGTCGTTCAGTGGGCCACCCGTAGCTGAATTTCAAGCGGCCCGACCGGCGAGTTCCAGGCAAGCCCGACGCCGTACGAAAACCGGAATTTCTCATTGGTCTTTCCAGGCTGGCGCCGGCGGCGTCCAGGCCGGAACGCCGGAGATCTGGCCGGCATCGAAGAACACGCTCGCCCGCACCGACTTGTCGCCCTTGAGGATCGGGATAGAAAAGCTTCCGCGTTGCCGATGATCTTGCGCTTGCCGCCGAGGACGATTTCCGGCAGAGGTCGCGCGGGCCGAGGGTGGCCGTTTCGTAGCCGCGCACCGAACCCACGCCGCCCGCCGTAGAACGCCTTGTAGAACGGCAACGGCTTGCCGCTGTACCCGGCGGCGTAGCCCACGTCGCCACGCAACATCAGCGACGTACTCGCCATAGACCGGCCAGAACCACTGCACCAGGTAATTCGCCTTGTAATACGCAAGGTCGACGATGGGAAGTCCCACCTCGACGCCGGCCACCTGGAGGACGCCCCGCGTAGGATAGAGGATGTCGTCGCGAGTGTCACGCGCCCAGCCCGCGCTGACGATGACGCTGTTCGTGATCGCAACCGAATTCCGCGACGTACAGGACAGTAGTAGAGCGGGCTGTTCTGCGAACAGCGAAAGCTGGTGTTCTCGAATCGGAGCCCGAGGTTGATCGTGTCGGTCTCGCTGATCGGGATGCCGTAGCTGACCGCCGCCGCCGCAGGTCGACGACTGTACGGCGACGACCGACAGCGACGACGGAATCGGTATTGCGCTGGTAGGCCTCCAGCGTGCGCGAAACGCCGTCCACCGTGTAGTACGGCTCGGTGAACGTGACCGCGATCGTGCGATTGATGGAGCTCGTGTTGATCCGCCGCCGTCAGCGCGTTGCCGCTGCCGAAGATGTTCTGCTGCGACACCGACGCGTTGAACACGAACTTCTCGGCGCTCGAGTACCCGATGCCCGGCGAGCAGGTTGCCGGTGGCCTTCTCGGTGACCGTCACCTCGACGTCCGCCTGATCGGGTACGCCCGGCGACCGGAGGCGTCTCGATGTTGACGTCGCTCGAAGATAGCCGAGCCGCCTGATGCGCACCTTGGAGCGCTCGATGCGGGCGCCGTCGTACCACGCGGCCTCGAGCTGGCGCATCTCGCGGCGGATGACCTCGTCGCGCGTCTGCGCGTTGCCGTTGATGTTGATCTTGCGGATGTAGACGCGCCGGCCCGGATCGACGATAGATGGTGAACGCGGCACTGCAGCTTCTCGCGGTCGATTTCCGGAATGGCGTTGACGTTGGCGAACGCATAGCCTTCCGTGCCGAGGCGGTCGCTGATCGCCTTCACGCTCGCCTGCAGGCGTTCGCGCGAGAACGTTTCGCCGACCCGCAACTGCACCAGCCGGCACGAGCTCGGGCCCGGGAATCGGCAGGTCGCCGCCCAGGCGGATCGCGGAAACCGTGTAGCGCGGCCCTTCGGTGATGTTGATCGTGATGTAGATGTCTTCCTTGTCCGGGCGTGATCGACACCTGCGTCGAGTCGACGTTGAACTCGAGATAGCCGCGATCCTGATAGAAGCTGCGCAGCGTCTTCGAGGTCCGCCGAGAGCTTCTGCTTCGAATACTGGTCGTTCTTCGTGTACCAGGTCGTCCAGCCCGGCGTCGTCAAGCGTCATGCAGGCCGAGGAGCTCGTTCTCGCTGTAGACGTTCTCGCCGACGATGTTGATCCGCGCGATCTTCGACGCGTCGCCTTCGTCGATCGCGATGTTGACGGCGACGCGGTTGCGCTCCTGCGCGGGTGACCGTCACCGTGACCTTCGCGGCGTACCGGCCGCGCGACAGGTACTGGCGCTTGATTTCCTGTTCGGCCCGATCGAGCGCGGAGCGGTCGAAGATGCGCGCGTCGGCAACGCCGATGTCCTTCAACGCCTTCTTCAGCGTGTCGCTGTCGAACTCCTTGTTGCCGGTGATCTCGACCTTGCTGATCGTCGGCCGCTCCTGGACGATGACGAGCAGCACGCTCGTCTTCCGCTTCGAGCCGCACGTCGCGGAAGAATCCGGTCGCGAACAGCGCCTTGATGGCCAGCGCCGCCTTTTTCGTCATCGATGGTGTCGCCGACCTTGATCGGCAGATAGGAAAAGACCGTGCCGGCCTCGGTGCGCTGGACGCCTTCGACGCGGATGTCCTTCACGACGAACGGCGTGATCGCCCAGGCGAGATTCGCGGCGACGACCAGCACGAGCGCGAGCGCCGCGATGGCGGCCTCGCGGCCCGCGGAAGACACCTTGCGGAGTCGTTGGGGTGCCGCTGCGCACCGTGCTGAGTAAATGCGCTGCCAGGCTGGCCACTAGAACAGTCGGGAGAGGTCATTGAAAAGCGCCAGCGCCATCAGCACCGCCAGCATGGCCATGCCGATGCGTTGGCCGACCTCGAAGGCGCGGTCGGAGACGGGACTGCCTTTGACGATTTCGGCGAAATAATACAACAAATGCCCTCCATCCAACAGCGGAACCGGGAGGAGATTCAGCACGCCGAGACTGATGCTGATCAACGCGAGATAGCCGACGAACACGAGCGTTCCCGCCTGCGCCGACTGGCCGGCGAAGTCCGCCATCGTGATCGGGCCGCTGATGTTCTTGAGCGAGGCTTCGCCGATGAGAATGCGGCCCAGCATCCGGACGGTGAAGGCCGCGAGCTCCCAGGTCTTGCGCGTCCCCTGGACCAGTGCTTCGAACACGCCGTAACGCACCGTCACCGCAAGACGGTCCGCGAAAGCCGGATCGACCTTGAGTCGGATCCCGGCGATCCCGACCTTGCGCCCGGCCTGTTCGGAGATCTCCGTGGTGACGCTCACGTCCCGCTCGGCGCCGTCCCTGACGACGTGAAAGATCACCGGGACGCCCGGCCGCGCGTTCGTTTTGGCGGCAACTCTCGGCCGGCGAGCGAACGGCTTCGCCGTCGATCGCCAGAATTCGGTCGCCGGCTTTGAGGCCGGCTCGCGCGGCAGGCTTGTCGGGCACTACCTCGTCGATCAGCGGGGGGCCGAGATCGCTGCGAAAGCCGAGCGCGGGCATGAAATTGCCTTCCCAGTCGGCTCCGCTGACCGACGCGAGCGACACCGTGCGCCGCAGCTTCCCCCATCGGGACGCTCGACATCGATCGCCACATCGGCGCGCGCCGGAGGCGCGCAGCAGGCGCCAGCGCAGATCCTGCCAACTCCGTACAGGCACGCCGTCGGCGGCGACGACGAGATCGCCGTCACGGATGCCCGCCGCGGCCGCGGGGCTTCCCGCGGGAGGCGCGGCAAGCAGCGCCCGCTGCGCCGGAATGCCGGCGACGTAGGTACCGGCAAACAGCAGCACCGCGAGCAGCAGGTTCGCGATGGGTCCGGCGGCGACGATGGCGATGCGTTTCCAGACGCTCTGCCGGTTGAACGCGCGCGGCAGATCGTCCAGCGGCGACCGCGCCTTCGCGCTCGTCGACCATCTTCACGTAACCACCGAGCGGTATCGCGGAAACGGCCCACTCGGTGCGGTCGGGTCCGAAGCGGCGCGACCACATGATGCGCCCGAAGCCGATGGAGAACCGCAGCACCTTGACCTTGCACCAGCGCGCGACGCAGTAGTGACCAAGCTCGTGGAAGACGACCAGGACGCCCAGCACGACGAGGAACGCCCCGACTTTGGTCACGGTGTCCATCAAGCCGCCATGGGAAGTTTCAGCCAGGCGCGCGCGACCGCGCGGGCCTCCGCGTCGGCCGCGAGCGCGTCGTCCGTGAGTGGTCACCGGGCGCGCCGGCAGCCGCGCCATCGCCTCGGCGCACGCCGGCGCGATGTCCGTGAAACGAATCCGGCCGGCGAGGAAGGCCGCAACCGCGACCTCGTTCGCCGCGTTGAGCACTGCCGGGGCCGAACCGCCTTCGCCCAAGCGCGTCGCTCGCGAGTCCGATGCAGGAAAGCGGGCATGATCGGGCGCTTCGAACGCTGAGCGCGCCCCGGCGCACGAGGTCGAGCGCAGCAACGCCCGCATCGATGCGGTCGGGGTAGGCGAGCGCCTGCGCGATCGGCGTTCGCATGTCCGGATGGCCGAGCTCGGCGAGCATCGATCCATCAACGTATTCGACAAGCGAATGGATGACGCTTTCGGGGTGCACCACGATCTCGATCCGCTCCCGCGGCACGCCGAACAGCCAGTGCGCTTCGATCATCTCGAGACCCTTGTTCATCATGGTCGCAGAGTCTACGCTGATCTTGCGGCCCATCACCCAGTTGGGATGGGCACAGGCTTCGTCCGCCGTAACCGTCGGAAGTTCCGCGAGCGGTCGCGTGCGAAATGGTCCGCCCGACGCGGTAAGGATGATCCTGCGCACGCCCGCATCCGCCGGGTTGCGCGCGTAGTCCGCGCGGCAGACATTGGAAGATCGCGTTGTGCTCGCTGTCGATCGGCAGCAGCGTCGCCCCGCCGTCGGCGACGACTTTCATGAACGCCGCGCCGCCGATGACGAGCGCCTCCTTGTTCGCGAGCAGAATGCGCTTGCCGGCGGCAGCCGCGGCAAGTGTCGAGCGCAGGCCCGCGGCGCCCACGATCGCCGCGACGACGGTGTCGGCGTCCGGAAGGCTCGCGGCTTCGACGAGCCCGGCCTCGCCCGAGAGAACGCGCGTCGACAGGCGGGCGCCGCAGAGCGCGGCCTCGAGCCTCGATGCTGCGGCGGGGTCGGACAGCACGGCGACATCGGGCCGATGGACGAGGCAGAGCCGCGCGAGCTTTTCCCATTGGCCGTGCGCCGTGAGCGCGGCGACGCTGAATCGGTCCGGATGGCGACGGATGACGTCGAGCGTCGAGTCGCCGATCGATCCGGTCGCGCCGAGCACGCTTATCTTGCGGCGAATCATCGCAGATAGGCGAGTGCCAGCAGCGCCGCCGCCGGCATCGCCGCCAGCAGGGCGTCGATGCGATCGAGAATGCCGCCATGTCCCGGCAGAAGGCGCCCGCTGTCCTTCGACGCCGGCCTGCCGCTTCAACAGCGACTCGCAGAGATCGCCCACGACCGACAGCCCGGCGAGGGCGAGCGCGCATCCGACCCAGGCGATGACGGCAACGGCGACACCGTGCCGGCGAAACCAGCCGCTGCCGCGAGCGGGACGAGCGCCAGCGCGTAGAGGGCGACCGCCGCGAGACCGCCGTAGACACCCTCCCAGGTCTTGCCCGGGCTCACTTGCGGCGCGAGCTTGCGCCGGCCGAACGCGCGGCCGGCGAAGTACGCGGCGGTATCCGCGATCCAGACGATGGCCATCGCGGCGAGCACGAGCCAAGGCGAGCGCGCCTGCAACTGCACGATCGCCACCCACGCGCCGATCAGCACGATCCAGCCGGCCACCGCCAGCGGCAGCGCGAGACACGGGTTTCCAGCGGGTCGCGAGCCACGGCAGCGCGAGGAGCAGCCAGAACAGCGTCGCGACGCCGCAGACGGCGAGCACGATGCCGCGCGGCCATCCGGCGTCGAATCCGGCCAGCGGCGAAAGCGAGCAGATTGCCGCCGATCAGCAGCGTGCCGGTCAAGAACATCCACCAGGTCGGGCCGCGGTAACCGGCGAGGTCTGCCCATTCGGTCGAGGCGACGGCGATCAGCGCGAGCGTCACCGCGCCCCAACCCATGGGCGGCAGCAGGAACATGGCCGCCAGCACCAGCGGAATCAAGACCGCCGCCGTCAGGATGCGCGTTGCGAGCATCGAGGTGGAATGCGAGCGCAGGTTGCCGGGAGTCCGCTCACGCGTCCTGCGCCGCCTGCACCTGTTCGCTCGTTCGGCCGAAGCGGCGCTCACGCTGCCGATACCACTCGATCGCGGCATTGAGAGCGATCGCGTCGAAGTCGGGCCACAGCATGTCGGTGAAGTAGAGCTCCGAGTACGCGAGCTGCCACAGCAGGAAGTTCGAGATCCGCTGCTCGCCGCCGGTGCGAATGAACAGATCGGGCTCCGGCGCGTAGGCCATCGCGAGGAACGGCTCGAGCGCTTCCGGCCGCAGCTCGGAACCGTCGCGCACCGCATCCGGGTGAATCGCGAAATACCGGCGCGCCGCCTGCGCAATGTCCCAGCGCCCGCCGTAGTTGGCCGCGACCGTCAGCGTGAGCCGCGTGTTGGCGGCCGTCTGCGCCTCGCCCGCCGCTACGAGCTCACGGATTCGCCGGTCGAACACCGAAGTGTCGCCGACCACCTTGAACCTGATCCCGTTCGCGTGCAGCTTGGCCACTTCCTGCTCCAGCGCATGCAGGAAGAGGTCCATGAGTATCGAGATCTCATCGGGCGGGCGTCGCCAGTTCTCGCTGGAGAACGCGAACAGCGTGAGAAATTCGATGTCGCGCTCGATGCACGCGAGGATGATCGCCCGCACCGCCTCGACGCCGCGGCGGTGCCCGGCGACGCGCGGCAGCATCCGCTTCTTCGCCCAGCGCCCGTTGCCGTCCATGATGATCGCCACATGCCGGGGCACCGCGGACGTGGCGGGAATGTCGCGCGTGGAGCTCGGGAACATGGGTTTGCGGGAGCCGGTGGCAATGCGTGGGCTGTCGTCGGAGGCTGCGCCGCGGCCGCCCGTCAGATCGCCATCAGGTCGGTTTCCTTGGCCGCGAGCACCTTGTCGATCTCGGCGATGTAGCGGTCGGTGAGCTTCTGGACGTCGGTCTGCGCGTGCCGCTCGTCGTCCTCGGCCACCGCGTGGTCCTTCAGCAGCTTCTTCAGGTGGTCGTTCGCGTCGCGGCGGATGTTGCGCACGGCGATGCGGGCATCCTCGGCCTCGTGGCGGACGACCTTGATCAGCTCCTTGCGCCGCTCCTCGGTCAGCGCCGGCATCGGCACGCGGATGACATCGCCCGACGTTGCCGGATTGAGGCCGAGGTCGGAGTCGCGGATCGCCTTCTCGATCACCGCGATCATCTTCTTCTCCCACGGCTGCACGGTGATCGTGCGCGCGTCGGCGAGCGTGATGTTCGCGCACTGCGCGATCGGCATCGGCGTGCCGTAGTAATCGACATGGAGGTGATCGAGGAGGCCGGTGTGGGCGCGGCCGGTGCGGACCTTGCCGAGGTCGTGCTTCAGCGCCTCGACCGATTTCTGCATCTTCTGCTCGGCGGATTTCTTGATGTCGGCGATACTCATTGTCACCTCGCATTCGAATGAAGCTTCGCGCACTGCACGCGGCGCGAACCGCGTGCCCAGAATGCCCGCGAGCATCTAGCAATGCACGATCGTTCCCTCGTCCCCGCCCAGCACCACGCGCTTCAGCGCGCCGGGAACGAAGATCGAAAACACCTTGAGCAACATGTTCTGGTCGCGGCAAAGCGCGAGCGCCGTGGCGTCCATCACCTTGAGATTCTTGACGATCGCCTCGTCGAAGGTGAGCTCGGCGTAGCGCGTCGCCGTCGGGTCCTTCTGCGGATCGGCCGTATAGACGCCGTCGACCTTGGTGGCCTTCAGCACGATGTCCACGCCCATCTCGCGGCCGCGGAGCGCGGCGGCGGTATCCGTCGTGAAGAACGGATTGCCGGTGCCCGCGGCGAAGATGACGACCTTGCGCTCCTCGAGATGGCGCAGCGCGCGGCCCGCGAATGTAGGGCTCGGCGACCTGGTCGATCCGCAGCGCGGATTGCACCCGCGATTCGACGCCGGCGCGCCGCAGCGCATCCTGCAGCGCGAGCGCGTTCATCAGCGTCGCCAGCATGCCCATGTAGTCGGCCGTCGCGCGGTCCATGCCCGCCGCGCCGGGAGCGACGCCGCGAAAGATGTTGCCGCCGCCGATCACGACGGCGACCTCGACCCCGAGCCTTGTCACCTCGCCGATCTCGGCGACGATGCGATCGATCACCTCGCGATTGATGCCGTAGGAATCCTCGCCCATCGAGCGCTTCGCCCGAAAGCTTGAGCAGGATGCGCCGGTACGCGGGCGCGGCGGCGGGGACTGCGGCAACGGGAACGGTTACGGCGGCTGGCTTGGCAGACATGGCGGCGAACTCCGTTCGGGTTGGGGCGGAAGGTCGGCGGCGGCGGATTACGCCTTGGTCATCGCCGCCACTTCGGCCGCGAAATCGTCCTTCTTCTTCTCGATCCCTTCGCCGACGACGAACAGGACGAAGTCGTGCACGACGGCGCCCTGCGACTTGACGAGCTCGCCCACCGTCTGCTTGCCGTCGCCCTTGACGAACGGCTGGCCCAGCAGCGTGACCTCGGCGATGAACTTGGCGACTCCACCCTCGACCATCTTCTCGACGATGTTCGCCGGCTTGCCCGATTCGGCCGCCTGCGCGGCCTTGATCTTGCGCTCGCGCTCGATGACGTCGGCCGGCACGCCGTCGCGCGACACGCGCCACCGGCTTGCTCGCGGCGACGTGCATCGCAAGATCCTTGCCCAGCGTGTCCTGCCCGCCGGTGACATCCACGAGGACGCCGATCCGGCTGCCGTGCACGTAGGAAGCGAGCCTGCCCGCGGCGACCTTTCGCGCGAAGCGGCGCAGCGACAGGTTCTCGCCGATCTTCTGCACGAGCGCCGTGCGGCGGGCCTCGACGGTTTCGCCGGAGGCAAGCGCGACGCGCGCCGAGCGCGGCGACGATCCGCCGGATTGTCGCGCGCGATGATCTGCGCGACTTCGGCCGCGAACGCGCGGAAGTCGTCGTTCTTGGCGACGAAGTCGGTCTCGCAGTTCACCTCGACCATCGCCGCCGTCTTCGCATCGGGCGCGACGTACAGGCCGATCACGCCTTCCGCGGCGATGCGGCTGGCGGCCTTCGACGCCTTGGCTCCGCTCTTGATCCGCAGCAGCTCCTCGGCCTTGGCGAGATCGCCCGCCGCCTCCGTCAGCGCCTTCTTGCATTCCATCATGCCCAGCCCCGTGCGCTGGCGCAGGTCCATCACCATGCTTGCGGCAATTTCCGCCATGTCGTCGCTCCAATGCTGTTCTGGTCGTATGCGCCGGATCCGGTGGGCATGCGGCGCATGAGGTCCGCCGCGGCTCCGCCGATCCGCGCCGGACAGGGCGGCGGACGTCGGACAGCGGCGGAGACCGGTTCCCTATGCCGTCGCGTCGTCCGCCACCTCGACGAATTCCTCGCCAGCCTGGACGATTTCCTGGATCACGTCGCTGCGGCCTTCGAGGATCGCGTCGGCGGCGCCGCGGGCGTACAGACGGATCGCACGGCTCGAATCGTCGTTGCCCGGAATGACGTGCGCGATCCCGATCGGCGAATGGTTGGTATCGACCACCGCGACGATCGGAATGGCGAGCTTCATCGCCTCGGTGATCGCGATCTTGTGATAGCCGACGTCGATCACGAACAGCGCGTCCGGCAGGCCGGCCATGTCCTTGATGCCGCCGAGGCTCTTGGTCAGCTTGTCCATCTCGCGCTGCATCGTCAGCGCCTCGCGCTTGTTCATCTTCTCGAACGTGCCGTCCTCGCTGCATCTGCTCGAGATCCTTGAGGCGCTTGGTCGACGCCTTGACGGTCTTGAAGTTGGTGAGCATGCCGCCGAGCCACCGGGCGTCGACGTAGGGCATGCCGCAACGGCGGGCTTCCTCGGCGACGATGTCGCGTGCCTGGCGCTTGGTGCCGACGAACAGGATCGTCCCCTTGTTCGCGGCGAGCTGACGGATGAACTTCATCGCGTCCTGGTAGAGCTGCATCGTCTTTTCGAGGTTGACGATGTGGATCTTGTTGCGCTGGCCGAAGATGTACTCCGCCATCTTCGGATTCCAGTACCGCGTCTGGTGGCCGAAGTGGACCCCGGCTTCCAGCATTTGGCGCATCGTGACGGACATTACCGCGCTCCTTTCAGGGTTGGACCACGACCCGCCTTGGCTCGAACCCGTCGCCGCCTTCAGTTACCGTTCGAGTTGTCAGGCGGTCCTGGTTCGGGCACCCTGAGGTGCGCGGGTCTGCGAATTTGCCCGAATCGGCCTTCGATCCCGGAAATCCGGGAAACAGGCGCGCAAGGCGAGCTAACATTCGATTTTAGCACGGAAATCGCGCGTGAAGTCGACGGGATCCTTGCGCGCGGGTCGAAACTCCTCCGGACCCGCGCCATGCCTAAGAATGCACGCACGTCCGCGAAGCCGTCGCCATGGCGCAATTCCGCATTCCCGCAGACGACCCCAACGCCGCACCCGGTCCCCGATCCGGCCGCCGAATCGGCGTTGCTCGCGCGCGCGCGACGCCGTCGTGTCTGCGATCTCGCGCCGCTCGGCGTGCTCTGCGCCGCCGGTGCGGACGCAGCGACGTTTCTGCAGGGCCAGCTGTCGTGCGACGTCAGCGCGCTCGCGCCGGGGACCTGCCGCTTCGGGAGCTTCAACTCACCCAAAGGCCGGATGCTCGCCGAATTTCGTGCTGTGGCGCGATGCGCGCGCGAACGATGGCTTCGCCGATGCTGCTCTCGGCCGACATCGCCGAATCGGTCGGCGAAGCGGCTTCCGCATGTATGTGCTTGCGCTCGAAGGTCGCCGTCGCCGACGTGTCCAGCGAGACGCAGCGCGTCGGCGTCGGCGGTCCGGGCGGCGGCCGCGATCGCGCGCGGCGGTTCGAGTCGGTGCCGGAGCTCCTCGAAGCGCGACACGCCGGCGTCCGCTACGCTCCTGGGCTTGCCGGGGCAGCGCTATCGTCCTGCTGGCGCCCGCGAGCGACGCCGAGTCGGTGCGCGCACGCTTCACGAGGTCTCGCCACGCCGGCCGGCTTCGACGCCTGGCGCTGGCTCACGATCCGGCGGGGATGCCGGTGATCACCGCCGCGCACGCAGGATGCGTTCGTCGCGCAGGCAGCGAACCTGGATCATCCTCGGCGGCATCGATTTTCAGAAGGGCTGCTACACCGGGTCAGGAAATCATCGCGCGCGACGCAATACCTGGGCCGGCTCAAGGAACGGACGCTATCTCTTCCACATCGACAACGCGGGACGTGGCGGCCGGCGACAGGATCTACAGTTCCGCCTTCGAGGGACAGCCCTGCGGCACCGTCGTCAATGCGGCACCGGCCCCCGGCGGCGGCTGCGATCTCCTCGCCGTGGTGCAGATCGCGGCGGCGGAACGCGGCGACGCGCGCCTTCGTGCGCCGCGACGGCCCGCGACTCGCCGCGCTGCCGCTTCCCTATGCCATCCCGGCGCCGAGCGCGCCGCGCGGACGCGCGAGCAGCCTGACGCGAACAGAGGCGTCGCCGTGCGGCGCGCGAGCACAACGAGCTTCTATGTCTACTACCGGATCGCCGCGGATTCGGCCGCGTGCGCGCGAACGGATCGGCAGCGCTCGCTCGCCGACATCGAGGCGCGAACCGGCGTTCGCGGGAACGCTCCTCGCGCGGCGTGACGATCCCGTCGACGTGGATGGAGACCTACGCCCCGGTCACGCGCGCCGCGAGCGTTCCGGCGCGTCCTCGACGCTGCTGCGCGCAGGAGCACGAAGCCGCGGCGCTGACGACGGACGGCGAGCGGCACGTCGAGGCATTGCGCCGCTGCCCGCGCCGCTGCGCGCGGCGCGCCCAAAGCGTGATCTCCGTGCACGGCCCACCGCGCCATGTGCCTCGCACTGATCGCGTTCGCCGCGCATCCCGCGCTACCGTGTGATCGTCGCCGCCAACCGCGACGAGTATCCACGCGCGTCCGGCGGCGCCCGGCGCATGGTGGGCAGAAGGGCTTCCTCGCCGGACGCGATCTCAAGGCGGGCGGCACGTGGCTCGGCGTCGACCGCGCGCGGCCGCGTCGCGCTTCTCACCAACGTGCGCGAGCCTTCGCGCCACGATCCTGCGCGCGCCGTCGCGCGGCGCGTCTCGTGCCGAGCGTGCTCGCCGCGGACGCGCCGCCCTCGGTGTCGCTCCCGGCGCTCGTTCGTGCCGCCGCCGCTTCACAACGGCTTCAACCTGATCGCCGGAGATGCCCGCGAGCTTCTGTGGGGCTCGAACCGCGCGGCCTCGCCCGTTCAGCGCTCGGCCCCGGAATCTATGGCGTTTCGAATCACCTGCTGGACACGCCGTGGCCCAAGGTGGTAGCGCACGAAGGAACGCGTTTCGCCAGTGGTGCAAGGCGATGCCGCGCGGACGATCCTGCCGCGCTCCTTCGCGCTCTTGCACGATACCGAGCGCGCGCCCGACGACGATGCTGCCGGCGACCGGCGTCACGCTCGAGCGGGAGCGGATGCTTTCGTCGCCCTTCATCATCAGCGCGGATTACGGCACGCGCTGCTCGACCGTCGTCACCGATCGATCACGATGGACAGTGCGCAGCTTCATCGAGCGCAGCTTTCGACCCGGCGGGAGACGCCACCGGCGAGGTCGATGTTCCGCTTCGCGATGAAGCGCCGAGCAGTACCCGCGAGCCTGGCCGCCGAGGACCGTAGTCGCTGAAGACGAGCCGCGCGCGGCCGCTCGCGCACCGTCAGCGCGCAATGGCCGCCGACAGGCAGCGTGAGCTTTCCGGGACGTGGCCGAACGGCAGGCCGGTGTAGATAGGCACGCCGAGCGTCGCGCGGAAATGCGCGACCATCGCCGCGGCGTCGTAGCCGTTGTCGTTCGGCGCGAGCTCGTAGCCGTTGAACGCGCCGAGGAGCACCGCGCGCTGGCGCGCCAGGATGCCCGCGAAATGAAGCTGATAGAGCATCCGCTCGACGCGGTACGGATGCTCGCCGATGTCCTCGAGAAAGAGGATGCCGTCGCTCGACGCGCGGCAGGTGCGGCGTGCCCGACGAGATGCGCGACCATCGCGAGGTTGCCGCCCCACAGCGTGCCTTCGCCCTCGAAATCGGGTCCGTCGAGCGCGCACTCGACTTCGTAGCGGTCGCTGCCGAGCAGGCCCCAGCAATGGTCGAGCGTGAACGCCGACGGCGTGGCGGCGCCGAAGTCGTGCCGCGGCCATCGGGCCGGCGAACGTCGTCATCCCGGCGTGCGCGAGCGCGGCGAGCTGGAACGCCGTGAAATCGCTGTGACCGAGCCATCGCTTCCGCGATCGCGGCGAGCGCCGCGAAGTCGATGCGGTCGAGCAGGCGCGACCAGCCGTAGCCGCCGCGCAGCCGCCATCGCCAGCGTCGACGTCGCGGATCGTCGGCCATCCGCGCGATGGCCGCGAGCCGCTCGTCGTCGGTCGCCGAGAATCGCTGCCAGCGCGTCGTGCAGGTCGGATCGACGACGACGCGATGGCCGAGCGCCGACAGCCGCGCCACCGGCGCGCTCGAGCGCCGCGTCGGCTCGGTGACGAAACCCGCCGGCGCGTAGAGCCCGATGCCGAAGCCGTCGTTCATGCGCATGGCGCACTCGGCGGCGCGCGGCGAAGAAGTCGTCGAGCAGGCGCGCCGCATTCGTCGGCGCGCACGCCGCCGGTCACGCGACGCGTGGTGATTGAGCCGCGGTTCGGCGAAGAGATCGATCACCGATCCGCACGCGCCGGTCTTCGGATCGCGCGCGCCGTAGACGACGCCGCGCGATCCGCGCATGCAGGATCGCGCCGGCGCACATCGCGCACGGCTCGATCGTCACGTACAGGTCGCAGCCGGGAAGCCGGTAGTTGCCGAGCGCGCGGCCGGCGTCGCGCAGCGCGGCGATCTCCGCATGCGCCGTCGGATCGGTGCTGGCGATCGGCGCATTGCCGCCGCGGCCGATGACGACGCCTGTCCTTGACGACGATCGGCGCCCACCGGAACCTCGCCGCGCGCGCCCGCCGCGCGCGCGAGCGCGAGCGCCTCGCCCATCCAGTCGTCCTCAGTTGCCATCAGTCGCCGGCATCGAAACGGACGATCTGCGACCCAGTTCGCACCCTTTCCCGGTCGGGTACCGGCGGCGCAGCTCGAGCGCGCCGCTCGCAGCGTCGATCGCGTAGAGCGAGATCGTGTCGGATTTTTCGCCGGTGGCGACGAGGAATCGGCCGGTCGGGTCGATCGCGAATCCGCGCGGCTGGCGCTCGGTGGCGTGAGTCGACCGGTAGGTGAGCCTTGCCGGTGGCGCCGTCGACGCCGAACGCGTTGAGCGTGCTTTCGGTGCGCTCCGACAGGTAAAGGAACTTGCCGTCCGGCGTCAGGTGGATGTCGGCTGCCCAGATGTCGCGGTCGAGGTTTCGCGTCGGCGTCCGCGCCGCGCGGCGCGCCCGGCACCAGCGTGTTGTCCGGCGGGAGCCCGGACACCGACGCTCGTCGTCGGTCAGCAGACCGGTTCGCGGCGTCGATCGCGAAGGTCGTGACGATCTCCGCCGTCATTTCGCCACAAGCAGGTACAGGAACCTGTTGTCGGCGGAGATGACGAAATGGCGCGGTCCCGCCACCGGGCTCGTCAGCTGGACGCGCCGGCGTGTTCGAGCGCGAGCTTCCCGGCATTCGCGTCGAACGTGAACATGAAGACCGCATCGCTGCCGAGCGTCGGGAACGTAGGCGAATCGATTGGTCGCGTCGACGCGTATCGAATGCGCGTTGCGGCCCACGGGGATCACCTGCAGAGGCTCGGAGCGCGACGCGCCCGTCGCGCCCACGGCCGTGAGGGTGACTCACGACTGCGCCGCATACGACGCACCGAGCAGGAAGCGCCCGGTCTTGTCGAGGCGAGATGTACGGAAGGCTTTCTGCCAGCGGCGAGCGTCGACGACGGGCGTCAGCGCGCCGGTGCGCGCGATCGATGGCGAGGACATGGATCGCGCACGGCAGCGAACGCGACACCGCATACAGGAAGCGGCGATCGGGGCTGACCGCCATCGGCATGACGCCTTTCGCCGACTCCGGACACGCGCGCCCGGATGCAGCTCGCCCTGGTCGTCCAGCCGATACGTACGTATGTCACCGTCATCGGCGTTCGAAGCAGCAGACGAATGTGGCGCCTAATATCGTCACTCCCACTCGATCGTCGCCGGCGGCTTGCTCGAGATGTCGTAGACGACGCGGTTGATGCCGCGCACTTCGTTGATGATGCGGTTCGATGACCCGCGCCAGCAGATCGTGCGGCAACGGCGCCCAGTGCGCCGTCATGAAGTCGGTCGTCTGCACGGCGCGCAGCGCGACCGACGTGCTCGTACGTGCGGCCGTCGCCCATCACGCCCACCGAGCGCACCGGCAGGAACACGGCGAACGCCTGCGCGCGTGATGTCGTACCACGACTCGCCGTCGCGCGTCGCGCGCCGGCGCGCAGCTCGTCGATGAAGATCGCGTCGGCGCGGCGCAAGCAGGTCGGCGTGCTCGCGCGTCACCTCGCCGAGGATGCGCACGCCGAGGCCGGGCCCGGGAAACGGATGGCGGTACACCATCTCGCGCGGCAGTCCGAGCTCCAGCCCGAGCTCGCGCACCTCGTCCTTGAAGAGCTCGCGCAGCGGCTCGAGCAGCTTCAGGTGCAGCGTCTCGGGCAGGCCGCCGACGTTGTGGTGCGACTTGATCGTGTGCGCCTTCTTCGTCTTCGCGCCCGCCGACTCGATCACGTCCGGATAGATCGTGCCCTGCGCGAGCCACTTCGCGCCTCGCGCAGCTTCGCCGCCTCGCGCTGGAAGACGTCGACGAACAGCCGGCCGATGATCCTGCGCTTCGCTTCCGGATCGGTCGACGCCGGCGAGCGCCGCGAGAAATCTCGTCGGCCGGCGTCGACGTGGATCGACGCGCACGCCGAGGTTGCGCGCGAACGTGTCCATCACCTGCGTCGGCCTCGTCCTGCCGCAGCAGGCCGTGGTCGACGAACACGCAGGTGAGCTGGTCGCCGATCGCCTTGTGGATGCAGCGCCGCGGCGACCGACGAGTCGACGCCGCCCGACAGGCCGAGCATGCACGTCGTCGCCGCCGACCTGCGCGCGGATCGCCGCCACCGCCTCGCCGACGTAGTCGCGCATGTTCCAGTCGTCGCCGCAGCCGCAGATGTCGTGCGCGAAGCGCGCGAGGATCGCCGCGCCCTGCTTCGTGTGCGTGACCTCGGGATGGAACTGCACGCGCGTAGAAGCGCGCGCGACTCGTCGGCCATCGCCGCGATCGCGCAGGCGTCGACGACTGCCGATCAGCTCGAAGCCCGGCGGCAGCGCGGTGACCTTGTCGCCGTGGCTCATCCAGACGTCGAGCAGCCCGTGCCCTTCGGCGTTGCGCGCGGTCCTCGATGTCGCGCGAGCAGCGTCGAATGTCCGCGCGCGCGGACTTCGGCGTAGCCGAACTCGCGCACCGCGCCCGGCCTCGACCGCGCCGCCCAGCTGCGCCGCCATCGTCTGCATGCCGTAGCAGATGCCGAGCACCGGCACGCCCTGCGTCCAGACGGCGGCCGGCGCGCGCGGCGTGTCGCCCTCGGTCACGCTGTTCGGGCCGCCGGACAGGACGATGCCCTTCGGGCGCGAACTCGCGCACGAACGTCGTCGCCGACGTCGTACGGATGGATCTCGCAGTAGACGTGCGTCTCGCGCAGGCGGCGCGCGATGAGCTGCGTGTACTGCGCGCCGAAATCGAGGATCAGGATCCGGAGTGGGAGTGCGACGCTGCGGCGCCATGGGATCACAAGGAGGCGGAGCCGCGCATGCGGCTGCGCCGCGCAAATTACTCGACGCGATAGTTCGGAGCTTCCTTGACGATCTGCACGTCGTGCACGTGCGACTCGCGAATGCCCGCCGACGTGATCTCGACGAACTCGGCGCGCGTGCGACAGCTCGTCGATGGTCGGCGCAGCCGCAGTAGCCCATCGCAGCGCGCAGCCCGCCCATCAGCTGATGGATCACGGCGGCAGCGCGCCCTTGTACGGGACGCGGCCCTCGATGCCCTTCGGGCACGAGCTTCTCGGCGGCGCCCTCGCCTTCGGCGTCCTGGAAATAGCGGTCGGAGCTGCCCTGCTGCATCGCGCCGAGCGAGCCCATGCCGCGGTAGCTCTTGTACGAGCGGCCCTGGTAGAGCTCGATCTCGCCGGGCGCTTCCTCGGTGCCGGCGAAGAGGCTGCCGAGCATCACCGCACGACGCGCCCGGCGGCGAGCGCCTTGGCGATGTCGCCCGAATAGCGGATGCCGCCGTCGGCGATGACCGGAATGCCGACCGTGCGCGACGCCTTCGAGCGCGATACTGGATCGCCGAGATCTGCGGCACGCCGACGCCGGCGACGATGCGCGTCGTGCAGATCGAGCCGGGACCGATGCCGACCTTGACCGCGTCGGCGCCGTGATCGGCGAGCGCCTTGCGCGCCGTCGGCGGTCGCGACGTTGCCGCCGATCGACCTGCACCTGCGGATAGCGCTTCTTGACCCATCGCACGCGGTCGAGCACGCCCTGCGAATGCCCGTGCGACGTGTCGACGACGATGCACGTCGACGCCGGCAGCGACGAGCGCCTCGACGCGCTCGTCGGTGTCGCCGCGCCGTGCCGACGGCGGCGCCCACGCGCAACCGGCCGAGCTCGTCCTTGCACGCCAGCGGGTGCTCGGTCGACTTGAGGATGTCCTTGACGGTGATGAGGCCGCGCAGCTCCATCGTCGTCGTTGACGACCAGCACGCGCTCGAGACGGTGCCGGTGCATCAGCGCCTTGGCGTGCTCGAGATCGGTGCCTTCGGGCACCGTCACGAGCCTGTCGCCCTTGCGTCATGATGTTCGACGACCGGCTGGTCGAGATTCGTCTCGAAGCGCAGGTCGCGATTGGTGACGATGCCGACGACGCGCTTGCCCTCGACGACCGGCAGTCCGGAGATCCGGTGCTGCCGCGTCAGCGCGAGCACTTCGCGCACCGACATCGACGGCGGAATCGTGATCGGATCCTTGACGACGCCGCTTTCGAAGCGCTTGACCTTCGCGACTTCGGCCGCCTGCTTCGCCGGCGGCATGTTCTTGTGCACGACACCGAGGCCGCCTTCCTGCGCGATCGCGATGGCGAGCCGCGCTTCGGTGACGGTGTCCATCGCCGCCGACAAGCAGCGGAATGTTGAGCGTGATGCTGGCGGTGAGGCGGGTCTTGAGGCTGACGTCGCTGGGAACGACGATGGAATGCGCGGGAACAAGCAGGACGTCGTCGAACGTCAGTGCTTTCCGGGCGGCACGCATTGACTTTCTCCTATGCGCAAAGACGCGATTATACCCGCGTCCGATCGCCTCGAAAACCTCCGCCGTGCATCACGAAAGAGACACGGCCGCGGCCGCGCGGGCTCGTCATCGCCCGGCGCGTTTGACGCCCGATCGCCGGTTGGATTACCTTGACAATGTCATAAGCCTGGGATGAGACGCCAGATGGCGACGATGACCGCGACACCGCTGCACTCGGCAACGCCGATCCGGGCGCTGCGCCGCGGCGCGCGGCCTTGCGCCTCGGGCTCGCCGTCGCTGTCGCTGCTGCTGACGTCGGCTCCGGCAATGTCGGCGCTGTACACAAGTGGACGGACGCGAGCGGACGCGTCATCTATTCCGATCAGCCGCCGCCGGGCAACGTCAAGGTCGAGACGATCAACGCCCCACCGCCGGCGTCAAACCCGAACGCCGTCAAGGAACTCGCGACCAAGGAGGCGGACCTCAAGAAGAAGCAGCTCCGTGCCGAGGAGGAAACCAAGACGAACAAGGCGCGCGTCGACGCCAACATGCGCCGCCAGGAGTGCCAACGGGCGCGGGGTCAGGCGATCGCCCTCGCGCAATTCCGACCAGGTCGTGCTCTACACCACGACCGCGACGGGCGAGCGCGTGGCGATGGGCGACGCGGCTCAGCTTAGCGGAGCGGCAGCGACTCGATTACTGGATTCACGAGAACTGCCAGAACGCTCAGGCTGAGCACAACTGAGCCGAACTGAGCAGCCGGAACTGAGCAACCGGCCGCGGGAGCGCCCGCCGCAGCATCGCAGTCCTACTTCTTCTCGAGATTGGCCTGATTGATCTCGACCTTGGCCTTGGCCTTCAGCGATATTGACGTAGGCCTCGAAGAGCTCGCGGTTCTGCATCTCGCCGATCCTCGCGCGAGCCGCCGCGACCTTCGCCGCATCGACCTCCGGCGGCGTGATACGACCTTCACGAGCCTGGTAGATCGAGAATCCGCCGCTCTCGCCCGCGGTGCCGACGTACGCCGGCAGCTTCGTCGCGTCGACCTGGAAGATCCGCGTGACCGCCTCGTTGGCGAACTCCGGCCTGCGGCCGGTTGCGCAAGCAGCGCCACGGGTTTCGAGAATGACGACGCCCGCCTCCTGGTCGCTCTTTGCCCTGCTCGAGCAGCGCGAGCTTTTCGCGCCCGGCTTTCCGCGCGAGCTCAGAGGCCGCCTGGCTGCACGAGCTGCCGGTGAATCTCGGCCTTCACGTCGTCGAACGGACGCACGCGCGGCCGGCTTGTATTCTGACGATGCGGGCCGCCATCAGCGCGTTCCGTTGCCGACTTCGATGGCGTCGGTGTTGCGCTTGGCCGCGATCGATCTCGGCGAGAAGAGCGCCTGCACGAGCTTCGCGCTGCCCAGCGCGATCTGCTGCGCCTGCGCCCGCGTGACGAGCGGCGACGTCTGGACCGTGAGCCCCAGCGCCTTGGCGACCGGCGCCAGCGAATCGGCCTGCTCTGTAAACGAGGTTCTGAAACTGGTCGGCAGCGGCGGCGAACTTCTGCCCGACCTTCTGCCGCTTCGAGATCCGTCTCGATCTGCGCCTTCACTTCGTCGAACGCGCGCGTCTTCTCCGGGCGTGACGTCGATGAGCCGGATCACGTGCTAGCCGAATTCGCTGTCGACCGGACCCGGTGATTTCGCCCGGCTTCATCGCGAACACGGCGTCGTCGAACGCCTTCACCATCGTGCCGCGCGGGTTGCTGCCCGAGATCTCCGCCCTGCGCCGCCGAGCCGGGATCCTGCGAGCTGCTGCTTCGCGAGCTCCGGCGAACTTGGCCGGGATTGGCCTTGGCCTGCGCCGCGATCTCCTCCGCCGCCTTCTTCGCCGCGGCGCGTCTCGCGCCGCTGCGCGTCGGGCTTGACGGCGATCAGGATGTGCGCCGCCTGCCGCTGCTCTTCCTGGCGGTAGGTCTTGGCCGCGCTGGTCGTATTGCGCCTCGGACCTCCTCCGGCGTCACGGCGACCTGCGAGCACCGCATCCTGGCGTCAGCACCACGTACTCGAACTTCGCCTCCTCGGGCGTCTCTGAACGCCGCCGCGTTGGCGTCGTAGAACGCCTTTTCCTGCGCCGCGTCGACGCGCTGACGTCCTTGACGAACGTCTCGACGTCGATGTTGCGCGATACTCGACCTCCGCGCTGCTGCTCGACGAGGCTGCACTTGAACGTCCACGGCCGGCGACTGCGCGGACGACGCCGCTCGCGCGCGATGGGGATCGACGATGCGGCTCGGCGAGGATCCGACGCCGGATGCTGTCCTCGAACGCGGGCTCGGTCGATGCCCGCGTCTGCCGCAGCAGGTTCTTGTAGACGATCGAGCGAGAAGCGCTCGCCCTCGCGAAAGCGCGGGTCCGCCGCGATGCGGTCGAAGACCTCGGTTCGACACGCGGAAGTGAGAGGTCGCTGCCCTTCTTTCTCGACGAGCCTGCTCGCGCAGCAGTCTGCTGCAACCGAGGTTGAAGCGCACCTCGGGATTGTCGAGGATCGCCGGATCGACGCCCTGCGCGCTGCGCCGCAGCTGCTCCTGCTGATCGCGGATCGCCTGAGCGAATTCGGCCTCGGTGATCTTTGCCGCCGTCGAATCTTGGCGACTTCCGCCGACGCCCCCGCTCGAGCCGGAGCAGTAGTCGACGCCGAAGAAGGCGAACGGAATCATGATCAAGCATCAGAATGAACTGCGCGATCCTCGTTTGTGCTTGTGCACGAGGTCAAACATCGCCTGGCCCCTATCTTTCGTCGCCGCATGTTTCCGCGGTGCGCCTTGCTGCTGTTGCGGCCGCCGGCGGCAGCCAGCGTTCCGGCGCGCCGCCATCGCGGTAGCCGGATGCGAAAGGGGCGAACTTTCGCGTTCGCCACCTTCAATTGGCGGGTGGACGTCTGCAGGATATGCGTTAATATTCAATACCTTGCAGTATATCGCCGCATCCGCCCCCGCGAGCCCTCCATCATGTTCCGGGCTGACGAGGCCACGCTATTCTACTGCCGTTCGTCGTATGGTTCGCCCCTGAAGCGGTCACACCGCGGACTGCGGCGATAAAGTCCCCAGTCACGGTGAACGTTAACCTCGCAGCGCGGGTAAAACGGCCTGGCGCGATCCGGTTTTCCCGGTTGCTTCGCGGCGCAACGAAGGGACCGACATGCTGCTCGTCCGCAAAGGTAATCGGCGTGGCGCGTCGTCCGGATGCTCACCGATATCCCAAGAATGCGTACTTGTCGGGCTCGGCGCATTCCGTACCGCTGGGATTCGGTTCGACGTGCCCGGAGTAGGTCGATCATTCAGGGAGTCATAACTGGCTGGATGCGCGACAACGCATCGATAGGAACGCATAGGTGTCAAAAGCAATCACATTGGTTCCCGTAACCGTTGTCAGCATCGCGGCCAACGCGGAATTGAACTGCTGAGAAAGTGCCGTTGCCAACGCGGAGAAGCCAAGGGCCCCCTCCGGGTCACTGCGGGCACGACGCCGAGGTTCGGTATGTTTTGGAATGAGTACGTACCGGGCACCGGCCGACTCGAAAGCGGTAGCCGGCGTTCTTGATGCCCGACACAGCCTTCGCAATCGCCAGTGACGGATTCTGACGTAAACCGCGTAGCGATCAACGCGTCGCTCAAATCATTCGAGCCCGAGAGCACGACGTAGAGCCCCTTAGGATCTGCGTTTTCGATTGCGTCGTCGAGAAACGCTTCGCGCTGCGGTCGAGGCTCCACGGATACTCGCCGATTGGATACACCCCATTGGGCAGAGCTGACTGACGGCAACCCTGGCCGGTACTCGACACGCGGTGTAATCGGTTCGTGCGCCGCCAAAGGCGTAATTGCCGCCTCCCCAGCAATTCGGATGGCGTCAACGATAGTCCGAGGCTTCTGCGCGAGCTGGCCCACAGCAGTTCTCACCGTTGGAGAAGCGACCCATGTAGTAGTGATCGTCTGCCGGGACCGGGGATGAGGGAAACTCCTGGCCGAGTTCGCCCGTCGCGAGAACAGGTTGCCTTGATCGGACAGACTGTCGCCCAACACAACATATGCGTAATTTCACGGTGTGTTATCCGCGAAGGTTGGCTGGACAGAATAACGCGAGGAACAGCACAACGAGCGGGGTACGTTTCTGGCGAACACGGATACGATCTCCTCGGAAATAGAAAGCGTCGTTCATGCACGGGAATGTCGGAACCCGCACTCAATGGTATTACCTGCCTGCGGATAGAACGGCAGAGATCACTCCAGGCTGGCCAGATTTCTATTCGTCCGCAATTTTCGCCAGCGTCGTACGCCGTGCGCGTTTCGCCTCGCGCTCAGCCTGTGAGGGCCTGCGTTCGGCCTGTCAGCTCGCTCGACGTCGCGTCAAGGACACCGGGTGCAACTGCTGCATCAGGGCCGCCGCAGCAACATCGATGTCGCGTCCGTTGTTTCCCCAAAGAACGTTTGATTCGCACGAAGCTCACGCCGGTCAGCTGGCGGGTTTACGGCGGGTTCAGGCGGCTCATCGCAAGCGCCCGAATCCTCGCGCATCGCAGCGGACACCCGCTCCGCCATCGGCGCGTTGTCTCCGCTGTCCGTTAGCGGCAGCGCACAGTCGCGTGTGTGATTGAGACGCGGGGATTCAATCTCGGGCGTGAGCACAATATTTTTCAGAACACCCCAGCGCTACCCCTGCTCCCTCAGCGCTGGCGTCCACTGTAGCCCGTCGCTTCACCTTCGGCCGCCACACTTCGTCAATTTCTTCGGAGACGCTTTGGGGCGATGCTCGTGCGAGATGATGCAGCCACGGCTACAGCCGCGAGCACAATGGCACAACAATGGACGCAAGTCCTTGACGGTGCGCGACCCATGTCAAGTATTCAACCCGACTTCAAACCGCCGCCACCTACTTGCGGGGAGCGTCAATAAAGAGATGCGACGCTTCAGCCCTCCCTAACAGGCGCTCGCCTGATTGCGCTAAATTGCGCCCCGGAAATGCGAGGAATCTTGAACGGCATCCGCATCGGCGGGAAGTGCTCAGCTTGGGCTCACGCTCTGCGCGTCGATCTTCTACGCTATCGTGGTATCGATCGGTACGGTGCGCGCGCAGCCTGCGCCTTGTATCCTTCGAGCCCGATCCGCTTCATCGTTCCGGGCCAGCCGGCGGCGTTGCCGACCCGGTCTTCTCGGACGAAGCTATCCGACGCTTAGGGCGTGCCGGTCGTAGTCGAGAACGTCCCGGCGCGAGCGGCGCCATGATCGACGCCGAAATCGTCGCGAGGAAATCGCTGTTCCGACGACTGCGCGTTCGTTCTCGCGTCGAGCTCGCATGTACTGCATCCGAGCCTGTATCAGGAGTTCCTTTGATCGATCAACGGCTTCACGCCGATCATCATGGTCGTACGCGCGGCGGGTATCGCTGGCATTGCGCATCCTTCCGTTCGCGACGTCGACCAGGAGCTCGTGGAGCTCTTCGCGCGCAACCCGGCAAGCTCGCCTACGGCAACGCGGGGCGGGCAACTCGAGGAGCCACCTTTTCCGGCGAGATGTTTCAGATGGTCGCGAACGTCGATATCGTGTCCCGTGCGCCCACAAAGAGCGGACAGCGATGGCCGACCTCGTCAGCGGTCACCTGCCCGTTGCGCGTCAGCTCAGTCTGGCGCCACTCGCGTGAAGTCGACAGATCGCGCTCGCCGTCACGAGCGCGAAGCGCGCGGCGATCTTTCCCGATGTGCAAACGGTCGCCGAGTCAGGGCTACCCCGACTTCGAAGCGAACGAATGGTGGGTGATTCTCGGCGCGCCTGGGCTGCCGCGCGAGATCGTCGCGAAGCTCAATACGGAGATCGGACGCATCGTCGAGGCTTCCCGACGTGCGGGGAGAGGTTCGGCGCTGGGCGTCGAGACGATCCGGCATTGCCGGGCAGGCACACGCCTTCATGAAGTCGAACAAGTGGACCGAGAGGTGATTCCAGCGCGTGGCGCTCAAGCTGAAGTGAAGTGATGCGCGCGGCTGGCGTGCGCAGGCCCGAAGAGGCGCGTCGCCGAACGAGCGAGCGCGCTACGAAGCGAGAGGCGTACGTTCGTAGTCATGAAGCGTCAGGCGCGCTGCAGTCTGAATTCAGGTCTCGCTGATTCCGTAGAGACCTGCCAGCCAGGCTCGAGTACTCGGCAGCGAGACCAGATGCAGCGTCTCTGATCGTCGGGCTGCGCACGAGGCGCTGATCCGCCTCGGCGGCGGCACTCTATGTCCGGCATCGGCCTCGATGGCACGATCCAACTCTGCTGATCGTCGTCATGACGCCGTAGTGCCAGCCGGCCCCTCAACGATCGGCGCAGGCACGAAGCTGAAGCCGGCTTCGCCGGCGTGCCGAACACACGCCCGCTTTTGACGCCGACTGGCTCGTCCTTCGAGTCTGTTCCGGAAGTGATTCATGTCCCGGATCGTAGGGGAATAGGCGCGGTCTCGACCTGGCGACGCTCGTTCCGAGAAACGCGTGACGAAATCAAGCGCCAGCTCGTAATGCGGCTTGTTCCGCAACGGAGTCCCGTGTCCTCGTCGATCAGCGTATCGGTCGGCAGTAAATCGCGCCACCGCACATCGCGTCACGGCGTCCGATCAGGTTACCGCTTACCGGCGGCGGGACGCGCGTGAAGAACGCGAAAATTACTGGATGGATGCCGAGCCGCGCAGTCTGCTCGCGCGTCGCGGTGCCGTCGGCGATCTTCCGCACGGCGGGTGGAGTCGTGTGGCTGAACTTTCGCAGCATCGCGTTGAGGCATTCGATCCGGGCGTCCTCGCTCAGCGCACCGGACATCGTGGTTCCTTTCGAAAAAACGTTCGGCAGCGCGACGCCTGGCGTCAGATGTCGCCGCGCGGCCGAACAAGAACTGTCGCGAAAGCGCCTCGGTTTCACGGCGCGCAAGAACACATCAGCAGGGCGCCTTTGGTCTCGATGACTCCTGCGCTTGATTCCGGCGGGATGAACCGATTCCCGAGGACGTCGCACGCAGATCCCATCCCCAGTGCGTCACCACCAACTGCCGGCGGCATAGCCCACCCAGTTTAGCCGCGCCGCTCTCATCCATCGCGGCGGTGACGAGGACCTCGGGCGCAGCCAGGAAGCGTCCTGAAGGAGTTCCGCTTTGGGGTATCCGTGACGCTAGTCAGCGTGACGCCAGGTGCGGGGATCGAGGGTCCGCCACAACGGAAAATGCGCTGCCCGCCGCCAAGGGAAACAACGACCGGCACTAGCGGGCACGCGGCGATTGGCGGGCCAATGGAGGGCCGCGCGTCGCGCATGTTGCAAGCACTTGAATACCCGCCAATCACGGCAGACACCCGCTCCGCCAGAACAATTTACTTCCGCGTTTTACAGCGTTTGAAAGTGACGCAGTCCTTCAAAACCGGCGCCAGATAACGGGTTTCGGCCACGCTCTATCTGTCCCGCCTATCCCCGGCATTGCGTTGCTGCCAATTCACGCCAGCCACCGTGGCGTCAGGCCGGTGCCGCGCAGCGCGCGCTGAAACGATCAGCGGAATGGACCGAAGTGTTATCAGGGCGCCCTGAACCGACGACGCACTGGCTAATCCACGGGACGGTCGGGCGTGTCAGCGCCACTATTGCCGTCTGCTATCGACTTTCGCTCGTCACTTGGGCTTCCACGTGCTCGCCAATGTGTGCGCACCCTCGCCTATCTGCGACGGCGTCAGCCCAGCGCGGCGATCAGTTCGCGCAATTGGTGAAGGAGCGCGCTCAATGTTCGCCGCCATTGCGGCAGGGGAAGCGGGACGCGGAGAGGACCCGAACCGCTTGTGACCGCCTCGACGGGGGTCCGCTGCGTTACGCCGCGGCCGTAGTAGTACATCACACCCAGATTGAACTGCGCTTTATGGCATCGTCCTGGTCGGCCGCCTTGCGCGTACCACTTCGCCGCCTCCTTGTAGTCCTTCGGCACGCCGCGGCCGATTCGTCGCGGCGCGACCTGGGTTGAACTGGACTGCGCCGCGACGCCTCGGTCGGCGGCGCGGCGGAAGCTCACCCGCGGCCTGGGCATGGTCGCCCCGGGTACACCGCGACCGTCTTCGTACGTGCGGGCGAGATTGTTTCTGGGCATTGGCGTTCCCACTCTCGGCCGCTCGCCGACTACCACGCCAATCCGCCTTGCTGTAATCCTGCGATGCACCGTCCTGCCCGGTGTCATATCCGAAGACCGATGCTGAACTGGGCCGCGTCGTTGCCGTGACTCGCGGCGCGTTCGTACCGCTTCATCGCCTCCCCATAATTCTTCTTCACGCCTTCACCGCCTTCGCCACGATCACGGCGAGATTGTTCCACCGTGCGAAGGTATTTTCCTGGTCCGCCCGACGCCTCGCGTTGTACCACTTCGCCGCCTGCGGCGATAGTCCTCGGCACGCCCCGATGGCAGTAGTACACATCGTGCCCGAGTTCAGACTGAGCCGCGGCGTTGTTCTGATCGGCCGCCTAGCCGATACCAGCGGACCGCGCTCGATGCTCGCGATTCTTTGGCGTGCCGAGGCCATTCTCGTTGGGACGCGCCGAGGTTGTACTGTGCCAGTGCGTTGCCGCTTGCTCGGCAGCCAAGCCGTACCAATAGATCGCTCTCGAAAGCGGGGAGTCTGGGGCACGCCACGACCGCTTTCGCACATGGCCGCTGCAGATTGTTCTGCGCGAAGGCGCGTTGCCGCCGTGTCGCTGAACGGCGATACCACGCCGCCGCCTCGGCGTAGTTCTGCGGCGCGCCGCGACCATCGTGGTACGGGTTGCCGAGTCCTGAATATGGCGTACGTAATAACC
>ERZ1370068.9223-contig-8015_pt1 | contig 46402 bp, 74 predicted proteins | sample MGYA00561227_ERZ1370068 | MGnify/ENA primary metagenome ERZ1370068 (study PRJEB38410, sample SAMEA6850437) | metagenome | study: Metagenomic assessment of the ecological functions of the soil: analysis of the soil microbiota associated with the... | reverse complement strand
GACGATCTTCGCCACGATGCCAATGATCACCGCCAGGATCACAAGCCGAAGCGCGACCCGTGCCAACCATGCCACCATGAGTGCACCCTAATGCCCGGCGCTCGAGGTCAGGTGTCAACTGGCACGCGATGGTCAGGCCAAGCACGACGGAGCCGGCAGGGCAGGTCGCGGATCAGATCCAGGTAACGCTCATCCGGGCCCAGTCGTCGAGAACGGACCGATCGCCGTCCACGGTGACCGCCGACGGGCGATGCCAGGACCAGAGATAGACGTCGTGCGGCGACCCGCTGACCGCAGCACCGAGCACCGACCTTGGCATCCGCCCGCTCCGCCTGTTCGAGGTCGGTCGTCTCGATTCCGGACGGACCGATGCATACGCGGCGCCCGGACACACCGGCCGGGCGCACCTCGATGATCTCCGGTGGATCGGCGGTCAGGTCCGCCACGACGGCGGCGCGCGGCGAACGAGTAGAGCAGTTCGTCGAGCCCGTCCAAGGCAAACGCGTCGTCGAAGTGCGTGACTTCGCCACTAGCCGCGAGCTCCACGTCGGCGCGATGTATCGCCGTCTCGCGTGCGCCTGGCGTCGAGCCCACGAGGCTAGCGGCGTCGCGGCCGGAAGGAAGGACCAGAACGGCACGGCCGGATCGGCACTCTGCAGCGTCTGCACGAGGCTGGCGTGCCCGGAGCGGAACCAGTCCAGCAGCTGCGCATCGGGCGGTCCCGAACCGACGGCCGCATGCGTCTCGGGGTCCGACCGACTGAGGGCGCCGCCGACGATGGCTGCCGCCCATCGGTGCACGCCACCGACGTGCGTCACCAGATCACGGACGGTCCAACCCGGGCAGGACGGAACGGAGGCGTCCCAGGCGGTCGCGCTCGCGGCGTCAGCCAATCGCCGGCCCTCACGGTCGAGGGCCGTGATGTGTGCGCCGACCTCCACCCTTAGGCCAGCCTGCGCATCCAGCCATGCGGGTCGGGGCACGACCGGTCTGCATGGCGAGCAGTGCTTCCCGGAAGCTGCATGGTGATCGGGGCCCGGTGTCCTGTCTCCGACCGTCCAGTCACCGTGGGCACTCTTGACGAACCCCACCGGGGTTATAACGGCGGCGGTTCCACACGCGAAGACCTCGGTGAGCACACCGGATTCGTTGCCGGCCTGCCATTCGTCGGTGGAGATCTTGCCTTCTTCGGCGCTATAACCGAGGTCGCTGGCGACGGTGAGCAGCGTGTCCCGAGTGACGCCCGGCAGCAACGCGCCGTTGAGCGCCGGCGTCACGAGCCGGGCCTGCTCACCCTGAGCCGTATACGAAGTACAAGTTCATGCCGCCCATCTCCTCGACCCACCGGTGCTCGGCGGAGTCGAGCCAAACGACCTGGTCGCATCCCATCTCCGCGGCTTGCGCCTGAGCGATAAGGGACGCGGCGTAGTTGCCCGCGCATTTCGCCTCGCCGGTTCCGCCCGGTGCCGCCCGGGTGTACTCGGTCGACAGCCACACCGAGACCGGCTGCACCCCGCGCGGAAAGTACGGCCCCGCGGGCGAGGCGATGAGCAGATAGCTATAGGCATTTGACGGACGGACGCCCAGCCCGATTTCGGTAGAGATCATGAACGGGCGCATGTACAGCGAGGCATCTGGGTCGTCCGGGACCCAATCCCGGTCGTTGTCCAGCAATGCCCGGATGGACTCGATGAAGGTTTCCTCCGGAAGCTCAGCCATCGCCAGCCGCCGCGCGGAACGACGGAACCGGGCGGCGTTGGCGTCTGGGCGGAATGACGCGATCGACCCGTCGGGTTGCCGGTATGCCTTGAGGCCCTCGAAGATCAACTGTCCGTAGTGCAGCGACATAGTGGCGGGATCGAGGGTCAGCGACCCATAGGGGAGCACCTCGCCCTCCGCCCAACCCACGTCATGCGTCCAGTCGATGCGCACCATGTGGTCGGTGAAATAACGGCCGAAGCCGGGTTTGGCGAGGATGCTGGCCCGCTGTTGCGGGGAACGGGATGCGGATTACGGGACACGCGGAACGCCATACTCGGACATCCTAGTAACGCAACGGAGGCGCGGCCGGCCATTTCGGCAGAAGCGGCCGCCCGCCGACGCCACCTGACGTCGCTGGCGCGCGGTGGCGCTAGCCCAGATGCGAACGGATCGGCTGAGGCGCAGGCTGAATGACGCCTGAGCGTCGGCCTGAGCGTGACTCTGTCGCTCTGATGTATCGTCGTGATACATCAGAGCGAGAGGTTCGGGGATTCGGGTGCTCGGAGATCGCAGTGCTGGGACTGCTCGGTGAAAGCCCCATGCATGGGTACGAGCTGCGCAAACGGCTAGCTACCCTACTGGGCACATTTCGGGCGTTCTCCTACGGCTCGCTCTATCCCACGCTGCGACGCCTGGCCGAAGCGGGATGGATCTCCGAGGAGACTCCGGACCTGGCGACGGGCGGGCGCTCGCGGCGAGGCAAGCGCGTGTACCAGCTCACCGCAGAGGGCAAGGAACGATTAGCTGAACTCCTCGCCGATGTCGGCCCCGACGCCTACGAGGACGAGGGGTTCGGAGCTCGACTCGCGTTCTTCGCGCAAACCCGGTCCGGACGTGCGGCTGCAGATCCTCGAAGGTCGCCGCCGGCGAGTAGAGGAGCGGAGAGACGGCATCCGCAGCGCGCTCGCCCGCACCGGCAAGCGGCTGGACCGCTACACGCCCAGCTGCAGGAACACGGCTTGGAGTCCGCGGATCGCGAAGTCCGCTGGCTCAACGAACTGATCGACGGGGAACAACCCGATACCAAGACCGACCGAAGGACCGATACCAAGTGATCCAACCGAAGGAGCTCGTATGGGCAACATCCGCGTAGGCATCGTCGGCGTCGGCAACTGTGCCGCCTCGCTCGTGCAGGGCGTGCACTACTACCAGCGACGCCGATCCGACGCACGAAGGTGCCCGGCCTGATGCACGTCGAGTTCGGGCCGTATCACGTGCGGGACATCCAGTTCGTGGCCGCCTTCGACGTCGACGCCAAGAAGGTCGGCCGCGATCTGTCCGAGGCGATCTCGGCCAGTCGAGAACAACACCATCAAGATCTGCGACGTGCCGCCGCAGAACGTCGTCGTCCAGCGCGGCCACACCCTCGACGGGCTCGGCAAGTACTACCGCGAGACCATCGAGGAGTCCGACGAGGAGCCCGTCGACGTCGTCACGACGCTGCGCGAGGCCGCGGTCGACGTGCTGGTCTCGCTACCTGCCCGTCGGCTCGGAGCACGCCGCCAAGTTCTACGCCCAGTGCGCCATCGACGCCGGCGTCGCCTTCGTCAACGCCCTGCCGGTGTTCATCGCCGGCACACCCGAGTGGGCGGCCAAGTTCGAGCGAGGCCGGCGTGCCGATCGTCGGCGACGACATCAAGTCGCCAGGTCGGCGCGACCATCACCCACCGCGTGCTGGCCAAGCTGTTCGAGGACCGCGGCGTCGAGCTTGCACCGCACGATGCAGCTCAACGTCGGCGGCAACATGGACTTCATGAACATGCTCGAGCGCGACCGGCTCGAGTCGAAGAAGATCTCCAAGACCCAGGCCGTGACGTCGCAGATCCCGCACCGTGACCTCGGCAAGCGGAACGTGCACATCGGCCCGTCGGACTACGTCGCGTGGCTCGACGACCGCAAGTGGGCCTACGTCCGGCTGGAGGGCCGCGCGTTCGGCGACGTGCCGCTGAACCTGGAGTACAAGCTCGAGGTCTGGGACTCGCCGAACTCGGCCGGCGTCATCATCGACGCGCGTCGCGCTGCGCGAAGATCGCCAAGGATCGCGGCATCGGCGGCCCGATCCTGTCCGCGTCGAGCTACTTCATGAAGTCGCCACCGGTGCAGTACTTCGACGATGACGCGCGCGAGGCCGTACAGAAGTTCATCGACGGCGCCGTCGCCCGCTGAGCCGACGCTCAGGCGTCCGGCCCGTTGAGCCGTCAGTTCGAGGACGGATCGGGCGGATAGGTCGCCACCAGGCTCAGCGGCGGCGGCTGGCGGCGTAGCACCCGTGACCACAGCGTTCGCGGCTCGTCGCTGAACACATCGGCCGCGGAGCCGGGGACGACGAACCAGGCACCCTGGGCCAGCTCACCGTCGAGCTGGCACCTGCGGACCAGCCCGCGTGCCCGGCGAAGATGCGCAACTGAGTGGTCATTCCGGTAATCAGCGCGACGTCCCCGTCCAGGTCCACGGTGGCGAGGCCGTCCGGTGACGCCGGCGCACGCTGGACTCGTCCTCGCCGACTTCGTCACCGGTGCTCGTCACCGCCGACCTGACCAAGGCAGAGGGCGCCATCGACCAGGACCGGGCCGCCCCCGAAGACCACCGACGGTTCGGAGACCACGTCCTGCCAAAGCGGAAGAACCTGGCCGACCGGGGTGCGACTGGGCCGGTTGATGACCACGCCGACCGTTCCTGCACTGTCGTGCTCGAGCAAGTAGACGACGGTCCGCTTGAACGTGTCCTCGGTGAGCAGGGGCGCGGCGATGAGCAGCCGTCCCGGGCGCCGGTTCCAGCCTGCGCACCGGAAACGACGGCGGGTGGTCTGGTCGCTCCGTGGACACGGTGCACATCTTGCCGCCTTCGCGGGCACGGTGGGCTATCGGTCAGCTGGACCACGCGCCGCAACAGAACGTTCGCGGGCCGCTACCGTCAGAGTGTGCACAATCGCGGCCACCTGCGAATCGCGCTAGCTCGGCGGGACTTCCGGCGGCTGCTGCTCGTCCGTCTTCTCGGCCAATTCGGCGACGGCGTCTTCCAGATATCGCTGGCGGGCGCGGTGCTGTTCAACCCGGAGCGGCAGGCGCACGCGTCCGAGGTCGCGGCTGGTTTCGCGGTGATCCTGCTGCCGTACTGCCTCATCGGGCCGTTCGCTGGCGTGTTGCTCGACCGCTGGTGGCGCCAGCGGGTGCTCGTGGTCGCGAACCTGGTCCGCGCTGTGCTGGTTCTGGGCGTCGCCGCCGAGGTGGCGGTCGGCATCGACAACCAACCGTTCTACATCTCCGCGCTCGTTGTCGTGTCGGTCAACCGGTTCTTCCTCTCGACGCTGTCCGCCTCGTTGCCTCACGTGGTCAACCCTCCGGAGCTCGTCACCGCCAATGCGCTGTCGACGACATGCGGTGGGATCGCCGCCACGCTCGGCGGTGGTTTCGGCATCGCCGTCCGGCCCTGGCCGGGGACACCAACGTCGGGTACGGCATTGTCGGCGCGCTGGCGCTGCTGCCGTATCTCGCGTCCGCCCTGACCGCCCGCGGCTTCGCTCGCGTGGCCCTCGGCCCGACGTGCACCGGTGCAATCGGGAGACGATACGGGCTGTCACCGCCGGACTCGTGGCCGGCGCCCGGTACGTCGCTTGCGATGCGGCCGGTGTCTTACGCGTTGGCCGTGATCGGATATACCGGTTTTGCTACGGCATCATCACCATCACCACATTGTTGCTCTACCGCAACTACTTGCCGGATGACGGTTTCTTCCGCAGCGGACTCGCGGGTCTTGCGCAGATCGTTCTCGGCGTCGCGGTCGGGTCCGCGCTGGCCGCGATCGTGACGCCCCCGATAACGCGCCGGCTGGGCTTCGTGCGCTGGGCGTCCATCCTGCTCATGACGGCGTCCTCTGCCGCGGTCGGCTTGATCCTCCCGTACCGACTGCCCTTGCTGGTCCTGGCCGCTTGCGTGCTGGGCTTCACCTCTCAGGGCATCAAGATCTGCGTTGACACGCTTCTCCAGCAGAATGTGGCCGACGACTTCCGCGGCCGGGTGTTCACCCTCTACGACACGCTGTTCAACGTCACCTTCGTAGCCGCTGCGGCCATCACCGCCGTGCTGATCCCGGACTCCGGGCATTCTCCCGCGGCCGTCGTCGCGATCAGTGTGGTCTACGCGGTGGTCGCGATCGGCTACCTCCGCTTCCACGGCCGCGGTCAGCTGGCGCCCGTCGGCCTCCCGTGCCGATACCGGAGCCGCTTCCGATCGGCCAATGACGATCGGCCGGTGCCAGTCGAGAGTCAGTCGCTGGGGTTGGCCGCCGCCCACTCCCGGAGGGCCGCCACCGCACGGTCATGTCCGAGGGGCCGTGCTCGAGTCGCAGGTCCAGGAGGTACCGGTAGGCCTGCCCGACGCGTGGTCCCGGCGGGATGCCCAGCACCGGCCATGATCTCGTGCCCATCGAGATCCGGACGGATCGCGTCAAGCTCCTCTCGCTCGCGTAACGCGTCGATCCGGGCCTCCAGCGCGTCGTAGCTCGCGGCGAGAGCTTCCGCCTTTGCGCTTGTTACGGGTCGTGCAGTCGGACCGAACGAGCTTGTGCAGCCGGTCGAGCAGGGGACCCGCGTCCACGACGTAGCGGCGCACGGCGGAGTCGGTCCACTCGCCGCGCCCGTAGCCGTAGAAGCGCAGATGCAGGAACACCAGCTGCGCGACCTCGTCCACCATCTGCGTTGGGTACCGCAGCGCCGAAAGCCGCTTGCGGGCCAGCTTCGCGCCAACCGCCTCGTGGTGATGGAACGTCACCCGCCCGCCGGGCCTCGAAACGCCTGGTGGCTGGCTTGCCGACGTCGTGCAGCACGGCGGCCCACCGCAGTACCAGGTCGGGGCCTTCGGTCTCCAGGGCGATGGCTTGATCGAGGACCTGCAGGGTGTGCGCGTAGACGTCCTTGTGCTGACCGTGCTCGTCTGCGGCCATGCGCAGCGCCGGCAGCTCGGGCAGGACGACGTCGGCGAGACCGGTGTCGACGAGTACCTCCAGGCCGCGCCGCGGTGCCTGGCCGCAGCAGCAGCTTGGTGAGCTCGCCCTGAAACCCGCTCGGCGGTGATACGGCCCAGCTCGCCGGCCATCGACGACATCGCGGCGCGGACGTCCGGCGCGATCGTCACCCCGAGCGTCGACACGAAACGCGCCGCGCGCAGCATCCGGAGCGGATCGTCCGCAAACGACTCCTCGGGCGTACTGGGGGTCCGCAGCACGCCGCGCGCCAGATCGGCCAGGCCGCCGTACGGATCGCTGAATTTCCGATCACCGGTCACCGACAAGGCCATCGCGTTCATCGTGAAGTCGCGGCGGCGCAGGTCGTCCTCGAGTGAACGCCCATAGCGCGACTTGCGGGTTGCGGGACACCCGGTCGTAGCGATCCGCGCGGAACGTCGTTATCTCGCATCGTTGCCCGTCGACCAGGGCGCCGACGGTGCCGAACTCGATTCCGGTCGTCCAGGTGGCCTCGGCAATCTGGCCGACCAGCTCGAGCACCCGCTCCGGGCGGGCGTCCGTGGTGAAGTCGAGATCCCCGAGATACGCAGGATCAGGGCTCCGCCCGAGCAACGCATCGCGGATCGGTCCGCCAACCAGATGGAGCTGATGGCCGGCGCGAGGCGAACACCGCGCCCAGCCGCTGGGCGACCGGCGGCACCGGTACCAGATCGGCGGGTTCACGGGCGGTCACGGACGGCCAGCGTACCCATCGGGCGGTTACGATCGGGCCATGTCCCGAGGCGCCTCGGACGCGCTCCCGGCGCGGCCGGTCTCAAGCGCGGAAAGCGCCAGCGTCCGGTCGAGACAATGCGGGCTCGTCCGGCGGCGGACGGACGCGTCGCCGCCCGCGGCTGCAGCGAGTCGACGAGACGAGCGCGGGCGGCCTGGTCGTCGACCTCGCTGACGGAGATTCCTCGGGGCGCGCTCATCGGGCGCACAGACCGCCGGGGCCGGCTGCTGTGGTCTCTGCCCAAGGGGCACGTCGAGCCCGGAGAGACCCCGGAGCAGGCGGCCGTGCGGGAGGTAGCTGAGGAGACCGGGATCGCGGGCGAGATATTGGGGAGTCTCGGCACGATCGACTTCTGGTTCATCGCGGAGGGACGGCGGGTGCACAAGACCGTCCATCACTTCCTGCTGCGGGCCGTCGGCGGCGAACTGTCCGACGCCGACATCGAGGTCACCAAGGTCGAATGGGTACCGTTCCCGCAGATCGCCGACCGGCTCGCCTACCCTGACGAGCGAGGCCTGGTTGACGCCGCGGGGCGATTGCTCGCGGACACCGCGTGAGTCGACTACGGCGAATCGGGCCACCAGCGCATCAGGCCGGGCGGCGTCGCGGAAAACGGTTGTTCGCCGCGTTCCTCCTCGGCGGGTTCGCGCTGGCCCTGACCCCGACGTCCGCTGGCGCATCCGCGCCACTGACCGAATCCTCGGTGACCGTACAGGTCGTGGACATGTCGCCGACGACGGCCACCGGAACCGCCAAACCGGCTCCGCTAACGATCACCGTCGCGCTGACGAACACCACCGGCCAGGCGCTGCGCGGCGTTCAGCTCTCCGCTCAACGGGAAGCACCGATCAGCCAGCAGTCCCAGCTCGACCAGCTGATGGCGCACCCGACCGCCGGTGACCCCAATGGCGTCCAGCCCATGCATGCCAGTCGATCTCGGCGATCTGGCGGCACATGCGTCCGCTCGGGTGATCTATCGCGCCACGACCAGCACGGTCGTATCGGCCGGCGACATCTGCCTCAGTGCCTCACCGGCGTCTATCCGATCGACTTCTCGGTGACTGCGACCGGGACCGACGGGGTGTCCACGCAGGTCGGCTTCGGGCAGACCTACCTGCCCTACTTCCAGAGCCAGCCGGAACCGGTGCGGATCAGCTGGGTATGGCCGCTGATCGACCGTCCGCACCGGCTCGACGACGACATCGTTTTCACCGACAACGCGTTGCCGGCGACCGTCGCAACTGGTGGCCGCCTCGACCGAATGCTCCGGGTCGCCGAGCAGGTAGCGCCGAACGTGCGGCTGTCGCTCGTTGTCGATGCTGACCTGCTCGATGAGCTCGCGGTCATGGCGAGCGGGAAGTACGACGTGCTGGTCGGCGGCAAGCGGGTCGCTGGCACGGATGGGCGTGTCGCGCAAGCCTGGCTTGCCCGACTGCGTGCGTTGCTCCCGAGGGTGGATCTGCACATCACGCCACCGAGTGACCCCGACGTCCAAGCCATTGTCCGGCAGCGCCTGCCGTGGACCGCAACCCTCAGCGACGGCGCGAGCACGCGAGTTGCGGCCGCGCTCGGCGTCCCGTCCCTCGCCCCATTCGGCGACGTGTACTGGGCAGCTGGTGGGACGACCACACCCCAAGCGCTCTCGTCAGTCGTTGATCACGGTGCATCGGCGCTGATCCTCGACGACACCGCGTTCGCTTCCGACGCCTCTCGCTTATCCGCGGCCAGACGGGTGACCACCTCACCGCGTCCGGGGGTGAGCGGTCCGGTACGCGGCGGCGGTGACTGATTCGGCGGTGCAAAGTGGGGCCGGTGCCGTGCTCCGGCCGAGGGGGACTCGGTACCGCCGCCCTTCCCCAGCTGGTGTCAGAGCTTGCCGTCCGGGCGGCAGATCAGCCGAATCAATCGCACTACGTCGTGATCACGCCGGACCGGCATCTGGATCTCGTCGGTCAGTCTCGTCACGCGGGCGATCCTGGAGACCGCGAGGCACAGGATTGGTCAGAGGCGCGTTGCCGGTGCGCACGGCCTGCGAGCGTCCTGCCGACGGACCGCGGCGCCTCGGGGGCTGCTGACCCGAACCGGGAGATTTCCGCCGCTGTGGTGGGACAGGCGGTGGCGGCCGCGAGCTTCGCTGACTCCTTCCGCAGCGCGCTTCCCAAGCTGACGCGGTGAAGACTGCTCGGCGGCATTCCTCGGCGGTCCAGCGGACGGTGTGCGTCCGTGCGTGGCGCGAACCGGCGAGGCACAAGGCGTCCAGAACGGCAGCGCCTTGACCACGATCGTCGCGGGCCTGCAAAACGGAGTGCAGATCGCGCAACCAGCGGCAGGCAGGCACGTACACCTCGCCTCGAACAGTGCGCCGCTTGCTTCGTCACAGTGGTGAACTCACTGGCCGGTTCCGGTCACCGTGCAGGTCAGCATCCAGACGGTCAGCAACATCGTTGGCTTCAGCGCGCAAACCCTCCAGCACGAGACGATTCCAGCCCGGCAACAGGTCTCGCTCCGCATGGCCGTCAAGGTGCAGCAGGCCGGCCGGTTCCAGGTGGACGCGACGCTTGCCACGCCAGACGGAACACCGCTCGGCCAGCCGGTGCGACTTCAGGTCCGCAGCACGGCCCTCGGTGGCATCGGGGTGACAATCACCCTGGTGGCAACCGGGATCCTCGTCGTCGCGCTCGTAGTGCGCTTCGTCCGCCGGTTCCGTCACCGCCAGCGACCGCCGCCTACCGACCAGCTCCGCGCCGCCTGCCCAGCTGATGGCGGTGAGTTCATGACGGTACTGCCGTCGTACCCGCGGCACACTACGCGGTCCTGTTGTGTCCTCGTGATCGGTGCCGGCTCATGACCGAAGACTGGCTGGAGCGAGCCCGCGCTTACGACGCCGGTCAGGTCGTGTTGCAGCCACCAGACCAGGCCGATATCGCGTGGGGCATCACAACGTACGTCGGGCCGAAGCGTTACCGGCCGGTCGCCAGCAATCAGATCGACGCATCCGGCCGCGCAAGCGACCTCCGCGTCCGAACCGCCACCGGCCGGACGACAACCGCAGCCTGCTGGCGTCCAGCCGCACCATGGCTATCGGCAGCCTGGCCAGCCGAATCCACGGGCTTCATACGCACGCTGGCAATCGCCGCGGCTCTCGGCGCTGCTGGCGTTGGCGACGCGTTCAACGGTGCGAACACGTTTCCGAACATGGTCTACGAGCTGCTCCTGGGCGGCGTGCTCACCAGCGTGATCGTGCCGTTGCTGGTCAACGCGCAGGTAGCACGACAAAGACCGTGGCGTGGCTACACGCAGCGATTGATGTCACTCGCGACCGTCGCGTTGACGATCGCGACCCTGCTGGCGGTCGCCGCGGCGCCGCTGATCGCTCGTGCCTTCGTGACCGACCCGCGCGAAGCGGAGCTGACCGGCATGTTCGCCACGCTCCTGCTTCCGGAGATTTTCTTCCTGGCATGGCCGGCATGTTCACGGCACTGCTTAACGTCAGAGCACGTCTTCGGCCCGGGTGCTTGGGCGCCGGTCGTGAACAACGTGATCGCGATCCTCACCGTCGGAATCTTCCTCACCCTTCCCGGTCCGCACACCCTGCTGCCGTCCACGATGACGAATCCGCAGATTCTCGTCCTGGGCATCGGCACGACGCCCGGGATCGCGGCCCAGGCCGCGGTGTTGATCCCGTTCGTGCGCCGGACAGGATTCAGTGGAAATGGCGACTGCGCGGTACCCCCGAGGAGGAGGACCGCATGAAAGAGGCGGGGTCGCTGACCGCCTGGGTGCTCGGGTACGTGGCGGCCGAGAGCCAGGTCGGTGTCGTCGTGATCATCAAGGTCGCGTTCGGGCTGAGCGACGGCGCGGTCACCGACTTCACGTTTGCCGACCTGCTCTTCCAGGTGCCCTATGGCGCGCTGGGGGTGTCGCTTACTCACCGCGCTGATGCCGCGCATGTCGCGGTCCGCCGCTCAGGGCGACACCGGCGGCGGTGGTGGCCGACCTGTCTCCTCGGCGCGAGACTCTCCGCCGTTGCCCTGATTCCGGTGACGGCCGCGTTCATCGTTCTCGGGCCATCGCTCACCACGGCGTTGTTCATCGGGCGGATGACGGCGTCGATGAGGCTCGCCTGGTCGGTACGACACTGGCCTGGGCGGCGTTCGGCTTGCTTCCGTTCGCGTTCGTCATGCTGCAGCTACGGGTGTTCTACGCGATGCGCGACGCCCGGACACCGACGCCTCGTGAACATTTGCATGGTGCTGGCGGAGATCATCCTGGTTCTGCTGGCGCGCGAGGTGCTCTCCGGGGACGCTCAGGTGATCGCGCTGAACGTCTCCACGTCCCTGTCCTACATCATTCGGCGCCGTACTCGGCCATGTGCTGCTCACCCGGCGATTCGGCCGGCTGGGATTTCGCGCGGTGGCCCGGACCGTCGGCCGGATCGCGATCGCAGCTGCTATCGCCGGCGCAGTCGCATGGGGCGGCGTCTACGTCGCGCACCTGATCGCCGGTTCCGACCGAGTCGGCTCGTTCGTTGCTCTCATTCTCGGCAGGATTCCCGCCATCGTGGTGTTCGTCGATAGCGGGACGGGCGCTGCATCTCCGAGCTCTCAGGACATCCTCGGAGCGCTGCGGCGCCGGCCGGCAGCAGCGCCGCGCGAGCGCCAGTCCGCGACGTCCGAGCGGGAATCTCAGGGGCCGTAAGATCGTTATGCCGGTCGACATCGTCAGAATTTCGAGGACATGGCACCACGTGACGACAGCAGGCACCACGCATCAGGCGCTCATCATCATCGGTTCCGGCCCCGCTGGATACGCCGCGGCCGCTCTACGCGGCCCGAGCCGACCTCAGCCCGCTGGTGTTCGAAGGCAGTCAATTTGGTGGCGCACTCATGACCACCACGGACGTCGAGAACTACCGGGTTTCCCCGAGGGCATTCATCGGTCCGACGCTGATGATGCAAATGCGCGAGCAGGCCGAGCGGTTCGGCGCTGAGACTCGTGAGCGACGACGTCACGTCTGTAGACCTGACCTCGCCCGTCAAGGTCGTCCGCTCGCACCGCGCCGAGTTCACCGCGGACACGGTGATCCTGGCGATGGGCTCGGCGTACCGCAAGCTCGGCATTCCGCGCGAGGACGAAGCTGTCCGGCCACGGGGTGTCCTGGTGCGCCACCTGTGACGGTTTCTTCTTCCGGGACAAGGATCTCGTGGTCGTCGGCGGTGGCGACACGGCGATGGAGGAAGCGACGTTTCTGACCCGCTTCGCCAAGTCGGTCACTGTCGTGCATCGCCGCGACTCGCTTCAGGCCAGCTCGCATCATGGCTGATCGGGCCGCAGCCAACGACAAGATCCAGTGGGTATGGAACGCCCAGGTTGGTCGGGATCGAAGGCGACACCTCAGTCACCGGCGTGATCCTGCGGGACGTCGAAACCGGCGAGGAGCAGCGCCGGGCCGCCCAAGGTCTGTTCGTGGCTATCGGGCACGAGCCTCGCAGTGAGACTGGTGGCTGGCCAGGTGGACCGCGACGCCGAAGGCTAGCATCCTCGTGCGGTCAGGCTCGACCCGTACCAACCTCGAGGTGTATTCGCCGCCGGAGACGTGGTCGACCACACCTATCGGCAGGCTGTGACTGGCGTGCCGGCACCGGATGTGCCGCGTCGCTCGACGCCGAGCGTTACCTCGCCGCGCTGGCTGATCGGCAGCCGGCGGGAATGTCCGCCGCGGTCCTGACGCGTTGTACAGCCATCAACTGCCTCTCCGAGGAGCCATACATGGGTCAGCACACCAAAGACGGTGACCGACGACACGTTCGCCAACGAGGTTCTCGAGAGCCGAGGGCACCGGTGCTCGTCGACTTCTGGGCCGAGTGGTGTGGGCCGTGTCGCATGGTCGAGCCGGTCCTGGACGAGATTGCCGGTGAGTACGAAGGCAAGATCACGATCGCCAAGGTCGAACGTCGACGAGAATCCTCGGATTACCCGGGACTACCAAGTGATGTCGATTCCGACACATGTCCGTTTTCTCAAGGGCGAGCTGGTGAAGTCGATCGTCGGAGCCAAGCCCAAGGCCGCGCTGCTGCGTGACCTCTCCGACTACATCGGCTGACCGACAGACACATCGGACGCACGTCCCCGCCGGGCCATCCGGCGGGGACGTTTGTCAGCATTCTTGACGGAGCAACGGCCGCTGCGGCGATCCCATTCGGCATCTCGGCCCACCTCGGGCACAATGGCGTCCGGCGCGCAACCCGGCGAGCCGCTTCGAGGGACACGAGGTTCGCTTTTCGATGCAGCCGTTACGCTACGGCGCCGAAGGTGCCGCCGTCGCAGATGTCCGCCGGGTTCTGGCTGGTCTCGGGCTGCTCGCGAACCTCGATTCAGCCACGGAACGCACCTTCGACACCTCCGCCGAGCTTGCGGTCCGTCATTTCCAGCAACGCCGCGGACTGTCCGTTGATGGGGTCGTCGGGCCGGAGACCTTCGCCGCACTCAACTCGGCGCGGTGGCGGCTTGGCGATCGAGTGCTCGCCTACAACGCGACCACGCCGATGGCCGGTGATGACGTCACCGCCTTGCAGGTGCAGCTGATGGAGATCGGCTACGACCTCGTCCGGGCGGATGGGCTATTCAGCGGCCACACGCAGGAGGCGCTGCGCGCATTCCAACGCGATTACGGCCTCGTGCCCGATGGGGTATGCGGTCCGGACACGCTCCGGGCGCTACGTCAGCTGAGCCGACGCGTCGTCGGCGGGCGCCCGCAACTACTGCGCGACATGGTGGCCGTGGCCCAAGCCGGCCCCCGATTGCTGGGCAAGCGGCTCGTCCTCGATCCGGGACACGGCGGAGAAGACCCCGGCGTGTACGACGATCGAGGTCTGCGAGGCCGACCTGGTATGGGACCTCAGTCGCCGGCTCGAGGCGCGCCTGACCGCGCTCGGAGTGCGCGAGCTGGGTAACCCGTGGTCCGAACAATGGGGCCACAGACGAGCAGCGCGCCGCCTTCGCGAACGAGATCGGCGCGGATCTGCTGCTGTCCCTCCACATCGACGCGGCGCCGTCTCCCAAGCCCAACGGCATCGCGACGTACCACTACGGCGCCGGGAATCCAGCTCGACGATCGGCGAGCGGCTGGCCGACCTTGCGCAACGGGAGCTGGTCGCCCGTACCCGGATGCTCGATGCCCATGTGCACGGCAAGACCTGGACCTTGCTCAGGATGACTCGCATGCCGGCCGTCCGAGTCGAGGTCGGCTACCTGAGTTCGCCGGCCGACCGCAGCCGCGCTCGTCGACCCCACGTTCCGAGACACGGTTGCTGAAGGTTTGCTCGTGGCGGTGCAGCGGCTGTACCTGCCGAAAGCCGACGATCCGCCGACCGGCGCATTGCGTCTCCCGGCCGTCGCCTCCTGACGCATACCGCCAATCCGCTGTATCAGCTGGCGTCCTTGGCGGTCCTTCTCAGTGCCGAGCCGACGTCCGTCCGGCAGACGCCCGGAGGACTGGCCATGCCGACAGCGCTCACCTCTGCCACCACAACTGCTGCGAGGACGCCACACCGGTTGGTGCTCACCGACCCGGCCGATGTGCAGCACGCAGCTGATGCGCTCGCCGACGGTGGCGTGGTCGGCCATGGCTTCGCGAACGTCTACGCGATAACGACCCGACCCGACGCGGACATCGTCCAACGGGTCAACCACATGCACGATCGTCCGGCAGACGGGCCCGGCAGTATCACCGTCCCGCCGGAACGCATCCCAGACCTCTTCGACTGGACCCAGCTGCCGCCCGGACTCACGCGACGTTCCGTGCTGCGCGCCGTGGACGCGTTCTACCGGTTCGGGGCCATTCGGGTTTCGCGGTCCGGCCGCCGAGCACCTTCCTTCCCACCTGACCTACCTCGAGGCGGACGTCGTGACGACGCTAGTCATCGCGCCCGGCTACAACTGCCCATCGAACGACTTCCTGGCCCGGGCGCTTGCCGCCGCGGACACCGACGTACTCCACATCGCCTCGGCAAACCCGGTCCCACCACCGCCCCGGCATCACGCTTCTCGAGCATCCGGACGATGACGCTGCTCGGTCTCGGTACCCCGGCTACGCAGGCGACGTCGGCGACGATCCTCGGCTTTCACCGGCCCGTGCGCGTAGCCGGAGATCGTCGCCCGCAGCTGCTGCTCGAACGGCACGGGATCGCTCGATGTCGACACCGTGCGCCAGATGCTCGACGACCTCGGCCTCGGCCTCGTTGTCAGGGCCGCGCCGGCTGACGGCCAGCTGCCGCGGCGCGATTGGGCGGCCTGAGCAACGGGCCTGCGCAGGCTCTAAGCCGCTCGCTGCTAGACCCTGCGGCGTGGGCTGGCTGGTTCGGTTCGTCAACCCGGCCGCGGCGCGCGCGGTACCGTCATTCCGGATCGCAAGCCGACTCCACGCCTGCCCGACATCTGCGCGCCAGCCCGTGGTAGCGCGCAGGTCAAGCCTCATCCGCGGATATGTGCGGTGCGACCGGACGGTGGCGAATCCGGTGGCGGCGAGAAATCCTTCCGGCAACGGACAGCCATGCACCGGGTGGCCCGGAGGCCGGTTTGCCGAGACTCCGAACGCCTCGATCGCACGAGCGCTTTCGTGTCCAGAGGCACGCGCCGCCCGCAGGGCGAGATCTCGGGCGACACCCTGGACGAGTGCTCGCCCGAGACCGCGTCCCCGGTGCGGCGGGAACACCATTAGGGCCATGAGAATGACCGAGTCAGCGGCTAACCGGGGAGGTGGGGAAGCTTCCTGCGCGCGGTACGTATGCCGGAGGTGCGTAGATGGCGAAGCCGGCCATCTTGCCGTCGGCGTATACCGCCTTTCCGCACGTGCCCCATTCGAGGAGCGTGTTAGAGAACCACGCTTCCTTCTCGAGCGCGCCGGCGCCGTTTGCCGCAGCACGCATCGCGGCCGGCGCGTCCAACTCCCAGTACACACACGAGCGAAGCCGCTGGCGGGAGCTCGGCCAGGCTGTCGAGCGTGCGGTCAACCGCGCCCGTCATCCGGCGTCCCACACCGACCTCCGCTCAGTCCGGACGGTATTCGGCCAGGAACGCGCCAATCCGACCGATCGCCTCGGTCAAGTCATCCGCGCGCGGGAGAGTGACGATGCGCAGGTGGTCCGGGCTGGGGCCAGTTGAAGCCACTACCTTGCACGACGAGCACATGTTGGTCACGCAGCAGATCAAGCACGAATTGCTGGTCGTCCTCGATCGGATAGACCTCGGGGTCCAGGCGCGGGAACACGTACAGCGCGCCCCGTGGCTGCACGCAGGTGACACCGGGAATCTGCTTGAGTGCGGCCATCGCGGCGTCACGTTGCTCGCGCAGCCGGCCACCCGGCAGCACCAGATCGTGAATGCTTTGGCGGCCGCCCAGCGCGGTCTGGATCGCGTGTTGCCCCGGTACGTTCGGACACAACCGCATGTTGGCCAGGATTGACAAGCCCTCGAGATAGCTGCCGGCGGCGCGGCGTGGACCCGTCACCAGCAACCACGCCGACCGAAAGCCAGGCCAGCCGATATGCCCTTCGACAGCCCGTTGAACGTCAGCGTAAACAAGTCTGGTGCGACGCTAGCGAACGGAACATGTTCTGCTCCGTCATAGAGAATCTTCTCGTAGATCTCGTCGGTCATGATCGACCAGACCGTGCTTACGGGCTAGCTCAGGCGATGCTCTCGAAGTACCCATCCGGGGTATACGGCGCCAGTTGGGTTATTGGGATTGATGACGACAATCGCCTTAGTTCGTGGGAAATCTTCGCCGCGAGGTCGTCGATGTCAGGTAACCAATCGGCGGACTCGTCGCACATATAGTGGACCGCGCGCCCGCCGCACAGTGATGTAGCCGCGGTCCATAACGGATAGTCGGGCGCCGGAATGAGCACCTCGTCACCGTCGTTGAGCAGCGCCTGCAGCGCGAAGGAAATGAGCTCGCTCACTCCGTTGCCAAGCCACACATGCTCAACCGAAACGTCGACGAACCCTTGCTCCTGATAGTGCTGAACGATTGCCGTGCGTGCGGACAGGACGCCCTGGGAATCCGAATAGCCTCTCTGATAATGGGAGATTCCGCACCACGTTGGCGACAATCTCGTCCGGGGCTTCGAACCCGAAAGGCGCCGGGTTGCCGATGTTCAGCTTCGAGGATGCGACGGCCTTCTTCTTCTAGTCGGCGCGCGGCATCCAAGACCGGACCACGGATGTCGTAACAGACGTCGGCCAGTTTGCTCGATTGCGAGACCTTCACCAGCCCACAATCGCATATCTGGCGTACGAGTCGTTACACGGCTGACGCTCGTCCGATCGTCAATCCACTGCGAGGGTGCGCAGCATGCAGCTTCAAGACGCTATCCGTCGACGTCGCATGGTCCGGGCCTACGACCCGGACCGGCCGGTACCGCGTGACGAGGTCAAGCGGCTTGTTGGATCTCGCGGTTCGGGCTCCGTCGGCAGGCTTCACGCCAGGGTTGGCGGTTCCTCGTGCTGGACACCGCGGTCGCACGCGACGCGTTCTGGTCCGCGACAACGGTTCCGGGGCGACGCGCCCGACGCCCGGCTAGCCGGGCTGGCCACCGCACCGGTACTCATCCTGATTTTCTCTGATAAAGACGCCTATCTTGACCGTTACGCCGAGCCGGACAAGGGATGGACCGACCGCGACGAGCGTCGGTGGCCCATTCCGTACTGGCACGTCGATGCGGGCATGGCCGCGCTCCTGCTGTTACTCGGAGCGGTTGATCGGGGTCTCGCGGCATGCTTCTTCGGGTACCGGCCGAACGGTGGGAGTCCCTGCAAGCGGCATTCGCCGTCCCCTCCGGACTGACGCCCGTGGGCGTGGTGAGCCTCGGCTACGGCCGTGCCGGATCGACGCTCCCCGTCGCTGCGTCGGGGCCGCCGGATCCGTCGCCGAGGTCACGGCCTACGGGTCGTTCGGCTGAATGGAGCCGGCCGACCCGTCTGGCCGGATACCGGCGCGAGCCGGAGGCCCGCTGCCCGATCCATTGATGTGCTCGGGCGCCGCCGCGCGGTGCACCGCGAGCTCTGGAGCGATCACCCCGACGATGCGCTCCAAGTCGTCGACCGAGGCAAACTCGACCGTGATCTTGCCTTTGCGCCGACCGAGGTCGACCCGCACCCGGGTGTCCAGCACGTCGGACAGCCGATCGGCGAGCTCATGGAGTCCCGGGGCCGTGATCCGGTGCGTGGCCGAACGTCGCGCCAGGCCGACCATCGCGGGCCGCTTCGCGGGCCGCCGTCGCCACGATTTCCCTCGGTCGCTCGTACCGACAGGCCTTCGGCCACGATCCGTCCCGCGAGCTCGTCCTGGGCGTCCCGATCGGCCAGCGCAAGCAGCGCGCGCGCATGGCCGGCGGAGATCACGCCAGCAGCGACCCGCCGTTGCACCGGGATCGACAGGTTCATGAGCCGGATGGTGTTGCTCACCTGCGACCGGCTCCGGCCGATCCGGAGAGCGAGCTCCTCGTGGGTCACCCCGAAGTCATCGAGCAGCTGCTGGTAGGCCGCGGCTTCCTCCAGCGGGTTGAGGCCGGTGCGGTGCAGGTTCTCCAGCAGCGCATCGCGCAGCATCGCGTCATCCGCCGTGTCACGCACGATCGCCGGGATACGGGTTAGGCCGGCAGCGATAGCCGCCCGCAGCCGTCGCTCGCCCATGACGAGCTCGTAGCTGCCGTCTGAACTCGCCGGGCGGACGACAACGGGCTGCAGAACGCCGAATTCTCGGATCGAGTGGGTCAGCTCTCCGAGCGGAGTCATCGTCGAGACACCTGCCTCGGCTGGCGCGGGTTGGCCCGGATCGCCGCAACGTCGAGCTCGCGCGAAATCTGGCTTCGGGCACGCCGACGGCCTCTGTCGGCTCCGCGCGTTGCGACCTCGGGCGAGGATGCCGCCGCGGGTGGCTGCTCCGTCCGACGGCCTCCGTCAGGCGTAACGCTCGAGTCGAGGATGACCCCACCCGTGGGACTCCGAGCAGCGGCGGGGTCCAGCACTGCCACCGATCGCTCGGCTTCTTCTGGCCGCGGACTGGTGCGGATCAACGCGCTTAATCCCCGGCCGAGACCGCCCGGCGCCTCCAGTGCCGAGTGCTCATGACACCTGCCTCCTGAATGCGCCCAGCGAGTTCGTACGCGGCTTGCAGGTAGCTGATCGGCCCCGCGCGATCCAGGGTCGTAGGTCATTACGGTCTGGCCGTACCCGGGTGCTTCGGACACCCTGACGTTGCGGGGGATCACCGCCTCCACAACCAGTCCGGTGAAGTGGTTACGCACATCCGCGGCGACTTGATCCGCGAGCCGCAGTGCGACTGTCGTACATGGTCAGCAAGACGGTCGTAATCCGTAGCGCCTTGTTCAGGTAGCTCTGGACCATCTCGATGGTGCCCAGCAGCTGCGCGAGGCCCTCGAGCGCGTAGTACTCGCATTGGATCGGGATGAGCACCTCCCGAGCCGCCACCAAGGAATTCACGGTCAGCAAGCCGAGTGACGGCGGCGAATCGATCAGCACATAATCCGGCGGATCATCCTGCTTGAGCAGCTCCTCGACCGCCCGTCGGAGCCGGTATTCCCGGGCGACTTGGGAGGCAGAGTTCCAGCTCCGCACCGGCCAGATCGATCGTGGCCGGGGCGCAACGCAGCCCGGCGGCAACGCGCGGCACGGTCACGAGGATGTCGCGGAGTGGCCGCCCGGAAAGCAACACCTCGTACGTCGAGGGAGTGCCTGCGGGTGCTCGACGCCAAGGGCGGTCGACGCGTTTCCCTGTGGATCCAGATCGATCACAACCACCCGCAGCCCGTCGCATGGCCAGGGCCGCCGCGATGTTGACGACACTCGTCGTCTTTCCGACGCCCGCCCTTCTGGTTCGAGACCGTGATGACCCGGGTTGCCTCTGGCCGCGACCAGGGGCCGGCGTGATCATCGAGAACGGCGGCCGCGCGATATGCCTCGGCCGCGATGGGCGTGTCGAGCGATGTTTCACGTGAAACGTCGAGGTTGGACGCGCCCGTCGCAGGATGATCGGTGCGGCTGCTCGTCAACGACGCGATCTCGTCGACGCCGAGCCACCGTCCGGTGCCGTGCCCTCATCGGGCGGTGCGGTCGGTGATGTTTCACGTGGAACATGGTCGTGAGGCTGCCTGGTCCAGCACTCGTCTCGTTCCGCCACGATGACCTCGGAGGACTGGCCTGGAGACGCACCGGCATGCTCCGCGGACATGCTGTTCCTTCCTGCGCTCGCGAGGTGCCCCGGTCGGCTCGCGCCAGGCGCCCAGCCAGTACGGGGGCGGTCATCGCACCCTATCGAGTTGGACCGCGTTTCCCAGGTAGCAAACGCGGTCTTGTGGATGAATGCAGTCGACCTGTTTCACGTGAAACGTCATTTCCGCCGTCGGATCACGACGACGGTGGACGGCGACGCGAGCAAGTCAACGCCGCACAATACGACATGCTGGTCAACACCTCCGAGCCGGCTGATGGCGTCGCGATGCTCGTCGAGTTCTTGCGCTGCGCGGCGGCCTTTCAGTGCCAACAGGCGTCCGCCCGGTTTTAGGAGCGGCAAGCACCACGCGGCTAAGCGATCCAGCGGGGCAACGGCTCGCGCCGTCACCCACGCCACCGGCGCTACCCGACGGACTGACGGCGCGCTCTTCGGCGCGACCGCGCACCACGCTGACACGCCGCGCCAGCGCCAACGCGGCATACCGCTTCCTCGAGAAACGTCACTCGGCGGGCCAGGGGCTCGACGAGGTCGATGCGCAGGTCAGGCCGAGCACAGGCAAGGGCGATGCCGGGCAGCCCAGCTCCCGAGCCGATGTCCACCACTCGCGCGGCACGCGGTAGCAACTCGCCGACCACCGCGCAGTTCAGCAGGTGCCGTTCCCAAACCCGCGACGCCTCGTGCGGACCCAGCAATCCGCGCTCCACGCCGGCCGACGTGAGCAATTCCGCGTAGCGGCAGGCCAGGGGCAAACCAGGCCCGAAGATCCGCTCGGCTACCTTCGGCGGCTCGGCCTCGCTCAGCGCGACTCCCTGCGCCCCTACTGATCGATGAGCACGACGACCTGACGTTGCGGTTCCTCGCCCTCGGACTCACTCCGCACGCCGTCGATCGTGGCAATAACGTCGTGGACGACTTTCCGCTCGAACGGATTCATCGGGGTAAGTCGCACCGGGTCTGCCGCTGTCAAGCACCGTTCGGGCCGTCTGTGCAGCCAGCGCGCCAAGCTCTTTGCGCCGCGCCTGACGATGCCCGCTGATATCGCAGCATGAGCCGGCTCCGGTTGCCGGTCTTCTGCTGGACGGCCAACCGGGTGAGCTCTTGGAGCGCGTCCAGCGTCTCGCCATTCGAGCCGACCAGAGATTGCAGGCCGGTACCGACAATGGCGACCACAGCGCGGTCGTTCTCGACGTCGAGGTCGATATCTCCCGTCAGTAGTCGATGATGTCTAGCAATCGCTCGAGGTAGTCCGCGGCGATGTCGCCCTCTTGCACAAGCAGTGCGGTTGAGTTGCGGTCGGAGGTGTCTACGGAGGTATCGACGGTTTCGTCGGTCGCGGCCAAGTCGTCAATCATTAGTCACGGAATGTAGTCATCCTTTCTCGTAGCGTGGCAACACGATCGCAAACCCAGGCTACGGCGCGATTATCGTCGCTTTTTGGACTGATTCGGACGCTTCCCGCCCGGGCGGCTCGAACTGCCCGCGCCCTGCCGGTTGGGGCGTTGTCCCTGGACGGGTGTGCTCGACCGTGGCGCTCCCGATCCGCTCGAGCCTCCACTTGCTGCCACCCCTGAGGCTGTCGCGCCGTCAGGGTTGTCCGCTGCGGATCCACCGGAGTTGCCGTCCGGTGTTTCGGGCGGCGGGTGTGACAACCCGGCGGTCACTACGGATCGGTTTCTGTCCGGGCTTCGGGGCAAGACTCTTCCCGAGCTCACCCGCTGGAGGTGTCTCCTTGGGGACATGCGGATGGAACTTATTGATGTAGAGCTGCTGGCCCATCGTCCAGACATTGCTAGTGAACCAGATACAGCAGCACGCCAAGCGGGAAGAACAAGCCTGAGAACAGCACGCTCACTGGGATGCCAACCAGCATGAGTCGCTGGACGGTCGCCGCGGTCCCGACCGGAACGGTCACCTGTGACTGGCGGACCAGGATCTGCGTGTAGAACGTCGCCGCAGCGCTAATGACGACCAGCACGATGATCACCACTCGAGTCGCGGTGAGATCGCCGTGCATTTGGGCGATTCGTCGGCGGGCGTGTCCCGTAACGACCCCGCCAGCGGCGCGCGCACCGGTCGGTCCTGCGCCGAACAACCGCGCCGTGGCTGCCTGGCACGTCTCGACCGGGGTGAAGCTGTAGAGGCTGAGCTTCGGGTTGGTGAACTGGCGGCTCTCGCACAGACCGACCGGAGTTGGACAGATGCCGCAGTACGTGGAACAGCGAAATGAAGATCGGGATCTGCAGCAACATCGGCAGACAGCCGGTGAGCGGATTGAATCCCTCCTCCTGCTGCAGGCGCATCATCTCCCGCTGCTGGGCCTGCCGGTCGTTCTTGTACTTCTCCTTGATTGCCTGCAGCCGCGGCTGCATCTCCTGCATGTTGCGCTGGTAGTGCACTTGCTTGAGGAAGAACCGGAACAGCGCCACCCGCGCGGTGATCACCAGGAAGATGATCGACAGCGACCAGTTCAGTCCGCTCCCGCTGCTCAGACCAAGGAAGGTGAACAGGTCGTGCCAGCGCAGCAACACCCACGAGACGCCGGTGTACGAGGAAGTCCAACATGGGCGGGTTCTCTCAGGAGGTACCTGAGCTCGGGGCGGGAACGGCTGGCGGCACCGGATCGTGCCCTCCGCGGTGCCAGGGTGGCAGCGCCCAAGGCGGCGAAGCCTCAGCCAGACCCCGCGAAGAGCCGAATCGCCTCGATGGCCGTCGCGGTATAGCACGCTGCAGGACGGTGTGAACCGGCAGGTCGGTGGCCGCCAGGAGCTCACTCCGACCTGCCACAGCGCAATGAGCGCGCGGGCAGCGCGAGCAGCCGGCGCTCATGTCGCTCCTCCGGCCCGAGCTACCCGCACCACGCGGCGGAGCGCTCCATCGAGGTCATCACCCAACGCCCGATAGTCGTCCGATGCGGCGGTTGACAGCGCGCGCACGACCGTCCCCGATCCGCCGGAGAGCCGCGAGTCGCGACGTGAGCTGGGCGCGCAGCCGCCGACGTACCCGGTTGCGGACAACACTGCCGCCGACGGCGGACCCGACGACGAGCCCGACGCGTGGCGCTGCGTCACGGGCGGTCAGCGTCGGATCGTGGTACAGCACGATGCTGCCGCCGCCGGGCCCGTACGCCGTGGTGAATCACCGTCGCGAACTCGCGCGACGCGCACGCATCCGGTTGGCGGAGGGAAGCACGGGATGCGGTTTATCAATGAGCGGATCAGGCTGACAGCTCGCTGCGGCCCTTGCGGCGGCGAGCAGCGATGATCGCCCGGCCGGCCCGGGTCCGCATGCGCAGCCGGAAGCCGTGCGTCTTGGCCCGCCGGCGGTTGTTGGGCTGAAAGGTCCGCTTGCTCACGGTGAGACTCCATCGGTCGTCAGGTGTTTCCGGGCAGGACGTCAGGCCCGTCCCTGAACCGGTATCAACGTCCCTACGGTACCGGATCGGCTACCGGCCGAGCCACGCGTGCCCGCGCTCACTCACCGGCTCCGGCCTGGACCATGGAGTACGCGCGGATCCGCCCGCTGGCCATAGCACGGACGAGTTAACTCCTCGGTCAGCGACACGCCGGACGGGATTGTCCGCACGCGTTGTCCGGCTGTTACGTTGACCAGCCGTGCCGCCCGCCGAAGCACGGCACAACCTCACTGGGTTCTCCCCATAGCCTGCCCGGGTAGATGCACAGGCTGTGGACAGGGCTGTGGACAGCCATATTCGAACGGCAGTTCGACTCGCACCTGACGTGCGAGGGCGCAAGGCTCCGTGAGATCGTGTCGACGGTCGGCGGTAAACGGGTGGGAGTGGACACGGCGAAGTGGACGACAGTACCGACCTGGCTCGTGATCTGGACACGCGCAGTTTCCCGCTTCGACGACAACACGATTCGCCCCACCACAAGGCATGGATCGGTACTGACCCGGCCGGTCGGGCTGGTCGAGGACACCGCTCTGATCGCAGCACCGAACAGATTCGCCCGGGACTGCTTGGAGAATCGGCTCCGGCCGCATGATCGCCTCGGTGCTCAGCGACGAGCTGGGCCGCGAGATCCATGTCGCGGTCACCGTGCAGCCGCAGGACGAGCCAGGCGACGCCAATGACTTCTATGACAGCGCCTCGGGTGAGCCGGAAGACCGCTTCGTCCCGGACTCGATGTATGACGAATGGACGGCTCAGCTCCGATCGGTCGCGCCGAACGGTGGGGACCGCCCCGCGATGTCTCGTCTGCAGACCGGGACAGCCGGCTGAATCCGAAGTACACGCTGGAAACATTCGTTATCGGCGCAAGTAACCGGTTCACCCATGCGGCCGCGGTCGCCGTCGCCGAAGCGCCGGCCAAGGCGTACAACCCGCTATTTATTTACGGTGACTCCGGTCTCGGCAAGACCCACCTATTGCACGCGATCGGTCACTACGCGCAGCGCCTCTTCCCGGTCTCAAGGTTCGCTACATCAGCAGCGAGGAATTCACCAACGACTTCATCAACTCGCTGCGAGACGACAAGATGCCGGCGTTCCAGAGTCGCTACCGGTCAGTCGACTTGCTGTTGATCGACGACATCCAGTTCCTGGAACGAGCGGAGCGCACGCAGGAAGAGTTCTTCCACACCTTCAACACATTGCACAACGCAAACAAGCAGATCGTGATCAGCTCTGACCGTTCGCCGCGGCAGTTGTCGACCTTGGAGGACCGACTTCGGAACTCGATTCGAGTGGGGCCTCATCACGGACGTGCAGGTACCAGACCTGGAGACGCCGGATCGCAATTCTTCGCAAGAAGGCGTCACAAGAGGGTATGAATCCGCCGCCCGAGGTCCTCCGAATTCATCGCTACCGAAATTCAGAGCAACATTCGTGAGCTCGAGGGTGCGCTGATTCGAGTTACCGCATTTGCCAGCCTCAACAAACAAGACGTCGAAATGGGTCTCGCCGGAGATCGTGCTCAAAGATCTCGTGAGCACCACCGAAGGTCCTGCAGATCACCGCAGCCACGATTATGGCGGTGATCGCCGGAATACTTCTCAGTGTCGATGGACGACCTGACCGGTGCGTCCCGCAGTCGAGTGCTCGTACAGGCCCGGCAGATCGCGATGTATCTCTGTCGCGAGCTCACGGAACTGTCGTTGCCGAAGATCGGCCAGACGTTCGGCGGTCGGGACCACACCACCGTGATGCATGCCGATCGCAAGATCCGATCCCTGATGGCCGAGCGCATGAGCGTCTACAACCAGATCACCGAGCTGACCAGCCGGATCAAAGCTCAGGGCGCGCTCGTGAGATATCGCCACACCGTCGTGCCATTGCTCACATGGTGTGGGCAAACCTGTGGAAAGCTTTGGGCATGATGTGGATAACCGGCCTACCGGTGCAGCGCTCCACCAGGAGGCGGCCATTCAGCCAAGCCTCATCCACGCGCCGTCCACAGTCAGACGCTCGGGGTTTACTGGGCCTCGTAACGTTATCCCCAGTGTCCACAGCTGAGATGACGACAACGAGAATCTTTATACCTACAACCAAGAACCAGATCATCCACCGTCCTTGATCTGGGGGACGAACCGATCTGAACCAAGTCAGTGGAGGCGGCATGAAGTTCCAGGTCGAAGCGTGACGCGTTGGCTGAGGCCGTGGCCTGGGCCGCCCGGAGCCTGTCCACTCGTCCGACCATTCCGGTGCTCGCGGGCCTGTTGTTGACGGTCGACGATGCGAGGCTGTCGATATCCGGGTTTGACCTCGAGGCCTCCACGCAGGTCGATCTCGATGTGGCAGCTGGCTCGCCGGGCGGCGCGCTCGTGTCGGGTCGGCTACTTGCTGACATCAGCCGGGCCCTTCCACCGCATCCGGTTGAAGTGGCAGTCGACGGCGCCCGCCTGACCATCTCATGTGGTTCGGCGCGGTTCACGCTGCCAACCATGCCGGTGGAGGACTATCCGACTCTGCCCAGCATGCCCACGACCGCGGGCACCGTTGACAGTGAGACGTTCGCCGCCGCCGTTGCCCAGGTTGCGAGTCGCTGCCGGCCGGGACGACACATTGCCAATGCTGACTGGGGTTCGGCTGGAGATCGACGGTGACCGGCTCACTCTCGCCGCGACCGACCGGTACCGGCTGGCGGTCCGCGAGCTGGGTTGGCAGCCGAGCTCACCGACGGCCACGCAAGCTGCGGTACTGGTGCCGGCGCGCACGCTGGCCGACTCGGCGAAAAGCCTTGCCCACAGCGATCGTTTGACGATCGCGTTGTCGGCGCCGGGATCGGCCGGCAGCCCTGGAGAGGAATCATCGGGTTCTCTGGGAGTTTTGCCGGACGCGCTAGTCGGGCCACGACGCTCTGCTTGACGCGCAGTTCCCGCCTTATCGGACCCTGCTCCCCACAGAGTGGTCGGCGACCGCCGAGGTTCCGGTCGCACCGTTCGTCGAGGCAATCAAGCGGGTTGCGCTCGTCGCTGAACGCGGCACGCCCGTCAGGCTGGAATTCGCGGAGGGCGGCGTCGGGCTTACGGCCGGCGGCGAGGACGAGGGCCGGGCCGAGGAGGCCCTGGAGGTCGATTACGAAGGCGAGCCGATGACAACGGCGTTCAATCCGTCGTTCCTACTGGACGGGCTCGGGGCATTACCGGCGCCAACCGCGCGATTGATGTTCACCTCGCCGAACAAACCTGTAGTGCTGCGCCCGGTATCGACGGACGATGCCGGCAAGCTCGACGGGGACTACACGTACTTGATCATGCCCGTGCGGTTGCCCGGCTGATCTCGTGTCGCGCTCGTGTACGTCCGTCACCTGTCGCTCGTGGACTTCCGCAGCTGGGCGGGCGTTGACCTGACACTCAACTCCGGCGCCGTGGTTTTTGTCGGTGCGAACGGACGTGGCAAGACGAATCTGGTAGAGGGCGATCGGCTATCTGGCCACGTTGCGCAGTCACCGGTCGGCGACTGACGCACCGCTCGTGCGAGTCGGTGCCGAGCGTGCGATCGTCCGGGCAGCGGTGGTGTCAGACAGTGATGCCAGCAGCCGGGAGATGCGGGTCGAGGTGGAGATCACTCCGGGCCGGGCAAATCGGGGGCGAGTCAATGGAACGGTGTTGACGCGCGTCCGGGAGGTGCTCGGTGTGGTTCGCGCCGTGGTGTTCGCGCCCGAGGATCTGGCAATCGTGCGCGGTGATCCCGCAGAACGGCGTCGGTTCCTCGACGACCTGATCGTCCAGCGCAGTCCGCGGATGGCCGGCGTGCGCGCCGATTACGAGCGGGTGCTCAAGCAACGCGGCGCGCTACTGAAGAGCGCCGGTGCTGCCCGTCGCGGCCGAGACGATGTCGATCTGCGCACGCTCGACGTCTGGGATGCCCATCTCGCCGCGCACGGCGGCCAACTGCTCGCGGCCCGGCTGGCTGCGGTCGCAGCGCTTCGGCCGCATGCGGTGGCCGCCTACACGCAGGTGGCGCCCGCGAGCGTCGAGCTGGATATCGCCTACGCCAGCTCGCTCGGCGATCGGCTGCCACCCGGACAACCGCCGGCGGACGTCTTGGAAGCGACGTTGCTCGCGGAACTGTCCCGGATGCGTAGCCAGGAGCTAGCTCGTGGCCAGAACCTCGTCGGGCCGCACCGTGATGACGTCGAGCTACGACTCGGCCCGCTGCCAGTACGTGGCTATGCGAGTCACGGGGAGTCCTGGTCGACCGCCCTGGCGCTGCGCTTGGCCTGTTACGAGCTGTTGCGCGAGGGAGTTCACAGCGGGAGGAACGCCGATCTTGATTCTCGACGACGTGTTTGCCGAGCTGGACGTGAGCCGCCGGGACCAGCTTGCCCTGGTCGCCAGCAAAGGCGGAGCAGGTGCTGGTGACTGCCGCGGTCGGTTCCGACGTCACCCGATCAGTTGCGCGGCCTGTGGTTCGACGTGCGGAGGAGGATGGTGCAGCGTGTCGCCTGAACAGGAAGGGACGGAACGTGACGTGACGCAGGCCACTCCGTCATCCACAGGAGGTGGTGGAAAACCACCTGACCCTGTGGATAACAACGCCGGTCAGCCGGGCGGGACGAGTCGCGACCTTGCCCGCGCGGCACTCGCCGATGCTCGAAAGATGCGTCGCGCGGGACCTCCGGCCGGCCGGGGCGAGCGTCGGCGAGCCGCGATCCGTCAGGCGAACCTGGCGCGGCGAGGTGGATACTCCGAGCTGCCGACGCTGACGGGCGTGATCCGCAGCGGCTCGGCGATGTGCTGTCGGCGTTGCTGGCCGAGCGGGGGTGGGCCGCCCCGGTCACCGAGGCTCGGCTGTTCGCCGACTGGGCCGGATTGGTCGGCGCCGACATCGCCACGCACTGCGAACCGGTGAGCCTGCACGACGGCGAGCTGCGGGTCGCTGCCCAGTCCACGGCGTGGGCGACCCAGCTGCGGTTGATGACATCGAGCATTCTCACGGCGCTGCGGGCTGAGCTTGGGCCGGACGTGGTTCGGCGACTGCATGTGACCGGGCCGGTCGGGCCGACCTGGAAGCACGGCGTTCGATCGATACACGGCGGCCGCGGCCCGCGCGACACCTATGGATGATCGCCACGGTCCTGCTGGTTGCCGCCGGCTCCGTCGCTTCCCGCGCGGGCGACGCCACGCCTCGAGCCGCCAAAACGACGGTCGCCCGGCATCTTCGGCCCCAGGGGCCGAACAGCTGAGCAAGCCGCTGAGTCGCTCACCGGCCACACCTGTGGGAACCCGCACGCCGGGGGTCGCGACGCTCAGCGACGAAATCAGGACGCGTCGCAGCCACCCGGAGCCCGGCCAATGCCCTAGAATGGAAGGGAACCGGGGTGGTCGGCTCGTACGCCGCAGCCGCCCCGCCGTTATGTCCACCGTCTGGTTTCGATGCGGCCGGAGTTTGCCGGCCGGGAGCGCCAGGTCATCCGGCCGGAACAGGAGTTGCCCCTATGGCCAGCCCTGCCAGCGCAGGCGTCCCTCGTCCGGGGAGGGCCAGAGTCGAGCTACGACAGCAGCTCGATCACCGTCCTGGAAGGCCTGACGGCGGTCCGCAAGCGGCCCAGCATGTACATCGGATCGACGTCCGAGCGTGGCTTGCACCACCTGGTGTGGGAGGTCGTGGACAACTCCGTCGACGAGGCGCTTTGCCGGTTTTGCCGACCACATCGAGGTGGTGCTGCTCGCGGACGGCGGCGTGCGAGTGGTCGACAACGGCCGCGGTATGCCGGTGGACATGCATCCGACCAGAAGCGCCCGGCGGTCGAGGTTATCCTCACCGTGCTGCACTCGGGCGGCAAGAGTTCGACGGCAAGGCACGCACGCAGTGTCCGGCGGGCTGCACGGGGTGGGTGTTTCCGTCGTCAACGCGCTGTCTCACCGGCTCGAGGTCCAGATCGACAGGGACGGCTACGAGTGGTTCCAGCCCTATGTCGACCAGAAGCCGGCCGCGCCACTCGCCCGCGGCGCCGGACCACCAAGACCGGAACCACCGTAACGTTCTGGGCCGATCCCGCGATCTTCGAGACCACGACGTATTCCTTCGAGACGATTAGCCGCCGCCTGCAGGAAATGGCGTTCCTGAACAAGGGATTGACCATCGTGTTGCGCGACGAACGCCCGGAAAGGCCGCCGTCGCGGATGCTGACGAGGTCGCGTCAGTCGCCGCTGCTCCCACCGCCAGCGGTGGTGGACCGCGGCAGGTCACCTACCACTACGCGGGAGGGATCGCGGACTTCGTCCGGCACCTGAACGCGACCAAGAGTCCGCTGCACAAGTCCGTCATCTACTTCACGTCCGAGGAGCCCGATCGCCGCCTCTCGGTTGAGGTGGCCATGCAGTGGAACGAGTCGTACTCGAAAGCGTCTACACCTTCGCCAACACGATCAACACCATCGAGGGCGGTACTCACGAGGAGGGTTTCCGGGCCGCGCTGACCAGCGTGGTCAACCGATGGGGGATCGACCGGAAGATCATCAAGGAAAGCGACCGGCTCACCGGCGACGACATCCGGGAGGGTCTGGCGGCGATCGTGTCGATCAAGCTGGGCGAGCCGCAGTTCGAGGGCCAGACCAAGACCAAGCTCGGCAATTCCGAGGCAAAGTCGTTCGTGCAGCGTGCCTGTAACGACTGGCTGGCCGACTGGTTCGAGCGCAACCCGTCCGAGGGCAAGGTGATCGTCACCAAGGCCTCGCCAGGCGGCGAAGGCGCGCAAGGCGGCGCAGCAAGCCCGCAACCTGCTCGCGCAAGAATGCGCTGGACACGATGGGGATGCCCGGCAAGCTGCAGGACTGCCGGTCGACCAATCCTGCGCGAGAGCGAGCTCTACATCGTCGAGGGGGACTCGGCCGGCGGCTCCGCCCGGCAGTGCCGAGACTCGATGTTCCAGGCGATCCTCCCGATTCGCGGCAAGATCATCAATGTGGAGAAGGCCCGGATCGACCGGGTGCTGAAGAACAACGAGGTCCAGTCGCTCATCACCGCACTCGGCACCGGGATTCACGACGACTTCGATCTATCGAAGCTGCGCTACCACAAGATCGTCTTGATGGCCGACGCCGACGTCGACGGCCAGCACATCACGACGCTTCTGCTCACCTTGCTGTTCCGGTTCATGCGACCACTGATCGAAGCCGGCCACGTGTATCTCGGCCGCGCCGCCGCTGTACAAGATCAAATGGTCGAAGGGCGAGCCGAGGCTACGCGTATTCCGACAAGGAACGCGACGGGCTGGTCAAGGCGGGATTGGAGGCCGGACGCAAGCTCCCGAAGGAGGACGCGATCGCCCGGTACAAGGGCCTCGGCGAGATGAACTCAAGGAGCTGTGGGAAACCACGATGGATCCAGCGAACCGCATCCTGCGCTTGGTGACGCTGGACGACGCGGCCACCGCGGACGAGATTGTTCAGCGTGTTGATGGGGGAGGATGTCGAGGCGCGGCGGTCGTTCATCATCCGCAACGCCAAAGACGTCCGGTTCTTGGACATCTGAGTAGCCCGTGACTCGATACCACTGATATCACCGGCGGCGACCGGATCGAGCCGGTCGACATCCAGGCGGAGATGCAGCGCAGCTGCATCGACTACGCCATGTCGGTCATCGTCGGGCGCGCGCTGCCCGACGTTCGCGACGGCCTCAAGCCGGTGCACCGCAAGATCCTCTACGGGATGTACGACTCGGGCTTCCGCCCGGACCGCAGCTTCGTCAAGTGCGCGCCGCGTGGTCGGCGACGTGATGGGCAACTACCACCCGCACGGCGACACGGCGATCTACGACACGCGCTCGTGCCGGATGGCCCAGCCGTGGTCGCTGCGCTACCCGCTGATCGATCCGCAGGGCAACTTCGGCTCGCCCGGCAACGACCCGGCGGCGGCGCATGCCGCTACACCGAGTGCCGGCTGACGCCGCTGGCCATGGAGATGCTGCGGGACATCGACAAGGAGACCGTCGACTTCGTCCCGAACTACGCCGGGAACACGGTCGAGCCGGATCATCCTGCCCGCCCGGATCCCGAACCTGCTCGTCAACGGCTCTGAGGCATCGCCGTCGGCATGGCCACGCGCATCCCACCGCACAACCTGCGCGAAGTGGCGCCGGGGCGTCGCCTGGGCGCTCGAGCACCCGGACGCCCGGCCGGAGGAGCTGCTCAGCGAGCTGCTCAAGCTCATTCCCGGTCCCGACTTCCCGACGCACGGCGCTCATCGTCGGCCGCGACGGGATCGAGGATGCGTACCGGACTGGCCGCGGCTCCATCCGGATGCGTGCTGTCGTGAACGTCGAGGAGGACGCTCAAGGGCCGCGCCATCCTGGTGGTCACCGAGCTGCCCTATCAGGTCAATCCGGACAACCTCATCGAGTCCATCGCGCAACTCGGCCCGCGACGGGCCGGGTCGCGGGGATCGCCGACATCAACGACGAATCGTCCGATCGCATCGGCATGCGGATCGTGGTCACCCTCAAGCGGGACGCGGTCGCCAAGGTCGTGCTGAACAACCTGTTCAAGCACACCCAGCTGCGAGACGACGTTCGGCGCGAACATGCTCGCGCATCGTCGACGGCGTGCCGCGCACGCTGCGGCTGGACCAGTTCGTCTCGTATTACATCGAGCACCAGATCGAAGTCATCGTCCGGCGCACTCGATACCTGCTCCGCGAGGCCGAGGAGCGCATCCACATCCTGCGCGGCCTGCTCAAGGCGCTGGACCAGCTCGGACGCGGTGATCGCGCTCATCCGGGCGTTCGCGTCCGCCGAGGCGGCTCAGCGGCGGCCTGATGGAACTGCTCGACATCGATGAGGTGCAGGCGACGGCCATCCTCGACATGCAGCTGCGCCGGCTCGCCGCCCTCGAGCGGCAGCGGATCGTCGACGAGCACGCCCGCATCGCGGCGGAGATCGACGACTACAGCGACGATCCTGGCCAGGCCCGGCCGGCAGCGTCAGATCATCACGGACGAACTGACCGAGATCGTCGAGAAGTACGGCGACGAGCGGCGCACCCGGATCATCCCGTATGACGGCGACGTCGGCGTCGGAGGACCTGATCGCCGAGGAAGACGTCGTCGTCACGATCACCCGAACGGGCTACGCGAAGCGCACGAAGACCGACCTGTACCGGGCCCAGCGGCGCGGCGGCAAGGGCGTCCAGGGTGCCGCGCCTGAAGGCGGACGACATCGTCGCGCACTTCTTCGTCACGTCGACCACACGACTGGGTGCTGTTCTTCACCAACAAGGGCCGGGTCTACCGCGCAAGGCCTACGAGCTGCCGGAGGCCAACCGCAACGCCCGCGGCCAGCACGTGGCCAACCTGCTGGCCTTCCAACCCGACGAAACCGATCGCCGACGTCATCACGATCCGTGACTACACGGTCGCGCCGTACCTGGTGCTGGCGACCCGGTCAGGGCTGGTCAAGAAGACCAAGCTCACCGATTTCGACTCGAACCGGACCGGCGGCATCGTCGCCATCAACCTGCGCGAGGACGACGAGCTCATCGACGCCGCGCTCATCTCCGCACTGACGACGACCTGCTGCTGGTCAGCCGCAAGGCGCGATGTCGATCCGGTTCCGCGCGGACGACGAGACGCTGCGCCCGATGGGTCGGGCGACGTCCGGGGTGATCGGCATGCGTTTCTCGCGGCGACGACCAGCTGCTCGCGATGGAGTCGTCGGCAGCAGCCCGACTCGACCGGAGATTCTGGTCGCTACCGACGGCGGATTTGCCAAGCACGAACCCGGGTGTCGAGTATCCGCCGCAAGGCCGTGGCGGCAAGGGGGTCCTCACGGCGCGTATCGTGTCCACCCGTGGTGGAGACTGGTCGGCGCCGTCGCCGTGCGGCCCGAGGACGAGGTTTACGCGATCACGTCCGACGGCGTGGTCATCCGCACGCAACGCCGCGAGGTACGCCGGGCACAGCGGCAGACGATGGGTGTTCGATTGATGAACCTGCCCGAGGGTGTGAGCCTCGTTGCGATCGCCCGCAACGCCGACGAACCGGACGAGCAGGGTGAGCATGACGCGCAGTTGCCGCACGGACAGTCCGGCAGCGTGAATACCGAGTCTCCGCCTGACGACAACCGGCAACGGACGGGGCCTGCGCACGCCGCCGGCCGGCCGGCTGATCGGCCTCCGCCATCGGCGAGTGACTTCGGCGAGCCGACCATCACCCGGCTCAGCAGCAGCGTCGACGCGCCGCCGGCGAGTCCTCCTGGCGGCCAGCGGTTCGGCGCGGCGCCGCCAGCACTCATGCCGCCGGCGCGCCAGAACGGTCCATCGTTCGCCGGCGGGCACACCGCGCCGCCGCCATCCGGCATCCCTACCCCGGCGGGTGTCCCAGGTCCCGGTCGATGCCGCCAGGCACACTCCACCGCCCCGACCTCACGCCGCGCGCACGCGGGCCAGCGACCCGCGCCGAGCCCGTTACAGGTACGCCACGTCAACCCGTGGACGCGTGCTGAAGTTCTCCTGTGTCGTGTCGGTGGTGCTGTTCTTCGTCTGGCTGATCATGATCGCGGTGCTGTACCTGATCCTCGATGCCGCCGGCGTGATCGGCAAGATCAACGACACCGTGACCACAATCAACGGAACCGGCTCGAACGCGCCGATCACGCCCGGAATTGTCTTCGGCGCGGCCGCCATCGTTGGCGTCGTCAATATCGTCTTGTTCATTGCGCTGTCGACAATCGGCTCAGTCGTCTACAACCTTTGTGCCGACCTCGTGGGCGGCGTCGGAGGTCACCCTGTCCGAACGAGAGACGGTCTAGCCCGCCTCGTCGGTGACGTGGAGTGAGGTATCTTTCGGCGGGTATTCTGACTCTTCGCGTTCTCGGGCCTGTAGCTCAGTCGGTTAGAGCGCATCCCTGATAAGGATGAGGCCGGAGGTTCAAGTCCTCCCAGGCCCACCGCGTCCCCGAGCCGTACGTCGAACGGAGGTGGCCAGTGCTCAAGTCCGTGGTACTCGTCGCATTGGCGGCCGGGTGCGTTTCGTCGTCGTCCGCAAGCGGAGGAACGCCCAGGCCGATGCCGCGCTTTGGCGTGAGGCAACCTCGACCCGCTGAGTGCTAGCCTCGCCGCATCGTCGGCTGGCTGCGGGGACGTAGCTCACAGTGGTGAGAGCACCGCCTTTGCAAGGCGGGGGTTAGGGGTTCGAGTCCCCTCGTCTCCACGCATCAGAGGCCTCGTATTCCCTGGCCTGTGGCACTTCGACGCTCGCCACGACTCAATGGACCACTCGGCGCGCCGCCACCTGGGCCTAACCAGGTTGAACCGGCCGTCTGAACGCCACGGCACGCAAGCTGCTGCGCTGACGATCAGCTCGCCATCCAGCTTGGCGGTACTCAGCCAGCGCAGCGGATGGTACGGTCCGCATAGATCGGCTGGTGATCGTCGCCTATGGCGGCGTGGGAGTGGGGAGGCCGTGATCCCGTCATCGATGGCAGGTGATTTGCGAATAGCGCGCTTACCGTCGTCGCGCGAGAATGTGGTGGATGGTGTCGGAGCTGTCGCGTCCTGGCTGGCGGTCCTCGGATCCGCCGCAGCGGCCGGTGTTGTTTGTCAACCCGAGATCTGGCGGGGCAAGGCCGCACGCGCTGAGGTTGCCGAGCGGGCACGCGAACGAGGGATTGAGACCGTCATCTTTGCGCCGGGCCAGAGCCTGGAAGCGCTGGTCGGGAAGCCGTGGCCAATGGTGCGGACGCGCTGGGGGTTGCCGGTGGCGACGGGTCGCAGGCGGTCGTGGCCGCAGCGGCCGTCAGCGCATGGGCTTCCGTTCGTGTGCGTGCCGGCCGGGACGCGCAACCACTTCGCTCTCGATCTCGGGGTGGATCCACACGATGTGCTCGGCGCGCTCGACGCGTTCACAGACGGGATCGAGCGGCTGATCGACGTGGCGGACGTGAACGGCCGCGTGTTCCTCAACAACGTCTCGCTCGGTATCTACGGTGACGCCGTCCGCAGTCCCGCCTACCGCGATGCCAAGATGCGCACACTCCTAGAGACCGCCGAGAAGGTGCTCGGCCCACGCGCAGAGGTGCCAGCGCTGCGCCTGGTCGACGATGTGGGGCGCGAGCACCAGCATCTCGCGCTTGTGCTCGTGTCGAACAACCCTACACGCTCGATCGCCCGCTGACCCCCGGAGCCCGTCCGGCGCTCGACAGCGGCCGACTCGGGATCATCGTTCTCGACGCACCCGGCGCTGCCCGCACCGCCCGGGCGCCCTCACCCTCCGGGCGAGCGTGGAGCGCGCCACGTCTGGACGTCAGCGCGCTGCCACCGGTACACGCCGGGATTGATGGCGAGGCGATCGATCTAAGCCCGCCGCTGCAGTTCACTATCCGGCCCAAGGCTCTGCGAGTCCGCATCGCCCGCCGCCATCAAGGCATGCCACCATCGGCGCCGTTATCGGCTGCCAGGCAACCGCGTCCGTCGCCCGAGGGCATGATACGCCGAGAAGGTGCGGGCCCGTCAGGGCTGTCGGTTACGCAGGTTCGCAGTTCGGGTCCTGCCGTCGGTAGATGCGGTCGCATCCTGCAGCGACCGTCGCTGCGGTTCCGGCCCTCACGATGGAACCGATCACCACGTCACCGGGTAATGCACGCCGATGTGGACTCGCGAGTAGGCGACGCCGCCCGCCAGCAACCGGATCGGCACGGCCAGCGCCGGCAGGTGCCTGCCGACCGCGTAGGCGAACGCGAACGCCGACGCCGCGTGGCCGGACGGGAAGGAATCGGATTCCGGCATCGGCACACGCGAGCCGCAAACACGGCGTGGCCGGCGCGATCCGGGCGCTCGCCGCTGGGCGAGCGGCTTCATGCCGAGATTGACCGTCGCCGAGGTCACCCCGATCGCCAGCACGCCCTCCAGCGCCGCGCGGCATCGCGCGCCTGCCACCGAGCACGGCGATCACGGCGGCGACACCGAGCCACAGGCGCGAGTAGCTCGCCGCGTTCGAGAGCCGGCGAACGGGACCGTCCAGCTCCGGGGTGGGAGTATCCGCCACAGCCTCATAGACCGCCCGGTCCACCGCCCCCAGCTCACGCAACGCCTCCACCCACACGGATTCGGCGCCCCGCCGGGCCTCCACCCGCCGCGCCAGCGCGTCCGCGACGCTCTGTTGCTGTGTGCCAGCATCGGAGGGACATGGGGAGGATCCTTCGACTCAACCGGTGGCCCGACGCTGAGGTGCGAACGCACCTAGGCTAGACCGGACCTGGCGGTCAGTGTCAGCGCCTACGCCCCCAGCAGCGGCGGCGCAGCCGGCGAACGCATGGTGCATCGTGCGCCCCGCGCTTAGGTCGGCGACAGGAGCCGAGCCTCGATCACGCGTCAGTCGGCGTCTCGGCGAGCTCGCTACCCGCGGCGCCCAGGTGGTGAGGTCCGAGTACATTCACGGAGCCCGTTTGGGCGCACTTTGGGGCGAGCAGCCCGCGCCACCTCAAGGCTGCTCACGACAGGGTGAACCGGAATCGCTTGATTCGCGTGACACCGATTCAAGGCGCCATTAGGCGATGCGGATCGACCGGATCGAACCCAACCTGTCGATCCGGAAAGCACTCTAGCCGGCCACCATGCCAGCAGAGGGGCAAAGCTGATGGCGAGCAACGAGAATGTTCAGATCGATGCTGACGATGTCAGCGAGTACCGGATTAAATCGGCGCGCCATTTTCGTCGCTACGCCCTCGCGCTATCGATCCACTCGGCGTCGTGGTGCAGATCGTGCTCAGCGCGTACTACCTGGGCGTCGGGCACGCACCCAAGCCGCGAAACCTGCCGGTCGGGTTCATCGGCACACGTGCCCAACAACAGCAGGTGGCCAGTCAACTGGCTAGTGGCGACGCTTTCGCGGTCACGGTGTCACGCGTCGCCGCAACGGCTGACTGCTGCGATCCGGCGGAAGAAGGCCTACGGCGGGCTTGATGTGTCCGATCCACAACCTCATTTGTACATAGCGTCAGCGGCCGGGCCTACCGCGGCATCGTTGATGCGAACCGCGTTCACCGCAGCCGTACAGAGGCTGACCAGGGAGCAGGTCGATCAGCTGACCAGACAAGGGCAGCCCGTCCCCGCCGCGACGGTGAAGGGAACTCACTGCCCCGCCGCAGATAACTGATGTCGTGCCGCTGCCGCCAAATGACCGCAACGGCGCGTCCATCGGATTCTTGGTGCAGGCGCTCGCCCTGAGGCGGAACGGTCGCCTCCACCGGGCTCGGGCGACTGATCTCGATGACTCGCCGGTCATACGGCCGCGGCATTGCGCACGTAATGACGCTGATCGTTTACGCAGGGCCTCAGCAGCGGCTGTGCTCTGGGTCATGACCTGGTTCGGCGTCGGCGCGAACGCAGACTACGGCGCGCTCTACTTCGAGTTCTTGTTGGTGTCTCTTGCCATCACTGCGTCCACGGCTGGTGCGGTTGCCTCTCGTTGGCTCGGCGGGCGCGGCTCTCGGCGCTGGTGTACTTCACCTTCGGGGGTGGTCGTCTCGGGGGCGAGTATTCCGCCGGAGTTCTTACCGTCCTTTTGGCGGTGGTTCGGGCAGGCGCTGCCCACCGGGTCCGAGTGCCAGCGCGGTCAGGGACAGTTTGTACTTCACCGACGCTCCGATCGGAGGTCCCATATTGATCTTAAGCACGTATGTCGTGATCGGACTCGGGGTCGTCCTGGTCACAAATCTGCTCCCCAATCGCTCCCGGCGTACCTCGACCATCGAGATTCGGGCCGATGACCTCGAGACTCGGAGAGAGCGACTACCGGGCAGCCGGACCCCGTAGCCCTGGAGGGCTCGCCAGCTGGCCGTCCGATGCACCCCCGGCTGCGCGGCAACCCGGTCGACGCCGAGCCGCTGCTGCGCCGCCGGTGAGGCGCTTGCCCGCAACTGCCCTCGCCGAGCATTTCGTCAGCGATGGTCCGTTCCGGTGCTGCGGTACGCGCTAGCTCCGCGATTCAGGGCGGACTGACGTCGAGGGTTGGAGTGGGCACTCAACCGGTGGACGGCGGTGGTGGTCGCAGCGGCCAGCACGTCGCTTCGGTCAGCCCCGACATCGGTACTCCTGCTAATGAGTATCCCGGCTATCACGCGATGGCTGTCGCGGTGCTGACCGGCAATGGAGATACTGGGCGCGCTGTGGGCATTCGTGCGCCCAGTCAATACGTTCTTCGCGCTCGCCTCGGTGCTCGGTCTGCTGTTGCTATTGCAGGGGGCTTTCACCCAGATGCGACGGCCGACGCCGTCCACGCCGATGGTTTGTTTCCGCACCGGCGACATCGGCCGGGTGGACGAGGACAGCTACTAATACATCGTCGATCGCAAGATGGATCTGATCATCCGTGGTGGCCATAACGTGTATCTACGCGAGATGGAGGAGTGCTCTATGAGCACCCAGGCTGGCCGAGGCGGCTGTGATCGGTACGCCGCACGCCAAGCTGGGTGAGAACGTCGTTGCCGCGGTCGCGCTCAAGCCGGGCATATCGGTCACAGCCGGAGAACTGTGCGCCTTCGTCGAGGCGCAGGTTGCCGCGTACAAGTACCCGCGCCGGGTGTGGTTCATCGAAGCCTTGCCCAAAGGCCCGACCTGGAAGATTCTCAATCGCGAAAGCGTCGTGCCGGACGAGGAGGCCGCGTTGTGACCGTCACAATGACCCGGCGCAGGCCGCTGATCAGGCCGGTCCCCTGAATGCCGTGTTCATCGACGCCGCGCTCGGCCCGGTCCGCCGGTTCGCGCTGGACATATCTACAGCCAGGCGGATCGCGCGCGCCACCTCGACGCTGGCGCCGGCGCCGCCCCACCACCCGCGCACCAAGTGGGGGTGGTACGCGGGTGGTGACTATGGGGCCGGCCGCCGGGCCGGACGGTGAGTCCGACCTCGCGTTTGCCGCCGTGCCGGAGCACGCGGTCCCGGAAACCGTCATGGCGCGCGTGCGGGCGCTGGCATGACCGGCGGCAAGAAGCTGGCCGGCCGCGTCGCCCTGGTCACCGGCGGGACGCGCGGCATCGGCGCGGCCATCGGCGCGAGCCTCGCCGGGCAGGGCGCGGCGATCGCCGCCGGCTACGGCGGCAACGCGGAGCGGGCTGCGGAATTCGTCGCCGAGATGAGGCAAACGCTTCGAGGGCGCCGCGCCGAGTCACGGTCCACCAGGGCAACATCGCCAACCGCGAAGACTGCCAGCGTGTGGTCGGCGAGGTCATCGCCCAGCACGGACGCCTCGACATCCTGGTCAACAACGCCGGCATGGCCATCGACAAGCTGGCCCTCGACATCACCGGCGAGGACTGGTCAAGGTGCTCGCGGTCAACCTGTCCGGCGCGTTCCACATGTCGCAGGCGGCGCTGGCCCACATGCTCGACCGCGGCACCGGGCGGATCATCAACGTCTCGTCGATCGTGGGCGAGACCGGCAACATCGGCCAGGCGAACTACGCTGCCGCCAAGTCGGGGCTGCTCGGGCTGACCAAGGCGCTGGCGAAGGAGGCCGCCTTCCTCCTGGCCGAGGAGGGCAAGCTGTCCGACGACACGATCGGCCTGACGGTCAACGCCGTCACCCCGGGCGTCATCGCCACCGAGATGATCGACCACGTGCCGCGCAAGGTCCTGGATGGGATCCTCGCGCAGATCCCGTTCCGCCGGATCGGTCGCCCGGAGGAGGTAGCCCGGGTCGTGCATTTCCTCGCCGCCGACGCGTCGTCCTACATCACCGGCCAGGTGTGGGCCGTCAACGGCGGCATGGATATGTGACCCAGGCCATACATTTCGGCGATCGGTGCCGAGTTCCCGTGCATCGAAGTCGCACGCGCATGCAACTAATTGCATGATCATGCAAGCACAAAGCGCCAGCGCCAGACGGCTCGACGCGTCGACGAAGTTGATCTCGGCCAGTCCGCAACTAGTCCGCAAGAAGTCCGCAAGCTGCTGTTGTTGATCAACGCTGACCAACCTCAGCCAACACGACGTCGGTCAGTGGGAACGGGGTCTAGAGCACATTGATGCTTGCGTTCAGCCGAGCATCGAAAATCGCTAGATTGGCTCGCCTATAACCCCGTAGATCAGGCTGAACAGGCCGAACAGCAGCGCGAGCGTCAGCGCCCGATGCCGGGCGGGCGATGGCGAGCCAGCGTGACCGCCGGGCAACACGACGTCGCTTGCCACTGGACGTGAAGACCAACCGCGCCGGACCATCGCTTCCGTCGTGCATCCGGAGGGCCGTCCGCGTGCTGGCGTCTCCTAAGCGGTCCCTGACATCGATCAAGGCGTCAAGCCTGGCCGGCCTGCCGCTCATCTCATGCTTATGGCTGGCCAACGTCGGAGGGTGCGAACTGCCGTGATGCTGTGCACGGTTCGAGCTTGCGAGCGGGGCGGGATGAGCGGTCGTCACGCATTCCGCGTGATCTGCCCGGCGGAAGCGGTGTCTTCTTCCCCTGCGCGCGCGCGTGCGCGGCGGATGGGAACCTCATGACCCCGCGGCCGGCGCAGGGCCTGCACCCCCGGTAGCTCGCGGCCGGCCAGGAACTCTCGAGGGTGGCTGCTCCGCCGGCCGAGAGGTGGCTCACATGGTGCCGCAGCCCGAAGGACCGCAGCGCCATGGCCGTTGCTCCGCCCCCTGCGACGGTCACCGCCGGCGTCGCGGCGATGGCGCCGGCGATGGCGCGGGTGCCGGCGGCGAACGCCGCGAGTTCGAAGCGGCCCATCGGGCCATACCAGAACACCGTGGCCGCCGCGGCGATCTCGGCCGCGTACCGGGCCGCGGTGGTAGGAACCGATGTCGAGGCCCATCCAGCCGTCGGGCACATCAACCCCGTTCCTCATCCGCGCCGGGATGCTCTCCTCATCGTCTCGCCTGGCCAGCAGGAGATCCTGCGGAAGCTCGAAGCCGGCAACGGGGCCCAGCGGCGGCGCTGGAGCGCCAGCCGGGCCGGTTCCAGATCCACGTGCGGGCACAGCGAGCTCCCGACGCGGCGTGTCCTTGGGCCGCGAGGAACGGGAAGCACGTGCCGCCGCCGACGCACACCGCGTCGGCGAGCTCGAGCAAAAGCGCCGGACGGCGCCGATCTTGCCTCTGAGCCTGGCGCCACCGACGATCGTCACCAGCGGCCGTTCGGGCCCGTGCGCGTCGCGTTGAGAGCCCCCACCTCGCGCGCCAGCAGGCGCCCGGCCCGCGGCCGGAAGCTGATGGGCGACGCCCTCGGTGCTGGCGTGAGCGCTGGTGCGCGCTGCCAAAGTCGTCGTTGACGTAGGGTCCGCCAGTTCGGCCAGCGCTGATGCCAGCCGGGGATCGTTGCGCGTCTCACCCGGCCTCGAACCGGACGTTCTCCAGCATCAGCACCTGCCCGGGATCGAGGCGCTCGGTCAGGTCACGCGCGCGCCACCCGGTCACGGTCGGTGCCAGCAATACCGGGTCGCCGGTCAGCGCCGCCAGGTGATCGGCCACCGGCCGCATGGACAAGGCCGGATCGTGGCCCTGCGGCCGGCCCAGACCGGAGACGATCACGAGCCGCGCGCCTCGCAGGCGCAGTTCCTGGATTGTCGCTAGCGCTCCCTGGATGCGGGCGTCATCGGCCACGCGCACCGGCGCGCCAGCGGACGCCTTTGTGAGCGGCACGTTGAAATCGGCTCGCAGCAGCACGCGCCGGCCCTCGACGTCCACGTCATCGATCGTCCGCAGCTCACCAAGCACGGATCACCTCGCTCGAGACGGCGCTTATGACGCTGGCGGCAGCCTGGGGTGAGCCGTCGTCATGCAGCCGGCATGATTCGAGGGCCGCCAGGGCATAGCTGACCGCGGGCTGTACGCGGGTTGACCGCAGAGAACGGCCAGGCGGCCAGGCCGAACGCGATCAGGGTGAAGGTGACCGCGGCGCTTCAGCCCACCTGGCCTAGATGCTGGAATTGTTCCTCGAACGACAGGGGCGGTGCCGCTGGCCTCGATGGGGGCCACGGGCGCAGGTGGCCGGTCCTCAGCAGGCGCTCACCGAAGCGCTGTAAGCGGCTCCCTGGCTGATGGCCGGGCCGGGCCGAGCAGGCAGGTGATGGTGAGCCCAGTCATCACATGTCTTGGGCGATTTGTGGTTGGACGTCCTCTGCCGCTCCTGCGAAGCTGTAGGAGGAGACGCCGGCCGCTAGATGTGAAGCCTGATGCAGAGCCGGGACCTGTCAGATCTGGCGCTGACACAGCAGAGCGGCACGGCGCGGAGCGTGAGCGGCCTGCCGCGCCGCGCGGGACGGTGGCGCGCCGGAAATTGCCCGCCGCAAGCCGTCGGCCCGGCCCCGGCGGGCGCGGGGGTGACCTCGTCTGCGCGCCGGCGGGCAGCGGGAAGACCGTGCTGGATGCGGTCATGGCTGCACGACGCCCGGGCTGGCCGGCCGGGCGGCGTGGGTGCCGGTGGAGCGGGGAGCGCGATGGGCAGCGGTTCTGGCTGTCGGTGATCGGCGCGCTGGCGGATGTGGCCGGGGATGGGGTGGTGACACGGGTCAGCCCACGGCCGGTGCCGTAACCCTCGACCCCGCGGTCGAGCGCGTAGTGGTCGCAGAGATCGAGCCGCTCGTCCCGACTGTTGCTGCCGCTTTCTTCGACTCGCTTATAACGACGACGTGGTCACGAACGACAAGGTCGAGATTCGCATCGATGACGGGCGGCATCTGCTCGCGACGACGGCCGAGCGCTTCGACGCGATCACGTCCGATCCGCTCGACCCGTGGGTCAAGGGCTCAGCCGCGCTCTACACGCGCGAGTTCTGGCAGCTCTGCCGGCGGCGGCTCAACGACGGCGGCGTCGTGACCGTCTTCGTGCAGCTGTACGAGACGACCGAGGACGCCGTGCGCAGCCAGCTCAAGACGTTTCTCGACGTCTTCCCGAACGCCGCCGTGTTCGAAAACTCGCCCGAACGCAAGCGGCTACGACCTCGTGCTCGTCGGCATCAACGGCGACGAGTCGATCGACGTCGCGCAGATGACGGAGCGCCTCGAGCGCCGCGACTATGCAAGCGTCGCGGCCTCGTTGCGCGCGGTCGGCTTCGATTCGGCCCTCGATCTTCTGAGCACCTTCACGACGGACGCCGCGTCGCTCGAGCCGTGGCTCGCCGGCGCCGAGCTCAACACGGACGGCAACCTGCGGCTGCAATATCTGGCCGGCGAAGGGCTCAACGCGGAAACTGCCGGTGAAATCCACGCGGCTCTGGACGCGGCGGCGCCAGGCGTTCCCGGAACGCGGTTCACGGGCACCCCGCGCAGCTCGAGCAGCTGCGGCAACGCGCTCGCGGGGCGCTAAGAACGCTACTGATCAGGCTTTCTCCGCCAGAGCCGCGCTTTGGCTTTCGCCAAGGCGGCGCGCGCCTTCTCGTCGGGCCGCGGGAAATCGCAGCCCAGCTCGTCGAGCGCCGCGGTGATGGAGCTTGGCCACCTGCCAACGCTGGTAGTGCTTGTCGTCGGCGGGAATGGCGTACCACGGCGCCCACGGGCGCGACGTCACGCGAAGCATTCCTCGTAAGCGGCGATGTAGTCGTCCCAGCGATCGCGCTCGTCGAGGTCGCCCGCATTGAACTTCCAGTTCTTCTTCGGCTCGTCGATACGCTCGAGAAAGCGCTTGCGCTGCTCGGCCTTCGACACGCTGAGCCAGAACTTCAGGATCACCGTCCCCTGCTCCGCCAGATGGCGCTCGTGGTCGGCGATCGCCCGCAGGCGCTCGGCCCAGAGCTTGGCCGACGGTTTCGTCGGGCAGACGCTGGGCCGCGAGGTACTCGGGGTGCACTCGAACGACGAGCACCTCTTCGTAGTAGCTGCGGTTGAAAATCGTGATGCTGCCGCGCTCGGGCAGCTGCGCCGTCGTCCGCCACAGGAAGTCGTGCGCGAGCTCGAGCGGCGTCGGCTGCAGATGCCGCGACTCGCAAGCCGGCCGGGTTCACGCCCGCGAACACGTGACGAATCGTGCCGTCCTTGCCCGCCGCGTCGAGCGCCTGGAGGACTATGAGCACGGCATGCCGGCCGTCCGCGTAGAGCCGGTCTTGCGCCTCGCCGAGCTTCTCGGTCTCGTCGTCGAGCCGCTCCTTCCAGTCGCTTCTTGTCCTTGTGCCTTGAGCGGCGACGTCGGCGCCTTACGCGCGTCGAACGTGCCGTCGAATGGCACGAGCAGTGAATGATTGTTGGCCGCAAACATCGAACACCTCGACGGTCGAAGAGCAGGACGCACCGCGCCGACGCCCAATGACCCGATCCTACCCGACCGGAGAGGCAGCGTCCACCCGGGCGCTGCTCGACCCGCTCGGTTTGCCGCTTGCAGCGTCGGTCAGCGTAGACTCTGCCCCTTGGAAAGAAAACGTGCCCGCTACTCGCGACCTTCTCGTTTTTTGCTCCGGGGTGGAAGCAATGTCCGTACGAAAGGGGGCACTCTCTCGGCTCGCGTTCCTCGTGTTCCCGCTGGCTCTGCTGCTCGTCTACTGGGAAAACACGTACTTCGACGGGCACCCCTTCGACCAGACGATTCATTTGACTACCACCGCTCGGTCTCGCGGTGCTGCTCGTGCTCGAAGCGCTATTCCGCTACGAGAGAAATCGGTGTCGCAAGAGAAAAGCTGGTCACTTCGCGATATCCCGTCGACGACGGTCAACGTTTTCATCACCGGCACCGTGTGGGGAGCGCGCTGTTCGTGCCGATTGTCTTGTTCGTCTCCCAGCTGATTTTCGGCCGCAGTCTGCTTTTTCGCCACGAGCGACCAGCTGGGGCCGCTTGGGGTCCAGCTCTGCTCCTCGCGAAGCTCTGCTGTACTGAGCTGCTGCGCTATGGCATCCATCGAGTACAGCACGTCGTGCCGTTCTTGTGGGAGCTGACTCGCATCCACCACAGCGTCACCGATCTGAAGGCGAGCAATACGTTCGTCTCCCATCCGCTCGATTATGCTCTGCGCAATGTTCTGCCGCCGGTGGTCCTGGCCTTCGTGGGATTCGATCCTGCCGCGATCTTAGGTTCGGCGTCAGCCTCGTGACTGCCGCGAGCCTGATGTCGCACTGCGGGCGGGCCTGCACTGCCGATGGCTCAACCGCATCTTCGTGACGCCGCAGGTGCACCGCTGGCATCACTCGGCGAAAGTTCCGGACGGGCACAAGTATTCGGTGAACTACGGCGTCGGTCTCGTCGTCTGGGATCGGCTGTTCGGAACCTGTTGCTCCGCCGATGCAGGACGGCGTGCCCGTTCAGCCGGACAAGCTGGGCCAGCAATGCGTAACTT
>ERZ1370068.1094-contig-110_pt1 | contig 46410 bp, 75 predicted proteins | sample MGYA00561227_ERZ1370068 | MGnify/ENA primary metagenome ERZ1370068 (study PRJEB38410, sample SAMEA6850437) | metagenome | study: Metagenomic assessment of the ecological functions of the soil: analysis of the soil microbiota associated with the... | reverse complement strand
TCGAGTATGCGTTCAGTTACGTATTGCTAACTTTAACCTCCGCGCAATGACAGCTGTTAGCCACCAGCAGATTTCGATCGCATCGGCGAATCTTGATCGCCGATGGATCCGGAGGGTGAGCGGCATGCTGAACCAGTGGCGCGTGCTGCGGATCGAGTGACAGAGTGGGAGGTATCCATGTTAACCGCTGGAGCCGATCGCTTAGCAGACGGTCGCGGCCGCTGCGTTCCATCGAGGCCGCAGTCGTCATACCACCACCACCTGCCTGCCTTGCCGCTCTGCTGCATTCTCCGTCGTCTATTGGGAAAAACCACACGGACAAGATAAGCCTGACTCGATGCGAACTCCTGGACGGGTTCAGTTGATCTTGGATGTTCCGGGCGAGCAGGCAAAAGCAAGGGGCAGTTAGTTGATCCTGAACAATCGTGCGATGCGCTAACACTTGGCCCTCGAAATCGGGAAATAGTAATCTCCTGTTGACTGCCAGATCGGCCTGGAGGCACATAGGCGGTAAGCCGTTGCGGATCCATTTGACCAACGAGCGGCATCTCATTAGCCTCCGCTGAAGTCGGGTCGTTACTGAGAACGGCTGTCCCGCCATCTTGAGACCCATCACCAATTGCTGCGGGCCAGCGTGAGAAGTGGCTGCTGATGTGCACAGGCGTTGCTCAGCGGTCCCTGTGGTCACTGGGACATCGGCAGCGCAGACTCTTGAGTCCGGACCTCATCATCGCCCTCTATCTCGAGTTGCGCAGCGTGTGCCGGGATATCCGCCCGGCAGGCCTGCCTTCCATTCGAACCGCGTCGCTATCCGGTGCATTCCGGGATGGCCTGCGCCTGCGCTTCTCCGGCGGCGCTCGTGACTCGATCGGAGTCTTCCTGGGTAGTAATGGCGTGATCGTCAAAGAAGCTCGCGCATGACGAATTGTTGATGCCGATCTGCCAGCACGTCGTCCGCGAGGTGCCGTTTGCAGTTGCCAATGCCCGCACATCGGCGCGACGTTCCAGCCGGCGAATTCTCTGGCGTCAGCCGGAACCTCACCCGTACCCAGATGGCGAAGCCGCGCGAGAATCAGATGGAAGTACATCACCGGCACTTTTCCAGCGCCGCAGAAGAGCTTTTTAGAACGCTGAGACACCGCCCTGATCCAGAAGGGTCGGTGTGCGCGGTTGACTATAGCTGCGTCGGCCGCTTCCAGCCCACCACAACGGCTCGCGCCAAACGGCCAAACGGCGCCGTCTCAAACCCGCGCCGAACGGGTCGATTTGCGTCGAGCAGGAGGATGCTGAGATCACGCGCCAGTGCCGGGTGATGGTAGGCTGTCATCGGGGATCATTACCACGCGAGCCGGTCTGGCGCTCGGCCACTTTCCGCATCGGCGAATCTGTCTTTGTCGACTGGATTATCGGTACGCGTCCGGAAGGGCACAGGTGCCGGCGATCGACCGGTTCGTCGCCAAACTCGCGGGACGCGATCTCTCCCGGCGCGCCCTTTTTGCTGGAGGGCTGCCGGCGTGGCGGGTCGGCGCGCGTTTTCGAGCAGGCCTGGCCGCCCCGCGGGCGTCATTGCTCGTGTGCAGCGCCTCTGGAAGTGCGTTTGCCGCCGTCCAGCCGTGGAATCCGGAGACATTGAGAGCACTCTTCTGCCACTGGAACGCCGCGAGTACCCTCTTGTTAGAATCGCAACCGCGTGGCCTTCCCTGTTCGAGATAGCGCGCGATGTATTCGGCGAAAGGGGTCTTGCCGGTTCCGCCCAGAGTTATGTTCCCGATGCTAATGACTATTGAGTTAAGGCGCTTCCGGTTTGAGGTAGCGCTAGTTTCGTACGCGGCGACCCGCAGCCGCACGGCAAGCTCGTAGAGCTTGGCCGGGCAACCAGAGCAGCGCGCGCTTCAACGCACCTCGGTTTAGCTGATCACTGCAGTCGGATCTACAACGCTCACCTGGGCCTCATCACCGTCTCGGATTACGCATTGATCGTGCACTCAGTCGCCCCCGACTCTGCTCCAGAATGCGCGAGCGCGGGCGCCGCAGCGCCACCGCCTGCACGAGTCTGGACAGGTAGGATTGTTGAGCTCGGCTCGCGAGCGTATTCGGACTGCTGCCCGCTTACCTGGACCAGCGCGTCGCCCGCCGTGAAGTCCGGAAACAACCTGGCGAAAGTTGTCCATGTTCGGCCCAACGACGATGGGCTTCGCGAACGCGGCGGGTTCGATCACATATTGTGGCCGCCTGCGGAACAAGGCTGCCCCCGACGAAGACAACCGTCGCGTATCTGTACAGTTCCGCCAGTTCGCCTATCGAGTCCAGCAAGATGACCTCAGGCCGTCAGAGGCGGTTGGCCGGCTTCTCCCCACCGGAGCGAAGGGGGAGCTGAGTCATTATGTCGTCGTCGATCTGAAGGCGAGGACGTTCAGAGCGCCGGCCAAACCTGATCCGATCGGGCGATCAGGTCGGCTACCTCGCTCGAATCTGCTCGGGATGGCGCGGAGCGATCACCAGCCGGTATTCTCGAGTCCGCCGAGTCCTGCGAACGATCCGCAGGGCTTCGAGGACGATCTCTTCCTCACCGCCGGCGGTGCTTCCGGCAACTAATCAAATGGGCGTGCAGCAGAGAGACCGAGACGACTGGCCGGATATCGTGCCCGGGACCAGGCGATTCGCTCAGGCGCTTGCCTCCGACGTCGTGCTTGATATTTCCGCAGACAAGTATTCTGGGCGGCGTCACGCGCCCAGGAGCCGAGCGCGCTCGGCGTCGTCCTCCGATTGCATAACCAGCATCCGAGATATCCTCCAGGCACTCGCGAGATGAATCGACGCACGAGTCGTAACGGGCGAACGAGCGTTGTGAGAGCCGCCCGCTGGCGACAACGGTCCGGTACGCCGCTGAGTACGGCACTGGCGGAGAAAGTTGGGCCAAAGTTCTGTTTCGATTATGACTGACCACATCGGGTCGCACGTGATCGAGTGATCGGCGCACGACGGAGACTCCAATCAAAGAAAGTAGAAGACTCCCTCGGAATCGGCTGGGCGGGACGCGCGGGCCAGGCGCTGGCCGGTTAGTGTCGTTGTCGAGATGACTATGCGATGATCGGGCATGTCACGCTTCGAGGCCGGATATCAATGGGCGGGCTGCAATCAGTTCGCCGACAGACACCGCGTGGACCCAAATGGTCGGACGGCCGTCGTTTCTGATCGAGGAGGAAGAAAGCCCAGCCGTTCCCGAAGGCTGCCGGCGTACTTTGCCGTGCCGGGCGGCTTGATAGAAAGTACGGGAGTAGAGCCAGGAACAGCAGCGAAAGGGCGATGCTGTAGAGGAGATGCATCCGGTTATGAGAGCGCGAAACCGGCCACTGTGGCCGGTTTCGCGGCTTCTAAAGGCGGCTCGATGGGAGGCGCCGCCTGCGGACGGCACCTGTGCGCCGGGCCGGATCTTATTTCGCGCGCTCCAGATAGACGCCCTTCGCTGGGTCGACGCGGATACGGTCACCTTCTTTGATGAATGGTGGAACCTGCACCAGTGCACCCCGGTTTCCAGCTTTGCAGGCTTTGGGCTGTTTGATGCGGTCGCGCCCTTCAACTCCGGCGAGGTTTCAACGACTTTGAGCTCGACCGACGGCGGGAGCTCGACCCCAATGGCTGGCCGTCGAAGAACTCCACCTGAATCTCGTCCCATTAACCAGATAGTCCATCGCATCGCCGAGGATCTTCGGCATCGAGCAGCGATCTGATCGTAGGTCTCAGTATTCATGAAATGATGCATGTCTCCATCGGAATAGAGGTACTCCATCTCGTGATCTTCTGAAGTGCGGCGCGTTCGATGTTCTCTGTGGAGCTGAACCGGACTTCGGTCGATGATCCGTTTCTGATCGTTGCGGAGCTTGGCCTGCACGGAACGCCGTCAGATTGCCGGGGGTGCGGTGTTGAAAGTCGAGCACTCGGTGCGGCACATTGTTGCTACATGATTATCATCGCCGCGCCGGATATCATTTGCATTCATGTTCGATTGGGTCCCTTCTTAGAGTCGCGGACGAGTATGTAGACATTCAGGCCGTAAGGCTAACTCCGTAAAATAGCGCATCACAGCAGGCGGGCGCAACCTCCGCCATGATGGTGGTGGGGCGAGCTCTGCGGGTGCGTACAGAAGCTTGCAGCCAGCGTAATAATGAGCATCACCCTCGTGGAGTGCAATCGATTGAAAATCAAATCGCTGAATCGACAGTCGGAACCACCGTCAAGTAATTGTCGAGGAATCGCGCAGTGAAGCGCAACAATTCGGGGAGTCTCGAGATCGTGACGGCGCACCCAGGAGCGGCAGGATCAGATCGCGAATTCGGTCTCGAGGGTGAGCTGGGCCTTGCGCAGCTCGAACCGTGCGCGCCCCACGTTGCCGCCGGGGTTGAGCGCCAGCAAGCAGAAAATACTCCGATGGTTATGGGCCTTGCGAGGAAGGTCATCTGGTCAGTCAGCCAACACCATCTCCTGGAGCTCGCCCAGATCCGTGTCGCGTGGCGGTTCTCTATACTGCGGCGGAGCAGGGTCGTGAATTCAGTCGCCACCAGGTCGATGTCCATCCGAGGCGCAAGCTCGTGGACGCATACCGCTCTATGAGAATGCCGTCGACTCCCAGGATGGCTCGGCTGCGCAACCCTCGATGCGATCGACCATCTGTGTCAGACGTGCCTATGAAGCTCAAATGTATTCCCTCCAACGAGAAGGCAGCAGGCAGTCATAAATCTTCTTGCCTGCTGCCTGGTCGTACAAGCTTACTGTATGCGAGCCACTATTGACCAGCCTTGGCCTGCACGGGCTTGGTCGCCTTCTCGAGCTTTCAGGGTCGTTGGGATTCACAGGCGCGGCAGCCTCTGTGTGCCTCAGGGGAAGGAATGCCCTCGAGCTGAACTGCGCTGCGGCGCTGAGGCTCTTCGGTCCACCCCAGCCGTCGGGTCTGGACGACGATTCGAGGAGTGATGAAGAACATGAACCTCATCGTAATTACGGCTCCGTTGTGCGGCGTTTGAAGAGTTCACCCAGTATCGCGGATTTTCCTGAAACGCCTGGTGTGCGGTACCATCGAACGCGACTCGCCGTCGATGTTTATGCCCCCATGACCGTCGTGCCGCCGTCCATGAGTCTGCACCGTCGTGTCCGCCGACTGAGGTATTGCATGCCGGGCGTACCGACCGGAACTGATCGCGAGTATTGACCGTGTTGTTTTTCAGCCGTGACTGCCATCAGAACCCTCGCCGGTGTCTTCAATTATTTGAGGTGTGATCTCGAGCCTGAGCGCGGCGGTCACTAAGGTCGTCGTGACGGTGTTGTTAGATACGGTCTGCACCGGTATCTGAACGCCGTTTACGATTTCCGGCCGTCTCATTGTTAGACGCCGTGATTCGCGGACTTGCGATTGTTCGAACCTCGGCCTTTGCTCAGAGGCCGAGAGGGCGGTGGAAAGGTATGCCGGTTCCGATCAGGCCGGTGGTCAAGCTCAGAACCGAGCTTCGCTGGCGCCTCTTAAACTCCCATCGGCTGTCGGACCCATACAGAGGTTTGGCACCTAGTCTGGTGGTTCCTGCCGGCGGCGCCGTTATCCAATCCGTTCATGTCGAGCTGTCGCCGGCGACGTTGCAAAGCACACTGGCGCGGTTCCTCGATGAGCTGTTGATGGCGCCGCCCGCCAGCTCACACGCCGAGATCGCGAAGGAAGTTGTCGGCTGGCGATCACGATTCGGCTTCGATCTCGACTTGCGGGTCGGGCCTGTCCAGCTCCGCGAGCTATGGCTTCCGCAGCCTGGAATGTACTCCGGAATGTCGGTGATGATCAGACTGTTTGTGCGCTGATCTATCTCTGTTACGCCTCGCGAGCTGAGCCGTCGGCCGATTATCTGAGCAGCCCGCCGCCCTGTATGCTCGGCCCCTCGTCCTCCAGTTCCGCAGCCTCCGGTTGCGCGCCGCTATAGCTGGCCGCTAATGTTGTGGAACTCTGGCTGGACCTCCGACGTGCCGTTGCCGGTTGCGCGCAAGCGAACCCGCCCACTGCGGGCGTACACGCAGGCGAACTGATCTTGGTCTCGGTACGGCACAACCATGATCTCGCAGGCTTGCAGGGCCCATTCTCGAGTTCTCGCTGCTCCTTGACCGCAGCCAGCGCCGCGATCTCTGATGATGCCGCCATCACCTTCGCAAAGGGCCCCAAGCCGGTTAGGCGCGAAGCACTGCGTTGAGGATTTCGTTCCAGGGCCGATCGTTGATCTTGATGTCGATCGGCATCTGCGGTGACCGACCTGTCGATTATGAAGTTGATGCCGTATTGCTGGGCGATGAATCGCAGCATAGTCTCGCAGGTCGACCCCTGCGCGCGAGGTCGAAGCTGATCAAAGCCACCAACGTAGCTTTCATCGCAGAAGGGACAAGCCCGGCTGCGGTCTTGCAGCTGCTTGCGGAGAGGAGCGAGGCAACTGCGCTGCGGTGGACGCGCCAAAGGTCGGCCGCCGGAGTTCGTCGACCTGGCGTCCCCCAGATGCTTCGCGCTGAAGCTCAGCGACGGTTTTTCCGCACTGGAGAGCGGCGCCTGCTGCATGATGGTCTCTTTTGCCGGATTTGAGCTCGTCCGCCCGGAGCTGAGCGCCTGTTTTGGTTGAGGTTGTGCGCTCGCGGGTAGCCGATTTGGCTGGCAGAGTTGGCTTTCCCGACTGCGCAGCAATCAGGTCTGATGGGATTCCGGCCTGATCGCCGGAGTCCATTTGAAGCCATCGATCTGCTGTGCTGGCCGTGCTCGCCTTCGCGGACCTGAGCGAGCCGCGGTGGGCTGCAGCGCCGAGACTCACCTTTGCCTGTGCGGCCGGTCACATCCCCGACCGCGAGTGACCAGCTGGCCGTCTTCCCGGGTGACCCGGTAACGAGACCTTCGACTTCGCGTCGAGCACTATGCGAACGACGTTCGACTCCGCGCTGTCCGACCTGCACACGATGTGTCCCAGTGCCGGCCGCTCTCACCTGCAGAGTCCTGTTGCCGAATGAAGTGTGTACGCCCGTGATATCGACGCACGATGCGCCACGGGTCCGGCAGATGAATTCCTTGAACTGAAGGGCTGCCGTCGGCTTCGATGAAGACGAGCAGGTCGTCTGCCTACTCAGCGGCTTCCCGAGCGCACGTTGCGCACGGTTGTCGCGGGCCTCGAGGCGGCCGGCTGGGACTGGCGCCGATCAGCTGCCGGTGGCGGCGCTTTCTCAAGCTGACCGGAACGGGTTCGACGTAGACGCCGGGTTTCTGGATCGGCGTTCTTCGGCAGTCGGCGGTGTCGGGCCGACAACTCGATGACCAGCGTGTTGCCTTCGAGCAGCGTGCGGTCTCGAGCGTCCCTGGTGTACGGCGATCCTCGATTCTCGTAGTGCTGCGGGCCGTGGAGCGCCTTTCCGCGTTCGTTTTGCGAACAACGATCGAATCGACGGAGCGCGCTCTTCACAGCGTACTCGGGCGCAAGCTGAGCAGGCATCGCCGCCCGGGAACTCGACCACGACGAGCCGGTCGGTCGGCCTGCAAGACCGGTGTAGAGGTGGCGCGTTTGATTCAATCAGTACGCGAGTGAGAGCGCCCACGGTCTGGTGCTTCAGCGACACTAACGTGTGAACGCCTGGCTCCCTTCTGGTCCCGGAGCCGGTTCCCGCACTCGGCGTTCTGAGCGCCCAAACAATTGCTCACGAGTGCCGCGAGCGCCAGTGATAAGACGAGCCTCCCAGCGATCATATATGTTCATCTCCCTCTATCTGGGTTTAAAAACTTGTGTGGACGCGATCCCGAGGGGCCCTGAATCACTGTTGACGGCGTCCGCCGCACTCCAGACCGGGGCTGATACACCCCGGGCCCGCCAGACTATCTCGCATTTCTCACTGGCCTCCCGCGCGGACCGGGCGTCCCTTGGCCACAACTCGCTCCTGTTTGCCAGGGTTTCCCGTTCACGTCCCGGCGCGCTTGCCTCCTCTCTGAAGAGCACCTTGCGAGCCGCTCGCTATCGGTATCGTCGTTTTCAATACGGAGGATCTCGCCGTTGTAGCAGCGGTCGCCGCTGCGAACGAAGCAAGGTCGTGCCGGTCGGTTGCGCCCGAAGGAACGCCCCGAAGCCTGCGATTGTCGCGGAACACCCCGGTGACGTCCAACTCGCTGACCAGATACTGTGATTACCGGGTTGGGTTCGGGAAGATCGCTGACTGCGCAGCTGCGCGACCTTTGCTGGAACTCTACCCGTCTTAGCTCGAGACGTCGGATAGCCACAAGTTGTTTCGCCTTGACGTCGCCCCACTGGGTTCTTCCCGGCACTGGCTTTCGGCGGGACCCATCTCCGGAACGGATCCCGGCCGGCCGGGGAATAGGGGCGTATCGAGGACCCAGTCGGTCCGATGTCTTTTGCCGACACCGGGCCGCTGGGTGATTGCACCGGATTGGCAGGTTTCTCTCCCCTGCTGCGCCGAGGCCTTGAATACCGCCACCGCGACATGATGAACCAGAGTATGAGCGCGCAATACATGCGGAGAGCGATTCGCCCGATCGAAGTCTGGTCGTTTCGTGCACGCAGCATGGTTGTGGTCAGCTCTTGATTTCATGGCTTACCCGCTACTTCGGCTTTAGGCGCCGCGGCAGGCGCGCCGCCGGGTGCGTTCTTATCGCCCGGATTGGGCGCCGCCGAGGTTTCTTCCACGTCAACTTGCTCAGATTCTCCGGGCGTTACGTGTAAGTAGGCAGTGAGTGCAAAGGTACTCTCACCGAACGCCCGGAGAGTTGCGAGGTCGTCCCCGCTCTGTGTCACCTGAGACGTCGCAGACGCTCACAGGATGCGTTTGAAGAACCCGAGCTGACGAGGAAGAACTTCCGTCCGAGATTGCCGTGCAGGCGCCGCTGACCGCAGTATCGATCGGCCGGGCGGTATAGAACCCCGACTGCCCATCGGTGAGTCTTGCCTGATAGCTGAATCGTGCGCAGCTCCAGCTTGCTGCTCGGACGCATGAAGTCTGCGATCTCTCATCGTGGTGACCGTCGGATATATCGATCCGGTCAGGGCAACGGATTCGCGCAGTCCTTCGATCTCGGCCTTCTTTTCCCCGAGCGTGGCTTCGGGCCGTGACCAGGTTCTGGCGGATGGCCTCGCCCTGCACCGATTCTCGGCGCTGCAGCACGTCGGTGGCTAAATCGCGAATCTTTCCCTGGCCTGCGCGCCCTCGTGCTCGCTGTAGAAGGCCGCGTCGCCGTGATGCAGCGGCAGCAGAAGCGACCAGAGGCCAAGCAGGATCCCCATCTGGTAGAAACCAGGCTCTATGCGGGTGAAGAAGTTGCCTCCCTCTTCGGCCTTCTAGGAATCAGCGGTAACCGACGCCGCCACGCCACTCGTCTCTCCTTCACTGCGGCTTGCGCGCACGGGCCGCCGGCTTATCGTCCTCGCCTTCGGGACGCGGCATTGTTGTAGGTGTCATTAGTCTGATCGTGAACGTGGACAACCAGACTTTGAAGCCATCTGTCGCTCTCCGCGGTTTGGCCTCGCCCGGATCCTGCCGCGTGTCGGTATGGCTTGCCGGATTCGAGCTCCCTTGCCCTCGACCGAGAGTCTCAGGTTCGTGAACAGGTTGACATCGGAGAACTCCAACTGCTCGGCGAAGTTTGCGATGACCTGCTGGTCGAGCGGACGGTGCCGACGATCGTGACCTGTGTCGCCCTTGACAGGCCACCCTTCGGAATTATCCATGTCTGAAGCCCGTACCGGCAGCGCTCCGGGCATCCGCTGGTTGATCTCCGGACAGCATGGCCACGGGCCCCGTCTGTTCTGGCTGGCGTGAGCCGCTTGATCGCGCCAATGCGCGTCGTCCAGCTCCGCTTCGCATCCTCGGCCTTCGTAACCTGATCCAGGCGGTTCTTGCTCTCCACCAGCTTCACTCCTTTTCCGCCTGTCTCGGCTTCCAGCGCTTCGGCCTGGGCGGCCAGGCGCGCGTTGTTGCGGTCCACATGTGGTCGACGAAGATTACGATCACGAAGACCAGCAGCGCGGCGGCCAACATAAAGAGCTGCTGCCCCGCGGCGCGCCGCGACCTTGGTTTTCTGAATTGATACGCGCTGTTCAGCGGAGCTCCTCCGATGTGGTGTTGACTCCTGATCATTTCGCCTCCTCCGCGACCCGGCAACCGCCGCGGCCCACGGCCACGTTGGCGAGGTTACGGCGAGGTTCATGGTGCCTTCAGGTACTCGTCATCGCGCTTTGTGTGGTCGAGACCGAAACGGAGCGCAGCGAGTCGAACCGCTCGACCGGCATTTCAGAAATTCCTCCGACAGGTAACTGGTCAGCTGGGCTACTTTCGACGGGCCCTCCGCTATCAGCATCTGGTCGATGTTTGAGAATCGACAGCGGTTGCGCGGAAAAAGTCGAGGAGTTCGTTGAATTCCAGTCCAAGCATCTCCGACACGCGATTCGATGGCCGGTTTGGCCCCGTCCATAAGCGACGTAGCTTCGAGATCCCTCGGAAGGCCGGGCCCTCGCTGCCGCGCCAGGTGCGCTGATGGGATTCTGCTTCCTCAAATGTGAGGTCGAGTTCCTTCCTGCAGTAGGTCGGTATACTGGTTGCCGCCGGCGGAGATGTCGCAGTGCAGACCTGAGGTCGTTCCCGTACGACATTGATCGTGAGAACCGAAGCGCCTATATCGAGAAGAGCTACCGTCTGATTTGGGTGACGGCTGATAGTTCGCTTCGTAGGCGTTCTGCAAAGCGAACGCGTCGACGTCGACGATGACCGGCTGCTTGCCCGCCTGCGAGATCACCTGCGTGAACTGCGCGATCTTGTCGCGTCCAGGCACACGAGAGCAGCACTTCCATGTTCTGTCCGGAAGGATCGTGACCTGACGATCTCGTGGTAGAGGTTCACATCGTTGATGTCGAAAGGAATGTACTGCTCGGCCTCCCAGTGATCTGTTCGTCGAGCTCCTCCTGGCATCGATGGGCAGAGCGGATCTTCTTGACGATCACGGCGTGGCCGGACAATGAGGTTGCGATCAGGCTGCGTCTTGATGGCTTGCTCGGTCCAGATGCGGCTGATTGAGTCGCTTTACGGCGTGATTCAAGTCGATTATGTGACCGTCGTGACGATGGTGTCCGATTGCAGGTTCAGATGGGCCAGCGTGCACCAATCCCGAAGCCGCTGCGCACCGGCTTTCAGCTCGACTGCTTTGATCTGCGCTGCGAGCCGACGTCGAGGACCTTACGATGCTCTTTCTCTTTTTCGCCATCAGAGTCCCCCAGGACGGATTCTGAGGATTTTAGATTTGGAATCACGGCCGCTTGCCTGGCGCCAATCAACCGCCGGCAAAGACCGGCGGAGCTAAAATCCGGGCGGTAGGGGCCGACGCGTGCTGAACCACATCGGCGGCTATCAGGGAGTCTTCCTCGGAGGGGCGGCACACCTTCTGGGAGCCGGATAGCGAAATACAATGCGAGGGACCGCCGACAACCAGCCTCGGCAACCAGTCATTCTCGCGGAAGCGCAAACACGTGAATCTGCTCACTCATGTCTTTCCGGGCTTCTTTAAGACCTTGGCTTTGCGACCCAGGATCACTCACTGGTGTGCCAGTTCCGGTGTACTTCACGATCAATTTCAAAACGAACGACAGTATCGCCAACGGAGTCATTTTCTACCATCCACATCCCCACCTGTTAGCCAACACTAAATTTGTTTGCCGATCTTTTGCCTGCTGCCGTTGTGTACCCGTTCGGGCGGGTGGGGCAAAACGCCATCGGCGGATTTCGGGCCAGCGAGCTGTCAATATTTGATGACCCGTTCCGCCCGCCGGTTTGACTCACTTTTTGTGGCATCACATAGAATTTTGATCGTGGCTGCACAATCGAGTGGCCGGGTTCCGGCCATGACTTGGCTGGCGGTAAAGAGAGCACGTAGACCGTCCTCACATAAAGACTGCCGGTGGCGAGCGACTGTAGCATGGTGCCCGGCGAGCCCGACGCTGGAGACAACAGAGCAGAGACAAGAACATGACCGTAATATTCAACAAGGTAGCAACCAAGATCTTCGGCAGCGCAAACGAGCGCCTCCTCAAACGCCTGCTGGCCGATCAGTCAGCGTAGATCAACTGCATCTCGAACCCGAAATGCAGCGGCTGTCAGACGACAGACCTCGCGCACACTGACAAGTTTCCGGGAGCAGGTTGGCGCGATGTGTGGCCCGAAAGCCGAAATCACCGGCTCCACTCCGGAAGAACAGAAGAAGGCCCTGCGTGACGCCTTAACCGATAAATGCCTCGACGATATTCTGGTCGAGGCGTTCGCCGTTGTGCGCGAAGCCTCGCGCGCGATCGACCGGCATGCGACACTTCGATGTTCAGCTCATCGGCGGAATGGTTCTGCACCGAGGGCACGATCGCCGAGATGAAGACCGGCGAAGGCAAGACGCTGGTCGCGACCCTGCCCGCGTATCTCAACGCGCTCGCCGGCCGCGGCGTGCACGTCGTCACCGTCAACGACTACCTCGCCAAGCGCGACACCGAGTGGATGGGGCAGATCTATCGCTTCCTCGGCCTGACCGTCGGCGTGCATCATGCACGACCTGGACTGACGACGAGCGCAGCAGAGCCGCATGCCGCCGACATCACCTACGGCACCAACAACGAATTCGGCTTCGACTATCTGCGCGACAACATGAAGTTCGACGCTCGAGCGACATGGTGCAGCGCGGCCACTACTACGCCATCGTCGACGAAGTGGACTCGATCCTGATCGACGAAGCGCGCACGCCGCTGATCATCTCCGGGCGCCTCCGAAGACTCCGACCGAAAAGTATTACGCCGCCAATGACTGCATCGTTCGCCTGAAGCAGAGCGGCAGAAGCGCATCGCTGAGATCAAGAAGACCGACGGCGACGTCGATCTCAAGCAGGACCCGCGCCTGCTCTACCACATCGACGAGAAGCAGCACTCGGCGTCGCTCGACCGAAGAGGGCGTCGAAGTGTGCGAACGCGTTCACCGCACCGGCAACCTCTACGATCCGGCGAACATCGAGTCCTGCTGCATTGCATCGAGCAGTCGCTCAAAGCGCACAATCTTTATCACCTCGACAAGCAGTACATCGTGAAGCGAGGACGAGGTCATCATCGTCGACGAGTTCACCGGCCGCGTGATGCCGGGCCGGCGCTGGAGCGACGGCTTGCATCAGGCAGTCGAAGCAAAGGAAGGCGTCAAGATCGAAGCGCGAGAACCAGACGCTGGCGACCGATCACGCTTTCAGAACTATTTCAGGATGTATGCGAAGCTCGCGGGCATGACCGGCACCGCCGAAACCGAAGCATCCGAGTTCGCGAATATTTACAAGCTCGATCGTCGCCGTTATTCCCACCAACCAGGCGATGGTGCGCAAAGACCACTCCGATGTGATCTACCGGACCGAGCGCGAAAAGTGCGATGCCGTGGTTCAGGAGATCAAAGGACCTGCACGAGAAGGGACAGCCGGTGCTGGTGGGAACGGTCTCCGGTCGAGAACTCTGAAGACTCTTCGCCGCGCAGCTCAAGAAGCTTCCGCGTGCCTCACAACGTCCTGAACGCGAAACCCGAGCACGCGCGTCGCGAGGCGGACATCATCGCTCAGGCGGGCCGCAAGAGTCGAGTAACCATCGCCACCAACATGGCCGGCCGCGGCACCGAACATCCTGCTGGGCGGCAATCCCGAGTTTCTGGCAAAGCAGTATCTGAAGGAGAAGAGATCAATCCGGAGGAGGCCGGCGAGGAACAGTGGAACGCCGCGCTGACGCGAGCGCGAAAGGTTACCGACGCCGAGCACGAGGAGGTCGTGTCTCTGGGCGGGCTTGCACATTCTGGGCACCGAACGCCACGAGTCGAGGCGCATCGACAATCAGTTGCGCGGGCGGTCGGGGCGCCAGGGCGATCCGGGCTCGTCGCGCTTCTACCTTTCGCTCGAAGACGATCTGATGCGCATCTTCGGCGGCGAGCGCATCAAGGGCCTGATGCTTCGCCTCGGGATGGAAGAGGGCGTGCCGATCGAATCAAGACTGGTGTCGCGGCGCATCGAGTCCGCGCAGAAATCGGTAGAGGACATAACTTCTCAATCCGCAAACACCTGCTCGAATACGACGACGTAATGAACAAGCAGCGGGAAGCGGTTTATGGAATGCGCCGTCAGTTGCTGATGGGATTCGAAGGTGACACGCCGGAAGAACAGAACGCCGAATCAGCGTGACTACATTCTGGGCATCGCCTGAAAGCACGTTCGGCGGCCTGATCGACCAGTTCATGCCAAAGGACCAGCGGCCTGATGAGTGGGACCATCGTCGGATTGAAGGAACAACTCAGGGCTGCTGCTTCGGGTACGACGCCGACCAGGACGGCTCGAACCTCGGAGCTCATGGGGCCCCGAGGAATCCGGCGATGTGTCTGGAGCCAAGCTCGAATGGCGCTGTACACGCAAAAGAGATCCAGGTGGGCACCGACGCGATGCGGTAATCTGGAGCGCTACATCATGCTCAACATCGTGGACTCTCAGTGGAAGGACCGCCTGCTGGCGCTCGGACCACCTCAAGGAAGGGATCGGCTTGCGGGGCTATGCTGACCTGGCGCACCTACGATTCGCCGCAGGCCCGAAAGCCTCGCGGTGGGCTCGCCAGATGCCTTGGCCGGCCGGCCCCTGCTGCTGTGGGGAACGGCCTTGCTCATCAGCTCGGCAGTGATCCGCCGTGTCGGCTATCTCGATGATCGATATTTCGCGTATCATGAGGACCTCGACTATTCCTTGAGAGCGCTGGCCGCAGGGTTCCGAACGGCCGTCGAGCCGGCGGCGACCGTCTACCACAAAGCGGATAACTTCTCGAGATTGAAGTCGCCATTCAAAATGTATCTTTTCAGCCGCAATCTGCTTCTCTTCTGTTTCACCCACCTCAGTGGTCTCGCAAGATACACGTATCTGCCAAAGTATGTCGCTTGGGCGATTCGCCAAGCGGCAGACCTCCGAGACATGAACAATGATGCTGCCGCTGACGCATGCCTTGATGGCGCCTGGAATGCTCTTCTCGGTCGTTATGGATCGCCTGCCAACGCGATTCCCCATGCCCGGCCCTCTCAGGCATAGCCTCTCGCGCCATCCGTATTTTTGGACCTGGCTCCTGAGGGGCGAATTCCGGAAGGTTCTGCGCGCTGTGGTGGGCCGCCTGATGCGATTCACTTAGGTTGGGGCATGGATCTCACGGTCCTGATTGCGACGTACAATCGAGCGGCCATCCTAGGCGAGGCTATCGAGGGCGTGCTTGCCCAGCGGCTACCTCCGGGCGTTCGCTGGGAGCTCGTCGTAGTCGACAACAACTCGCACGACGATACGAAGGCGGTCGTCGAGCACTATATCCGCACATCGGCGGTGCCAGTGCGCTATCTCTTCGAGGGCCGACAGGGTAAGAGCCACGCTCTCAACGCTGGGCTAAAGCGAGCCGACGGCGATGTCATCGCGTTCACTGACGACGACGTTCTGGTGTCGCCGGAGTGGGTGGCTACGGCGCTTCGGGTCATGGATCGCTCGGGAGCCGATGGAGCCGGTGGACGGATCTTGCCAAAGTGGATGACGCCACCGCCCGCGTGGCTGGCGAACAGCGCAAGACTGCCGGAGCTACTTGGCTCTGGTGGAGGCTGTGACGCCGCAGGTGCTTTCGTACCCGTCGAGCGGTCCCGGATGGGTCGTGGGCGCCAACATGGTGTTCCGCCGGAGCGTCTTCAACGAAATTGGCGAATTCGACGTGGAGCTTGGGCCGTGCGGCAGGCTACCGGTCAATTTCGAAGACCTCGATATGGTAGAAAGGGCACTCGGAGAGGGCTCAAGATCGTCTACGATCCCGACCTGGTCGTGTACCATCGAGTAAGTGTGGAGCGCATGCGGAAGAAGTACTTCCGACGTTGGGCCTTTACCGTCAGGCTCTGGCGCTGGCGGTGCGCGCCCTGCCTCCACGGGGACACCATGTCGTGCTGGGGCGACCGTTCTGGTTGTACCGACGCACAGCGAGAGCTTTCTCGAAGTGGTGTGTTGCTGCCTTGCTCCGGCGGCCGTACACGCTGGATATGGGGGTGGATTTCTTCCAGGCCGCCGGGGCCCTCTGGTGGTACCCGGAGGCTACGCGGCGGGTGCAACGGCGCGAAGAACCCGAGGGCGACCTTCGAGCGCGGTAGCTCCAACTCTGCTCGAGGTTCGGTCTCAGCCTGGGCCGGGCGCCGCCCCCTCATTCTGCTCTGGTTTTTCTCAGCCGTCGTTTTTGGGGTAGACGCCAGAGGTGCCATCGTCGATTAAGAGCATCGCCATCCGGTTCTGCAAGATTCTGGTAGGGGCGGCCAGTTTCCTCGCGCCATGGAGCGCGCGAAAGATCCTGGTCCTAGCGGCGCAGGAGTTGGAAACCGCCCAGCATCACCTGCGCGCGATGCAACGCGCGAAAGCCTGAGACCTCGCTGGGCCTCGCCGTGGGCGTGCTGACTGTACCTATTCGGCCCCAGGAGGTGGGCGGCAGATTCCGCAAACAAGATGTCCGCTTCGTCCTGGAGATTTCGAAGTAGGCATGCATCTGGCACACGCTTTGCTCGGATTTTGCCCGGAGGCCCCGACAAGATGACCAACCGTGATGCGTCGAACCGCCTCAAGGTGCTTTTCTTTTCCCAGCCGTTCGTGTATCCCGCCGACACGGGCGGCAAGATTCGCACGAGCCAGACCCTCCGCCATCTGCGCGACATCTTCGACATCACGCTGGTGAGCAATGTCGATCCGAAGTCCGACCTGCCGCATCTCCATCAGATGGATCCGCTGTGCCACGATTTCCATCCCGTGCCCCGCTCGACGGTGACCAAGTACTCCCTGGCCTTCTACCTGAAGGTGCTCGCCTACTCGCTGTCGCGCTATCCCGTGACCGTGCTCGCCGACTATTCGCAGCACACGGTGGCCAAGCTTAGCGAGCTTCCTCACCACGCGTCGCTACGACCTCGTGATCTCGCGACTTCCTGGGGCCCACCCTCAACCTGCGTGCCTTGCCCACCCCGCGCACCCTGCTCTTCCAGCACAACGTGGAGTCCATGATCTGGGAGCGTTACTACCGCACCTGCCAGCGCCCGCTCCTCCGGCTGTTCTGGTATCTGCAGTGGCGCAAGGTGCAGCGCTACGAGAGACAGGCGTGCGCCCGCTTCGACGGCATCGTGGCCGTGTCCGAGCTCGACAAGCAGGTGCTCGAGCGCGACTACGGAGCGCGCAACGTGCACGCCGTGCCGACAGGGGTGGATACGGACTTCTTCCGCCCTCACCCCGAGCCGCCCGAGGAGAACAACCTCGTGTTCCTTGGGGCCATGGACTGGCTTCCCAACGAGGACGGCATCCTCTTCTTCGCAGACGAGGTACTGCCCCGGCTCCGCAAGCTCGTGCCCACCGCCCACATCACGGTGGTGGGACGCAACCCTTCCCCCAAGCTCCTCAAGCGCACCCGCGTGCATCCGGAGATCCGCGTGGTGGGTCGCGTGGAGGACGTGCGGCGACACGTGGCCCGGGGCGCCCTCTTCGTCATCCCCTCCGCATCGGCGGCGGCACGCGCATCAAGGCCTACGAGGCCATGGCCATGGGCAAGGCGGTGGTGTCGACCCGAATCGGGGTGGAGGGCCTGCCCGTCCGGGACGGCGACAACGTGGTCCTCGCCGACCAGCCGGAGGACTTCGCGAACGCGGTGGCCCGCCTCCTCAAGCGATCGCGCGGAGCGCGATCGGATCGGGCACAACGCGCGCGCCTACATCGAGGACAACGTGAGCTGGCGCCGCGCCGCCTCGGCCTTCGCGGACATCTGCATGGGGGTGGCCCGTGCCTAGCGCGAGCGCTGCCGTCAAGACGGCCGCCCTCCGGTTCATGCCGGACAGCATGATCCAGCTCCTCAAGCGCATCCGCTACGTCAACACCGTGCGCTCCTTCTGGTCGCCGGAGGCGGACGTCATGGTCGCCCTCGTGGACCAGGGCGACTACGTCCTCGATATCGGCGCCTATGCGGGCTGGTACACCCGCGTCCTGTCCGAGGCGGTGGGGCCGGAGGGTCGGGTGCACAGCTTCGAGCCCGTCCCCACGACGTTTGCCCTCCTGAGCCATTGCACGCGTCGGCTGCGGCTGCGCAACGTTGTCCTCCACAACTGCGCGGCCTCGCGCGGCAACGGCACCGCGGTCATGACCGTCCCGCACTATCCGGCAGGGGGCGAGAACTACCATCAGGCGACCCTGGTGGCGGGAGGCGCAGGGGACGCCGATCACCTGCGCCACTTGTCCGTCGAGCTGCGCACGGTGGACTCGGTGGTGAGCAAGCCGCCGCGGCCGATCACGTTCATCAAGTGCGCGACGTCGAAGGGCACGAGGCGGAAGCCCTCGAGGGCGCGGCGGGCACCATCGAGCGCGACCGGCCCGCCCTCTGCGTCGAAGTCACGGGAGACCCGGACGCGGCCGGCTCATCCAGCCATCGGATCGTCTCCAGCCTGGGTGGCTGGGGCTATGAGCCTTCTCTGGCTCGACGCGGGCCACCTCGTCCGTCGCCGCGCGGGCGACCGCTCCGTGAACTACTTCTTCCTGACTGACGCCCACCGGACCCGGCTCGCTGCTCGCGGTCTCCTGGCCGCGTGATCGCTCATCTCGCGGGCCGGCCCGACATCTCGTCCTTGACCTGGGCCACGATCCGCCGGCGGTCATAGCGACGCGCCACCGCCTCGCGCGCGGCACGTCCCAGCGCTTCGCGCCGGGACGGATCCCCCAGCAGCTCGATGCACGCATCGGCAAAGGCGGGGCCCCGTCGCGCAGGGCGATCTCGACGCCGTCGCGGAGCTCCAGCCCCTCCGCGCCGACGACGGTGGAAACGACCGCCTTGCCGTGGGCGGCCGCCTCGAGAATCTTGATCCGGGTGCCGCCGCCGGACAGGATGGGACAGCAGACGATGGCCGCCCGCCGATAGAGCATCTCCAGCTCCGACACGAAACCCGTGAATTCCACTCCGGCCGGACGCTGCGCGAAGCTCGGGATCCGCTCCGGCTTGTTGCCCGCCACGATGAGGCGAGCGTCGGGGCAGGCCTCCCGCACGAGGGCCAGACGTCCTTCACGAGAAAGTCGGCGGCGATGATGTTGGGACCATAGGCGTACGTGGCCACGAGGAGGAGCGATCGCGAGCCGGGCTCCGTGCCATACTCGGCGGGAATGCTCACCGCGTTGGGAAGCGTGACCACGCCCGGGAGCCTCCAGCGCGTAGCGAGATAATCGCGATCGAGATCGGAGCACACGAAGGACTTGCGGGCGAGCCTGATCGCGCGCCGCTCTCCGGACAAGAGGGCGGGCAGCTGCAGGTACAGTACAGGTACTTCCCGGGCCAGAAGGGTGGCTGTCTGAGCTGGCGCACCACCTTCACGTGCTCGATGTCGTCGAGGTCGAGGTAGATCGGAGGCAGAGGGCGCCGGGTGAGGAGGGCGGGACACATCGCGTCGAGCCGATGAACGAAGATCGCTTCCGGGCGTGCGTCCAGCGCGGTCTCGAAGGCGGCGACCTGGGTGGGGCCGGCCGTCCCCGCGTAGAGCGACTGGGCGAAGAAGCTCGTAGCGGGGCGGAGATAGTGATTCAGGAAGCCCCGAGGATCGTCCGGGGTGGCGACGGGGCACAAGGTCACCGTGGCACTCGATGCCCCCAGAACGACCGCATGTCGGCCTCAGCCTGCTGCATCGCCGCGGGCGAGGCGCTCGACACCTTCCTCGACATAGAAGAGCATCTCCGAGGGCATCGGCCATCTCCTGGAGCGCGTCCAGTGAAGACCCGCATGCGGATGTACACACCGTGAACGGATCGCACGATGTCCTGAGGGAACTGCCGGGACACGAACAGGATGCGTTTCACGCGTGGGCTCCCGGAAATCTGCGGATGTCGGAGCCGGCATGGCTCCTCGCTCGATTGTAGCGAGACTCCGGAGGCTCCCGCCATCCGATAAACGCCTCCAGGCGCGGGATCCTCGGGAGGATTTGTTGCCGAGCCGGACCGGTGTGTGAAATCCTAGCCTCGAGATCGCGACGCCGAGCGCGGCATGGGGCTCGCCGACGGCGGTCTCCAATACCATGCGATCCTTGCTCATCAGCACGTACCTACCCGCCGGAGCACGGCGGCATCTCGCACTACATGGCGAGCGTGGCCAGGGCGCTCGGGCCCGCGCGCGTGTCGTGTCTCACCAACGTGCCGGCCGGCCCCGGCGCCGACGAGGCCGACGGCGTTCACGTCTACCGCCGGCCGCGCGCCTTCGCCACCTGCGAAGCTGACCCAGGCCCTGGCCGTGGCGACGACCGTCGGCGAGATCATGCTCCGGGAGCGGCCGCAGGCGGTTCAGCTCGCCACCACCACCAGCGAGGGCTACTTCGGTCTCTGGCTGCCGGCGCTGGCTGGGTCTTCCCTACGTGATCTACGCGCACGGCAACGAGGTGCTGCAGGCCATGAAGACCTCGTGGCCGGTCGCCCGTCAGGCCCTGGTGAGCGCGGATCGAGTCCTCGCCAACAGTCGATTCACCGCCTGGGCTCGTGGAGAAAGCGGGCGTAGCTCCCGAGGCGTATCGTCGTCGTGCATCAGGCTGCGATGCGGAGACCTTCCGTCCGGCCGACCCAGACGAGGGGCCTGCGGCGGCGCCTCCTCGGCGCCCGACCGCGGGGCCCGATCCTCCTGTCGGTGGGCGGTCTCGTACCCGCAAGGGTCACGACGTGGTCATCCGTGCCCCTGCCCGCCATCCTGAAGCAGCACCCCACTCTCGTGTACCTCGTGGTGGGCGAGGGACGTCACCGAGCGCCCCTCGAAGCCCTGATCCGCGACGTCGGCGTCGGTGACCACGTCATCCTCACCGGCGAGGTCAGCGACGCGTGCCCCCTCGAGCAGGTGTACGCCCTGTGCGACGTGTTCATCATGGCCAGCCGCGAGCAGCTCGACCTGTGCGACCTCGAGGGGTTCTGGCATGGTCTTCCTCGAAGCCAACGCCTGCGGCAAGGCCGTGATCGGCGGGCGCTCGGGAGGCATCGCCGAGGCCGTGCTCGACGGCGAAACGGGTCTTCTCGTGGACCCTCACGCTCCCGAGGCGATCGCGGCCACGGTCGATCGGCTGCTGTCCGATCCCGCCCTGGCGGCGCGCATGGGAGCGCAGGGCCGGGCGCGGATCCTGAGAGACCTGACCTGGGAGCGCGTGGCCGACCAGGTCGAGGCCACGCTCGCCGAGCTCGCCACGAGACGCTAACCGTGAGGAGATCAGCGGAGCTGATCCGGGTCGACTGATCGAGCCCACTATATCAGAGATCTCATAACAGCTTCTCTATCGTGCGAGTTGTTTACGAATAACAGGACCTATTTTGTTAGCTAAAGCAGCGGGCATCCACCGTGTCCACATATTCGAGAATTGCGACATCATTGACGAGGACGAATCAAATGTGCGCAGTGCGTCCTGCTGCTTCGACATCAGGTAATAATGAGAATGGGGAATGAACGTACATCCCCATTTTCTTTGAAGTGCTCCTGACCGTCGTACCGTACTGAGCCGAAATCAAAGAAGGAATAACCATTCTCGGCAGCAAAATCGGATAAATTCCCAATGGATCAGATCATTCGGTCTCAAAATTCCAATATGCGGGATCTGAAACGATGTTGATGATGCTGATCCTGCGGCCACACGCAAAACCCAGCAGACCCGCCACCTTGATGGAATCCTTCATGGCCCAAGAAAATCTTCATCTTATCGCCGAATGCTTTATAGCAGTCCAGGTAGTACCGCAGATTATGCGGAGGCACGCCGAGGCGCTTCATCGATTCGCAATACAGCGAGAAGAAAGGCCCGCGCAGCGTCGCCTCGTTGCATTCTTCTTTTACGGCTAGACCGGACTTTCTTGCCTTGTTGACGGCCTTCCGGGCTTCATAACTGATTTTCCGCTGCCAGACCTCATCAACGTTTGAATCCAATTCCAGGTAAGCTAGTAAATGCGGATGCCGGCCAGCGAATAGCTCTTCGTTGAGACTCGAGGGGATTCCGTGGTTGCCATTGATCTCCAGCGCCACGTCTTTTACATTTCTTTGCGATGTGCGCGCGCAGAGAGCCCACGATTTCTCTGATTTCATCGAGGTCCAACTCGGCCGCGACCAGCAGTCCGCCATACTCAGAAAATGGCTGGCTGATCAATTTGCGGCCGAACAAAAGGCTCCGGGTGAGTGCCATCGGAACCACCGCAACGATCTCGCTGCCTTTGACGAAACAAATGCGTTGCGAGCGGAAGCCATAGCACTCCGTCGCCATCCCGTAGTTGTACAGGTGCGCAAACCTGCCCTCGACGTTGCTCTCGACGAACGCGTCCCAGGTTCCTTGATCCTGCCAATCGTCTCTTATCCGAGTCAACTCCATTTGCGCCTGACCGTGCGCTATGACCGGTTGCTGGCCACCTATGGCGGCTTCTTTCATCATGCCTGTGCGCTCCTGGTGCTCAGACGGGTTTTGAAATGACTTCTAGTACTTGCCCTTGGTTTTCCCGGCCGACGGCTCCGGCGCCTTCACCGCGGGTCCGATGTCTCCCCCGAAGGGCAACCCACCCGCGGTCCTTCATGCAGTCTTCGTCGAGGACCTTGGTCTTCTTGTCGGTACAGGCGGTGCGGTCACGCTCGAAGTCGGCCGTGGTGTAGTTCACGTTGGGCTTGTACCACTGCTTGTCGGGCGGCCCTTCCGAGCAGCCGGTGGCGAGGACGAGGAGTCCGATGGGGAGAGGATAGTCAACACTAGGCCCCCTCCGGCAGCGCTTGCCCCCCTCGGAGTCCCTGTGCCCATGACGTAATCTGCCAGACTCGGACGCGGAGCGCAACAGGAGCCAGCAGGAGCCGATGCCACAGCACGCCGACGGTTTCCGAGAAGAATGGCCAAGCAAGAGCGGCAAGGGCGGCGACGACGAGACCGGCCCCGCCCACGGCGAAGGAAATACGCCAGTTGCGAGGCACGGAGGCGTCTGCACCGCTACCGGCCAGGAACGCGAACAGGCACCAGGGAATCGGGGTGAGCAGCGTGGCGGTCTGCAAGGCGAGTATCCAGAAGGCCTGGCCCTCCGGCGTCAGCGGGTAGGACAGAAGGCGGTCGACGAGGAGGGATTCCACCGCGAAGGCGACCATGCCCGCCGCGAACATGATCTGGCGTAGATGCCGGGGCGGCCGGAGCAGGGCGAAGGCGGCGAGGCCGAGGCTGGGGCAATGGCGAGAAGGGGCGCCTTGTCCATTATGCCCTCGCCCCCACCAGGTACTCGCTGAAGCCAGAGCTCGAGGACCATCAGAGCCCAGATCTTCCCCGAATGGTCGCGGCGGCCTCGCTGATGCTCGTCCCACAGGCCGGACACCGTCTCGCGCCGCACGTAGCCGCGATGCGCGGTCTGGGCGGAGAAGAGGAGATCGTGAGCGGTCTCCCGCAGGTCGCTGCGCAGCCAGGCGCCCAGGGGAATGGAGAAGCCCTGCTTGGGCCGATCCACGTCGAGGACGGGCAGCCGGGGCGCCAGGTGCCGCTTGAGGAGGAACTTGGACACGGCGCCCCGGTACTTGAGCTCGGAGGGCAGGGTGGCCGCGAACTCGATGACCTTGTGATCCAGGAGCGGCGAGCGCACCTCGAGCGACGAGGCCATGCTCATCCGATCCACCTTGACCAGGATGTCGTTGTGGAGCCACGTCTTGAAGTCGACGTAGAGGATGCGGGAGAGCGGGTCGGCCTCTCGCACGCGGTCGAAATGGCGCGCGAAGGCCTGGAAGGGATCGTGATGGCGTGCCTCCTCCAGGAACTCCGGCGAGCAGATGGCCTGCTTCTCGTACGTCGCGGAACATGGAGAGATCGTTGAAGTAGGCCCGCTCCGGCGACTGGCTCAGGTTCAACAGCACGAGCTTCATGCGGAGTGGGCGGGGCATCCAATCCGCGCGCGGATAGACGCGGCCGAGCGGTCCCAGCAGGCCGCGGCGCACGGACCCCAGGATGAGCGGCCGCACCCGGCTCTCCATCCGGTTGACACCGTACCGCCGCTTCGTAGCCCGCGAAGATCTCGTCCCCGCCGTCGCCGGACAGGGCCACCGTCACCTGCTCGCGGGCGGCCTTGGAGACGTAGTACGTGGGGAGCGCGGACGAATCCGCGAAGGGCTGATCCAGGTGCCACACGAGACGCGGAAGGTCCTCCACCGCGTTGGGACGCACGAGAACTTCGTGGTGGCGGCTGCCCACGGACTCGGGCGACCTGGCGTGCGTACTCGAGCTCGCTGTGGGAGCGCTCGGCGAAGCCTACGCTGGTCGTGACCAGGGGTCGGTCGGATTGACGGGCCATGGAGGCGACCACCGCCGAGGAGTCGACGCCACCGCTCAGGAAGGCGCCCAGGGGGACGTCGGCGACCATGCGCACCTTGACCGCCTCGTCGAAGATGGGCGCGAAGGCCTCGAGCGCCTCCTCCGGGGCGCGAGGGACCGGTGGGCTGGAACACCACGTCCCAGTACTCGTGGAGCCTCACCTGGCCGCGCTCCCACACCAGGAACTGGGCGGGGGGACCTGGTGGATGTCCTGGAACACCGTGTTCGGGCTCGGGATGTTCCCGAATGAGAAGTAGTCGCTCAGGGACTCCACGCTGAGGCGCCGCTTGATGCCGCTGTCCTGAGGAGGCCCTTCATCTCGGAGGCGAAGATGAGGCGCTCCCCGTCGGCGTGGTAGTAGAGCGGCTTCTTGCCCGCGCGGTCACGCGCGCCAGCACCAGCCGTCGCTTCCTATCGTCCCAGATCGCGAAGGCGAACATGCCGCGCAGGCGCGCCACGCAGTCGAGGCCCCACTCCTCGTAGGCATGCACGATGGACTCGGTGTCCGACCGCGTGGTGAACACGTGCCCGCGCGCCGGACAGCTCGCCTGGAGCTCCTGGAAGTTGTAGATCTCGCCGTTGAGGATGACCACGCAGCTCCGGTCCTCGCCGTAGATGGGCTGATCGCCCCCTCCACGTCGATGATGCTGAGCCGGCGGTGACCCAGTCCCACCCCGGGTCCCACGTGGAAGCCGTCGGCATCGGGACCACGATGATGCATGACCGTGGTCATCCGGCTGAGCAACTCCCGGTCCACCGGGTGGGTGTGATCGACGAAGGCGAAAGCCGGCGATCCCGCACATGCTAGGCGGCCCTCGCGACCGGGCTTGGGCTGCCGTCGATCCAGCGCGCGCATCCAGAGCTCGAGGCAGAGCATGGCCCACAGCCGGGCCGAGCAATCCCGACGTGCCGAATCGTGAGTGCGCAGGAGTCCTTCGACCCACGACGGCCGGAAGATCCCGGCGCTGCCGCGTGCGGGGATCGAGCAGGAGATCATGGGTCATGTCGTGGAGCTCATTGCGGAACCAGTGCGCCCAGCGGCACGCCGAAGCCCATCTTGCGGCACGCGTGAGGATGTCCGCGGCCAGCCGGCTCGACATGGCGCGCTTGAGAATGTGCTTGCCCGCGCCGCCCACCAGCTTGAGGGAGCCCGGGATGGTGGCGACGAATTCCAGCAGACGATGGTCGAGCAGGGGAACGCGGCTCTCGAGGGAGACGAGCCATGCTCGTCCGGTCCACCTTGGCCAGGATGTCGTCCGGCAGATAGGTCTCCATGTCGATGTACTGGAGAGCGGACACGGCGTCCAGGCCGCCGCCCGCGGCCAGTGGCTGCTCGAACCGGCGCGGAGCGGACACGGTTCCCGCCTCGCGGACGTGAGCGACATTCTAGGCGAGACAGAGCGCCGCCGTCAATCTGACCGGTGGACCGGTTGGTTGGGTCTCGTCAAGATTGACCCCGGGTTTTGAGAATGGTCGCTGGTAGACATGGGGCGCCTAGGCGGCCCGCTGCGGTGGTTGGAAGGCGGCAAGTTTCTCGGCAGGTGTGCGACCGTGGAGCGCGAGGGAGAAGCGTTCGTGGTTGTATCGGCCCTCCCAGCCTCGGAGGGCTTCAGCGGCCGCCTCGAAGTCCTGGAAGCGGTGCCGCCCCCAGAACTCCTCGTTGTCGATCCGATGGCTGCGCTCAACCTTGCCGTTCTGCTGCGGGCGCCGGGGCCGAATGTATCGGTGGCGGATCCCGGCGGCCTCGACCCCGAGCACGAAGGCAAGAGAGAACTCCTGCCCATGGTCGCTCTGTACTCGCTTTGATGGGGAACGGAAAGGCCCGCCGGAGCTCCGTGAGGAACGCGAGGCTCGAGCCGTGATGCAGACGTCGGTACAGCCGCAGCACGCGGAAGCGTGTGCAGTCGTCCAGGGCGGTGTACTGAAACGCCCAACGGCCCGCGATCCGCACGTACTTCACGTCGACCTGCACCGACTCTCCCGGTTCCGCCTTTTCGAACAGCTTCATTTGGCGGGGTTCCCGCTTGCGAGTCCGGCGCAGGCGGGGCATCCCGAGGTCCCGAAATACCCGTTGAATCGTGCCCATGGCGAGCCGGATCCCATGCACGCGTTGCAGCCAGAGGCGCGTCCGAGCGGCCCCGTAGCCGAGCTCCTGGCGGGCATGACGGACCAGCTCGATAGCCGTGGGCGGCACCTGGCGCGGCCGGTGCCGCGGATAGGACGGCACCAACCCCTCGACGCCACTGCTCCGCCAGCGCCTCCGCCAGCGACGAATCGTCCGAGCACTGATTCGGTAGTGCCGGCCCGCGGCCGCTGGCCCGTGTGCCCACGCGTACTCCAACACGATCAGGCGATGCCGCACCCACGTCCGATACTGCGGCCGAACCTTCACCTCGCTGAGCTTGATCATTGGCCCCCTTGATCTGGACAGTCCCGTCTGGCTGCCCATCAAAGTAAAGGCGGTCAATCGCGAGTAGATACTTCATCAACCGGTGGACCGGTGCTGTTGGTCCATAAGAATGTCACCCCTAACTGTTCAGTAAGAATGTCACCCCATGGAGACATGGGAGACATTGACGATGAGTCGCAAGGAAGTGCCGCGGGCCGGGCTGCTGAAGGCCGCGCTGGACGCGAGCTCGAAGACCCGTCGCGTGACGCTGCGCGCGCGATCGCGTATGTCCATCGTGGCCGAGCCAACGCGCGGCGCGAGTCGCTTCATCAAGCGGGTCAGCACGCGTACGCCATCGGCCAGCAGCGAGCCGTCGGTCGGATAGGCGGATGCGCGCTTCGACGACCGTGGTATCAACGCCGCAGCCGCCGACCCCGGGTCGCGGCGCTGTCGCGCGATCCCACCATTCGCTCCAGCAGGGGTTGCAACGTCTCGGGGCCGAGCAGGTGGGCGAGATGCCAAGACATTGATTCGCCTCGGACCCGCTCGCAATCGATCCGGCAGAAGGCTCGATAGACGAGGCTGCCGCAGACCTCACGCTCGCACTCGTCGAAGCTCCAGTCGCGGAGATGCTTCAGCAGGAGCATCCGGAGAACGACCCTGGCCGGCGTGCCCAGCCGCCCGCGCCGGCCGCTCAGCGGGTAGCGGCGGCGGAGCGCGGCGTCGACCAGCTCAACGACGTCGTCATCGTCCAGGATCTCGTCCATCGCCCGGAGTTCGGCATCCCAGAGTTTGTCCCCTCTGGCGGGCACGACGGGCGACCCCGCGAGAAACGCGGGGAGACGCCATCACTTTTGCACCGGGGAGTAATCTAGGTTCTCCAGACACACCCCGGCAAGAAGGTCCGAGCAAGGAGGCCGAGCTTCAGAGTCTAGGGACAGAAAGAGGGGAGCTGGCCACAAAATGGTCTCTACCGCCTAGAAGGAACGCCCGCCACGCTAGGTAGATGAACTCTCAAATCAAACTGCCAAAACAGAGTTCAGGTGCCGCTCCAGCACATCTGTGTGGCACTGCCTATCCTCCGAGCTCCTTGATCAGGTCCTCGATCCTCTCCTTCTGGGCCAGCTTGGGATCGAGCTGAGCGGAGCGGCGGAGAGCGGAGACGGCGTCGTCCTTTCGACCGAGCTTGGCGTATGCCATGCCCAGGTGATACCGGATCGTGCCGTTGTTGGGGCCTCTCGGCGGCGCGCGACAGCGCTCTTCTCCGCGTCCGCATACGAACCCCGCCGGTACTGGACCCAGCCGAGAGTGTCGAGAACCTCCGGGTTCGCGGGGGCGAGCTGGTCGGCCTTGGTGGCCAGGGTCAGCGCCTCGTCCGGCTTCTTGCGCTGCTCGACAAGGAGCCAGGCCAGATTGTTCAGGGACGCAACGTCCTTGTCATTGAGGGCCAGCGCCTTGCGGTAGCTTTCCTCGGCCCGGTCGATCCGTCCCAGTTGCTGATAGGCCTGGCCGAGCCCGCGCTGGGCTTCCGGCAGATCGTGATTGATCTTGAGAGCAGCATTGAAGGCTTCGACGGCCCCCTGCGGATTGCTCTGAGCCAGGAGCGCGATGCCTCTGAGCAGGTGGGGAGCCGCACTCTTCGGATCGCTCTGCTCGAGCTCGTGAGCGAGTCGCACGGCTTCAGGCAGCCGGCCGCTCCTGACATACAGGAGCCCGAGCTGAAGCTTCACGTCGGCCAGATTCGGATTGACGCGCAAGGCTGCCTCGTACTCCGCCTGGGCCTGCGCGGGCTGACCCTTCTGTTCGAGGTACCTACCCAGCAGCGTGTGGGCCCCGATGTGGGAGGGATTCGCTCGCAGGGTGGCGCGAAGATGATTGGCTGCCTCGTCGGGATTCCCCTGCTGGAAAGCGATCTGAGCCATCAAGTAGTTGCCCTCGGCATGGGCCGGGTTCAGATCCAGCAGCTTCCTGAGTTCCGCCTGCGCCTCCTTGACCTGATTCTTGCGGAGCAAGGCCTTCGCCAATGTTTCGCGGAGGGGGATGTTCTTGGGATCCTTCTGCAGCGCCGCCTGCATCTGCTCGATCTGCTTGGTTTCGTCCGGCTTCTGGCCGGAGAGCGCAGCCAGTTCGGTCTTGGCCGCCTCGAACTCTGGATTGAGCTTGAGGGCCTCCCGGTATGCTGCCTGCGCCTCCGGCACTCGCCCCAGCGCTACATACGTGCGAGCCAGGAAGTAATGGGCAGCGGGCGCCTTGGGGTTGGCTTTCACGACCGCGGCAAATTCTTTGAGGGCCGCATCACTTTTGCCCTCGACCAGATAGGCCTGGCCTCGGATCAGGCGCGCTTCGGGCCAACTCCGGGTACTGGGAGAGAAGATCAGACATCAGGGCGATGGCGTCATCGTACCGACCCTTCTTCACGCATACAGCTCTCCGAGGGGCAGGGCAAAGCTGGGCTGACGCGGCGACGCTTTGAGTGCCGCCTCTAGAACCGGGAGCGCCTGGTCGTACTGGCCGGCCCGGTCATAGAACGCCGTGAGCAGAAGGACGGCCGTGGGCTGATCAGGCCGGTCCTTGAGCACCGCCTGAAGATGGCCAATCGCTTCCTCGTCCTTCTTCAGGCTGATGGCTACCCGGGCTAGCCTAAGGCGGGCGCCGACCGACTTCGGATCGAGCTCGAGCGCACGGCGGAAGGACGCCGATGCCTTGTCGTTCTGATTGTCGGCCAGATACAGACCGCCCAGGAGGTTGTGAAATCCGGCATCCTGGGGATTTGCCTTGGTCGACGACTCGGTGAGTTGTATCGCCTCCTTGATCCGCTTCTCCTTCATCAACGCGGCCACTTTGGCCTGCACGGCCTGCAGCGATTTAGGGTTCGCCTGAATCGCCGCATCAAACTCCTTCATCGCCCCGTCCGGGTTGTTCTGTGCGAGGTCAAGTCCGCCAAGGGCCAGGCGCGCGGGCACATAGGTAGCGTCGACTTCCGCCGCCTTGGCGAACATCTCACGCGCGGCCTTCTGGTCACGACGCAACGTCTGAATCTGCCCCGATGAGCAGGTAGACCTGGGGAGCCTGCGCCGCCAGTCGCTGGGCGGCGTTCGCCGCAGACAACGCCTCGTCGAATCGGCCCAGAAGAAGGAGAGCCTGACCTCGCTCGATCTGGTACTCGGCCGTCTTCCAGCGGCTTGGCGAGCGGGTCAAATTGAGCAAGCGCGTCCTGAGGACGCCCCGCCCGCGAGTAGGCGACGCCGAGGCGGAATCGCGTTGGCACATTGTCGGGGAGCTGTCGCTGGACCTCTTCGAGCTGGGCAATGGCTAGCTTGGGATCGTTGTTCGCGAGGTAGGCGAGTCCCAGCAAGTATCGCGCGTTGAAAAAGCGTGGCGCTCGCTCGACCACGGGGGCGAGCAAGCGCACGGCATCGGCGGGCCGATTGGCCCGAAGGTAATAAGACCCAAGCGCCATCACGGTGTCAGCCGACCAGGCTCTGGGATCAATCTCCTCCAGCTCCTTGATGGCCTCCGGCAGATGCCCAAGCCTGGCTTGGGCGATGGCCACCCTGCCGAACGCGTGGATCGCCCGGCTGAATCGCCTTCGCTTGCTCGTAGAGCTTGAGCGCCTCGGCGGGTTGATTGCGGGTGAGCTCGATCGAGCCAAGGCCGGCCAGGCTCAACACATCCTGCGGATTCTGGCGAGGACGGCCCGGAACGCCTGTTCCGCCTCCGGAACCTTGCCGAGCCTGAAGAGCGCTGACGCAGTCGCCCGACCCAGGTCGGGGAGCAGAGCCTGCGGGAACCGCCTGAAGGACAGCCTGAGCCTCGTTGACCTTGCCCTGCCCCAGCAACGCCATCGCGCTGATATACAGACCGTCGAGGTTCTGCGGCTCCTTTCCCAGGATCAGCGCCGCCTGCGTCTCCGCCTCCTTCCATGCTCCGGCCTGAACAAGCGCCCGTCCGAGGTCGACGGCGATCGTCAGTGAGTCCGGGCGACAGCGTCTGGGCGCGCTGGAGCTCCCGGACCGCATCGCCATTCCAGGACTTGAGGGTATAGGCGCGACCAAGTCCCTGCGCGGCTGGTACGAAATTCTGATCCTCCTGAAGGGCCGCCCTGAACTCGATGATGGCTTCGTTGAGCTTTCCCTCCTTGAGGTATTGCTCGCCGCGGGCCAGGGCCTTCTGCTTCTGACCTCGGGACTCTGGCTACAACCCGTCCCCGCCCAGAGCGCGATCGCGATCAGGAGCAACGCTCCCAGCTGCTGCATGGCTTTCCCCGTTCCTCTCAAAACCATTCCTCCCGGCTATTTGTCGCCCTTGAGAAGACTTGCATTCGATTGCTCGGTCCGAATGGCCTTGGCCCGCGCTTCCATCTCTGCCGCTTCGTCCTTCCGATGCATCTTGCCGAGCAATGCGGCGTAGGTGTCGAGGCTCGCGGCGAGCTCGGGTGCCTTAGGACCTCTGAACTTCTCCTGAATGGCCAGCGAGCGCTTGAGGAGCGGTTCAGCCTCGGCGTACTTGCCCTGCGCCTCGTAGAGAGCGCCGAGATGGTCAAGGACGCTCGCGATCTGCGGATGCTCCAGGCCCCCAGACTTTCCCAGGATCGTCAGTACCCGCTTCAGAACAGGCTCCGCCTCCGCATACCTTTCCTGGGTACGATACAGCGTCGCGAGATTGTCGAGGCCGGCCGCGGTGCCCGGATGCTCCGGCCCGAGGGCAGCTTCCTGGATCGTCACGGCGCGCTTCAGGAGTGGCTCTGCCTCCGCCGTCCTTCCGCTGGCCACATAGAGATTCCCGAGGTTGCCGACGGCATTGGCGACCCTGAGGTTGTCTGCCCCGTACGCCTTCTCCAGGATAGCCAGCGCTCGAAGGTATACACCCTCCGCTTTGGCATATTCACTCCCGTGCCCTGTACAGCCTTCCCAGGTTGGTCAAGCTGTCCGCGAGAACAGGATGCTCGGGACCAGCTGCCTTCTCCCAGTTGGCCAAGGCTCGCTCGAGGAGCGACTCGGCCTCGGCGACTTTGCCCTGCGCCTCATACAGGGCGCCCAGATGGCCCAGGGCGGTGGCCATCTGAAAAGGATTTGAGTCTCGAACCTTCTCTTGGATCGTCAAGGCGCGCTTGAGGGTCGCTTCAGCCTCGGGATACCTGCCCTGGGAGGCGTAGAATGCGCCGAGGATGTCGAGGCTGGCCGCCACATCCCCATGCTGCGGCCCAAGGGCTGCTTCGCGAATCCGCAGGGCTCGCTTCAAGAGCGGCTCGGCTTCGCGGCCCGCCCTGCTGATCCATAGACGCTCCCAAGATTGCTGACCGCGTTGGCGACTCGTAGATGAAAGGGGCCGTAGATCTTCTCCAGGATGACCAGCGATCGCTGATAGTAGAGCTCGGCCTTCTCGTAGTTTCCCTGTGACTTATAGAGTGCTCCCAGATTGTTCAGGCCATCGGCTACGTCGGGGTGCTCGGGGCCCAGGACCTTCTCCCGAATCGCCAGCGCCCGTTCGAGGAGCTGCTGCGCTTCCGTGACCTTACCCTGCATCTGGAACATCTGGGCCAGCCCAGTGAGGCCGTCGGCCACTCGCACGTGCCCAGGCCCCACCGCCTTCTCCGTGATTGCCAGGGACCGCTGATAGAGCTGCTCCGCCTGCACGTACGCACCTCGATACCCGACCACCGCACCCAGACTGCTGAGGGTCGTACCCAGCCGCCGGTCCTCGGGTCCGAACTTCTCCGCTTCCTTCACGGCGGTCCGGAGCCATCGCTCGGCTTCGGCATACCGTGATTCGGCGAGGGCCTTCGATGCGGCCTTCATCGCATCGTTCCACTCGAGTTCCTGGGCAAAGCTGAATTCCGAGAGAAAGCGACAGGGCCAGCGCTCCCATCAAAGCAGCCCTGCGTACTCTGAATGCTAGTGTTCGAGGGGACGTCGTCATAGGATCGGCTTCCCTCAATTGCCGGACCGGTTGCCTCTCGTGGGCTACTGAAGGGACTTCTCTCAAATCTAGCACGCTGGGACCTCGTCCCCAGCAGGATCCAGGGGTCCGATGCAGTCCCGCTCGCGCTTGGGAACGAACCAGCCAACTCAGGGCGGCCTCAAGACACGCCTGCTCGAGGACCACAGCGCGTAGTGGTCAAGGCGGGGCCGGGATACTAGCTAATGCTCGGGACGAGCAACCCTTGCTACGATGGCAGTATTGTGGAGGACACTCAAGTCGTATTCCCGTCGGCCTTCCCGCTCCCGGACGCGAGCCCACCGAAGTATCAAGCCGCAGACTCCAGACGCTGGTCGTCAGTCATACCAATGAGTCTCTCTATATGCTCGCCCAGACACCGAAACCGTTGAACAACGCCCGGTGAGTGTCGCCGTCAAAGAAACATGAAAAGACCTCGCGTGGAGACGAATGTCCCTCTGCCTTCTGCTGGCGACCGTACCTCTCCCGGCGTGGAGCGGGGAGATCATCCTGCCCTCTTCCGCCCTCGATCGCGATGCTCGAGTCCAAGCGCACTACAAGACCGAGCTCCCAGGGACTGGAAAGTGGCCAACTCACCATCACTTGGACGGATGTCTATGGTCGCCTCATCGAGCAGCGCTCGATTCCTCTCAAGCTTCGCGATACCACCGAGGTGCCTTTTCTCTTGGATCTTCGTCGGGCCGTGGCGATGCGGAACACTCTCGCCGTCCGGTTCTCCTTCATGGGCGTTGGCAGAGAGGCGCACAGGACCGGCGTGACGAACGCGCGGAGATCTCGTTCATCGCCCGACCTCCGGACCGCACGTGGTGGGACTATCAGATCATCATGTGGCAGACGCGCACGGCCGAGCAGTACGCCGCCCTCAAGACGCTCGGCGTCAGCGCCGGCGCGGCGGTGTATCGCAGACAGCGCTCAGCCGCCGCCCGACGATCTGTTGCGGAACGATCTGCGATGGTACGTCGAGAATATCGCCACCGATTTCTACTCCGCCTACCATCGGCTGTCTCCGGGCCGGGAGAAGAACTGGAAATTCCTGGAAGCGAAGCGCCGCTACGCCAGGGACCTTTCCGGTCGGAAGTCATTCCATCGAGATCCGAGCCTGAGCGACCCGGGGTGGCTCGCCAAGATTCGCGACCGGCTCGTGGCGACGGTACGGCACAATGCGCCCTACCGCCCCTCTTCTACAATCTGGGCGATGAGCCCGGCATTGCCGATCTTTCCGCGTTCTGGGATTTCGACTTCTCTTCGCACTCGCTCACGGGAATGCGGGCGTGGCTGGCTGAGCGATACGGCACCCTGGCCGCCCTGAACCGCCAGTGGGGTACCACCTTCACGACGTGGGCGACGTCATGCCTGACACCACGAATCAAGCCATGAAGCGCGCGGACCACAACCTCTCTTCGTGGTCCTGATTTCGCGAGTGGATGGACGAGGCCTTCCGCGCGGGCCCTCAAGGCCGGCGCCGACGCGGTTCACCCGTTGATCCCGCGGCCTACGTGGCCATCGCGGGCGCCCAGCAACCCGGCTGGGGCGGTTACGACTACTCGCGCCTGACCACCGTGCTCGATGCCATCGAGCCCCTACAACATAGGAGGCAATGTCGACCTCATTCGCTCCTCTCAATCCCAAGATGGTGATTCTCACCCCGGCCGCGGCCGCGGCCAGCGGTCCTCCAGAGAAGCATCGGGTGTGGTACGAGCCCCTACACGGAAGCCGTGGCTTGATCCTCTGGGATCCCAAATCCGAGTTCGTCCGGCCAGACGGGACGATAAGTCCGCGCGGGCGAGAGGTTGAGCCCTACTTCAAGGAGATAAGGGGCGGCATCGGTGCCTTGCTAATCAACAGCGACAGGCAGTCCGACCCAATTGCCATTCACTACTCACCGCCTAGCCTCCGCGTGGAATGGATGCTCGAGCAGAAGCCGAACGGTGAAGCCTGGGTCAAACGCTCGGCCAGCTCCGACGAAGACGGTCCCATGCGATGGTTAGCGTGAATCGTACTGCCGGCTACTCGACGACCTCGGACGGCAGTACACGTTCGTCACATCGGCGCAGATCGAGGGTGGCGGCCTGTTGAAGGGTGGATACAGGGTCCTCTTTCTGCCCCGGTCGACGGCGCTCTCCGAAGCCGAGGCGGATGCGATGCGCGCGTTCGTGAAGCAGGGCGGCGTACTGATCGCCGATGGCAGGCCCGGAGCCTACGATGCACACGGCCGGAGACTCCCGAGCCCGTATCTATCCGAGTTCTTTGGCCCTCCCTCACCGGGATCGTTACCGAGCGGAGCCTCGGACAAGGCAAAGCGATCTACCTGAATGTGGATCTGGCCGGCTACTATCGCGATCGGCTCGTGGGCAAGGAGAAAGACGTTCATCATTCGAATGGAACGAATTCTCGAGACCAGCCTCGCCGCGCCGGAGTTTCGTCTCACCGACCAGTCCGGGAAGCCCGTGGTGGGGGCCGAGATTCACGTTTTCCGCAACGGGGGAGTCACGACGATTGCTCTTCCAGAGCAATCCTCAGCTGTCGCTCCCCGATCTCGGCCCGCCCGGCTTTCTCTCGAACAAGCGCTTTGAGGTAGCTCGTTCCGTCGTCCTGACGTTACCGGGCAACCGGTTCGTCTACGACGTGAGAACCGGACGCGCAATCGGACAGCAGAAGCAGCTGACGGTTAGCCTGGATCCATACGAGCCCACCATTCTGAGCACGTCAGGCGCCGCGATCCCGTCGCTCGCCATTTCTGGTCCGCGTCATCTGCGCGCCGGCGAAAGCGGAACGTTCGCCTTGGCCCTCGCCGGCTCTCTCTCCGGCCGCCGTCCATGTATTCCATCTGGACATTGTCGACCCTCGGGCAGCATCGTCGCGTACTACTCTGGGAATCTCACGGCTCCCAAGGTCGCGCGACGGCAACGCTGGCCCCTGGCGGTAAACGACAAGCCCGGCAATTGGGAGATTCGAGTGAAGGATCTTCTCAGTGGCCAGACGCGCGCTTCAACCGTCGCGGTCTCTGCGGGCAATTGAGTTCAAGCGGCAGGTTACATCGCCTTCTGTTTCGCCACCCACGGCCCCACTCCAGTCCTTGAGGGCGACTACCATCTGATCGAGATAGACCTGCTGATCACTGAGGTTGCCGACAGCGCCCCCTTGAAAACGTCCAGCCAGATCGTTCGGACATGGAGATTGTCGTGTCCGGGAATCCGGAAGATCATGTTCTTCTTCTCGTAGCTGAGGATCCCGTCGACCTTGCCCTCGATCACGCCGTCGGCTTGCCCAGGGGTGTTCATCTTCACGTGCATTTCGATGCGGTACCATCGGTCATTCAGGAGGACACCACCGTCGCCAATTCCGGGCAGATGGTGTTGTTCGGAACCCTCTGACACGTACCGCCCTTCCTCGAGAATCCACCAAATGGGTTGCTGTCCCAGTTGCCGTTGTGCCCGGTAGAACTCCGTCGCCCACCTCCTGCTGGTAGAAGTACAGATACGACCCGAAGCGCATCGACGCCCCCGGCTTCGTGTTGCACGCCCGATAGCAATGGGTGAATTCTGCGCGCATTGACCAGCAGTTGATCCCGTCGGCCGTCTCGAACCATTCCCGCACTGCCCGCCGGGTCACTGGTACCCCGGACGTCGGCAAGACCCGGCAGCTTACCGCCCTGCCCAACGACCTTCCCCGTCGCATCACCCGAATACACGTTGAATGTCGGCCCCAGCTTGAGGTAATAGCGGAGGTACAGCTCGTCCGGCGCCAGACCTGCTCGAGCGAGCGGCCAGTGTACGGCCAGGGCACGCGTCTCGCCTTTGAGCATGTCGAGCTTCAGGCACTTTTCATAGACGCAATTGGCGGAGACGAGCGATGATCGATAGAGAGCGTTTGGCGTCCGCGGGCCGATCAATGCTCTTCGTCCCATCGGCCTGATACCCAGCCTGCCACCAGGTATCGACCTCCCATGGTTCGCAAAACACGATGTCCGTCCGGGCCACCAACCCACCCTCAGAGGAACAGTCACCGCGGAGGGACATCCCGGGCTTGCCCGGCGGTGCGTCCGCCGGCAACGATACCGCCGTACCTACCCTGAACGGCTTCGGAGATCCAATCAGCTTCGACACGCTTTGCCATCGTCATCGATCGCCCACACACGCAAGGTATGCGACCTACCATCGAGCACGGTGGCGGGAAGCGCAGAAGACAAACCCATGATTCCCCACAAACTTGGGATAGGCGGCGGTCACGTCTGGCCTGGGCGCATTCGACGTCACGGTGGCAAGATCGGTTCCATCGACCCCGAGCACAACCTTCACGGGCGCCGACGGTCGATCCTCGTCGGCGGACCAGCCCTCTACCTGCCCCTTGGTATCGACTTTATCGAGATAGCCGACTGGCGGCCGGTTGTTGCCGGGTGCGGACCGGCTGGTTCTGCGCACCGCTGGTAGTAGCGGAGCCGAGAAGTATCGAGAGACAGGCCAGCCGAACCCACTTGCCGTATCGCATGCTTGCTCCTTGCTGAATCGGCGTTTCCGCCGTGCTGGACCGACACAGCGGCGTCTTCCTCAGGATCTGAAGGTCGGCCGTAGCGACCCCATCGATCTCTCGAATGCGACCGTCGCTTCCAAGTTCGCCCGGTACAAAGGCGCCTCCCCGCTGCTCACCAAACCAGCCTGGGCCATCAGTTTACCTGACGGACCGTGAGGCAACGCGCGATCCCAGTCGCGACAACCCGTCGATGACGCTCTGCCCTGACCGGCGAGGCTGGGCGTAGGGGGATTTCGTGTCGACCTTTTTGACAGTACTTGACCTACGCTCGGGTACTAGACTCTATCCGGTTGAAACTACTGCTTGATCCTAATCCGTGATCACGGGCGCGGACTTTGCACCCACGCCTGAGCCTGAGCTATTCTCGTCAAGGAACCCGACAGCTCCAGCCTCCCAGCATGAACCTTCATCCGGGTTCACTCCGAACCCGGATGTGTCCGTAGCCGTGCCCGACCGGCCCGGAGAAGGGGATTGTCATGTCAATTCCGAGACTCAGGGGTACCACCCACTCGTGACTCACGAGGAGACAAAGCGGGATTCGTTTGCCTTCGTCTCAGCCGCGCATAGTGCCGGACATGCCCTGAAGGTGGTGGCAGCCGCAGTTCGATCAGTGGCCGAATGTCTTCGACCCGCCCCTCTCCTCCCTTGATTCGGCGGGGATCAGGCTCTCGTGAAAGTTAATATGGGCTGTTCGGGCTTCCGGGACCCCGTGAGAGCGAGTCACCCTCTCATCCCGCATATGTCGAAGCGATCATCAGATGCCTTCTCGATTGCGGAGCCCGCGTGACCTTCGGCGACGACGTGGCCCGGCACAGTTCAGTATCGAGCGCATTTGGGAGTAGACGGGCATGAGCGGGGTCGCGAAACGGACAGGGCGCTCGCCTCTTGTTGACTTTGTCCAGGCGGGCGGCCGGGAGGTACGAGGTTTTCTGCGCTTCCCACGGACCCATCTCATTACAAACCTCGTGTTCGACTCCGACGTCATCGTCAATGCTGCGAACTGCCGTTCACTTTCGACTGTGGTGTTGAGCGGGGCGGTCAAGAATATGCTCGGGACCATGCTGGGTGTCCAGAAGTTGCGGATCCATCAGCCGTTTCCGGATCCGAGTGATTTCGCGCGCGTCGTTGTCGATGTCCATCGCGTTGTCCGGCCCACCCTTTCGTTCCTGGATTTGACAAGCGTCATCGAAGGCCAAGGAGTCGCGGATGCAGTGCGCCCGGTGGGATTGATTCTCGGGGGTACGGACGCGGTCGCGCTCGGACACTCTGGCCGCTCATGTCGTCGGCTACGATGATTTGACCATTTGGACGAGCATCCACGGCAGGGCGGTAGGGCTTGGCTCAAACCAACTCGATCGGATCATAGTGCGAGCGAAGATTGGTCTAGCCTCCCGAAGACACGACCATTGCATCCCGCACCGGAACTGCCTCACCTGAATCAGCTGACCAGCCGACTCACCCGTCGTATCAACAACACGATCCTTAGGCGCCGACCGGTGATTTCGATCCAGACCTGTACAGGTTGCGGGGCCTGCGCGAATCGTTGTCCCGTCGGAGCAATTCCGCCCTGGGGACCGACGGGAAGTTCTCGATAGAACTAAGCACCTGTGCTGATTGCGGCTGCTGTCTGCGCGTCTGCGATGTCTGGAGCCGTCCGGAGCGAATTCGTCGGGATTGGAAGACTTCCTCAGAATCGTTTCGGGAACATTGCCTAAAGATGATGAGGCGTCGCGCCCGCCATCAATACCTCTCGTGTCATCGGCACGATCGTTAGATACGGAGCCCGGTAATCGCCGTCAACTTCCGCCAGCATTGCAGCGGCCACCACATGTATGCTATCGGTGCGATTAGGGATCGCCATGAAAAGCGACCCTTCCGTCCAACCGTCAGCCTTTTGTCTACTTTACCATTGTCTTCGCCGTGCCTCAGGCTTGCGCTTCGCAGGCGAGCGCTGCCCCTTGGTTGGGTGCTCCTTGAGTCTCCTAACCGGCCTTGTAACGCTCCGTCAAGCCGGCATGGTTGCAACCCTTCAATGCCGCGTGATGAAGCTTCGCGGGACTGCTTCACCAGATTGTAAGTCCGTTTGTATTGGCTCGTGATCTATTTCTCGTGCTTCACACCCTTTGCCCTCGTCGGGCGGGTTGCGGGCGAGACACGATGCAGCGGAAATTTGATCCCAAGATTTACACGTACTGGATTACTCGAGAACCGCCGGGCCCGCCGTCGGAGAGCTTCGTAACCAGTTCTAGAGGCCCGGAATGGCGTTTCTCGCAGAGCTGTGAGGTTTCTCAAAGTCCGCAAGAAGCTGTGGCTTCTCCCATTGGTTCTCATGATGCTGATCGTCGGTGGCCTGCTCATCTTCGCGCAAAGCTCCGTGATTGCGCCATTTATCTACACCCCTATTTTGATGGCCGTGCGTATTCTTGGCATCTCCGCCTACTATCACGATAGCGCTGCTGCGCTGATCGTCGACGGCCGCATCGTGGCGGCAGCTCAAGAGGAACGATTCACCCGGAAGAAACACGACGCCAATTTTCCCGACACGCTATCTTGGCCTGTCTTCAGCAGGCGAAGATCCACCCACACGAGATCGACTTTGTTACTTCTACGACAAGCCGTTTTCGAAGTTCGAGCGGCTTCTCGAAACGTATCTGGCGTTCGCCCCCGTGGCTTCTCATCGTTTCGGCACGCCCTTCCCCTATGGCTCAAGGAGAAACTTTTCCAGAAGTCGTTGCTGATCCGCGAACTGACCGAAGTAGACAACCGTCGAATGGGGGAAGAAATTACCGTTTTCCGAACATCACCTCAGCCACGCGGCCAGCGCCTTTACCCGTCACCCTTTCAGCGGGCAGCTGTCCTGACCATGGATGGAGTTGGCGAGCGGACAACCACCTCCCTAGCCCTCGGCCACGGGCATGATCTTGAAGGTATTAAAGGCGAGATCCACTTCCCCACTCACTCGGATCGCTCTATTCCGCCTTTACCTACTACACAGGCTTCAAGGTCAACTCGGGCGAGTACAAGGTCAGCGGGTCTTGGCCCCCGTATGGCGAGCCGAAATATGTGGACGCTAATTCTCGACGAACCTTGTTGATATCAAGGAAGACGGGAGCTTCCGCCTCAATCTCGACTACTTCGATTACTGCACCGGTCTCAAGATGACCTGCAAGCCGATTCGATGCATTGTTTGGAGGTCCACCCCGCAAGCCCGAAGAGTGGCTAACCCAGAGAGAGATGGATCTCGCCGCCTCCGATTCAGGCGGTGACCGAACAGATCATAGTGAAACTCGCAAGATCTCGCTGCCAAGGACACTGGCGAACGCAATCTGTGTCTGGGCCGGTGGGGTAGCGCCTCAATTGTGTGGCGAATGGAAAGGTGCTCAAGCAACGTGATTTCGACAAGCTTTGGCTTCAACCAGCAGCGGGCGACGCAGGGGCGCAATCGGCGCGGCCTTCGCCGCATACCACCTCCACCGCAGCATGGAAGCAGTCCTCGATTCCACCCACGACGGGATGCGAGGCGCCTACCTAGGTCCCGAGTACAGCCAAAGTGATATTGAACAGAGGCTTTCCGGCGGCCGGGGCACGATTCGATGTCCTTGGCGATGACGCTCTCTTGACGCCTCTGCCACAGCTCTCCGAGCAAGGCCAAGCATTGGGCTGGCATCAGGGGCGCATGGAGTTCGGGCCCCGGGCCCTCGGGGCTCGGTCAATCCTCGGCGATCCGCGCTCCCCGACCATGCAGAAACTTCTGAACCTCAAGGTCAAGTACCGGGAATCGTTCCGGCCGTTCGCACCATCCGTGCTGCGTGGAAGATCTTCCGGACTGGTTCGATCTCGACGATGATAGCCGCCCCTATATGCTGCTCGTCGCCGACGTCGCCTCCAAGCATCGTATCCCGATGACCGAGGAAGCAAAACAAGCTCTTCGGTATCGATAAGCTCAATGTCCTCGCTCAACCATTCCCGGCCGTTACGCATGTTGACTATTCCGCGCGAGTAGCCAAACCGTGCACAAAGAGACGAACCCGACCTACTACGAACTGATCCGCGCTTCAAGGCACGCACCGGATGCCCGTGATCGTCAACACCAAGCTTCAACGTGCGCGGTGAGCCTATTGTTTGCACCCTGAGCGATGCATTTCGCTGCTTCATGGGAACCGAGATTGAGGTGCTCGCCGTCGGAAACTGCTTTCCCTAAAGCAGAAGCAGGATCCGTCGCTCAGGTGAAGAACTATGAAAAGAAATTCGATCTAGACTGGATGCGGCGCGCGCTACTACGATCACCCTGGTTTTGACCGGAATGCGGCGGGGTTGCTACTTAGTGAACTCACACTTCCGCATTGTGCGGTTCAGTTACCTGCCCTTCCACCGACCAGACCTCATAACGGGGTTGGAGTCTAAGATCCAATACTTCAGGCTGGTACGGAAAAGAAGGTCACGCTTACGTGACCGTAAACTCCGCAGGGTCTACGAGATCGAGAGCGGTCGATCGAGAAGCCACCAGTCGCCCATACCGCAGGCTACACTGGCATCCTCGTGTTGGGCGACTCTACGTCGAAGCGCTGCAGGTGGACATAGAGAAGACCTTTTGGCGCCTCCTCGAGAAGAGACTCTCAGTGAGTGTAAGTTCCGGCCTCGCAAAAAATATCGACGTCATCAATCTGTGAGTGTCTCGGGGTTCGAACAGGCTGCCAGGCGTGCGCGCCCTGCAAACGCGGGGACTCGCCTCTTATGCGCCCGACCTCGTCATACTCCTCGCTGTTTTCCCAGGAAATGACACTGGCGCAAACAACCCTCGCGTGGAGCCTCGCGAGCCCGACAAGGTCCCCTGGGCTATTCTATATTTCCTTGGTCCCGCGGGGACCCTCCTGGTGCTGGATGATACATTCGCCAAATAGCTCAGAATTTAGGCGGGAGGAACAGCTGGGATTCGGCAGGCTCGGCAAAGAAGCTTCCGGGCACCTCCTGTTCTCTCCAATTGGGCTACTACGTCAAAGACCTTTATCGAGATCAGACGCGCAGCGGCCCCCTGAGCCATGAAAGGTCCGGGCCAGCCCCCAAGTCGTTGGCGAGATGGGCCTCTTGACGACCAGGTCTCTTTCGCAGAACCGCAGGACGAAAAGTGGCAGAGGGCCTGGTGGCAGGTTACTGAACGTCCGCATACTGAACTGAAGAAGACGGCGGAATCAGCGGGATCGGAGTTTCTCCTCGCAATCTTCTCCATTGAATTCAGTGCGCATCCTGAGAAAGCAGCAGTGGGAAGGTTTCGCCAGAAACGCGGTTTCTCGCCTCGAGTGGATCTGCACTACCCCGATCGCCGACTCAGCGACTTCGGTCAGCGCGAGAATATTCAAATGATAATCTGACGCCGACGCTGGCGCAATACGCTGAGGAACGCAAAACCTATTTGCACGGCTTCGCAAATACCCCGATGGGTTCCGCCACTGGAACGAAGCGGGACATTCCGCGGCCGCAGATTATAGGCACCCAACTGTGCCGAGTTAGCCAGGCTAGCGCCGCCCGACCACGATCCGGGACCAAGCGCCAGGCCCCCGAGTCCCTTGCCAGACCAATGCTGCGCCTACTCTTTCTCCTTATGGCTGATGGACTTGATATACCCACGTACCGGCAAACATGTCCTGGGTGAAGAGGACCGCCTTCAGATTGCGCGAATAGCGCATCCGCCCCAGACCGTTCGTATCGATGACGGCCGGCGCCCCCTGCAGTCTGTCGTGGGTGATCGCCCCCAGCCGGGTTCACCCACGTCAGCGTATCGCCACCCGAGTAGATCAAATAGCGATCATTGTCGCATCAATATCAAGCCGGAGGTTAGAGGTCTCCGGCAAAGTCTGTGGTGAACTCACCAGATGCCAACAGCAGATTATTACGACCCAAATTCTACCGACCGTCTGGCATGATCCCGTCCGATTGCTGGTCGATGATAACGTTATCGCGGATTTTGTGCGCCCCGATGGTATTGAGGAAATTTCTGCCCCGATTGGGTGTCCTTATAAATGCTGATGGCCCGGGCAGCCTTGTTCCCGTGGAAATAGCTCCAGCCAATTTCCGACGACTTTCAAGGTACGGTGTGCCACCGACCGACGACCGTAGAGATAGACCACATGATAAAGGGCATCGAAGGCGGCGACCGAGGAGCCACAGTTGGTGGAATCGAGCCCCTTTCGATCGGTCCACCCAGGTAGATGCAGTCATGCAGTCGTGAGGATAGCAACACCAGCACTCCGGCGGCGGCCGCCGCGCCCTGGGCCTGCGCCCCCGGCCGCTCGGAGGCCGATCTCACCGTGGTGTGCGCGGCGTCGCCGTGGCGCTCGAGTACACCGCGGGCGCGGCCCATCGGCCCCGTGCCGCTGCGCCCACGGGCGGTCATGCGGGACGCTTCGACTCGCCTTACCCTCCGGGCCCCCGGCCTGGCGGCGGCGGGACGGCGGCGTGCGCCGGCGTTCGACGTCGCGTCTACCCTGGTGGCGCTAATACCGGGAAAGCCGTCCGCTCCGATGAGCGGACGGGTTCTGATCTAGTTCGCGACGCTTCCTAGGGCTGGCGCACCGTAGGCCCAGGTGCCAGCAAACGTCCTGCCTCAGCGTCCGCGAGTAGCGGCCTGACCTTACCAGAGCTGGCGTTTCCGGGCGGCGTGTCGGGACTATCGGCTCGCTCAGGAGTTCATCACTTCGTACGCCGGAGCAGAACGATCATCGAGCGTTTCGCACACGTGAAGGGAGGAATGTGCCTGGCAGCAATAACTTCTCGTCAACTTCGAGCACGCCCGACGCGAACTGGAGCGCATGCGGATCCGGCCGGCACAACGAGGGCGCGCCCGCACTGACGCTGGAATATCGGAGCCCACGCGAGTTCCGACGCATGAAGCCACCACCAGGTGGCATAATTTCGAGCATTTCAGCCGGGTATTCATGATGTCCCCTTTCCATCGGCAAGAAGGCCCCACAGCCGTTCCTGCTCCATGAGAATCTCCGCAATCGCTGCGACCAGCTCCCATTCTCGGCAGTTACTGTACTTCCGCACGATCTCCTCTGCCTGATGGATGCTGGCCCCGGCGTGAGTGGTGGTCTCAGGCCGCTTCTTTCTGACCATATTTCCGTCTGGGAATGTCCCGGTTGTATAAATCCCTTCATTCATGGCAGCCTCCCCTCGACGGATCGGTATCCCGGTGGCCTGCATTGGGAGGGAGCACTACAGCTGGTCGCACTTGAAGATTTCTCTTCGCTCCAGCGTATCCGAGTACCAAGTTCCGCACATGCTTCATGGCAGCAGCGCATCTCCCCAACTGCGACCCGGCGCGAAGATGTACACGCCCGTCGTCGCTCCCGTAGGCAGGGCGACATAGGCGTCACTGCTGCGACCAATAGAAGAACCGATGGTACGTTCCTCACTTTGCCTGGGGCCTTCAGACAGTTACAGGCGGAGTGCCAGACCTCCGCAGCCACCCATATTGCCGTAGATGGGCGTGGCACGCCTCCACTCGGAGTCTGGGAGGTACCGACCCACGTATCCGGGGTTGATGGCTGTAAGAGACTTCCCCGCCGGGAAGTGGACATACAAATCAGCCACAGGGTCGTAGAGCATACCAGCGGCCGAGCGTGGAAGCGAGTCCTGCCCCCGAAATGGTGAGGCGAAAGGACCTACGGGTCCACCACGCAGAAGTATGGTGAGTACCGAGGGGTTCCCACCACTCAAAGAGGACAGCCCTCTTTCTCTTTGGATCCCACAGCACATGCCGATTGTTGTTGTGAATTGCGCGACCGTCCGAGTTCTGCAGCATCCATCACCGGCGACGATGCCGGGAACTACCCTCGGGCCCCGAGAGGCACCTGGTGTTGTTACGCCCACAGATCAGTCTCCCAGTCGTGAATAGGGACTCTCTGATTGACCGTGTCCCACGCAGCCGCCGTGAAATGTAGAAGCTGTTTCTTCCCTGAGGGGCCACGCCTCTGCGTGTCTAGGAACTGGTACTTCTTGGTGACATAGTTGTACGTTGCTCCAATAGGGAAGCCGAGCCTACCACCTGGAGCATCCCAATGGCCAAAGCCGCCGAACAGGAAGACACCGTTGAACCCCGGCATGTCAGCGATGCCACCATCAAATCTGCCGAGGACCAGGCGCGACCTGTAAGGCCCCTCTGGAGATGGCGCGATATTGGCGCCGTAATTGATACCAGTATCAATGAGACCCAGCGGTGAGGTGAGATGAATGCCAGCATGAGCGCGACCGAGGAGGGCCACATTCCCCGCCGTTCACTGGCATGAACAATCTGACGGTAGGGATCGACACGGACGTCCAGAGGGGATTCCGCGTACCCGTCGTCAGATCGAAGACGTTGACTTCGTTGCCGCCCCCGCGAAGTGACCCGTAGTAAGGAGCGAGACGAATTGCTGCAGAAGCTGGGAACGTAGACACCCCCAGAGCGCTACGCACCGAAGCGAGAGCGTTTTCACCACGCAGTCCCGCCTCTCCGCCTGCTGCATCGTCTTGCCGCTGGACACTCGTGGAGAACTGTCCGCAAGAGACGTCATAACGGCGCGGTACCATTACCTCGGAACAGAGCGCCGCCATACGTACCAGTACCTGGATACTGCGTCCACGTACCACGAGTAAAACGTCGAGGCGCCTGAACTGGTGACTATGGGAGCCGACGGACTCGGTCACGCCCGTAGTCGGAGTAGTCGTACCGCTCGTAGTCGGAGAAGTCGTACCGCTCGGGGCCGTAGGAGTCGGTACTGCCTCGTGGCCGTAGAAGTCGCTACCGCTCGTGGCCGTAGTGATTGCGGTCACCGCCGTCGCCGTCGAGTCCGTCGAAAAAGGTGGCCGTCAGGGTCAGCGTCCGCCCTTTCGGCGCGAACTCGATGCCCTGCCAGGTCCGACGCGAACGCCATTACGGAGCTCCCGCCGTCCGCCACCGGGAAGTTTCACCGCCATCGTTGCCGCGCGCGCCTTCAGCCGCGAGTCCCGCCTGCCGTCGGCGCCACTCCCAGCACCCAGAACAGCGTCCCGCTTTGTCCGTGTCCCGTCCCTGGCCCGATCGCTGGCCAGAGCGCACCCCCGTCACCCGTCCGTGCCCCACTCGCGTGCACCGTCACCAGCAATACGTAACTGAACGAAGTACG